>JGI24710J26742_10000281_pt1 | contig 47673 bp, 41 predicted proteins | sample BioPla2DNA2_FD_26742 | JGI IMG/M metagenome (IMG submission 26742)
CCCCACGCCATGATGACGCCGACAAGTAAACCGATTACCCCGTATAGCCATTCTATGGTAATCACCTCCGTATTCAATTATCAAGCTACAATGATAAATATTTATGAAATGGTTCATCACAGAGAAATGCAGAAAAAAGCACAGAAAAGCTTCCTTCTGCTTCTCAATGATTGTTCAAATCACTACGATCAGTTTATGAGGCAAACGCTAAAATGTCAATCAATTATAATCGTTCATAGACGACCTTGGCGATATTATTCGTTTTGTCCTCTGCTTCGGCTAGGAGGCGGACGCATAAAGCTTCTGCTTCAGACGTAAATGTATTATCCGAAATACCGCCCAAGTTGATACGTACGTTCATGACGGCGCTTTGTAAAGCGGCAAAAGCGCAATAGGCGGAAACACCCGCATCGGAAATGCAGTTTTTGTGGCCACAGTGAGCAAGAGCCTCAAGACGTTCAAGTGTTTCAAACGCTTTTTTAGCCGTTTCCAATGGTGCTTTCGTCGCTACGATGCTCGCCTCTTCCATAGCTTTTTGGCGAATTTTCTTCTCTTCTTCGGTTTCTTTCGGAAGTTGAAGTGCTGCCATGAACGTATTGAACGCGGCAACATCCTCGTCAATCAGACGAATGAAATCTTTCTGCAGTTCTTCCAATGCCCGAAAATCGCATTCGACAGTTGCTTTCTTCGCTTCATCATTGGCCTGATATGATTTTTTATTAACCGACAGATGATAGACCATCTGTCCTAGCGCTGCACCCAGGGCGCCAACGACGGCAGACACACTTCCGCCTCCCGGTGTTGGCGCATCTGTNGATGCGACGGCGACATAATCTCGAATGGAACAATCTGCAAATTTTTTCATCTTATATCCTTTCCTGATTTGTTAGGGTATCTCATTCGCAATGAATGAACTGTCGGTCTGAAAAACATTTGAAAGTTCTTCTTCATACCCCTTTTCCTTAACCCCTTCACAATCAATATAGTGACGTGCCGACGGAATAGCACTCTGTTGAAAAAACGCACTTATGAGAGCGCGTTCAATATCTCCTCTAATTGACCTGTATCAATAAGGTGCTGAAGCGCCTCAATATCCGGTGCCGGCGGTCGATCCTCCGTGAGCGGTTTCACGTGTTCGCGAATCAGTCGATAAACAGCTTCCGTACCGTGCCCGAGCTGACGACGTTCAAGAAGATCGATCGCCTGGGCGGCACACATTAGTTCGATCGCAATCACGCGACGTGTATTTTTAACGATGGCAGATGCCTTCCTCGCCGCGATCGCGCCCATGCTGACGTGGTCTTCTTTGCTTGCGGATGAAGTAATGGAATCGACACTTGCCGGATGCGACAGTATTTTATTCTCCGATACGAGAGATGCCGCGACGTATTGAGGAATCATCAAACCGGAATGGACACCGCCTTGGCGAGTAAGAAAAGCAGGAAGTCCGTTAGATAAATGAGGATTGACGAGACGTTCTGTCCGGCGCTCACTAATATTGGCAAGTTCCGCGGTGGCGATACCGAGAAAATCAAGCGCGAAGGCGAGCGGCTGGCCATGGAAATTACCTCCGGAAATCACCTCGCCCGTCTCCGGAAAAACGACAGGATTATCGGTAACAGCGTTCACTTCACGACTTAAGATCTGTCGAACGTAGTTCATAGCGTCAAGCGAGGCGCCGTGAACTTGCGGGACGCAGCGTAACGTATACGCGTCTTGCACATCTACTTGGCGTGTATCGGCATACGTGGATCCTTGAAGCCATTGAAGCAGAGTTTGGGCGACCTCGATCTGACCCTTCTGGGCACGGAGCTCGTGAATACGAGGATCAAAGGCATCGCGAAATCCGCGAAGCGCCTCAAAAGATAGCGCCGCGGCCGCGTTAGCCGCCTGAAGACAGCGTTCCGCGTCTAAAAGCGCTCGTATACCGACACTTAGCATCATCGATGTACCGTTAATCAACGCTAGACCGTCTTTGCCTGTCAGGGTAACCGGTTGGAGTCCGCGACGACGCAATGCTTTTGCACCGCTCAAAACAGAACCGCCTATATTGGCTTTGCCCTCTCCGATCAAAACCAGCGCCATGTGCGCGAGATTGGCAAGATCACCTGACGCGCCGAGTGAACCTTGACGGGGAACGACCGGAACAATGTCGTTGTTCAAAAGCGCCAATAACTGGTCAGCGACAATAGGATTAATGCCGGAATATCCGACAGCAAACGCATTCAGCCGCAGAAGCATCATTGCTCGTACCGTCGATCGCGGCAACGGATCGCCCGTAGCTGATGCATGACTTCGTATCAGATTGATTTGAAGCTCACGATTTTGAGACTCCGAAATCTCAACATGGCTCAACTCGCCGAATCCCGTAGAGATTCCGTAGGTTGGCTTTTTATCGGCGAGGATGTTACGTACAAGCGCATAGGACGATTCCATCCTAGCCCGCGCGCTGTCTTCAATGACACAAGTCACCCTGTGATTGAGCGCGACGTGTCGAACGTCCTCAAGCGTCAAGGAATGTCCGTCAAGCACCAAGAGTTCATCATGCTCACGCATGTGGGATGCCTCCTTTAACCATCTTAGTTGCGAGCGCTAACGAGGAAGGATCCTCCGGTCTCCCGGTCAAAAGGCGAGCGACTTCTGCTACGCGCTCATCATGGTTCAATCTCTGAACGGTCATCACCGTCCGACCTTCTTTTTCTTCTTTACCTACTAAAAAATGCGCATCGGCTACGGCGGCAATCTGTGCGCTATGTGTTACACAGAGCACCTGCGCATGACGAGATATCGACTTTAACTTATTGGCGATCATAGTCGTCGTCTTCCCACTGATACCTGTATCGATTTCATCAAATATAATCGTCGACACGTCGTCGACGGCTGCAAGCACTGTTTTGATTGCCAAAAGCACCCGCGACGCTTCACCTCCGGAAATAATAGATACAAGCGGCATCATTGGCTCGCCTGGATTCGGGGTGATCAGGAAACGCGCGCGATGAGGCTTATTGAGAAAATGTCCTTTGTCCCGCGCTGCCGATTCAACGCGCACTTCAAACACAGCGTCACTCATGTTGAGATCAGACAGTTCACGATTGACTTCAGAAGACAAATGCTCCGCCGCATGAACTCGAGCGTCATAAAGACGAGCACCTGCGTCTTCAAGCGTCTGCACAAGACGAAGACGCTCTATTGTTAATTGGGAAAGTTCAAGTTCTGTCGCGTCGATTCTCTCGATTTCTACACGAGCTTGATCAGCGTAGGCGAGTACGCGATCGAGCCCCTGTCCATATTTCTCCTGCAACCGACGCAGAAACACAAGACGTTGATTGGCTTCTTCCAGCGCGTCAGGACGATCGTCCAACCTCTCTTGTATACGATCAAGCTCAAATATGATCTCTCTTAATGAAGATTGAACGAGAGCTGCGCGCTCTGCCAGTTCCTGAAGACGCACGCTCTGTTTGCCCGCCGATTCAAGTTCAGTGATTGCGCGTTTCAAATGTCCGGTGGCGGAACGATCATCATCGGACTCCAGCTCATAAAGCGCTCGACTGACGTGGGCAACGATATCGCGAACAGCTGTCAACGTCTTGATTCGTTTTAGGAGTGTTTCTTCCTCATTTTCGACGATACCTGCTTCTTCAATTTCATTGAGCTGGTAGAGAAGAATATCACGTCGGCGCGCACGTGTTTCAGGATCAAGATGCAACGCTTTCAGACGTTGTTCAACGCGACTGTAAGACGCGTATAATGTCTCATACGCTTCGAGCGCTTCTTCCACTGATGAGCCTCCGTATGAATCTAAAAGATCCAGATGAACCGACTCTTTGAAAATCATTTGTTGATCACTTTGGCTGTGAATCGCAAGTCTTGATGAGGACATCTCGCGAAGTTCACCGATCGTCGCGAGATGTCCGTTCAAACGTGCGTATCCGCGTCCGTTTGATCGAAATGAACGCACAAAAAGGAGTTCTCCGTCTTCAGTGGTGTCATTGGATGCTTTTTCATCCTTGAAAAGGATCGAAACAGATGCTTCTTCGGCACCTGAGCGAATCATTGAGCGATCTGCACGTCCGCCCGATGCAAAATCGAGCGCATCAATAAGTATTGATTTTCCTGCGCCCGTTTCTCCAGAAAGAACTGTAAAACCCGGACCGAAATCAATACCCAGATGATCCGCTAGTGCAAACGCATCAATTTCAACGCGCTGAATCATGGACGAGCAGGTCAATCCTCCTCTGCATGTTCTTCAGCCGTATCTGTTTTAGAAAGCGTCAGAAGTTTAGATCGGAGCGCTTTTGCAGAAGGGTTGTCCGGAGTACCGACAAAGATTGTGTCGTCTCCTGCCAACGTGCCTAGAATCTCGTCAAAATACATTGAATCAAGTGCGGACGCAGCGCCTTGTGCCAGACCGGGAAGCGTTTTGATGATGACAAACGCATTCGCGCATTGAACCGACGTAACCGCTTCAGCAAAGACACGTCTTAGACGTCCTGACGCGGCATCCCCGCTATGACTAAGTGTGACATATTTCTGCGTTCCTCGCCCCGTCATGACCTTGACGATACCTAACTCCTTGATGTCTCTTGAGACTGTTGCCTGCGTGACGTCTATGCCGGAATCTCGTAGCATTTTAACGAGGTCGGATTGCGTCTCTACCGTTTCTTCATTCACAATGCGCAAAATACGTGCCTGGCGTTGTTTCTTAGACGTTTTTCTCATCGCGACACACCTCTTTTCTGGATTTTGACGGGAAGATTTTTGAAAAAAGCATCTTCCCAAAGCTTGATCATGGGCAACTTATGTGGCGCAGTACGCACCGTAACGCTGTCTCCTTTTTCGACGGCGCAGGACGCGCGGCCGTCTACCGTGAGATAGGCCTCCTCATCTTCCGAGAGAAGCGCCAATCGGATCTCTGTATCAGCACCTAGTACAAACGATCGGTCATGCAATGTATGCGGACAAATCGCCGACACGAGGATCGCATCCAATGAGGGCTCAAGAATCGGGCCGCCGACGGCAAGTGAATAGGCCGTTGAACCGGTTGGTGTTGCGACGATTATCCCGTCGCCGGGAATATGGTCGACTGTCTCCCCGTCAATCGACAACTCAATCGTAATGGTCTTTGCGATATTGCCTCTAGCGAGAACAACATCGTTTAGTGCGAATTCAACATCTTGCGACACGCCGTCCGACCGAACATGGTAGGAAGCAAGCAATGGACGCAATTCAATGCGATAATCTTTATTCACCAGTTTTCTGACCACATCTTCGATCTGGTCAGGCTCTGCTTCAAGAAGGAAGCCGACGCTGCCGAGATTAACACCCGTTTTAGGAATATTGCGCGCACTGACAAGATGTGCAGCCGATAGAAAGGTTCCGTCTCCGCCGAGGACAATCATCACATCGCAGGATGCATAGGAGGCGCGTTCTATAGGCACATTACACGAAAGATCCGGCGCGACACCCTCTTCAATCACTGCTTGAGCACCATACGCTTCAATGTACTGAGCAAGTCGTTTTGTGATTTCAAATTCGTGATCACGACCACGGTTTGGATAAAGCGCGATTCGCACTCTCAGCTCCCTTCATGACCAAGCACAAAGCGCAGATCTCGCCGCGCCAGCCACCTCTATGAGATGGAGCATACGTTTCTCCAAGCCCGACGCGTCAAGCTGTTCCAAAGCGATCAGCTCCTTGCGCGACGCGGCGCCTCTGGTGAGATGTGTAACACCTGCATAATTAACCAAGCAATCCGGACAGCGTCTTGCGATTTCGGCGACGACCATTGAGCCAAATCCGCCTCGTTCAACGCTATCCTCAATGATCAGCAGTTTGTTTGTTTTATGTATAGAGTGTATCACAGATTTATAATCAAACGGCATAGCGCACAAGCAAGAAAAAAGTTCAATTGAATAACCGGACTCGTCCGACATAATGCGCCGGCATGCCTGTAGAGCTTCCGACACGCATGGACCCAAGGCGACAACGGTAAGATCGTTTCCTGAAAGCATATGGCGAAGTGAAAATATAGCATCGGCCTCGTCTGTCCATGCTCCATGACCTTCGTGCTCAAAGGCAATCGTATGTCTTCGCACGTTTGTCATATCGGTCATCTGGAAGATATCGGCTGATGGAGCCTCGCTTCTCGGATAACGAATCAGCACCGGACCGTCATGCTGCACCGCCCATTTAAGCGTTTTTCTTAAATCGGGCGCTGTGGCCGGAGCAAAGACAGTAAGATTAGGAAGCTTGAGCGCGTATGCAAGATCATAAAGACCCTGATGCGTGTCACCATCTCCGCCGACAAGTCCCGCGCGATCAACAGCAAAAATAACAGACAGATTCTGCAGACAGACATCGTGCAGCATTTCGTCAAAAGCACGTTGTAAAAACGTGCTGTACAACGCAACCACAGGACGCATGCCCGCTGATGCCATACCGGCGGCCATGGTTACGGCATGTTCTTCAGCAATGCCGACATCCCAGAAGCGATCGGGATACCTTTCGGCAAAATGTGAAAGACCGGTTCCTCGCGTCATCGCCGCAACGATCACCGCTACATCCTGATGCTCAGATGCAATGTCGATGATTGTGTTGCCGAATACGTCCGAGAAAGTCGATTCATTCCCTATGTTACCGCCCGTTACGCCTTTTTCCGGATCAAAAGCGGATACGCCATGATAATCCTCCGGATGTTTCTCTGCCGGAGCGTAGCCTTTTCCCTTTTGAGTAATGACGTGAAGCAACACCGGCCCGCGCACTAAACAAAGAGCTTGCAGATGACGCTCCAATTCCCTTAAGTCGTGTCCGTCAATCGGCCCGTAATAACGGAAGCCGAGCTGTTCAAAAAGAACACTGCTTTCTCGACGGTACGTGCGCCAGCGCCTTTTCATCCGCGCCAGCTGGCGCACCAATGATGGGCCAATAATCGGTATCTTATTCAGTCGCCTTTCCCAAAGAGGCTTCATGCGTAGATAACGTGTAGATGTTCGGAGATGTTCCAGATGGTTTGCTATGCCCCCTGCAGCACGATCAATACACATTTGATTATCATTCAAGACGACCATTACGTTGTCTTCGTGTTCGCCGATATCGGACAGAGCTTCTAAGGCCAATCCGTTTTCAATTGCGCCGTCGCCAATCAAGGCGACAGTACGACTCGTGTCGCCACGAAGGCGTTTCGCGCGGGCAATCCCCGCACAAGCCGAAATCGAAGTACTCGAATGACCCGTATTAAAGGCATCGTATGGGCTTTCCTCACGTTTTGGAAAACCGGATAAACCATCTTTCTGGCGAAGTGTCGAAAACATATCGAGACGGCCAGTCAGCATTTTCCATGCATAGCATTGATGACCAACGTCAAAAACGATCGTGTCTCTGGGCACATCAAATACTGAAAGCAGCGCAATCGTGAGTTCGACGACGCCAAGATTAGGCGCCAAATGTCCTCCTGTTTTGGAAACAGTATCTAATATTTGCCGACGAATATCTTCGGCAAGTTCCTCTTTGTCGTCATACGACAAAGAGGCAATATCGTCTACAGATTTTAATGAGGAGAGTAGCGTATTTTGCTGCACTCGTCTTTACCCTTTCTACTTAAACGGCAGGCCTAAAATAGTATTCATACGTTGTACAAGCCTTACCGAAAAACGGATTGTTATTGAATAAGGCTTCGCTAGGAAACCCGGGTTTCAAGCACCTTTATATAGGAACGCAGTTCACTTGTCGCGCGTCCTTTTTCATCAAGCGCGTCCAGCGCCTTTTCCGCATCGCGAGCCGCCTCTGCAAGCGCGAGTCGCGCCTGCTCTTTGCCCAATAACGTCACATATGTCTTCTTTAGATCACGCACATCCTTGCCGATCGTTTTACCAAGTAACTCCTTATCGGAAACGACATCAAGGATGTCATCGCGAATTTGAAATAAAAGACCGAGCGATGCAGCAAACTGATCTAAACTTGTCTCTTCGTCTTTCGAAGCACCGGAAAGGCGCGCGCCGGCACCTACGGCTGCCCGGATCAGACATGCCGTTTTTAAAGTGACCATTTCACGCACTTGTTCGATACTTGTTAAGCCGTCTTTCGCTGAAGTGTTGGTGGAGTCCGTGTACTGAATCATGTTCCCTTCCCGACAGCGACCGTCCATCGCCAGATCAAGCGACTGACCAAGGATCATTCCCTCTCCGCCCGCCATCGTCGCCATCCACCACAACGCCGATACCGCTTCCGGTCGTCCGCTTTTGACACAGCTTGCAGACGCAATCTCAAAGGCTCGATTCAGCAACAGGTCGCCGGCAAGAATCGCGGTCGCCTCTCCGAATTGTCGATGACATGACGGTTGACCGCGCCGAAAATCATCGTCATCCATGGCAGGTAAATCGTCATGAATCAAGGAATACGTGTGAATCATTTCAATCGCCGCAGCGAAAGCCATCGCTTCCTGCGGAGGATCTTTACCGAAAAGCCGACACGTCATGAATAATAGTCGTGGACGCACACGTTTGCCGCCGGATAACAAGCTGTAGCGCGCAGCTCGCCAAACGGTATCATCCTTTCGGTGAGCCGGTGTAAGATAATAATCCAGCGCGCGCTCAAATTCCATAAGTGCGTCTTCGAATTTATGCTTCATGTCAGACATTGTCAATCGGAAATCTCCTTCATATCTAGTGCCGCCTCACTGCCGTCCTCCCCGACGAGAATCGTTAGTTCCTCTTTCATCTGTAAAAGCATATTCGCGCATCGATCAGCAAGGGCGATGCCTTCACGAAAAAGTGTCATAGATTGTTCTAGCGGCGCATCACCGCGTTCAAGCATCGTCACGATCTCTTCGAGTCGTTTTATCGCTTCCTCATACGAAAAGTCCTGCTCCGGCGCATCTTGCGGCACCTGTTCATCTATTAAACTATCATTGGATGGTTTCTTTTCCGGTGTCATTGAATATTCCTTTCCATGAGAGGCTCCAACACTTCATTGCCCATCATTTACTTCCTTGAGGAGTCAAACGACCTCAATCTTCGCGCTTAAGTTTGCGGTCATGCCGCTCAATATCATCGCTTCTGATCGCGATTATCCAAGTCACTTCGTTCCCGCGCCTACATCGGTAAGTGGTCGTGTTACTTCCAGCTCCACACGTCCATCACTGAAAAGCGCCTCTACCACTTCCTTCGGCTGAAGTTCGCTCGCGCGTGCCACCCAGTACCCGTCCTTTTTCTTTAAAACTGCGTATCCGCGGGATAGAATGGCATACGGCGAGAGCGCATCAAGCGCTCGACGAAGTGTCGTGTGTTGATAAGAGACTTTGTTGAAATATTGTCGCATACTTTCCTTAAGTTGTCGGAACAATCGTTCCATTTGATGATTTTCGTGCGTAAAACGTTTCTCATAGGCATGATTGAGCTCTCGTGAAAGGTAATCCAGACGCAACGCATGACGATCTACGACAGCATAAGGGTTTTGCAATACCGGTCTATTGGCTAATGACGTAACGTGACGTTCTTCTGTAATAATACGATTTAGCATCGCCTGTTCAAGCGCTGATGCACGCTGATCTACATGTTGAAGCAGATCCGATTTGACCGGTACCGCTAGTTCAGCAGCCGCGGACGGCGTCGGAGCGCGAAGATCAGCAACAAAATCCGAGATTGTGTAATCGGTCTCATGGCCGACGGCTGAAATAACAGGAATAGCCGATGAGGCAATCGCACGAGCCGTAATCTCTTCGTTGAAAGGCTGTAAATCTTCTAATGAACCGCCGCCACGACCGAGAATAATCACGTCCCCAAGACGAAGACGATTAACCGTCTCGATGGCGGATGCGATCATATTTTCCGCCCCCGCTCCCTGAACGGGCGTTTCCACTAATACTAGACGCATTCCGGGGAAGCGACGCCGTATGACATGAATCATATCGCGAATGACGGCGCCTTGAGAAGACGTCACCGCGACCACACGTTTCGGAATAAAAGGAATCGGCTTTTTTCTAGAAGCGTCAAAAAGACCTTCTCTTTCTAATTTCTCTTTTAGCGCGAGAAACTGACGGTAAAGATCTCCGACGCCTTTTTCCTCACGGATGGCTTCCGCAACGAGCTGGAAGCGACCTGTTTTATCATAGACGTTGGGTGCCCCCTGAACGACAACTTTCATTCCTTCCGTCATACGTGCCGGAGCGAAAGGAGCTCGACTGCGAAACAACACGCATGACACAGAGGCATCTTGATCTTTTAATGTGAAATAAGCATGACCTGAAGGATAGCGCTTGTACCCGGAAATCTCTCCGCGCACCGCTACACGTGAAAGATACGGATCAGAGCGAAACAGCTGATTGATTCGTGTGTTGAACTCCAGAACGGAAAGCGGCTCATTCATGTGCTTCCTCACTTTGTTGCCGCTTTTTCAGGTTATTGTCTTCGCTATGCTGAAGCACACGTTTTTTTTCATTTCGATCGACATTGCCCAACACTGCGTTGACAAATGGACGCGATTGGTCGGTGCCATAGGTATCTGCCAGAATAACAGCCTCAGAAATAGCAATCTCTGTCGGCACTTCATCGTCGAACAAAAGCTCAAAAACACCGATGCTCAAAATCGCGACATCAATGATCTCTTGGCGATCGAGCGTCCAGCCGCGCAGATACTTGGAGATAATTTTTCTGATTTCTTCTTGATGTTCCAGGACGCCATCGATCAAACGATTAAAATAGAGGACATCGTCTTCAGATCCGACCGGGTATTCCTCAACAAATCGTTGACGCTGTTCCTGCTTGCTCTTCGGACGGATAGACAATTGATACAGAAGTGACAACGCTTGTTTTCGCGCGTGATGACGACTCATGAACGGGGCACCTTTCAGCGGAACTTGCCCGGAGGAAACAGCTTGTCGATCAACTTACGTATAGATTCACGATCACTGAAAAATCGATACCCTACATAATAACCAACCAACACAAAAATCAGGATAAAAAGCAGCTTCCAAATGCCAAAAATGACCCAAAGCAACGCAAAGCAAAAACCGATAATCGCGCCGATCACACCCGGAGTGAGATTCGGACGGTCATCTTGTCGCGGCGGTTTGTTGTCGAGAAAAGCCATGAAACTTAACGCTCCACGCGCGGTGAAATCGCTTCAACGCGATGCACACGGACACGCACTTGTCCGACCTCTATACCGGTGTATTTCTCAATATCTTTTTTAACGCGGTCTTGAACACGCGCCATCATGATGGGAATCTCAACATTGGGGTAAACCTGAATCATAAGAAGAATCGAGAGTTTTCCATCCTTATACGGGGAAACGCGCGCCCTAGAAGATTTGACGCCTGATTGCGATGCTTTCGCCGCATTCAGAGCAATACTTTCAATCGCCTCGACGCCAATTTCAATTTGACCTATTTCATTCTCACGAACACGAGTACGGCGCAAGCGTCCTGAAAGAATCGCCAATACGAGCGTGATCACGGTAATCAATAGACCGACAATTCCGGTAATTAGCGCGATGGTACGAGCCGGCTGCCTTTGAACGATATCCACAATCAGCGTCACGACTCCTTCGAGAATCCGATTGCTCGCAATCATCGAAAGCGACAAGAGAAAAACCACCGCAAGAATGAAAGAAAAAATAATGAGTATGAATCGTGTCCAACGGTTCACTGCCGCACCTCCCCGGTTAAGTTGCGAACGGTCTTCTCGGCATCGCTGCTTTCACCGTCAATCGCTTCTTCTAAGACACGCATGACGTGCACGTTGACCGCATCAACGTTAAGACCGGTATAGCGTTCAACGTCCTTTTTAACGCGTTCCTGCACAGCCCACGCCACTTCCGGCATAACGAATCCGAAAAGCACGTCGATGTAAACGGTAATAATGACATCATCCGAATCATCGCCTCGAAAAACGACACGAACGCCGCGACCTTCGTGTTCGAGGCCGATCGCCTCCTTAATGCTCGTCACAATGCCGGTATTCAATGAGCTGACACCCTCAGTATGAACGGCGGCCTTTGCAGCATATTGCGCGATAAAGCCTCGCGACATCGCGCGTTCACCCTTAATCGAATACGTCCGTCCGTGATGATCCATGGTCAGGCGCGCTCCAGATAAGCTCCTGTCCGCGTATCAATGCGCACTACCTCACCTTGGTTGATGAACAGCGGCACGCGAATCTCCGTACCCGTCTCTAGGACGGCATTCTTTGTGGCACTTTGTGCCGTGTCACCGCGAACAGCCGGCTCGCATTGCGTAATCTTTAACTCAACGACATTCGGCATCTCGACTTGGAGGATCTTCCCTTCCCAGAACATCACGCGCACCACCGTTCCCTCCTTGAGGTAAGGAAGACTGTCTTCAAGCATATCGGTTCCGATGGGGATCTGCTCAAACGTTTCCTGATCCATAAAATAGTAAAGATTCTCGTCCTTAAAAATATACGCCATATCACGGCGGGAGAGAGATACCGGTTCATATTTATCGGAAGGATTGAAGGTCGTTTGAACAACGCTGCCCGTCTCCAGGTTCTTAAACTTAACACGGACAAACGCCGAACCTTTCCCAGGCTTCACATGCTGGAATTCAACAACTTGGCAGGGTTGTCCGTCCATCACAAATGTCGTTCCGTTTCGAAAATCGCCCGCACTGATCATACATACCTCCATGTTCAGTATGAAAATAGTTTTTAGGTAAACTTGTACTTCGTATATTATGACAACGCGCCGAATGCCGCAAGTAAAAGCCTGTAGACGATATTTTTTCTTGTAAGATCTCGGACACCGCTTTCACGATGAGTTTATTTCTGCCACATTGACATGTAACAAAACACCGCAATAAACAAGGCAAGCTATAAGACATTTTCCGGCAGGCAAAAGAGTATTTCTAACGGATAGGTTCCTTTTCTGGTAAAGTAAACGAAGCAGAATAAGAACTGATGAAGACAACACTAATCTAATAAGTAAAATGGTTACTTGCCGACAAGGACAAATCCTTGTTCAAAATTTCCGTCTTTACTCAGTGATTAAGATTATTCCTCCCGTAAAAAAACAACGGAAGGAGTGAAAAAGATGGGCAACCGAAGCGAGATGACTACATCCACGAAAACAAACCTCTTTTCATCAAATGACAATGCTCCCTCAAACACAAGAGGAAGGGCGCGCTTGCGCGCATCTTTTTTCCCGGACGCAATCGTTGCTTCGCCGGATGTGATCCCTTTTGAGACGCTTCGCGAAAACGGAATATGTGCTGTGTTTCTTGATCTTGACAACACGCTTGCCATCGATGGCTCCTATGAGTCCGACACCTACACCAAACAAATCGTTGAACGCATACGTAAGGCTGAACTTACACCTGTTATCGTCTCCAATGCCGACCACGAACGCGCACTCGCATTTGCGGAGTCGGTTCCTGCCGACTGTATTTCAAAAGCGAAAAAACCGTCAACGGACATCATCCAAGCCTATATCACAGCTCACAATTGGCAACCACAAGAAATCTTAATGGTTGGCGATCAGCTTCTGACAGATGTCCTCTGTGCCCGGCGCATTGGGATGAATATTATTCTTACAAAACAGCGTGCTAGACATGAGATCATTCCGATTCGGCTGAAGCGTTACATCGAAAAATGCTTAATCCTGCTTGGCGGATGCCGCCACTGGGAAGCCCTGAAAAAGAAAGGACGCTCCTTGTGATTGTATGTAAATTTGGAGGCTCATCACTGGCGGAAGCCTCGTTATTTCAAAAAGCCTGTGAAATTATGTGCGCCGACCCCAGAAGGAAAATCATGGTCGTTTCAGCTCCCGGCAAACGTTCATCCGTGCCGGGCGACATCAAGCTGACGGATCGTCTGATTGATCTTAGTGAGACAAAGGAGAAAAAGGGTAGTGTCGATACAGACATCGTAAACGCGGTCGACGAGCAAATTCGCTCAATTTGCACCGGTCTTTCACTTCCCGATGAATTACCTGATCAGCTCATAGACGATATTCTGACGCTAGCGCTTAAGGTAGACCCTGATAAACCTTGGACACGCGCAGACCTCATCGCGTCAGGCGAAATCGTATCCGCAAAAATCGCTACCGCCTGCCTCCGGAATATGGGTACGCCTGCCCGCATTGTGGATCCGCGTGAAGCGGGACTTCTCGTCCGCTCATCTAATAGCGGAACAATCATCCTCCCTGAATCGTACCGTCATCTCGGACGACTAAATTGGACAAAGGAGATTCTGTGTGTTCCCGGGTTTTTTGGAGTTAATGAGCACGGACATACGGTGCTTTTTTCTCGTGGCGGCTCAGATATTACCGGATCCGTACTGGCAAAAGCGACCGGTGCAAAGTTATATGAAAACTGGACAGATCGTGACAGTGTCTTTGCGGTAAATCCGGAGATCATTGAGCAAACAGTCCCCATTTTAGAAATCAGTTACCGTGAAATGCGCGAACTGGCGTATATGGGATTTTCCATCTTGCATCCGGAAGCGCTTGAACCTGTGATTGAACAGCGCATTCCTGTTCACATCCGAAACACTAACAATCCTGCCGCTCCCGGCACAAAGATCATTCCGGAGCGTACCCATATTGACCGAGCCATTACAGGCATTGCTGCGTCGGATCAGTTCGTAGCGCTAAGTCTTCGCCGTGTTCTCATCAATCAGGAGATCGGTATTCTTTACCACATACTTCGCTTTTTTGTAGATGAGTCAATCAATGTTCATCACGTGCCCACCGGAATCGACTCTTTAAGCATCATCGTTCGCGATGAAGATCTAACGCTTGAAAAAGAACAACGGATCCGCGAGCGACTTAAACACGAACTCGGCATCAGCGATGTCATCGTGACTCGCGGTCTTGCCATCATCATGTTGGTCGGTGAAGGTATTCGCGACAATGTCGACATTCTGGCAAAAGCGACCGGTGCTCTCGCTGAAGAGCGGATCAGCATCGAGACTGTCATATTGGATTACTTCGAAATCAGCTTGATATTTATGGTACGGGATTACGATAAGACGCGCGCTGCATCTGCGCTATATCGCACATTTTTCAAAAAGAAACCGCTCGACCGATCATAATTACCGTCGCGCACCTGTGTCAAGGATAGCACTCCCGCTCAGAAGCCTGCCAAGCCCGGACGCTGCCGCGTGACGCAAATTGTGTCCTGAAAGTAATACACGGGATACGTAAAGGTAACCATCGCTTTGGCGCCAATAGGCTGTCGGACCGTAACCGCACTGGAGAATGAGACCCTGTTCTTTCAGCATAGCTGTTCTTGAAGGATACTGCTCTGCATGTTCTCCGAAAGGATAATAGAAAGCCCATACTTCGCCCGTATATGGTTCAATCCAACGCTCCCACATTCTGAAATCTTCAAGGATATTTTTCTCCGGCGAAAAAGGAATTGAAAGTCGGTGATAACTGCCGCTTGCGATGTTCCAGTTTTTTCGATGAAGCGCATCAAGGATAGCCGTAACGATGGCTCGATTTTCTTCATAATCTGAAGAAACAGGTTTGATCTTTTCCGCGCCTTGGTTAGCGGCGTTATATTGCCATGCAAGATCTTGAACTTGTGCCAACGGATAACCGAATAACCCAAACTGCCCAACAAGCGCAATCGTTCCTCTTGCTCCATTGAAAGAAAAATCGGGGTGTCGCTCAACAAACTCTTCGATAACCCCGATCGCGGTATAGGATCGATGACGACGTTCTGTGCCGTCCAATTCCAATACAACGCCAATTACCTGACCTTCATCATTGAGTTCCAGCCTGTGGGCAATTCCGCTTTCGGTACGCGGCCCCGACGCATAAAAATCTTCTAAGACTAGGACAAGCGGCTTTTTGCCTTCCGGTACGGGTACATTGCGGACTTGACCTTGTTCGTTCACGAGTGTTCGCTCATCAACCAGAACATAGCCTTTTTGATAGAGTACATCGAGCGCACGTTCCAATTCCGAGATCAAGACGAGATCCCGGTCAGCCGCCGGCTGAAAGACATCGCCATCAAACGCTCGTCTTGGATCGGCAATCAAAGGTTTGAGCGAAAGGTGCTCGATCGGATCCCGCCAGTAAATAACGCGTTCAGGATTCACTTCTTTACATGTGGTCTGATATGCAAGTAACTCTTCGTCCTTCGGGAACCATTGGATGAGACGTTTGATTTTTTGGATTGCATCATACGTCCGTTTGTGATCCATGTGATCGCGAATTTCAGGCATCAGCTCCTCATAATATATCTGTTTAACTTTCTGCAGTTCGTCTTCAACATAACGAATGAAGGGCGTTACGGTCGTGAAAACTTTATCGCTCAATACCTTGTCCAGAAGTGTAAGTTGCGCGTCACGATTTTTCTCGTGACCGGCCTTAAGCATTTTTTCGATCACCTCACGTGCTGCTCTCATCGTCGTTTCATCACCAAAAAAAGAGCCGAATTCCTGTCGGAAAGGCAACACGTCGGCAATATCGTCCGCAAATCGGGCGATAATATCATCCTCAACGTTGCCTTCAAGATACGACGCAATTACGAGCTGAATACGCTTTGAAAAAGTTGTCGCCGCGATCGGCGTGTAACACGCCATACGATAGGTCTCCTCATGTGTCCAAGTCTCCCCGTTTTCTGCCTTCGTGAGAAGCGCATTACCCCGAGAGGCGACCTCGTTTTCTACACGTTTGATAAGTTGATCCGCCTTGGCAACCACTGTTTGCGCAGCCGACTCCTTGCGTGACACATGTTTGGCACGAAAAAGTCTCACATCATTGTACATTTCGATCACACGGTCATCATTGCCACGTTCAAACGCCGTCTCAAAATCATGCCATGTGTGCGGCACTTTAGGCTCGTTCTTTCTAAAAAGGAGAAAAAGAAAGGCGAGGACAAGAAACGCCGATATTGCAATAATGATAATCCGCCTTTGACGGGCGCGCGTCACAGAGGACGAAGCAACTGAAACGACCGACTTTGTATCTGTCTGCTTAAACATCGTCTGTAAGCGACAGTTGTCGCGCTTCCAATGTTTCTTCCCGAATATACCTGCCTGCCGTGGGGATCTTCGCAATCTTGTAATAATTGAGATCCTTTACAAAATGNAGATCCGNCTCGGTCAAAAGACTCACCACAACATCGTTTTTAGCGCGCAATATCGTCGCTCCCTGTGCTTGGCGCGTCGCTTTCTGAACGATTAATGAAGACGAAAAGACAAGCAATTTATTCTTCTGCGAACGAATAGCGAACAGAGGATCTTCATCGGAAGGTACATAAGCTATGCCGACAAGAGGCGACGCATCATTATAGGCATTAACAAGTTTCTTTCGGCGCTGTTTCGTCTCATAGTGTGCAACGTCGACACGTACACCCTTTCCGTTTCGGAATACGAACATGAATTCGCCATCGAATTGATCATCCTCGATGGAATGAATGAACACAACGCGTTCTCCCTCATCAAGGTCGAGAAGGTTGGGTGAATACTCGCCCAGCAAGGACGGTCTGTGATCTTCGATTTCCCATGCTTTGAGTTTGTAAACTTGTGCCTTATCGGTGAAAAAGAGTATTTCGGAATGATTTGTCGACTCAATATCTTGGACGATCTGATCGCCTTCTTTGACTTTGATTTCAAAGTTGCCGCGAAGCGACGTCAATGCGAGCTTCTTGATATATCCTTCGTGCGTCAGATAGAGCCTTGTGTTGTAATTCGGAATTAAATCTTCCTCTTCAGGTATCTCGATGTCGTCCGGCTCAATCAGTTGCGTTTTGCGCTCGCGTCCGTACTTCTTAGCCACATCGGCAAGTTGCGCTTTAATCTTGTTGCGGATACGCGCTTTGCTTCCGATCAGACGTTCAAGATCTGCAATGTCTTTCTCCAACGCATCTATATCGCGTAATCTCTTCAAGATGTAGTCTCTATTCAAATGACGAAGTTTGATGTCGGCAACATTTTCCGCCTGCAATTCATCGATATCGAACGCTTGCATCAAGCGAGGCACGACCTCTTTTTCAGATTCCGTAAGGCGGATTACGGCAATGGCCTTGTCGATGTCAAGCAAAATTTTCTCCATCCCGCGCAAAAGATGGAGTCGGTCACGCATGCGCTCCGCATCATATTTCGCTTCACGGACGATGCAGCCGCTTCGCCAGAGAATCCATTCATTGAGGATTTCTCGCACACCGAGCACTTTCGGATGTCCATGAATAAGCACATTAAAGTTGCATGAAAAAGAATTCTGCAATGGCGTCTTATCAAAGAGTCTATGAAGAAGCACATCTGCATCGGTCGACGCGCGGTATTCGACAGTGATGCAAAGACCGTTCAGATCTGTTTCATCGCGCACATTAACGACGTCGTTGTATAGCCCCGATTTCATGCCATCGGCTATATCTTCGATAATTGCCTCAATCGTCGTCGTATAAGGAATTTCGCGAATTTCAATGCGGCGCTCTTTTCGGTTGATATCCACCGCGCCGCGAATCTGAAATGAACCTCTTCCCGTTTCATAGATGTCGCGCATCTGATCGCGATCATAAATAATGAAACCGCCCGTCGAAAAATCAGGCGCAGGCATATAATCCAGCAAATCGACCTCCGGATCATCGATCAGCGCGATCGTTGCTTCACAGACTTCCTTCAAGTTAAACGAGCAGATGTTGCTTGCCATTCCGACTGCAATGCCTTGGTTGTTGTTGACAAGAATCGTCGGAAATGTCGCCGGAAGCAGCAAAGGTTCCATCATGGTGCCGGAATAATTGTCGACGAAATCGACTGCCTGCTTCGAAAGACCGGAGAAAAGCGCTTCACACGAGGGGTCAAGACGTACTTCTGTGTAGCGCGCTGCAGCGTACTGCATGTCGCGCGACGTTACACTGCCAAAGTTGCCTTTAGAATCGATCCACGGATGCAACAAAGCGCCATTACCTCTTGTGAGGCGCACCATCGTTTCATAGATAGCCTGATCGCCGTGAGGATTGAGCTTCATCGTCTGCCCGACAACATCTGCCGATTTTGCTCGATGTCCGCCAAGTAAATTCATCGTGTACATCGTATACAACAGTTTTCGATGTGACGGTTTAAATCCGTCAATCTCCGGGATCGCGCGCGACACAATCACGCTCATCGCGTATGGCATATAGTTGTCATAAAGTGTCGTTGATACAGGCTGTTCGATAAAAGCGCCTTTCAAATTACCGGCTTCTTTTTTGCGTTTTTTTGCTGGCATAACGCCTCAATTCCTTTCTTTCGTCAAGGACGGGATTGTTGACAAAAACGCCCACTAAATCAGTTCAGCTTCAGCGAGGCATTTAGGCTACATTTCGGATGGCGAGCCTAACCGACATCGAGCATTTCAAGGTAGAGATGCCCTGTCTCCTCAATGCACGCGCGACGACCCGAAACGTCACTTCCAAGCAACAGATTAAAAGTAGACTCCATCGTCTCTTCATCTTCCGGCATTACAGCGACAAGCCGGCGCGTCTTCGGATTCATGGTCGTATCCCACATCATCTCAGGCTCGTTCTCGCCGAGTCCTTTGGAACGTTGAATATGGGTTGAGCCATCCTTGAGTGATGCAAGCAGATCATTTTTTTCTTGATCGGAATAAACGAAATACGTGCGATCAATGTGCCTCAAGCGATGTGTTATTTCATAAAGGGGTGATTCGGCAATGTATATTTTCTGTTGGCGGATAAGCTCAGGCGTTAACCTATAGAACATCGCCAGAATCAGCGTGCGAATTTGGAAGCCGTCGACGTCCGCATCAGTACAGATGATGACTTTATTCCAGCGTAATTTATCAATATCAAATGGAGGCATATTTCTGTTGTATTTTTTCGGAAGATCGACGCCGCATCCCAAGATCTTGATGAGATCCATGATGATGTCGTTTTTGAAAATCGCTTGGTAATCGGCCTTAAGACAGTTCAGAATCTTTCCACGAACAGGTATAACGGCTTGGAACTCGGCATCACGACCCATTTTGACAGATCCGAGAGCAGAGTTGCCTTCAACGATATATAGTTCACGCTTGCTGACATCCTGCGTTCGACAATCAACGAAGAGACGCACCCGTGTTGAGACATCAACCTGCTGCATGAGATCTTTTCTGACGCTTAAGCGCGTTTTCTCCGCCTTCTCACGGCTTCGTCGATTGAGCATCACCTGATCGGCGGCACGGAGAGCCTCTTCACGATGTTCAAGAAGCCACACGTGTATATTCCGACGGATGAGATCTGTCATAAAACGCTGAATATATCTATTATTTATTGATCGTTTCGTCTGGTTTTCGTAGCTCGTGACCGTTGAAAACGAACTGGTTATCAAGATGAGACTTTCTTCGATATCACCAAACGTAATTTTAGGTTCGTTTGCGCGGTATTTGCCCTCCTCTTTCAGGAAAGCGTCAAACTCTGAAAGAAGTGCCGATCGCACCGCGCGATCGGGTGAGCCGCCATATTCCAGCCATGACGAGTTATGGTAATAAGTCAGACTGTTAACGTTGTTGTTGAATGCGAATGCCACTTCGCATTTGACGTTATAGTCTTCTCGGTCTTTGCGATCACGTCCCCTACCCTCGCCGGAAAAATATGCGGCTTGCGTAATGCCGCGTTCGTTTATTTCTTGTACCATGCCAAGAATGCCCTCCGGATAACAGAAGGTTTCTTTCACCGACTCAACGTCATCCGTGAACTCAAAAGTAACGCCTTTATTTACAACAGCCTGTTGCTTGAGTGTACTTATGAAATACGACGCGGGAATCTCAATATCGGTAAAAACGTCGTCATCGGGAAGCCAACGCTGTATCGTACCGGTTGTCGTCCGATTTGTTGGTGTTTTCTTTAGACCGCCGATGTTGACACCGCGCTCAAAATGCAACTCATACAGGTATCCGTCTCGGCAGACCGTGACATCAAACCAGCGTGACGCGTATTGTGTTGCACAGGCGCCGAGGCCGTTTAGTCCCAAACTGTACTCATAATTCATGCCGAGATTGGTTTTATATTTCCCTCCGGCATAAAGTTCGCAATAAACAAGCTCCCAGTTGTAACGTTTCTCATTTGGATTGAAATCAAGAGGAATACCGCGACCTCGATCCGTGATCTCAATGGAATAGTCAGCATAGCGCCTTATGGAAATCACTTTGCCATGTCCTTCGCGCGCCTCATCGATCGAATTCGAAAGGATTTCGAAGAACGACTGCTGACAGCCACGCAAATCATCGGATCCGAACATGACGCCCGGTCGCAATCTGACACGATCAGGTCCCTTAAGTTGTGAAATGCTTGTATTATCGTAGTTCTGACTCATATACCCTTCCCTTTCCTCTTGATTTTCCCACGTTTTGGCGTCTTCCGTCAAATCCTTGACAGCGTGAAAATCGCTTGCTAGAATACATGAAGCCTTTTCGGAACAAGACGGTGGAATTAGCTCAGTTGGTCAGAGTGCCAGGTTGTGGCCCTGGAGGTCGTGGGTTCAAGTCCCATATTCCACCCCATATATTTGACGTATCAGACTTTGGGATGTAGCCAAGTGGTAAAGGCACGGGACTTTGACTCCCGGATTCGCAGGTTCAAGTCCTGCCATCCCAGCCAAGAGATCCACTAGCTCAGTCGGTAGAGCACTTGACTTTTAATCAAGGGGTCCGGGGTTCAAGTCCCCGGTGGATCACCATGATGAAAGAGGGTGCCTCAATCACTTTGTTAAGTGTTTTGAGGCGCCCCCGTTCGTTTTCATCTATAGTATCGTTCTTATTTCATTTATTTATTCATTTTCCTCGTCTTTCAGCTCAAGTACGCTTCTTCTTGCGCAACACGATAAATAAAATACCTGCCACCAAGAGCGTCAGAACCAGCAACAATAACCAGGGTAAAATCGTGCCGATCTTTCCCGCCGTTTGCTGTGAATCGGTCGACTTGCTCGGTGTCATCTCTGGTTTGGACTGTCCGGTCTCTTTCGGAGTGCCGGATTCGGAATCGGTCGTTGCTTCGGCATCCGAAGTGCTTGAGTCTGCCCAGAGCGCCTTTATATCAGTGTATTCTTTGGCATCGATATGTTCACCGGGCTGCAATTCATTGCCGTCCACTTCCCATGCCTTGAACGCTTTGCCCGTTGGGGCGGCAAAGGTGCAGTCAGGCAAGGCATATGAATATGTCTCGCCCCATGCCCTTATTTCTCCCGATTCTTCAATCACTTGAGGCGGATCGATTCCGTTGTCAGGATCCAATCGGACGACTGCTTTGTAGATCAAGCTGATAACAACGTCCATCGTCGTAATTTCGGCTATAGGCGACTTCACGTCGCAGCGATAGATCAGTTTGTGCACTGGTTCATCAGAACCGATCCTAAGAATTCCGGTATCAGGATCATAACTTGCACTTCCCGGCAAAGGATTGCCCCCGAGCTTATTAACTTCCAAAATATCGGCGAGATTGACGCCGGGGATGCCTGAGAGATCAAACTCAAAGCCGTCCTTCCACTTGGAAATCAAAGGCGTCGGATAAGATTGATTAGAAAGACGCGTTTCAGAATGATCGAGTTCGCTGTTTTGACTTAAGTCAAGGGAAGTGAGTTGATTGTTGGAACAGTATAGCTGCCTCAGCTTCGGGTTTTGACTGACGTCAATTTCAGTAATTTGATTGTTGTCGAGATCGAAGATGTCCAAGAAAGGATTATTGCTGACATCAAGTTCTGCAATTTGGTTATTGGAACAGTATAGCTGCCTCAGCTTCGGTTTTTGATTGACGTTAATCTCAGTGATTTGATTGTTTGCGACATCTATTCTTTCCAACAAAGGATGCTTGCTGACATCTAGTTTAGTAAGTTGGTTGTCGGAACACTCTAATGACCTCAGCTTAGTATTATTACTGACATCAAGGGATTTGAGTTGGTTTTTGGAGCAATGTAAGGATATCAGCTTAGGGTTATTACTGACATCAAGGGCTTTGAGTTGGTTTTTGGAGCAATGTAAGTTTTCCAGCTTAGGGTTTTGACTGATATCAATTTCGGTGATTTGGTTGCTAGTTAAAACTAAGATTTCCAACATAGTATTCTTGCTGACATCAAGTTTTGTGATTTTGTTTCTATAACACTGTAAAAAAAACAGTTCAGTGAAATGTTCTACACCCGCAAGATCAGCAATTTCTTGCTCGGAGCAATCTATGGAGTCTACATCATCTCGCTCACTCTGCTGTAATACGCCATCATTATTTTTGTCATATTTCTTTACAAACTCTCTGAAGTTGGCGTCGGGGAAATTGGCTTCATTTATTACAACGTCCCCTAATGCCATTGCAGGACTGACTTGCGCGATCAGTGATATAAGCAGCATCAGCACAACTAAAAGTGCTTTTCCTTTTTTCTGGTTCATCCCTCCTCACCTCCTTGAGCTGTCTGCTTTGACTTGCTCGCAGTTTATGCAATATTATTATAGCTTTTCTAATAAGTATAGGGGACATCTCTTTTGAGACGCCCCCTTTTTGTATTAGATCTTCTATTCCTCTTGTTACTTATATTTTTTGTTACTTATATTTTATATTTACGTTAAGATGATGCGCGCATCGACCACTTTAAGGCCCTTCCCTTGTTCATACAACATGACGGGGTTCGCGTCCGATTCTTTGATTTCATCGCGAAGATCGTACATCATTGTCGAATAACGCGCGATGAGATCTGCCATAGCTTCTTGATCGCGCGGCGCTTCACCGCGGGCTCCCTCCAAGATGCGCGCGCCGCGGATTTGAGACTGCATCTTCAAACCTTGTGCTTTGGAAACAGGGCATACTGCGAACGTCACGTCTTTGAGCACTTCGACAAATATACCGCCAAGGCCGAACATGAGTACGGGACCAAATGCTGGATCCGTCGTAGATCCTAGTATGACTTCCGTTCCAAAAGGCGCCATCTCTTGTACGGCAATACCGAAGATGTCGGCATTCGGATCGTACGCCATCGCATTGTCGAGAATCTTTTTATAAGCGTCACGCACCATCTGATCGTTCTTAACGTTGACAACCACACCGCCTGCATCCGATTTGTGGAGAATGTCGGGAGACACGACTTTCATTACGATCGGGTAGCCGATGTCTTTTGCCATAGCTACAGCTTCGTCTTCCGTTTTCGCCAATGTCGTAGCTGTCACGTTAAGACCATACGCGGCAAAGACGTCTTTAGCTTCCACTTCAGTAAGCGCATCGCGACCGCTCTCGCGCGCGCCTTTAATAATGGAAAGCGCTTTTTCATAGGCGCCGTCGTCCGCCTGCGCAATCTCTGCCATCCCGATTTTTTCTTCCTGCATCCTTGCGTAGTGACGTAAACCGCTCAATGCACTGACGGCGCGATCCGGATCGTCGTAAGCAGGAATACCGTTGTCGATCAGCCAACGCACTGCTTCGGCGCTTTTTTCTCCTCCAACGAATGCGACAGCGACGGGTTTATAGTCCATAACGGAGCCGGCCGCTTTCACGGCATTATAGATGCCTTCAGCGATTTCCATCGGATTGGTGACGGCCGTTTCACAATACAGCACCGCTAATCCGTCTACCCAGTCTTGTTTAAGACCGAATTCGATACTCTTCTGATAGCCTTCAAGACCTGCTTGCCCTGTGATATCAACGGGGTTTTTCGCAGATCCGAAATCGGGCATATAATTTTTCATCTCGACCTGAAGGTCATCCGGCAAGTACTTCAAAGGAATTCCATAGCGTTCAGCGGAATCTGTCGCAAGAACACCGACGCCGCCGCCGTTTGTAACAATCAGTAAATTGTCACCTTGCATGGTCGGCTGAAGTTGGAATGCCTGTGTGAGATCAAAAAGGTGATTTAAGTTTTGAGCTTCTACAACACCTGCCTGCCGGAAAGCAGCGCCGTATACTTTCGCAGCACCCGCCAGCGAACCGGTATGTGAGGCCGCAGCGGCGGCACCATGCGCAGAAACGCCGGATTTTAACGCGATGACCGGTTTGCTGGACTTTTGACAGACTTCCATGAAACGGCGACCATCGTTCATTCCTTCGATATAAAGCGCGATGCTGTTGGTATGATCATCTTTATCGAGCCATTCCACGATATCGGCAAAGTTCACGTCGGCCATGTTGCCGAGAGAAAACAGTTTGTCAAATCCGACACCGCGAAGATATGTCCCCGCATCTAACGCGATCAGAAGAGCGCCCGATTGGGAAATCAATGCGCTTTTTCCGGGAAGCGGCAACATAGGCGCGAAAGATGCGTTGAGCTTTTGTGAATTACTCAGTGTACCGAGGATATTCGGACCAAGCAATCGCATCCCGTAACGTTTGACAATTTCAACTATACGCTCCTCCGCTTCATGGTTTCCAACCTCGCTGAAACCGGACGTAATGATACTGATCCCGCCGACACCTGCTTGACCGCAAGCCTCGACCGTATCAGGAACAAATTTTGCAGGAATCGAAATGACCGCAAGATCGACCTTTTCCGGGATATCACCAATAGTCGGATAGGCTCGATGTCCAAGGATCTCCTTTTCTCTGAGATTGACGGGATAGATATTCCCTTCATATTTTCCTACGTTTAACGCGTCAACAACAGCGTATCCAATCTTACCGGGCGTGGAAGAAGCACCGATTACGGCTACTGAATTGGGCTCAAAAAGGCGATCTAACGATTCTTTACTCATGCAATAAAACTCCTTGTAACATTAATCTTGGAAGCTAAACTTTCTTATTATTCGCTTCATTTTTAACTCATTTTTTTGTAACGCGTTGCGTTCAAAATATTAACCCTACCAACACTCTGCTCGAGACGGTTCTTCTTCAATACAACGCCGATGCTCAAACAAGAATGCCGCTAAATATGATAACACAGATTACTCATCTCCTGAACGTTCTTCCCCAATGACTTGTCGCGACAAAATATAGAGCTGAATGCAAACTAAGCCGGACTATGAGGAGCGCGGATCGTCCGGTTTGATTTACTTTCAGCGTACGAGATACAACAACGGTAACAGAAAACTATCGTCTCATTGTTAGATCAAGCTCTTCTAGGTTACCGGGATGAACAGAGGGTGCCTCTTGGGTTCCGCCAGACAGAAGAGGAAGATCTCGTAGTGCACTGCCTGTGATAACACACACCACCGAATCCATCGGTCTAATCCAGCCGCTTTTTCGCAGATTTGCCGCCGCAGCTAGTGTTACCGCACTCGCCGGTTCAGCCAAAATCGCTTCTTTAGAGGCACATAGCCGCATAGCGGCAAGGATTTCTTCGTCATTTACCGCTACAGCCGTTCCGGCTGACTCGCGAATAACGTGCAACGCGGTGATGCCTTCAAAAGTGACTGGATCATTTATGGAACCTGCGATGGTTTTTGGGTTTTCCCAAACAGAGGTAACTTTGCTGCCTTGTTCAAATGCGCGCACCACTGGGGCACAACCCGCGGCCTGAACTCCTACGAGCCGGGGCATCCGTTGTGTGAGACCAAGTGAAATGAGCTCGCGCAAGGCTCGGAAGATTTTACTGATGAGAATACCGCCTCCGATAGGGCAGAGTATTACGTCCGGCACAGTTTGACTCATTTGTTCAAACAGCTCGTACACAATGCTCTTGTAACCTTCGCTGGCAAGAGGATTGTGTAGCATAGTGGTTGAGGCATTTCTCCAATGATAGCGGGATACTCCCTGCTCAACTAGATCAATGCAATCGTTGACTTCACCTTTACATCGAATGAAGTGCGCTCCGTAGGACATGGCCTGCTGTGCGCGCGCAAATACTCCGCCGTCAGGAAGGATCACATAGCAAGGGATGCCAGCCTTCGCAGCGTAGGCAGCCACAGAGGAGCCGGCGTTGCCTGCAGAACCCAATGCGACGGATTTAGCACCTTCCGAGCAGAACAAGGATAGAGCAAGACTAGCAAAACGATCCTTATATGTACCGGTTGGGTTAACGGTTTCGTTTTTCAACAGTAGCGTTTTAATACCGTATACTTTTCCCAGCGTGCCAGCATGACAAAGCGGAGTGTTGCCTTCGCCCATTGAGACCGGCATTACATTTGTAAAGCCGGGAAACATCGGACGATATCCCCATATCCCTTCCGAGCGGGAACTGCCCTTTTTAATGACTTGTATCATTGTATTCCGTCGTTTCTCAAGATCTAGGATTGGTTCAATGGATGCACCACAGTTAGAGCAGATAAAGCGATCCTGTGAGCTATGATAAGGAGTTTTGCACACAGTGCAAACAAGTTCAACAGACATATTGCGACCTCCCTTTGGAGTAAATTAATACCTAATCGTAGTAACTATAACAAAAATCATACAAGTAGTGATTGACTATTAAACTAACGGTTGTAAGTTCCATTTTTGTCAATAGTCATATTGACCCTTAGCCAATACGTAGAGTACACTGCACTTGGTTTCAAATAGAGATTCCAATATCCGCATTTCTAGTGCCCCTTCTCGTAAGACTATATGCGGAGATATCTTTTTTTCCGCATGCTGTAGAGCTAGTCAAAAGGAATTAAAAATCACAGAGGCCAAATCATGGAGATTGAAAGCAAGCAACAGATAGCATTTAACTATATCGATACACATTTTGAAGAAGCTGTTTCCCTCTGGAAGACAATAGTGGCTATGGAAAGTCCTTTCTGGGAAAAGAAAGCTGTGGACGAGGTATGCTCGTATCTAATTCAATGGTGTACACAAAATGGACTCCACGCTTGCCGACGCTATTGTGAAACTACTGGTGATGGGCTGGTCGTATCCACACAGTCCACAAACCTCTATCGCCACGGCATAGCACTGATGGCACACATAGATACCGTTCACAAAATTGGCGCGTTCGGCAGCAATCCCGTTTTAGAGAAAGATGGTTGGCTTTACGGCCCCGGTGTCGGCGACTGTAAGGGTGGTGCCGTCATGGCTCTCTACACTCTTCTGGCGCTTCGAGAATCTGGTTATACACAAAGACCGGTTAAGCTCATTCTTGTCGGAAACGAGGAGGGAGGTCGCCCGAACAACGAAAATTTTCTACCAGATGAACTTTGTGGAAGTGATGCTTTGTTCAACTGTGAAACCGGCGTGAACGGCAAGATTGTAACCTCACGAAAAGCCAGCATAGGCGCTGTCTTCACCGTCCATGGCGAGTCCGGTCATGTAGGACATCTAATCGACACTCCTGCAAACGCTATTAGGGAAGCTGCTTACAAGATTTTGGAGTTAGAGAACCACTCAGATTACAAGGATTTCATATTCAGTTGCGGTGAAATACAGGGAGGTACCGTGTTTACCAGCGTGCCCGATAAATGCACATTTAAGGTGAACTGCCGTATACGTTCCAAAGAATCTATTCCGGTACTAGAGCAAATACTTACTCAAGTTGCCGCTAAGTCTCACATTCCGGGTACGACTTCAAAGGTACAGCTTACCGGCAACATAGTGCCTATGGCCGCTTCTTCAAAAAACAATGCTCTGTTTGCACAATTTGACAGAGCTTCTCGGGCGTTAGGCTATGGCGCTTTTGAACCCGTTCACAGCGGCGGCGGTTCTGACGCGTCTTACGCGGTTATGTTGGACATTCCCGCTATCTGCTCTACGGGCGTGATTGCGGAAAATGCACATACGTTACGTGAACGCGCCAATATCGAGAGTCTTCGCATGCGGGCGAAAACTCACATTCTGACTATCCTGAATTTAGCTGACTGATATTCTTGCAATTCATATACGAGCACCTATTCGCAAAAACAACTAGATATGCAAAGGTGACAAATATAATCGAAAGTGTTATGAGTCAGCAGGGCATACTGAGAATGATTCCGACTCTAAAAATCTAATCCGTGCATATTATCCAGCACGAACTGGACACAAACTTTACTGCCTATAGACAAGGCATCCTCGTCGATCAAGAAATCATTGTTGTGCGGCAGCGTCACACAGCCTTTATCCTTATTACGCGTTCCAAGTCTCACAAACGCACCCGGCTTTTCATGGATATAACAAGAAAAGTCCTCTGAACCAAGTTTGACCGGCACTTCAACGACATGATCCTTGCCGATGATCTTTTCTGCAGCTCGAACTACAGCCGCAGAAACTACCGGATCGTTAACAACGGGTAAAGCTCGAAAGCCCTCGTGCATCTCCACTCTGCCGCCCTGCTGCGCAGCTGCGTTCTCTGCTATCTGTCGGATGCGAGTGGAAAAGAATTGTTCCGTTTCCTGATCGAAAGTGCGCAACGAAATCTTCATAGTTGCATGATCGGGAATTACATTGTGCGTTGTTCCGGACTCAAGTACACCAATGGAACAAACATACTTAGTAAGGGGATTCATCTGTGTGGACATCATGTTCTGTATGGCTACGTAAGTATTGACCGCCATAGCCAGAGCATTTACGCCGGAGTGTGCCATCGTGGCATGCGCCGTCTTCCCGAAAAACTTTAATTCAATAGGCAAACAACCTGCCAGTGCCACACCGGGGCTAATACCCACACGGCCGCTTTCTATCAAGTTTTCTACATGAAGCGCGATAATGAAATCAATCTCCTTCATCAGCCCGTCTCTGACCATCAGCTCCGCGCCACTAAGCGGCCCCTCTTCGCTGGGTTGAAATATCAAAGCCACCGTGCATGCTAGTTGCTTTTCCACAGATTTGAGAGCTTTTGCAGTTCCGAGCAGCATGGCGGTGTGAGCATCATGACCACAAGCATGCATTCTACCTTCTATTTTTGACGAGAATGGCAATCCGGTTCGTTCAGTCAGCGGCAATGCATCCATATCCGCACGTAAACCTATAGTTACTCCACAATAACCTCTGTTGATATAGGCGACAATCGCACTTCTTCCATATTCTTCAGTAAAAGTTACCTCTAAGTCCGTCAGTTCCCGGCGTACAACATCAAGGGTGTTGGGAAGATCGAACCCTACCTCCGGATGCTCATGGAACTCGCGCCGAAGGGATATAATATACGCCTGATCCACCGCTTCCAGTGCCTTCTGTGTATAATCCAAAGTCGTTTCCATATTCTATTTCCGCCTCTTTTTGTATTGAATGTATTATTAGCCTGCTTCACGAATATGAACTATACCAAACTCGGCCATTGCGATAAGTATCCTCTTGCCGGTAGAATAATTAGATAATATTGGGTTATGGAAAAGCGGCGTTTCGATCTCTTTGAATGGAGATTGGGAAACGCCTATTGACAAGTCTTTTTTCCGTTTTCGTTGCTGTTCCACGCTAGGCAATCTCACAGGACTGTCGAAAGCCCATCAAAGTCTATATCACCATAACAGTTTTGTGAGAGAAAAGCACTTTTAAAGATCTCTGACTACGCTACTGTATTGCTTTTGCCAGCTTGTACATAGTATTGATTAATAGCTTTTCCCCGCCCAACAACGCGTCGTCGTCCACCATAAAATCGTTGTTATGTAAGGAAGTTTCATGCCATTTGCTCAGATTTCGTATACCGAGCCAATAATAAACGGACGGTTTGTTTGCAGCGAACCATGAAAAATCATCTGAACTCATTTTAGGTCGAACGAGGCGAACATTATCTCCATAAATATCTTCCGCCGCCTCCTTCAGGCAATCTACTACAAAATCGTCGTTGACTACCGCAGGCGCACTCATATGCGCCTCATAGTTCACCGTCCCTCCCAGTTCCTTCGCTGCATGTTCAGCAAGCAACTTCACCCGATCCACTACAAAATCGTTAACCTGCACATCAAATGTGCGTAAAGATATCTTCATATTGGCCTTATCGCAGACCACATTATGTACGACACCGCCATTGACCGCACCGACCGAGCAAACCATATTTTCAAACGGATCAATCTCTCGGGAGAGCATGAGTTGAATCCCGGAATATGTCTTAAACATCATGGCGATAGCATCATGACCCTTGTGAGGAATTGTAGCGTGTGCCGTTTTGCCGTGGAAAGTAATGTCGATGGGAGTGCAAGCGCTACATACCGTACCATATGCGTAACCCACACATCCGCTGTCAAGCGAGCCGTCCACATGCTGGCAGAGCACATAGTCCACATCATCTAGCACACCATTTTCGAACATTAACCTAGCGCCACTATCCGCACTCTCCTCTGCAGGCTGAAAAATCATCTTCAATCGAAAAGGCAGACTATCCTCAATGGGCTTGAGGGTTCTCGCCGCACCAAGCAGCATCGCCATATGCGCATCATGGCCACATGCATGCATGAAACCCGCCTTTTCCGAAGCATAGTCCAGCCCTGTTTTTTCCTCGACAGGTAGCCCATCCATGTCAGCACGAACAGCAATAACCGGTACATCTGTTCTAGTTCCTACATACCCTACAACGCTGTATTTACAGTATTTTTGAGTGTGCACAATTCCTAATTCATCTAGAAATCGTTCGATAAGTGAGCAAGTTTCCGGTACTTCAAATCCCACTTCCGGACAGCGATGCAATGTCCTGCGGCAGTTAATCAAATAATCAATACGCGTCTGCGTATCGTCAGCAATAGTATTTTTCGTCATAATGTTAAATTTCGAAAATAAATTCGATCTCCACAGTTATATTTCCGGGTAACTCATTAACACCGATAGCGGAACGCGCACCAATGCCTTCATCACCCATCAACTGCGCTAAGAAATTAGAGCAACCGTCAATGACCTTGGGTTGCATGTTAAATCCGGGCGCACTGGCCACAAATCCTAGTGTCTTGACTAATCCTTTGAGTTTGTTCAGATCACCTAAATAATTATTCAAAGTGGATAGAGCGTTGAGCGCGCACAGCCTCGCAGCGTCCTGTGCTTGCTCCAACGTCGACTCGCCTCCCACCTTTCCGGTAAACTCAGGTACACCGCGCACCGTCGGGCCCTGCCCGGACACATACAGTAAATTTCCAACCCGCCTAACCGGTTTGTATATTCCGCCCCTTGGTGGCAATTCCGGAAGAGCGTAACCCAATTCATTTAGCTTAGCATAGATATCCATATCATTTTCTCCTATTTTGACAAAACCCTCTGCTATATTTGTGTCTATTAGAACTCAGACAGCAGATGGCAAGCGCAACTGTGGTTGGGAGCAATCTCGGTTAGAGGCGGCTCCTGTTCAGAGCAGATGGGCTTGGCATAAATGCAACGAGTGTGAAATCGGCAGCCCGAAGGAGGGTTCAGCGGGCTTGGTACATCACCCTCAATAGGCTCCTCTTGCTTTTCATAGTACGGATCCGGAATCGGGATGGCAGAAAATAACGCTTTAGTGTACGGATGCGTTGGCTTTGCGAATATCTCCCTCGTAGAGCCAGTTTCGACTAGTTTGCCCAAGTACATCACTGCCGTTTGATCGCAAAGGAACTTAACGATGCGTAGGTCGTGGGTAATAAACAGATACGTTAAGGAATATTGTTGTTGTAAATCGCGCAACAGATTGATGATCTGCGCCTGAATAGACACATCCAACGCGGAAATAGGCTCATCGCATATAATAAACTGCGGATTGGTAATGAGCGCACGAGCAATACCGATACGCTGTCGCTGACCGCCGGAGAACTCATGAGCATATTTATTGCCGCTATCCTCACTGAGCCCGACGATACGTAGAATGTCGTTCACCATCTCTTTGCGTTGTGCGGAAGTACCAATGTTGTGTGTATCCAGCGGCTCCGCAACGATTTTGCGTACCTGCCAACGAGGATTGAGTGAGCTATAGGGATCTTGGAAAATCATCTGTATATCGCGACGCATGACACGCATTTCACTCTCCGACATCGCGAACAAATCCTCATCGTTAAAAAATGCCTTGCCGTCGGTGGCAGTAATGAGCCTTAACAGCAGTCTCGCCACTGTGGATTTTCCGCAACCACTTTCTCCTACCAACGCGAATGTGCTTCCTCGATTGATCGTAAAACTAACATCGTCAACAGCCTTGATTTGATCCTTGGCACGTGAGATCACATGTCTTTGGGCGTCAAAGTATTTGCGCAGGTGCTCTACACGCAGAATTGGTTGGTTGTTCACTTCCATTTGCCTTCATCCTCCGTGATGATTTCTGCAAAATGACATTTACATATATGGCCTTCGGAAAGGGTTCTCATCAGAGGCTCTTCCTCTTTACAAAGATCCTGCGCATAAGGACAGCGGGTATTAAATCGGCATCCCTTGGGCATGTTCTTAGGAGAAGGTACACTACCAGAGATGGTGCTAAGTCTGTCGGCAGAATCATTCATCTTGGGCAAGCTGGCAAGAAGTCCCCTTGTGTAAGGGTGTCTAGGATTCGTAAACAGCTGTGTTGTCCAAGTTTCCTCAATGGGTTGCCCCGCGTACATCACCACTACGCGCTGAGCAAATTCCGCGACTACACCAAGATCATGCGTGATCAGAATGCATGCCATATCGGAATCCTGATTGATCTGCTTAATCAACTTCAAAATCTGTGCCTGAATCGTCACATCCAGCGCAGTGGTTGGTTCATCCGCAATGAGCAGCTCAGGATTACAGGCTATTGCCATCGCAATCATAATACGTTGACGCATACCGCCAGAAAACTGGCCCGGATAATTTCTTAACCGAGCTTCAGGAGCCGGAATTCGAACTTTATTGAGCAGCTCAATGGTGGCTTCACGTATCTGATTTTTATTCATATTACTATGCAGCCGAAATACCTCACCGATTTGGTCTTCAATGGTCAGTACGGGATTTAAACTGGTCAGCGGCTCCTGAAATATCATAGAGATTCGGTCACCTCGAATGCTGCGCAGTCGCCTCTCACTCGCCTTTAGCAAGTCTTCTCCATGAAAAAGTATCTCTCCCTCCAAATACTTGGCAGGAGGCGTTTTAAGCAAACGCATGATAGACATAGCCGTCACGCTTTTGCCGCAGCCGCTCTCTCCTACGATGGCAACAATCTCATTCTTATGCACCGAAAGATTAACGCGATCTAATATCGGCGTCACACCATTTCGATTTTCAAACCCCATCGAAAGATCCTTTATTCTTAATATCTCTTCGTTTTGCACGGCGTCTCCTCAATCTCTGTGGTCGCTTGGGATCTAATTATCTCAGCTACGCGCCTTTCCTTTTTGTCGCTTGGGATCCAATAGCTCTCTGAGACCGTCGCCAATCAGATTCAGAGCTAACACAGTAATTACGATAGCAAGACCGGGAGCAAAAACGTTCCAAGGCGCTACGCTCATTAGAGTTGTTGCGTCGCTAAGAATATTACCCCAACTTGCAAATGGTGGCTGCACACCGACGCCCACAAAACTTATCCCTGCCTCTGCAAGTATCGCATAGGCAAATAGGAATGTTTCTTGTACAATGAGCACCGGCATTGCTCCCGGCAGTATATGCAGGGACATAATCTTCCACGGTCTGACACCGATCGCATGTGCAGCTTCAACATAGACCTCCTCGCGAATGGTCAGAATAGCGCTTCTGAGAATGCGCACCGTTCTCGGCACATAAACAATGGTCAGAGCCATAACCACCCCGCTAATACTGTTTCCAAACACAGCTGCTAACACCATAGCTATCAGCAACGTGGGAAACGCCATCATCACGTCCATCACACGCATGATGATGACGTCCAATTTCTCATAATAACCACCTAGCAGTGCGATCAGCGTGCCAATAATGGTAGTGTACACCACTACCTCGGCACCGATACGTAGACTGACCTTGCCGCCCTCAAGGACACGGGTAAACAAATCCCGTCCAAAAGAATCTGTACCAAACCAGTGTTCCTTAGAGGGAGGCTGTAATACAGCTGCAAAGTCATTGCGATTGGCATCGTATTGAGTAAGTACTGGCTGTAACATAAGTGCGGATACGATAATTATTAATAAGATAGAACCCACTACAAGCGATGGCGTGTGGAAAATCCTAAACCAGATAGAGTTTTCATTGACTTGCTTCACCGTACTTCCCTCATTTCTTGCCAAACCGCACGCGCGGATCAATAAAGGCATACAAAATATCCACTGCAAGATTGATAATGAGAATCGCGGCGGAGATCAACAGCAAAATACCACAAACGACAGGAAAATCGCGCTTTGCGATGCTATTTATTATTAAAAGACCGGTTCCCGGTAGGCGGAACAGTGATTCAGTAATGAACGCGCCACCAAGCATTATCGTATATACCATACCAATACCCGTCACAACAGGTAACAAAGCGTTGCGCAAAGCATGCTTCATAACGACGACAAATGACCGCTGTCCTTTAGCCACCGCAGTGGTAATAAAGTCCTGATTCATAACCTCTAACATGTTGGAACGAATCAGGCGGGCAAAATATGCTGCTTGAGACATTCCATAGGTGAATGCTGGCAAGATAATATATTTAGCCCATTCTCCAAACCCTTCACTAATAGGTCTATAACCACCCGAGGGGAAAACTTTCCACTTTATTGACAGAAGAAGCATAAATATGAGACCGCCGAAAAATTCCGGTGTACACATACCGAGTAGCGAAACGCCGGAAATGGTCGTGTCTAACGCGGAGTTAGGTTTGAGCGAAGCGATAATACCCAGAGGAACACCGATTGTCACAGCAAAAATGAGCGCTGTAGTTGCTAGGCTCAACGTAACAGGAAGGCGTTGTTTGATGGCTCCCCATACCGTATCCCCCAAGAAATAGGAGTTGCCTAGATCACCTCTGAGCACGCCTGAAAGCCATTTCCATAGTCGTTCCCAGATGGTACCGTTTAAACCCATGCGCTCTCTTACCATCTCATAATCACCTTCAAACTCGGGACCAATCACCGTCAATGCAGGATCGCCGGGCATGGAATTGACCACAAGAAAAATGACGCATGCAACGATCAGGAGCGTTGGGATCATAATCAATAATCGTTTAATTATATAGCGAGTCACGAAGTGTTCCTCTTTCCTGTAGCACGTATGCGAGTTTTGAGTAAGGATTGCTGCAAAGGGAATCCCTTCGCAGCAATCACATTAATTTAACATATGTTTAAGGGCAATCCTTACTCGTGAACCATCCAGAAACGATCAATGTAGGATGGAACGTAACCTTTGACGTCGGCGCGCATGGCATTAAGAGAAAACTCATCGCCAAATTTCAGGAATGGAAGCGTCTCCCAAATACGCTCCTGCAGTTTTTCCCAGACGGCTAGGCGTTCTTCATTCGTACCGCCTCTGCCAATCTCATCGAGATACTGGTCGACTTTATCATCCGCGAATCCATAGGCACCCAGCGTACCGGAACGGATCATATTGCGAACTTGGTTGGGATCAAAGCGAGCTGAATAGGAACTCTGATTGATCGCCCATCCTGTGAGACTTTGTGCAATGGAGAGTTGCGTAGTCCAGTCATTCAGTTTGGGAACGATGTTGATACCCGCCTCTTGCCACTGTTGAATGAGAGACACACCCGCTGCATAGTGACTTGCATAATCCTTGTTGTAAAGGTATACGATCTCTTCACCATTGTAGTTGGCGGCAGCTAACAGTTCCTTTACTTTGTCCAGATCTTTGGCGTTATATATTCCCTCGCTGCCCGCTTCTGTAAAGAAATACTGCTCAGGCTGATACAAAGAAGGATCTAAGCGGTAAAACTCGCTACGGCCGGAAGTAACCGCCAACATGACCTCAGTCGGATCGATTGCTAGTGCCAACGCTTTGCGGAAGTTAATGTCCATCGTAAAGCCTTCTGCATGGTTGAACTCAACAACGATGCTCTTGCCGGGCTTGATGACATTGAGAGCTAAGTCAGCGTTAGCAACAATACGGTCATAAGCTGTTGTTGGAATGGCATCGGCAAAATCAAATTCTCCTGTTTCCAAACCGGCAATACGAGCCTCCGCTTCAGTTACAGAATCCATCTGGATGGTTTTGTAATACGCAATGCGCTTGCCGCCAAAGCCTGTGGGGCCTTCGTAACGCTCATCAAGGACATAGTCGTCAAATCTCTCAAGGATAATGCGCACGTCGCGTGTCCATTCTTTGAGCATATAAGGGCCGGTACCGATAAGAGCTTTTTCGTCGAGCTCAACACCCATGTGGGATTCTGCAATCTCTTTGGGGATCATAATAACGCGCTGTGGGAACGCAAGCAAAGAAGTAAGGGCGAGCGGTTCTTCCAACGTAAACTTGATTTCATAATCCCCAACTTTTTCTACGATTACGGTGTCCAGAGCGCCACTGTAAGTGCTGTTGGTTTTATAGCGCTCTATGGAGGCAATAGCGTCATCCGCATCGAAGGCACTGCCATCATGGAAGGTAATGCCCTGACGTAGCGTTACATTATAGACTAGACCGTCGTCACTAACGGTAAAAGAATCAGCCAGCTGCGGAATAACGGCAGAAGCTTCGTCGAATGTGAACAGCGTTTCAAACATATGTGCGGATGTTTGACGGCAATAAGCATTGGTAGAATATCCTTCATCCAAAGCCGTTGGAGTGGCCGTCATAGCTGCATGGAATGTTTTGTCGCTGAATTCCACATTAATGTCAGGCTCCTCCGTTGTTCCCGGTTCAGCTGTGGCCTTTGTTCCTTCAGCTGTATCCGCTGGCTGTGTTGTCACAGGATCGGTGCCACCTGACGGCTGACAGGCAACCATACCCAGCAGCATCGCAACTACTATAAATACTACTAGTAACTTTTTCATGTTTTCCCTCCTAAAATTATTATATTACCGACGTTCTTGCGTCAGCAATTCATATTGATACTCCATCAGCTTCGCCAGCTCCAGGGTGATATATTTGGCAAGCTGTGCACCCTCTTCTCTTGAAGCCAGATATGCCTGACCGATATTGCCAAGTTCTGAATAGGTGTTAAATGGAATGTAACGAAAGATTTTGTTTTTTGCGAACATATCTGGGTGATGCCATGAATCTCCCTTTGCGACGGGTCGCACATCGATACGAGAGGAATCGACCAGCTCCGGATAAAAATGTAGCATCAGGGAGGTTTCAAACTCTCCCGCATGGCCCCATTCCGCCAGGCTCAGACTTACGAATGGACGGTACGATGTCGCTTATCAGATCCCAGTAGCGAACCAATATGGCTTCTCGGCCAAATTCAGCGCCAAGTCTGTTCACCACGCCCTGTAAAGCACTCTGATTCCCACCATGGGAGTTTATAATCAAAAGCCTAGGAAGCCCTGTGCGAAATGCGCTTTCGCACAGATCTGTCAGATAGTCTGTCATCACATTGTGACGTAGAGTCAATAGCCCCGGAAATGCACTGTGGTGAGGCGAAAATCCAACCCGCTGCACCGGTAGCAACAAAATTCGTGCATCCGCCTGTTCTGCCGCCTCACAGGCGAGCCTTTCTCCTAGCAGACTATCCGTCCCTAAGGGAAGATAGTTGCTGTGTTGCTCTATTGAGCCTACCACCAGCACACCCAAAGAATGCTCTGAATCCAAATCTGAAGCGACTGTTTTATCCCATCGGATTAACATTGGAGTAGGTGGATAGCAAATCCGGCTATCTCTTCCTTGTTAAAAATTCCAAACTGGATTTGGGGAAAGGAAGAATCAGCGCAATCATTAATAACATTGCCGGGGTGTTGAATAATATCATATTTAACGGGGAAAGCGCCGACTCTGGCTTTAGCATCGCTATGAACAGCATCAAAACTATCAAACTGCAGAAAACGGAGACACCTTTCAGCTAATGAACAAGACATGATTTCTTCAAAACAAATAACCCTCTTCATTTTCAATAACCACCCCTGTCGTTAAACTAAAATATCTCCGTAAGTATTTTAAATTGTGGAATATGTGTATTATTTTTGTGGATTATATTTTATCGAAACTGATTTTTGTTGTCAAATAATTATGCAACCTGTATAGAATATGAGTCAACTTATTCTATCGGATAAAAAGAGACTTTTGCGTCGTCAGATAAAGCGGTCTTTCTGATCGAAAGAACCTTGTTGCCGTCAACAGTGATGAGAGACGCCTTTGCCGCTTTTTTTGCCTCTTTGCCGTATAGCTTTTGAATCGCGCGTAATAGCTCCGTGAGGCTATTGGCGGCAATCCAGTCTTCGTTCTTGCCACAAAGTGAGCGAAGTTTCCCAAAATATTTTATCTTGGCCATATAGTGCCCCATCTCTTGTCTTGCATTTTTATTATGATTTGGAGCAGGTGTGTGATCTTCCCATTCTGTACAATCACATCCCTTGCCTTTTCTTATACCTTTATGTCTATGTCTATACCAAGTTTATTCATTTTTTTCTTCGTAGGAACGCCGTTTTTATCCCAGCCGCGTACCTTGTAGTACTTCGGCAGCATCTTGTCAAGCGGAACGATCGTATCGGGACGATCAGGATCTTGGGGCGTCTCTGTCAATCTGGCACAGAGATCGTCGTCTTTCGCCGTGAAACCTTCTTTTAGGTTGAAAATCCGTTCGATGTTGAAGCATCGTTCTCCAATCTGCAAGAATTTGCCCGAGGTCATCGGCATACCCGTGACAAGTTTCAACGATTCGGAATGCGGCAAAAGATAGAGCAAGTTAAAAGGGAGAAGTTTTGGCATGAACTTCCAAAGCTTTCCAAGTACAAAACGCACACCGACAAGAATCTTGCTGACCAATCGACTTACCGGATGCGCCGGTCCCAACTTAAGCAAAGGACCCGGAAGGACAGCTATCGCGGTGAAAAGACAATATCCTGCAACGGAAATTGCCTCGATCATATTTTGAAAAAGAACGGTGAGCTCCGCCTTTCCTTTGGGTGTCTGCGCATCAACAGAAAGCATAACGGTTTCCACGAGAGCAAGATACCCGCCGTTGAGATGGCAGCCGCCTCTGTTCGACGTGGCATAGCCCAACCCCATACCGACCGATGTGCGAGGTTCATAAGACGCTAATTCAAGGCCTTTTGCGTGAATGGCGAAGTCCTCGCCGCCATATTTATCTGCCAAAAGCTTCGTACCCTGACCGAGTTCTTTCCCGGAACCGATACCGTGCGCAATGGCGTTAATTGCCTCTAAAATACCTTCTTTTGATCCGAAGTCCAGTCCGAAATCGGCTAGATTTTTTTCCTTAAGCTCCATCGCGAAAGCGAGGGTGCCTCCCAACGAAATAGAGTCCATGCCGTATATGTCGGCAAGATAATTCAATTCACTAATCAAATCTAAATCATTGTTCAGGATATTGGCGCCGAGAAGGCCGACCGTTTCATACTCCGGCCCTTTGACCTCCTTGCCGTACACCATCACTCTGCGCTCACAACGGATAGGACAACTGACGCACCCGCTGTTTCTCGTAAGAAACTTGTCTGCCAGCGCTTCACCGGTAATTTTTTCCGCGTCTTCAAACTGGCCCATCTTAAAATTCTTTGTCGGCAGGGAATGTGAAGAATTCGTGTTTTTAAGAAAATAAGCGGAACCATATTTCGGCAAAGCCTCTCCAGTAACAGGATGATCCCTCAGCAGATGAATATATTTTTTATTGTACTTGTCGAATTTTTCTTTGTCGTAGATGTAAGGCTTTTTTGTACCGAAGGCAATGATCGCCTTAATCTTTTTTGAACCCATCACTGCGCCGGCACCGCAGCGACCGGCAACACGCTCGCCGGAAACGGCGCTGGCATAGCGTACAAGATTCTCACCTGCCGGCCCGATCACCAGCTTGCCCCAATGCGGATCAAACTGCTTCTGTACTTCCTCCGTGTTCATGCCCCACAGATGTTCTGCATTCTTCAGGCTGACCTCACCGTCAACAATTTCGATGTAGGTCGGACACTCAGCTTTCCCTTTTAAGATGATCCCGTCATAGCCAGCCGCCTTAAGCATGATTCCGAATGTCCCGCCGCAATTGCTCGTCGCGATCCCGCCTGTCAGGACATTCTTAAAAGAAAGGTTGAAACGACTCGTCGAAGCTGCTCCTGTGCCTGTCATAGGACTCGTGTTAACAATGAGCACATTGTCTGATGACAGCGGGTCTGCGCCCGGAGAAACCAAGTCAAACAAAAGCCTTGAACCTAAAGCCTTACCGCCGATATATTTTGTATACAGTTCTTCCGGGATGGGGTATTCGGTTGCCGTTCCTGTCGACAAGTCAATAATGGCATACTTCGGCAATCTCAATTTCTGATGTCTCTCGCTCATGCCTCACCGCCCTTCATTGTTATGGCATGTAGCGGGCACCGCAAGGCACACAAGCCGCATCCGACACACTGATTTTCATTTTCAAGGTATGCGTGAACTTTAATGTCGCCTTTGTACTTCGGAAGTGAAATACGGAGACAGTTTTTTCCGCAAGCTTGAACACAAATGGAGCAGGCGGTGCAAAGTTCTTCGTCAATTACAGGTTTTTTCCATTCCTGCTTCGGTTTTTTCTTTGCGATCTTCCCTTCCGAATCCAATATGGCATCCACGTTGCACACATTGGCGCATACGCCACACTCAATGCAGCGTTCTGGATTGATGACGTGTCTTTCCTTTAATTTCCCTTCAATGGCAAACACGGGGCAGTTTTTTGCGCAAAGAGTGCATCCTATACATTTATCGTTAATATAGTAGACTCTCTTGTTATCTTTCGAACGAATACGCTCTATGGTACTTACAAACTGATCCTTGCCCCAGATAACAGGGACAGGATAAAGCGGGTTGCCTTCCCTCATGGCAAATCGAACCATTTTAGGGATGTCCTCATCCTTGATGACGTCTATTTTTTCAGGGATGCCCATGTCCTTTCCCATCTGCTTGATGGCGGCAATAAAGGCGCGTGCTTTTTCTTCATCGTTTTTCCCCTCAATGCCGACAATCTCGGCAAGGCGTGCCAGCTTTTTATAGACTGTAGCGCCAAAATCTTCCATGACGTAAGGGAGGATGATAGCGTTTGCCAGGCCGTGCGGTGTACCGTAAAGACCGCCTAATGTATGAGCGATGGCATGCACATAACCGACACAGGCACGACTGAAAGCCCTGCCTGCATAAAGTGCTGCAAGCTGCATATTGGCACGCGCTTCCAGATCTTTTCCATCTCTATACACTTTCGGCAAATTCTCGAAAATAAGTTTGGTGGCCTTCTCTGACAGACGCCGTGTATACCTTGGAGCAAATTTATTGGTATACGCCTCAATAGCGTGTGTCAGGGCATCAAGCCCGGTCGTCGCCGTTGTATGTGGCGGTAGACCGACTGTAAGCTCGGGATCGAGCACGGCATATCGTGGAAGCAGTGACGGGTCTTGGATAGCATACTTGTGCTGTGTGCTGTAATCGGTGACCACTGCTGCCAGCGTGGCTTCAGATCCGGTACCTGCCGTTGTCGGAACGGCAAAAAGAGGCGGTACCTTGAAGCTAAGCACTTTGAGCGTGCCGCCGAGCTGGGAGATGCTTTTCCTAGGTCGTGCTACGCGGGCGGCCGCCGCCTTCGCACAATCCATCGCTGAACCTCCCCCAAAAGCGATAAAAGCTTGGCATCCATGGTCGCGATACATCTCATAGGCCTTTTCAATGCATTCGATGGAAGGATTGACAATCGCCTCATCGTAGAGAAGGTACGTCAATCCTTCCTGTTCACATGCCTTAAAGAGACTATCCAGAAGTCCTATTTTGGACAGTACTTTATCGGTCACAATCAGCACTTTATCAATGCCGCGTCCCTTGATAAACGCGGGAAGCTTCTTGATGCAGCCGGCTCCCGTAAGCAATTTGGGACTTAGTTGCGGCATAAAAGTCATGCCGACACCCACCAATAAGAACTGAAATATTCTATAGAAAAGCTTCTTGATGATTGACATCGCCCAGCCCCCCCATTACACGATGACATTAAAAAAAACTTGAACAGCACTTCCTCTGTTCTTCGTCCGGCAACGGTATTTGCTTTTTAACAATCGGTTCAGCACAAAAAGAAAACCCGATGGATACCTTCGTCCTTTCAGGAAAAGAGGAAACGCTCATTCTGATTTCTCGTACATCATAGTCCTTTTTGCTCATTTGAACAACATAGGACTACATCGCGCGTCGAGTTGTATACAAAGTTTGGCATATAAATACATATACAAAAAAAGGGCTTACCACTATTCTCTTCTCTTATCTCTTATTTTTCAAATCAGCGATTTCACCCATATCCGGGAGCCATACGGAAGAAGCGTCAACAAAGTTGCTCTTATCTTTAGCTTGACCGGCAATGGTAGCAGGAATCGTCCCGTTAAGCTGACCGCGAATACTCTTTGCCCTCAGAAGACAGAACTCTGTCAGAGTGTCCACCCCCACATGAAAATCTTCAAAGGAACAAAAGGCTGTCGGATCCTTTTTGACATAGGGAGCTATCATCTCTCGCGTTTCCGCCATATACCGCTCAAAGTAACCGCTCTCAAAATACTGTTTGATTAACTCGTCAAAATACTCATGATATTGCCTAAAGTAGGCTTTATTCTTCATGAGATTATGATACAGCGGGCGCTTGAGCATAATCTCTCCGCTTGCCGGCGTGTTTATGGGATAATTGACATATAAAGTTGAGTCATTGATCGGGTTCGGCATGCCAAGCGAATACGTCGCAAAGGCCAAGTTGTAATCCCACGGCAGAATGCTCAATATGCCGTCTTCTTCATAGAGAAAATAGTTGTGGCCGGTTTTGCCCAGGTAGCTGTCCATATTAACGACAAAAACCTGAACGGTAAAATAGCGAAGCACTTCATCGACATTAATGGCTGTTTCCAGATTTTCTCCGGTGGATAGAACTTTCAGAGCTGAAATAACACGCTTTTTGTCGGCATTTCTTATTTTAAACTTCGATTTGCGAAAGATATTGTCATAACTTTTGAAATCATCATCCGTATAGCGCAGATGCACATCGGCATTTTCAGCTTTTAGAGACTTATAATCAGGTTTATAGAGTTTGCCATAAGTCGCGCCGAAATTGCGTTTGGCAAAAGCCTCTTCCGGCTCCTCAATAGCCAAAAACAGTCCCCAGTCCTCACCGTTGACGCACACCCACGTGTAACTGCAAAGCGGTGTAGGAACGCCCATGTGCTCCATCATGTCAAAGCAAACCCACGTCTTCATATAGCTGTTATCCTGGAACGAAGAATCCAGCGAAAACTTGTCCAGACCGTGGTAACTTCCGAATTCATAGTGATCGAATTCCAGCTTTAAACTGTAGCGATCGAGACCGTATTTATGAGTCAAACGTAGGGAATTGTTGCCTTTTGCCCGTATGCCGACATTGGAAAATTTTTCGCCGTCAATGACAACCGAACAAGGCGTGTATTTTTCTTTGATCGCCGTTTCGAGAAAGCCATCCCAGTCATCGATCAAAATATCGACGGTATGGACTTTCGTTTTATCAAATAGGCGCGTCACATATTCCGGATTTTTAGACGCCGGAACAAGTCCGATCGATTCGCCGTTCATAAAAAGCAGCGTCACTATCAGGGCTACGACTATGACAACTATGCAGATCCGGTCAATCGATTTGTGTTTTAGCATGACATCAGCTCATGTAATCGCCGTTGTAAGAAACCATGACCGTGTTACTGACACCGGGCAGTTCGGCTAAATCATTAATAAAATCAGTATCGGTATCTTTAAGACGAAGTTCATAGTTTAGTTCGATGCATCCGGGAGAAACGCTTTTGCTTTTTAGAGTCAATTTGCGTACTTTGCTCGCAACGAAGGTATGGCAGTTCTTTTCAGCATCGGCATCCTCACAATGAACGAGCAAAATATAGGGTTGTTCGAAACTTTTTTGGCGTGCAAAAATCAACAGAATGAGACCGATGAACAGACTGCCAATAATCGCCAGAGGAATTAATCCGGCAGCTAAGACGATGCCTCCCGCGATCGACCAGAATAGGAAAGCGATATCGGACGGCTCTTTAATTGCCGTCCGGAAACGCACAATGGACAGCGCGCCGACCATGCCGAGAGAGAGCACGACGTTGCTCGTTACGGCAAGAATCACTAAAGCGGTGATCATGCTAAGGGCGACTAGAGTCACGCCGAAACTGGCCGAATACATGACCCCGGCATACGTTTTTTTATACACAAAGAAAATGAACAAGCCAAGCGCAAAAGACAGCACCAGGACTAAAGCCATATCCAGAATGGGAATGGCCGTAACATTTTCAAGAAAGCTCGATTTGAAAATATCTTTGAAAGTGAAGGGCATGGTTAATCTCCTTGCATCAGTCATATCGGCGACAAACAGCATACTTTGAATAGGCAGCTGCCTGCCGATTAGGTGTTTGCACCGCCATAGCAACGATCTCAGGCAGAAACGCGTCGTATTTTACTTCCAAAACGGCAAGATCATCGTAAACCGGAACATGAAGCAGTTCCGGATTCAGAAAATCCGTACTGCCTAACGCAGAACGCAAATGGCGGTCAATGGTGATGCGCACATTTCCCGGCTCAAAAAGAAAAGCTTCTCGATCGTAAGTAACAATACTTTTTGGTTCTAGAAGTTGACCGCGTAATTTGCTGTAAAATTCCAAAAACAGCGCTTCCTTCGAGTCCAACAAAAATGCGATGTCCCCTTCAAGGATGCGTTTAGTCTCTTCTTTCGTTAATCGGGCACTGTGTTTGCCGCAAAGACCGTTGATTTTGAATTTCTTTTCAAGTCGGATAAAAGAGGCATCTTCACCATAGTACCGTATCCGAAATTTTTCACGCAGATTCACACCGTCGATCTTTTGCCGAAGGGCTTTATCATAAGGTGTATCAAAATAAAAGCTGCTCACACGGTAGGAACCGTGTGAGTCAGCGTGGGGGTCATGATCGAACAACTTTCTCAGTCTGGACGAAAGTGTCCAATCATCCTGTCTATTGATCGCGTGTTTGCGTTCATGACGTAGTTTTAAAGGCTGTTTTTCCTTAATCATCGTAGTCGCTGTCGTCGTAGTCGGAATCGGAATTATCGTCAAAGTCGGAGCTTCCATCGTCGTAGTCAGATGAACTGCTGTTGTTGGAGCTGCTGTCGCCGTAGTCCGAATCGTCATCATCGTCACTACCGGGCTGAGGTGCGGGGTTGTAGTCCGAGTCGTCGTCATCGTCGTCATCATAGTCCGTGTCGTCGTCATTGTCGTTACGACCGGGCTTGGATGTGGGTTTGTAGTCCGAATCGTCGTCATCATAGTCCGTGTCGTCGTAATCGGTTGTATCATCGGGATCATAATCCGAATCGTCATCGTCGTCATCGTAATCGGTTGTATCGTCGGGATCGTAATCCGTGTCATCGTAGTCAGTTGTATCGTCGGTTTCATAATCCGTAATATCGAAATCGGTCAGACCATAGTCGCTCATGTTTATAAGATCCAGAAGAGCATTCCAGTCATTGCTCTTGATGTAGTCTTTGATATCGGAAACAATGTCTTTGATAAATACATCGTTCGGAAGTTTGGATCCTTCTTCAATTTCGATCGTGATTTGACGGCGTTCACCTTCAATTTCTTCAACGAAGAAACCTGCTTCACCGATGGCGGCAACGAGCATTTTCACTGCCTCGCGGGTCTCTTTACCAACCAGGTCTTCACAACTCTCAACGATCGCCTTCGCATCTTCATTACGAGCCTCGACAGCAACTACACTGCCGTTTTCGTCATATTGAACGGCGATTTTCGGGTTGACGCTCAGAACGAGGACGCCTCCGGTAGCGAGTTTTTCACCACCATCCGTCTTGGCCGGTGCCTTGGAACAGCCAACGACTAGGCAGATGCTGAGGACTAGAGCGAGGGCTATTGTAAAAATTGTTTTTTTCATAATGCACTATTCTCCTTTTGTAGCATTTCTTTTTGGATGTGATTTTCTGTTCATCCTACGTTTATAGACTACGGACGTGTTTTCTTAAAAACGGGGTCGTCAGGAAAATATTTTTTGAACTCCTGCATACCGTGTCTTTTCTCTCGATTCAAGGAGCTTATCACGACTGAATATTATTTTCTGGTTGTTCACAAAAACACAATATTTACACCGGAGTGCAGGAATGACATTTAAACATCAGTCATAGTCAGAATCGTCATCAAAAGGATCGTCATAATCTGAGTCGTCATCACCGGCACTATCATAGTCAGAGTCGTCATCATTAGGATCGTCATAATCCGAATCGTCGTTGTTAGGGTCACCGTAGTCGGAATCGTCGTCGCTCTGAGTAATCTTAGGGTTAAAAGGATCATCGTAATCCGAGTCGTCATCGTAACTGCTGTCACCGTAATCCGTTTGCCCGTCGTCATAATCGCTGTTATCACCATAATTGCTGTCATAATCGGTGTAATCGTTGGCAGAAGCACCCGGAGTTTCAGAAGGGGATGTAGTCGGCCGGATTTCTCCATAATCGGAGTCATCGTAATCGCTTTTACCGGGAACGACCGGAATAATCACCTTGTTTTTATCAGTTTTTTTATCGGTCAGAACGATGGTTACCGTTATTTTTTTACCAAAATACTCGTTTAAATATTTCTCCAGTGACTCACTTTGGGAAACGATCCACTCGCCGCTTTCCGCATCGAAAACGAATGAAATCTGACCTCCCTCTAAGAGATAACCCATATCGATGGCTCGATCAAGGAGATCATTGATAACCGTATCTACGTGCTTCTTCTTATAGTTGTATGACTCAATTAAATGTTCACCGTCTGTGTTGACCCCCTCCAATCCGACAACCACGTCGCGGCGATTGACATCAATCCGAACTTCCGGGTTAATGCTCATGTAGATTGAGGCAAAGGTTCGAAGCTCTAACTGAAGCACGAAGACCAGCGCTAATATTAGACAAGCGGCAACCGCGGCAACGGGAACAAGCCAGCGTTTTATATTCTTTTTCTGAGGGATCGCATGAGGAACCTGCATCTCGATGACGTCTGTCA
>JGI24710J26742_10000283_pt1 | contig 47470 bp, 64 predicted proteins | sample BioPla2DNA2_FD_26742 | JGI IMG/M metagenome (IMG submission 26742)
GACAGCTTTCTCTGTGCTTTAGCTAAAGCCTTTTCTTCCTGGCGAAAGAACCTTGGATTTTCGATATGTTCGCCAGTTGAAAGGGTGGCAAACGAATGAAGACCAACGTCAATACCGACAGCTTCGTTATTCTCCGGCAAAGGGGTTTGTTCCCATTCGCAGGAAAACATGACGTACCATTTGCCGGTAGAAGAACGTTTAATGGTGCAGGTTTTAATCCGGCCTTCAACTGGGCGGTGCAGGACAACCTTGATGTTGCCTATTTTGGAAAGCCGCAGGATATTGCCGTCAAGACTAAATCCGCTTTGCGGAAAGGTGAAGCTGTCATAGCGGCCTTTTCCGCGGAAGCGGGGATAGCCGGGCTTTTCGCCAGCTTTGACCCTGCGGAAAAATGCTTTGAAGGCAAGGTCAATGCGAACAGCAACATTTTGCAGGACTTGAGAATGGACACTGGCAAGAGAAGGACGTTGTTCTTTAAGGGCAGGAAGCGAAGCGTGCTGTTCATACAAGGACAAGGATTTTTGTTCTTGTTCCCATGTATTCTTTCGCTCAGCAAGGAAATGATTGAACAACCAGCGGCACTCTTCAAGCCACTGACTCATTATGCGGTCTTGCTTTTTAGTTGGATAAATGCGGTACTTGAAAGTTTTACGCATAAATGGTTCACCCGCTTAAATTGTATCACGCTTTTAGGAAGAAGGCAAGGCCGCCTTTCATCCCACCCTTTTAAGGGTGGGCTTTCCCGGCGGGAGATCGTAATTCGCAAGCGTGAGAACCTCAACTAACTTGTCTTGGTACCCAAGTTCCCCGCATTTGAACACATCTTTGAGAGCGGTTCTTATGTCTGTATTCGCCCTCTCTATTGCCGCCTTTACCTTCTTCCGTGTTACTTGCTGCTCTTTTGTCATGGCCAGCCCCCTGCATTTAATCATTTCTGCCATCGTGTGTTCCCCCTTCGGTTAAATTGTTTTTAACGCCCTCAACGAGGCTTGTCAGTTCTCCCCGGCCAGGGAGCGCCCTTGAAAGCAGTTCGCCCCTGTCCAGTTTTTTGCCTGTCGTTGCCTCGATAACCGGCGGAATGAATTCGCCGTACCCCAGAAAAGAATTGTTCGACTCAAACGCCCCTTGAAAATAAGACGGGACATTTTCCCAGTTGGAATTCCGCTCACCTATCAAAAACAGTCGCTTGAAATTCTTCCCGAAAAATTCGATATCTTTTTCCGTCATATCCGCAAAATCTGAATTGATCTTCTGCCACCCTCCGAGCTCTCGGATCGCGTAATGATAAGCTGGACTAGGAAAACGAACAGACTCGTATCCCCCGATTTTTTCCACGGATCGTCTGAATGTCCTCCAAGCTACCTCCGCCCTGTCGTCCTCGTTGCCCTCGATGAGCGAGATAATCTGCGCGGGCATGGGGAAGAATTTCCCGTCCTTCGTCTTGAAGTGCTGAAAGACGGCCCTTTTCACTTGTTCGAAACTGTATCCCGAAAGAATGACGAACATCATGGCCAGCGCGTCTGTGTCCTTTGCCTCTGTCGCGCACATTTTCGCCGCAGTTCTCATCAAAGCACAAAAAGGTTTCCAGTCGCATTCCTTAGTCATGTTTCATCACCGCCTGCGGTTTCTGGTCTGGGATTTCAAACCCGCTGTAAAATCCCTTGATGCACTCGTCAAGCCCCATTTCGGATGCCTGTTGGTAAATGTCCTTGCCCTTGCGATTGTCATAACGACCCTCGATGACCTTAGGAAGATTTGACGGTCGGATGAGCCATTCCAAATCAGCCAAGAACGGAGAACTCCCTTTTCTGTTCTCAACTTTTCCAGTCAGAAAATCGGAAGCCTTGACCCGATAGAAATATCTTTCCCACCATTCGAGGTTTTGGCGCTCCTTCTTCTCTCTCCACCTTTGAGCGAGCATCTTCTTCCGCGCTTCCGTCCATTCAACAACGGCGGGCAACTCGGGCAACACTCGATGGTAAAGTTCGATAATCTTTAAGTGCGGACATGGGGTCGTCGAGCTTGCCTCGGCGACAACCGCGTCAGCGGTCCGGGGTACATTTCTTATGTCTTTTAATCCTTTCTCTGATTCTGTATCTGAATATGAATCTGTATCTGAATATGTATCTGTATCTGTATCTGTATCTGTATAGCAATTTTTTGCAATAGGTTTTGCAAACGTTTTGCTATTCGTTTGCAAATCTTTTGCAATTGATTGAGGGGTCAACTCCTTGCTGTCAGCTAATTCAGAAATTTCGTTGGTTCCGCCCTGCAAACCGCTATCCCCCCCGTTGCAAAGGCCCTTAGTCCCCCCTTGCAAAGCGTTTGCAAATTTTTCTGCCTTTTTTTTGCGGGCCTCGACACTCTTCTTTTGCGCTTCCCTTCGGGCATAATTTATGCCGCTCATTTTCTCCCATTCGGCGAGCAACCTTTTCTGAGTAAATTTCGTTTCATCGGGCGCAAGCGTGAAAAGTTCGTACCCCTCTCTCCATAATTCTTTCCACAGAGGCAAGAACTCGTCGTCAGAAACGCCTGCTATCCGGGCGACCAACTTCTCGTCGTAAGGCAAAAAGGGCTCAGATTCCAGCCAAAGACACGCGAGAATCCTGATGTAAAGCCCTTGCGCCGACAAAGAAAGTAACTTGACCTTGCTGTCGTTAAGGTAGTCGCTTACATAAAATTGCATAAACGGCGCCTTTTTCATTCCGTAACCCCCCGATTCCCTTCTCCAAAATTCCTTAATCCCTTTTTGCTCTTAAAACGGACGTAGAGGGGCATAACTTTATTTCCTCGGGTAAGTTATCCTCCGACATAAACTTCTTGCTAAATTGCCTATGTGTCGCTTGCGTGGCGAAACGCCATTCGGATATTTCACCCGTGTTTTTTATGCCCCTCTTCATGTCCCTATTTGTCCCTCTTTTTGAGCTCGGTGTTGGCTACGGTGATGGCGTCCTGCAACTCGGTGAGCGTGAGGTCGTAAATGCCCTTCTTGTACTGCTTCTTTATCCTCGCTTCTGCTTCTTTCTGACTAAGGCCGAGGCCGAGCTCTCCCAAAGTATCGGCGAGTATGCGTCTGAGGTCTTTGATGGCTTCGGCATCTTTCGGTCCGGCCGCGGGTGCTGTTGGTGTTTCGGCCACAGCCTCGGGCTCATGCGCGGGCTGAACAGCGGGGCCAGCAGAGGCGAGCTTGTTTTTAAGGGCATCGAGGTTCGCTTTTGCGCTCTGTAAAGCGCCTCCCCTTACGTCCTCGTCCTCTGAAACAAAGTCGTTCCACTTGGCCTCGCCGTTCTTAATTGCGTTATAGATTGCCCGCAAATCCGTAATTTCGGCCGGGACGCACATGGACATCGGATGGCCGAGATATTCCTCCAAGTGCTTCGGCTGAATGCCCAAGCTGCCAAAAGCGTCGGATATTTTTTTCCGGGCCTCGTCCATGTTCGACGAGGCGTCCTTCTGTTGTGTGAGTCGGGCTATGTTGATAGCCTCTTCGATAATCTCCTGCGGGATAAGGCGTAAGCCCTCGTTCCTGAGTGCCTTGGAAATCATGGCCGCCTGCTTTGTCAGGATCTCATCCTCGGTAGCCTTGACGATGTAGATTTTTTCGCCGTAGCTGTTGATGCGCTCTGATATGACGTCGCGCCCCTTGTTGTCCTTGCGTTCGACGGTCTTGGTAATCTGTATGGACGATGAAAATGTCGTGTTGGTCTCGAGGTCTGTAATGACGACCGAAATGCGCCTGTTCATCTCATCGTCATAAACGACGGTGTTCGAGTAGTCGATGTTGCCCCATTCGCGCAAAGCCAACTCGGCGAAACGTATGGACGGCCCGGTGATTGTTGTTTTCCCGACCGGCTTCTTGTATTCGACCTTATCGGCAAAGGACGGACGCCTACAGGCCTCCATAATGCGAAACCTTGACTGGTCGTATGACCTCGGGTGGTTAAGCGCTACGAGGTACTGGGCCTGTATACGTGCCTTGACGGATTCTGCCGCGGCGACGGCCGCCGGGTCAACGTGGGACTGTACGGCCGGTGTGTTCGGTGTGTATTGCTCAATGCTCTGATTCATCGCGTACCCCTCTCTTTCTAATCAATAAAATATGGTCTAAACGCCTTGATTGCCACGCCGACCTTGTACCACGGATCGAGATTTATTTCCGGGTGCGCCGCGGCGAACGCCTTGTGGTCAAAGGTCTTCCGCCCTGCCTGTTCTCTGTAATAAACGCGCAACCCGGCGCCCTCGGCTACCTCGGCATTGTTGGCTTCCATAAGGTTGATGAGGCGAGCCTGAGCACTCCTCTCGATTTCTTCCGCCTCTTTGCGCAACTCCCTTGCAACTCGGTAAGTGTGTACAGCGTCGGCCCAGCCTTCGCTGGTGATTTTGACTATCTCTGTGTTGACGTCGACAGGCGGCAGATTGATCTCTTTTTGTTGAGATGCGGCAATTTCGGGCGGCGTTCCGTTCTCGACATGTCTCCAAAAGGTCTGACAGGCGTCGAGGATAATCCCGAAAAATTCATCGTCCTTGTCGACGTCAAAGGTGCAAAGCTCCCAAAGTTCCGCGCTGAATATGCCAAACGACCCAAAATCCGTGTTACTGACGCCCAGGTAGTGCTGTAGCTGAATCATGTAATAGTCGAGCGGCCCGTTGTGCTTGCATTTGAGGTAGGTCTTAGTGTTCGGAGCCTTGAACTCTCCGATGCCCTTGCCTCGTGCCGGGTCAATAACCCAGCAGTCTATATTTCCAAGCATGAAAGGGTAGTCCGGGTGCTTTAACTGCACCGGCTCCGGAATTACCTTCCGTCCTGTCTGTTCGGCGTATATCTGCGCGATTATCGGCTCGAGCCTCGTACCGCGTTCCATGGCGGGCGTAACAGGTTTTGGCGGGTTAAGCCCCATCTTGTCGCGCCAGAGTTCAAGCGGATTTGAGAAGGGATGATCGTTTCCCAAAAGGATTATTGGGCTATCGGACCCGCCAATGCCCTTTTGTCTGTCGAGGTGCCATTGCTTTGAATGTCCATCCTTATAAGTGGGCTCCATTGTCATTGTCGTGCTTTTCATGTTCATGCTCCCTTCTTGTTCGCGAAGGCCTCTTCGGCCTGATACAGCGTGTCGAGCGCTTTTCTGATGCGATTCCTGTTTTCGAGTCTTTCTTCAAACTCGTCCGCCCGGGGGCAATCTGAGCTCTCGGGGTCGAACTCGGCCCTGCACGTCTCAAACTCCCTGTAACAAATTGACCCCCAGTATTCCTCACGTTCCCTCACTGTATATCTGTGTTCGCAATCCTCGCAAAACCTCTCAGGGTCGGCCTCTTCTTCGACCTCGTCCCAAGACTCGTAAATTTCGTCGATTTTTGCTAAAATATCCTCGTGCGTTGCGCCGCTCAAATTCAACAAAATGTCTTTTGACAACCCCTCGTCGTTATAGAGGGGTTCATTTTTTACCGCCATTAGATGCTCTCCCCCTTCTTAATTTCATTGACCCTGCTCATAATCTTCCGGGCATATGTCCGTCCCGCCCTTTCGCGGTAGCCAGCGTTGTAACGTGAGAACGCCCTGTCTAACCTATCAACCCCCCTTGCTATGTTCATGAGGATAAATATCCCGCCCTCAATATTCCTTTCCGCGTCCCAAAGGTATGACGGGTCCATAGACGGCAAGATGCCCGCCTTGTGGAGCGCCTTGGCATGAAACCGCGGAATGATTTGGGTAAGCCCTATTTCTCCGGAGCTCCCCTTGGTGAACATATCCCCGCGGCTCTCTGTAACGATGAGGGCCACAATGTGCTCGGCCTCGATAAAGGGTGCGACGCCTGTCGAATAAGCCGGGTCGGCCTTGTATTCGGAAAGAACAGATTCGACGGCGTAGACGTACCCCTCGGCCATGTCCCTCGTTATCCGGCTGTTGTTCCGGCAAATGTAGTCAACGAGGTGCATGCCCCGTGGCTTTACGGGTTGGGCAAGCTCACCCATCTCGATAATGCGGGAAGCGTTCTCGGAATATTGTTTTGCTTCGTGGTTATATGCTGCGAAAAGGGCCCCTGCCGTGATCCCCACAACCGCGGCCGCAACGAGAAAAGTGCGGTTCATGACTTGAATATCTTCATTCTCCATCGTGTGATTCCTCCCGTCTGCTAGCTCGTCGTGCTCCTATATCTGCCGCTTCCCCAGTTCTTGGGCCTCTGTTATCCCGCCTGTCTCGCCCGGTCGCCCGACCGGGGCTGAGCAGGGTTTCCAAGAAGGTCGTCGACAGTTATGCCCGTAAGACTTGAAATGGCGGACAAAGTGTCGGTGGACGGCCGTTTCTGCCCGGTCTCCAGCTTATGCCAAAAGACCTGAGACAGGTGGACCTTGCTTGCCGCCGCAGACTGGGAAAGCCCCTTCTCTTCCCTCCATGCTTTTATAAGTTCTCCGTGAAATGCCATGCTATCACCCCCCCCATTGTGTGAATAATTATACCCCTTGGTTGTTTTTTGTCAATAACCACCGGATAATTTCTACTGAGGCAAGTTCTCCGCCTGCGTCTCTATGGACGCTTCGTATCTCGATGCCCTTTCGGCCGCCGCCGACAGTTTGTAAACAAGCCCCTGTATATCGCTTACCGCACCCTGATAATATTCGCGCGGGTATGCCCCTTTTCTTGTGTCGCAATTCTCCACGGTCTGAATCCAGTCCGAGGGGAAAGAGCTGAACCCGTAATATGCTCCAACGAGGGCCCCTGCTATGGCGCAATTGGTGTCCGTATCCCCGCCCATTAAAGCGGTTTCTCTGATGGCCTGCTCCGGCGAATCACAGTTCATCAATCGGTAAAGCGCGTTGTGGAAGGCTATCAGGACCCACCCACTCTTGCCGGGGATATCTTCCGGGGCGTGCGCCCGGCCCCTTATTACCGCTTGCTCGAGGGGTTCAGCGACGTTTGTGGCAATCTTTTCTAAGTGCGTCATTATGGAATCCTTTTCGTACCCCAGTATTGAAAATACGAGCGCCCGCGTATAAAGGGCATTTGCTTCGAGGCACAAACTGTTCGGGTGCGTTATGTATGCGTCCATCACGGCGTCCCCGTCGAGCTCTTTGAGCGAAAAATCGTCGGCCATCATTATCTTTCTTGCGTGGTAAACTGCGAGAGGGCTTACCCTCATCATGGCCCCGTTCGCCTGACTTTCTCTGTCGGGTTTTGCGGAGGCGCCCAGCGCTCTCGCGGTAGTGCCCCCCATGTCGAACGGCCCAGATTTGTACCACTTGACGTAGTGTTTCCGCGCTATTGCGTCGACGTATCCGCCCTCTTCGACAATACTGTCGATAAGCGCAACGGCCATTTCGGAATCGTCGGTGATTTGCCCCGGCGCCGTTGGCCACGTATAGCTACCGCCCATGGTCCTATACTCCGGCCCAACGTGCCCGAGGATCTGCTTCGTTGACTTAAACTCAAACTGAGCCCCGTATGCGTCTCCGCAAAACTGGCCTGCCAAACACCCCGCCATTCGGTCTACCGTGCTCTCCGTTGTGATGCCGCTTCTGATTATTGTCATCGCGTGCTCCCCCTTATGCTAAATTTCTACGTACTTGGCGATAAGGTCCTCGCCCTCGTAAATCCTTACAATGTAACACGTTCTCGGTTCCCCGGCCGGGTAGTCTTTCGTTCTCCCGGCCGCCCATCTTCTGACTTCCGCCCTGTCGTCGAAATCCCCTTGGTCAATAACGTCCCCGTTTTGCTTGCTGAGAATCACATGGTACTTCATGGCCGCTCCCCCTTATAGTTTGTATTCTTTAACCAGTACCCGGAAATGGGACTTCTGAATGTTCCAACCCCCGGCGCCAATCGTTTTAACTGTAACTGCGCCTTTTTCGCCCTGGACGGTCCCGTTGATTTCGCCGTTCATGCCGATTCTGAGCATTGTGCTGTAAATTTCTCCGGTCTTGTCCTTGATGCGGGTCATAAAAATCTGCCGCTTGGCGTCTACGTCCTTCTTGATGTCGTTCTCGAGGTATTCCGGGCCGCGCTCTGCATAGACGATTGTGTCGGTCCTAAAATGTTTTTGAACGTACCGGCATCTGTCTGCGTAGCTCATTGCTTTTGTCTCCGGCGCTCTTCTCCATGACTTGAGTTCTTCGACCCTCTCCGCGTGAAACTTGATGCTTGCTACCCGGTATTTTTCAAGAAATTCTTCTATGGCCGGTATCCTTGCGATGCTGTTAAGTTCTTCGTCTTTCGCGTCTTTTACTTTTGCGTCTTCAAGTGCTACCTTAGCTCTTTCTAATGCGCGCTCGTTCTGTTTGATGTCGCGCTCAATGTAATAAACTTTCCAATCGTTGAGTGCTTCCCTTGCTTTTTCTGCCTTAGTTTCCAGCATCGCCCTTTTAGCTTCCAGTTTTTCGATTCTGCCGATTACCTTCTCAACTCGTGTCATGTCGCCGCCCCCTCGTGTGTTGTCTTGCCTGTAAGTTATATTATATCCCTTTTGTGCTATTTGTCAACCTTAAATCAATAAAAAAAGGAGGGGATTTCGCCCCCCCGTTTTTGGGTTAAAACTTACAGCATTTTGACCGCTTGCTTGAATGCCTTGCTTCTGAGGTCGTTTCCGCTCCCGAACCAGCTCGAGGAAAGCCTGTTGTCATCCCCGCCGCGCTCATGGTCTACGAACTCCGTAACCGCGTTGTAGGCCGCCCAAAGCGTTCCCCTGACGCCCGGAATGTCCTGACCGGTCCCGCTCTCGTACAGTCTCTTGACGGTGGCGTAGACCCTACTCTTCTCGAGCGTCCCCTCGTCGTGGAGGCGCAATTCCTGTTCCGACCAGTAAGACTTCTTGAAGAACTCGTCGAACATCTTGTCCGTGATGCGCTTCTTCGCGAACGCCTTGTATGTCTCGAGAGAATCCTCGAACGTGCGCTTGGCTGTATTGACGAGCCCCTTGGCCATTTCCATTTGGTCGAGGATATTCGTTGTGTGGCGCAGGCTCATGGCCCTTCCGGCCTTGGCCGCGTTCTCTGCTCCGCCCAGCGCCGCGGAAAGGGTGTTCATGCAGACAACCCGTATCGGTGTAAACATGAGCCAAACCCCCATGCTTCCGTCGTGCGCGTTCGAGAGCAACATATACGATGCAACCGGGTCATTCTTCAAAACGTCGCCGTCGCCGTCCTTCATCTTCGCAAGGACCCAAATCCGCTGACCGTTGCGGAGCGATCCACCCGCCTCGAGCGTCGCGTCCCCGCTGTCAAGCAGGAAGTCGAACCATTGGAACGCCTCCCTGTTCTGCACCGGCTTATATCCTTCGCCGACTATCCCTAGAATACTGTTGTCGGTCGCCCTCACTATTGCCTTGTGGCTCGGGATTCTGCTCGCAAGTACAAGATCGTCTTCGCGGTTGTCATTCCCGTAAACCTGACCAAGGTCAGCATAAAGGGGCTTCTCTATTACTTCCCAATCAGTTCCCGACTTGATCAAGGCTTCCTCGATCGTGGGCGCATCCTTCAGAACCGTTCCAAGTCCGTGCCATGCCGGTTTCCTTGTGTAGAACCCTGATTCAAATTCATGTGCCATTACATACTCCCCCTCTTGATTTTTTTGTGTTCGCGAGGTACGATACTTATATCGTGTGCCCCTCTCGTATTTTGAGTTGTGGCGGCCGTCCTCGCCCAAGGGCGGCCATTTTTTATGCGCGTTTTGCCCTGTACCTTGCAAGCGATTCCCTGTCTACACTCCATGATGTCTGATTCTTCCCGCGCCGGTGTTGTGTCCCTCGTATATTCCCCCTTTCGAGTGCCTTGTAAATGGCCGTCCGGGATACTCCCGCTCTTTTCGCCGCTTCTGCCACCGTTATATTCCCGGCCCGTTCTGTCTGTTCGATTGCCTTTCTCTCTGCCCATTCTGCCGGTATGAGCCATACCCCGTTGTCAAGTTGGTCGGCCCCCGGTATTTGCCCTTCCCTTGCTAAGACAACTACCCTTGATTTTGTAAGCCCCGAGAGCCTTGCCGCCGCCGCGGTCGAGATTTTTTTCAATGTACCACCCCCCTTTGTCTTTTTTGTCAACTTAGCCTCCCTATTCTCAAAGCTCGGTAAATCGCCTCTCTTGTGACCCAGCCTGTTTCTCTGTACGTGTCATGCCTCTTTCTCTCCTTTCGCCAATCTTAAAGCTCTTTCAAGATGTACCGCATAGCGGTCATCGATCTCATAGTCCTTCGCCAAGTGCTGGACGCCACCCAGTACCCCGGCGACGTCCTCTCTCTCGTTAGCAAGTGCCCTCATTACACGGACGCTTATGTTCCGTGCCTTGTGTGTGGATTCCGGGCACATCCTTATAATTTCCGCTCTGATCTGCTTTGCTTCGCTCAGTTTCATTTTCAATTCCTCCTTTTTATTGAGTACCCGCCCCATCAACAATGTTTGCGTCGGAGGGGCGGGCTGTAAATAACTAGTCCACGATGATTATTTCAAGTTCTTCTCCCCGTGCCAGGCGTTCCCTGGCACAGGTTATTTCCTTGTCGACAGTTTCGCTGTCAACAATATCAGCCCCCTTCATGCCACAGGGACAGATGTCCCTGTAAAAAGAACCACAGAATGGACAGTATGGATATTCGGCGGATGTACTGTGTAGCACAGCAAACTTATTGGCAGCAATTTGCTGATATGTTACGGTAAAACTGTAATTCCCACCGTTAACACACTTGTCCGCAGCATAGTTGCTATTGTCTATTATTGATATTTTCATTTTTTACTCCTCCTTTTTGTGGTTTAACGGGGATTGCTCCCCGCCCTGTCATACCTTTATCTCTTCGACCTCTTCCGCCTCGCTGATTCCCTCGGCGGAGTAGGTCCACCCGTAGGTGTCGCTGTCGCCGTAAAGCTCGTAAGCCTTTTTCTCAACGGTCTTCTGATCCTCGCCTTCGATGGTGGCGACGATCTCCACCTTCCCCTGGGCCAACGCCTCGGCCCAGCTCCCCTCAAAACCCTCAACCGTGGTGTAAACATAGATCTTTTTCATTGTCATCGTGTGTACCCCTTTCGCGCCTGCCCCGGCGTGTTTTTGTGTTGATAGTTTAATTATAGCCCGTTTGCTTTTTTTGTCAACCATAGGGAATAAAAAAGGGGGAATTTCTTCCTCCGGTTTTTGTCTGTTATTCTATGCTTGTCAACACGCTCCCCGTATCCTGCGATTTCGCTCATGGCCATTGTGAGTTCCATTAGGTTCAAGTCGGCCAAATTCTTGCCGGAAAGATCGTAAGTCCAATCGTCCGGCTCCTGTTTCGTTACGGCCTTTATCAACTGTCCAACCGCGCTCCTGACTTCCTCCACGTCTACCATTACTCCGTTGATGACTCCTTTTGTCTCTGCCATTTTCGTGTCCTCCTCGTTTTTGTTTCGGCGCACCCACGCCGTCGTGATTTAATTATACCCTGTTTATCGTTTTTGTCAACCATAAAATATAAAAAAAGTTGGGGGAATTTCTTCCCCCTATAAAAACAATTAGAATTTAAGTACGAATCCTATCCCGGCGACCCCCTGCACCTTCTTGCCTGTGGTATAGCCTACCCCTATAAATGCTCCAAACCCAGGCCGCTTCGCCCAGGACAATTCCTCTCGCCATGCGGCGCGTTCCTCGGCGATTGCGTTCTCGACCTCGGCCCATTGTCGCCGCTGTTCCTCCGCGAAAGAGAGGCTTTTGGCCGACAAGTCCTCATAGGCAAGTTGCCAGTGGTCCCGCTCGAGCCTTAACCCCCGCAAGCCTTCTAAAATAAGCCTGCCGCTGAAAATGTTGCTCCAGTACCCAGGCTCGGTCGTTGTGTGTCCGGCCGGGCAGTATTCAAAAACAATTTCATTCTCCCCGCTCTCTGAGCAGTAAGCGCAACTCATCGCGAACACCGTCAGCAATAGCGATAGCGTCAAGATTAGAAATATCAGTCCTGACCTGTTCGTGTATCTGTCGTCCCGTCTCGCGCGTTTTGACAGCATTCTCCCTCACCACTCTTTCCTGTTCTTTTGCTGTTTCGGCTCCGGACGAAAGGGCGCTCTCCGTTCTTTCCCTTGCTTCTTTTAGCGCCGCCCCAATCTGATTTATGCGCCAAAATGTATAGGCCCACGCTAATGTGATTACGAGGAATACGGCTATCAGTAATGCCATCTTATTTCTCTTGTCCTTCTTCACGGCTGTCGGCCCCCTTCTTGCTCCACGCCTCAAATGTGGAGCTTCCGAACCCGGCCACGATGATGGTGAACATGTAAGCCTTGTATATCTCCCCCATGAGGGCCGGAATGTCTTTGTTCGTAATAAGCGCCGCCGTCTCCATGAAAAGAAAATGCAGGCAGGAAACCATGATGAGCGGCTTCTTCCACGGGAGCGCCCCCCATGTATAGAAAAAGCGGACGATCCAATTCTCCTCGTTTATTTTCATCCCGTCCGGCCCTCCTTCGTAACACAATAAACTTTCGCCTCCAACCCGTCGAGCCGCCGGTGCGCCTGTTTCGCAGATGATTCAACGAGGATTACCCTTTCCCTAACATCACTTATGCTTTTCTCAATAACCTCGATGCTTGCGGCCAGCCTTTCGATGCTGACCCTTAACTGGTCGATCTCTTTGCGCAACAAGTCAATCTGTTGCATGTTCTCTTTTTGGATGTTTTTATTGTCCTTTTGTAGGGGAGCGATAATTGAATATTTGACCAGCCCGACCGCGAACCCGATTATCGCTATGTAAGCTCCTATGTTTTCGAGTGTTATCTGCACTGGTTTTATGCCCCCCCGACAAAATTATTGATGCCGTCGGCAATCGCCCCGGCCAGTCTGTCTCTGTACCCCGCATTTAGGAGGTTTGCCCGGTCCTCATCGTTGCTGAGGAATCCAAGCTCTATAAGGGCCGACGGAATCCCCGGCGTATCCCTCAGGACAGCAAGATCCCTCTCTTTATCCACGTCCCCGTCGGTGTAATCGGCGTTGATCTTTGTGCCCGGAAGAGCCCTTTGGATAGCCTCGATAATTTTTGAGGCCAACCGGTCCCCCGCGTCCTGTCCAAAGTACGTGTATATTTCAATTCCCCTCGCGTCCTTCCGGACGGCGCTGTTGCCGTGAATGCTGAGGAACGCTGACGGGAGCGGCCGGTGATTCTGCGCCATCTTCCCGCGCTCTGAGAGCTTGACATACTCGTCCCCGACCCTTGTGTACATGAGGTCGTATCCCATCCCGGACAATTTTGCGCCGATAATCTGACCGTAGGAGAGGTTGATGTCCTTCTCGTTCATGTCTTTCCGGCCGGGAATAGGTGCGCCCGGGTCGCGGCCGCCGTGCCCGAAATCAAGACAAATAACCTTGCTCTGCTTTTTGAGCGGCTCCTCTGTAATTCGTTTGGGTGGCTCCGCGGGCTCGAATATGCCGCTTATGATTTCAAGAGCTATGGCCTTGTGTTGTTCCGTCAGGTACCTTTTGTCGATGGCGTAATCGAGGGAAGTCATCATCTTGGCCTGCCAGCCCTCGCCAAATATGTCGGGCGCAACAGCAACGGCCGTCTCTGCCAGCCGCGTGAAATAAGCATGGTCGGTCGCCCAAGAGCCGAACTTGCCTATAAAAAGCCCGTCAAAATAGCCCCAAAAGTTGTCCCGCCTCGAGACGCAAACCGGGTAATGGTCTTCAATCTTCCGGGCATAATTCGCGAGAAAGGAATCAATGGTCGGGTACTTGCAGAACAGGCTCGTCCTGTTGACCTTCGTGCCGTCCGGGTTCTGTTCCCATGAAACTTTTGCGTAAGTTTCCCCGGTCCACCCTGCCCACTTTTTCAGCCCGGCGGCATTGTTGGCTTTCAGATATAACTCCGAACTCCACGGCTTGCCGCCGCTTCTAGTTTCCCAATGGCATTGGCAAAGAGTGGCAAAGGGGTTAATGGACATATAATATTTTTCTGCCTTAGACAAGAAAATTTGATCGTTCATCGCAAAAACCCCTTCCGTTAAAAAGTCCCTCCGAAAAATTTACTGTTTATATCGTGCAAAAAAGCCCTGATTTCGAAAATAACGACTGCAAAAAGATGTCTCATGTCCTTGCCCCCTTGCCGCTAAAACAAAGATAAGAAAAGTTTAAAAACACCGTACAAAAAAAGGCGGCGGCCGTTATGGCCACCGTCGGTTCTTTTAAATTGCGTTCGAAAAATAGAATCCCCGGCGTAATCGTAGATAATACTGTGTGTATCATCAACGATGCCGGGGTCCGCTTCTTCTAAAACTTTTTCAAACAGCCAATCTTCGCCATCAGACAGATTCGAGCTGAGCATCTATCTCATTAATTCTCGTGCGGCATGTTGTCCTGAGCGCCAATTCTTCAGCGTATTCCGCCGGCGTTGCCGCCCCCTCTGCAAGCTTCAGCGCGATATAATCCGTTTGTCGCAGTATCTGTAACATGTTATTTCTTTCTGTTGTGAGTGCTTCCCTATCCACTATTATTCCTCCTTTGATATAAAGAGATCCTTAAAAAGCGTATCCATGCTTAATATCGTACGATGCGCATCTTTGTGCCCTATATAGCCTCGCCATGACATGTACGAGTTGTAGATGTGGCCGAAAGACATCTCCCCTGCGTCCGAAAATTTCTTGAACTTTTTAAGTTTTCGACGTTGTCGGACGATGGATTCCCGGCAAGCCTTGCGAATAACCTTGCCTGTATCAGTTAAAAAATATTGTGTTTTTAAAAATGTAAACCCCTTGCTCAACTTAACTATGCGCGTCTTCTTCGGATTGAGGGCTATTCCGACCTCGGCAAATTTGCCCTTGAGGTCCTCTAGGCATTGTTTGAGGTAGTCCTTGTCTTTGTGAATTAGATATGAATCATCCATGTATCTGGCATATCCCTTGATTCTCAATACCTCTTTGATGTAATGGTCAATTTTTGATGGATACGTCACTGCAAATATCTGACTTGTTTCGCTTCCCAGCCCGAGCCCCTTTTCGCCAAAGGCATAAACAAACGACATGGCAAGAGAGATAAGCCTTTTGTCTTTAAAGTTTTGACATAGAATTTCCTTGATGACATCATGGCGGATTCGGCCGAAATAGTCAGAGAAATCGAGGAGTAATACATATCCCTCGTTGCCGTGTTTTCTGTAGTGCCTTTGAAGATGCGCAGACAGCCGGTCGAGCGCGAATGTAATGCCCTTATTTTTAAGGCTTGCGCCGTTGTCGTAGATGAGTCCTCTTGTCAGTGTGGGTATCAGCGCATTTGCACACAGAGATCTTTGCGCGACCCTTTCTGAAAAATGTACACTGCTTATATGTCTGAGCTTCCCGCGCTCGATGAGGTCGAACTTGATAAATCCCCGCCTCACGTCTTCTTCTGACAGTATCTTTTTGTGGGTATCGGCAACATTTTTAAGCAGATTCATTAAATACCGCTGAACGCTTGCTTTCCATGTGATGCCTGACCGGGCTTTTTTCGATGCGGACATCAGGGCGTTTAGGTCGGCCACTTTTTCTAAACTGTCGCACTCTCCGACGGCGGCTTGTTTTTGGGCTTCCCGTGTCACACTTCTTCTTATGCGCCGGCTTTCCTTGCGCTCTGCACTGGTCATAAAGTCACCTCGTACAATATTTGTTCTCTCGTATTTAAAAAAATTAATTGCGTAGCGGCAATGGGCATGAAACGTGGATAAATACGAAAAATCCGCGCCATGCAAGAAGCGTCCGCCCAGCCGCATCGAGGCGAATATTTACCCTTCCGGGACGGTTATTTTCTCCTTCCGATAAATGGCACGGGCCTCGGCATTTAAAAATAAATGCTTACTGCGACTGGCCTTGCTTTATAAGCTCTTCGGAATCAGACGGGGGCGTAAATGGTAGCGTTCGACGCATTGTTGTTGTTGGCATTCCCGTTGTTGCTGACATTGCAGACGTTCGTGGAGTTGCCGCCATTGACGGACAACAGCCACCAGTTGCACCTAGTAACAGAAAATAACCGGAGTTGCTTATTCTTTTGCGGGGACTTTTGTAGCCTTACGCCAAGCCTTTAACAGAGCAATTTCTTTTCTTATCAGGTCTATCGGTATCCTCAGCTTATTGACGTCTATCGGTAACGTGTCTGTCATGTACTGTAGAAGCTGTAGCGCCTGCTCGCAATTGGCAATTGCCTTGGTCTGATAATCTCTCCGAAGCTGGGCCTCGTGCTCGCTGATGGCATAAATCGTGTTGGCCATTGTGATGTTGTTAAAGAGCTCTAATAGCAAATTGACCATAGGCACCGCGAATACAAATTTATAACGTTTCGGCACGTTCTTTTCGTTCATGACAAAGCGCGTTAATGTTCCGCGCAGTTCGCACGCATTGCGATAGAATTCAAGTTCTGAAATACTTCTGTGGCGCACAAGCACGTTACTCATTTTCGTATCCTTTCATGAGGGCAATCCCGCCCCACAAGGGGGCGGGATTCAAGGCAAATTAGCCGATTCGGAAGCAGACGGGGGCGTAAACGGTAGCGAACGACGCATCGTAGTAGTCGGCAAGCCCGCCGTGGCTGACACTGCAGACGTACGTGGAGTTGCCGCCATAGACGGACAACAGCCACCAGCGGCACCTAGCTCCACCATCGCCTATACCCTTAATGCGGTTGCGCCAAGAGGCCGCGAATATCGGGTACTCCGCGTTTTGCATAGATGAATATCCTTTCGTACCCCAGTGTACAGCCCCGTACACTTCGCCCTCGCTCGGCACCCATAATTTCCCGATGTCGTTCCACGCCCCGCCGGTAGAATCAGTCAGCGTCGAACCGCTTGTGTATCGCGTCTCGATGTATGCTCGTTTCTCAATTATCTGAGCCTTGAGCGGCGCCGGCAATGAGTTGTACCATGTCGTATTGATAACATTTTTAAGGTTGCAGACCATCCACGGGGCCGCGTTTGTCGCGTTGCCGTTATTGATGTTTGTTGTATTCCACGGCACCGGCGTCGGGTAGCAGTCCTTAGAAATAAAATCTATATGATGCCCGGTCTCTACGTCATTAGCTCGGTAATATGTATCGATTCCCGCGATTTGGGCCTTAATTGCATTTCCGCCCATCGAAAATGGGATGTAATCTCCGATGTTGAGTCCGCCATAATCAACCGCCGTAATGCGGGCCTTAATCCACGCCCACGGGTCGTCGCTGTAGGTGGCTATTTCGTCAGCGAACTTGGTTGTAAGGTCCTGTCCGTTATAAATCCTGTTCATGTCATTGAACAGGTCATCTATGTTTTTGTCGGCTGTATCGGCCTTTGCTTTTAGGTATTGTGTGCGGTTAGCAAGGTCTTGGGCCTGTAAATTAGCTACGGCCAACGGCCCCCCCCCAACTGAATCGCCTACTTCAATCTGTAATACGTTATCTTCCCATACGGGACTTTCGGTTATATTTCCCATGTCTATTCCCCCTCGAAAAAATTAAAATTGTATCTGCCAAAATCCACGGATAGCGTCTATGTCTGTTTTAACAAAAGCCGCGGCCCTGACAATCCTTGAAAAGAGCGTGCCATCCGCGCAAAATAGCCCGTATTCGCGGATGGCGATTCCGTTGCCGGTCGCCTTGTCAAAATTAAAGTGGAACTGGACGATATTAGGCGCGTCGAACAAAGAGCCGTCTTCGGCTTCTAGCCCGGTCGCAATCCGTGTTTCGCCTATAGATACAGTTGCGCTTTGGGTCAAGACTGTATCTTCGGCCGCCGGCGGGTCGGCTCCCTCTCCTATACCTACGGTTGCGATGTGTTTGCCGGTCCCGTTGTTGCCGAGTAAGTGTGCAAGGGCCGCCTTGCCTCCGTTGACAATAAGATTGTCAACAGTTTCGCTGGAAAGAAGTGTCCCGTCCCTGTATATTTTTATGACCATTTGTCCTTTGGGACGGGTGCTGTCGCTAATTTGAATCATATGTAATACACCTCCGAGCCTTGATATTGCGTGCCGTACAATACGGTATCGTCGTACAAAAGGTTCCTAGTGATATAGACCGAAACGCCGTCTTCCATGTCCGGCACGGTGTCGGTCATGGAGTTTTGTATTTCAAATCCCATTTTTTCGGTATGCCGGAACACCCCGTACTGTGGAACTTCGTGCGCTGTGAGGCCGTAAACGGCCCCGATATCGCCGTATTTTGTTTCGGCCCCGTAAGTCAAATACGAAAAAGGCGACATTGCGTAAGAAAATCCAATGTCTCCGTAATGATGATTCCCGCCGTACAACTGGTTCATGACCTCGGAATAGAGTAGCCCGCTTCCGTAAACCGTATCTATCCACGGGTACTTGTCGGCCGGGATATGGACGTGCTCGGTCGTAATACTTTCTTCCGGCGTGCTGGCGTCTGCAAACCGTCCGTACAACTGGTATTCCAGTATTTCCGCGTGGTAAGGCTTCACGTAAGCCAACAATCTTCTGATGTTCTCCATGTCCTCGGTGCTCAGGAGCTCTCCGCTCGGCGTGGATAGCGCCAACGTGAAATAATGAGTGCGTGAGTTCAGCCACACCCCAGCCCCGGCGTCGTAAACCGGCGCTTCTGTCGGCCTCTCTGTCGTGTAGTTTCCGCCTCCGTCCCGCCAGTAAGTATCTACATGGACTTGGGTCATCCCTACTTTTTCAAGCAAAGTTACAACGCTTGCCTCGGTCCCCTTCATCCGTAAAATTGTCGGCCATGCCTTTATCTGGCCCCGCCATTTTCTCGGGTCGTTGCCGATAAGCGGGCAGTTTATCATGGCGGCCAAGTAAGGTAAATAATCTTCCGGGCAAGTGTTTACATCAATAAGCGCGGTTAAACCCTTGTACCGGTCGCGGATATAATCAAGCTCCGGCTCCAAGCATTCGATGTAACCAATAAGCTCGTTCCGCCCCGCGTGGTACATGTAGGGGAAAAGCTCTGTAAGTATCCCACTCATGACCTATACCTGTGTTGAGTATGTCAGCGAGACAGTCCCTAGGGTAAGGACCGAGCTGTCGCCCGGCGTAATAGTCGCAAGCGGGCTTGAAAGTTCCACGTAGTCAACCCCCTCGGCCCCCTCGATTGCGCTGTACAGGTCGGAAATCCTCATAGCCTGCCCCATCTGCCGTATCTCCGGGTCGAAAAGCCCTTCCAGCGCGGCTGTAACCTTTGGTGCAACGGTGCTCTCTCTGAATCCGGGCATCATTTTTATATCCCCGCTGATGTCAACCGGCACAATAACCCCGTCGTCAACCTCTATCCAGTCGGTGAGCATCTTGTATTGGGAAATGTTCTCGCGTAGCGCGTCCTTTAATGCTTGCGACGCGACAGCAAGCCCGCCTCCCGCTGAATACGCCAGAACATATAGGGTGATGACGTTAGCGGCCCCCGTCTGTTCAGTAACAACGGCCCTGCATTTTGCAATCCGGCCTGCGTCCCCGCCGTCAAACGCAATAGCCCGTGTTTCGTAATCGTTCTGCGTAACGCACCTGTCTTGCGTCTCGTAGTATTTCGGCGCCCAGTTTTTGATATGTGTCAGAGATTCTTGGTCGGCGCCCCCTGTTGCCGCGTTCGCGTTGATAGCTGTAACTTGCACCCTGTCGCCCGCCGTATCTGTTGCCACGTCGCGCATTATCGTGATAGTCCCTGCTAAAACGTTCCCCCTCGCACCGGAACAGACGCGGTAAACAATTTCAATGTCTTCACCTTGGGGCGGAATGGCCCCGTAATCTCCGTCCCCGAAAGTTATTTGGGCAGTTCCATCCGAGTTAAGCGTAGCCTTATAAGCGCGTGAATCGGCTTCTTGTTCAAAAAGTGAATCTACCGGCTCCCAAGCAACTCCGCCGACATAAACAGCGGTGATAGCAACAATCCCCTGTCGGTCGATAAAATAAGATTGTCCGGCGTCCCCGGAAGAAGTCCCCAAGAACTCGCTGTAAGTTATTCCCTGCCTTGCGCTGCCTGTTGCTGATGTATTCCCGGCCGAAATAACCACGTTGTCTATAAGCTCGAACACAACACCTTCTTGTGTCGCTATCTGCGTGCCTGCCGGGATTGTAACGTCGCGTGCCCTTGCCTCGTCTATGGAAAAGGTAATATCTGCCATCGCGGGACTTGCCCCGGCTACGCGGTATCCGATGGCCGCCGCGATGTTTATGACGTTTTGTCTTTCGGTCGCCGTGGCAAGGTATGTCTCAAGCGCCTGCCGGTCGCCGTAAAAAAGCAACGTATCGCATATGTACCCAAAAATCTCGAGTATCACGACCCCCAGGTTGTCCTCGTAGAAGTCATTCCATGTGTCCGGGTATTTGGCTTTAATCCGGGCGGCGCAGTCGTTAATAATGGATTCATAATCCCTCGCCATATAATTGAATCGTTTAAGCTCGCTCACATTGTTACACCTCCCGCCCTGTTGTAAGTCAAGTCAACGACCTGTTCTTCCGGGTTGAGCTCCGTCCGATAGACCAGCTTTATTGTCAGCGTGCCCTCGGTCGTGTTTTGGGAGAACGACGCCGACACGAAAATGGCTCTCGGCTCCCATATCCGAATCGCATCTGCAATTTCGGCCCGTAAAAATTGGACGGTCGGCGCGTCCAGCGGCTCGTGGATATACTCCCAAATTCGGGTACCAAAAAGGGGGAGCATAACTCGCTCCCCCCGCCTCGTTCCCAGTATTTGAATAATGTTTCCTTTAATCAAATCTTCGTTGGTGCTTGTTTTAAAAAGCCCCTTATCCCCGGCAATAGCCGGGTATCCCATTCCAATGAGCATGAGGGCGGCCCCCTTCGGTTTAACTTATAAGTTAATTCGCAAAGACATTCCCTGACCCGGTCGCTACGGCCGAGCCGCAGGCCACAGGGTCGCCGATTCTCCCGCCCTGTCTATTGTTGACGTAAACATTAGGGCTCCCGGCCGCCAACACCGATGCGTGGCATTCGGGTATGGACGGGCAACAATGCACGTCCCATGCGTCGCCTTGTCTGTGCCATGGAATGCCGTTGACGTATACGTTGCCACTACCTCCAACTGAAGGTCTTGACGGCCATCATCCGTGGCCGGTGCAAATGTCGCCTAATCTTGTTACGGCCGGCATCTTTATACCTCCTTGTTGAAGTGGATATCCCCCTGCGGAGAATCCATATAAGCGTTTTTGTCTGCTTCAAATCTTATAACTTGTTCGCTTGTTCCGTGTTTAATCCTGATGTATTCCTCTCCCGGCTTATCGCACATGATTATGACGTGCTTGCCGTTCGCGCTCTTTTGTACCTTGTAATAATGCAAGTCTTCCGGTGCAACGCTTTGAAGCTCGGCGGGCAGGCCCCCTTTCGGAAACCAAACACCGGTCCATACGGGGCAAGCGGGGTCGGGCTCCCCTTCGTTCCAAAGGAACTCGACCCACACGCAAGCCCCCTTCTCGGGGAGAGAGAAGTCTCCGCAATCAGGACTCCCGCCGGCAGTAAAACAGGGCCACGCCCACGGTATAAGTTCTGCCGGCTGTTGCCCCCATGCGGCCTCAACTCTCGCTTTTATTCTCCCCAGTTTTTCCGGGTCGGCGTTATCTATAACAATACCCCTGTGTTTTCCTGCCAGTTCAAGCCCCATTGCCTATTCACCTTCTTTTTTCAAATCTACGGTTATTGTGTTCTTCTTGTCGCTTGCGGTCGGGGCATTGCTACCGGCCCCCGCTTCCTTATTCGTGTTGGCTCCGGCGCTCTTGCTGTCGGACTTTTTGCCGATGTCTTTTTTGATGGCCTCAATATCGCAAGTGTATCCGTTGTCATCAATAATGTGCCGCACGCTCACGATTTTCCAATCCCCAGAAAATTTCTTTCCTATATTGTCAATCGTAATGGTCATGCCGGCGCATAGGTACGGCAGGCCGATTGTTTCAATATCCGCCTTTATTGCATCTTTGACCGAGCTCCCGGCCTTTCGTTTTGCCGCATTTTCAGCCTCTTTTGCCGTTTCGGCCGTGGATACTGCAACGGCCCCCGTTTCGTCGTGTTTCGAGTCCCTCTTCGTTTCTCTTTTTTCGCTCCCGTCCTTCATGTTGACGAGATATTTACTTTGGGACGCGTCGCTTTTTGGAGCAAAGGGCTTGCCGGTGGCGGGATCAATGCCGGGCGCTGTCGTCTCGGATGCCGCGCCCTTTCCCTGCTCGGCATCGCTCTTGATTTGCATGTTCTTTAAATATCCGTCCGGTTCCGCCCGGTATATAAACTTGACCACCGCACCGCCGTCGGCCGCCGGAGCAAAGGATAGTTCCGTGTTTTTGATTTTGAGTACGCACCCAACCTCCTCCGCAAGTTTCAACAAAAATTCCATGTCGTTCTTTCCGCCCTGCGACGTAAAGGCCCTCGGCGGGTCTTCCGGTATTTGGACGACAGGCTTTAACTTGTGTTTCTCTGCAATGTCTCTAACGATGTCAGCAACGGTCTTATTTTTCCAAACGGTCCTTGCGGCCCTCCCTGTTAGGTTGTGTCCCTTGTCGTAAGCAACAATGGTGATTGTGGGGTCGCCGCCATCCGGGAAGTCGTATTCTATCTCCTTGATGGTGCAAGTCCTTATCTCGGAAAGGTTGTTCACATATCCCCACTTGACCTTAATCTCTTTTCCCTCTTGTAACATTGGGTCGTCAATGTGGACCATTTCCGCGTCGAGAATCGTCAACCTCAGTTCGTCCATCTTGTCGGTAACGTCTTCGTAAGAGAAATTGATAATGTCGTCCGAAATGTCCTTGACGACCTCTTTGTTCTCTATAGTGATATACAGGACGGGCTCGTATATGTTTATACTCATGGCAGAACCTTCATATAGACGACATCTTTCGACGGTATCCGTAAAATTCTACCGGGAGTAAGGTATGTCGGGTCGGTAATGTTATTTGCCTCGGCGATTATCCACCAAAGCCGCACATCGCCGTAATACCTGTAGGAAATAAGGTCAATTCTTCTCACTTCTGCTTCTGTTACCCGGTGGAATCGGTCGTTGGGTGATTCAGGTATCTCTACCGGCGGCCTTGTTCCAAAGTATTCACCGCTCGCTCCGCTGTATGCCGTTGCATATCTGTATCGGCTGCGGAAATCAATCTCCATTAGTTCCCCACCTCCGCCCTGCCGCGGCTTGTCTCGACATATTCCTCCATAGTTATTGATAGTTCAGCCGCTATACATTTCAAATCGGCGTCAAAAAGCCTGCCAAGTACGTCAAGGTTGGTCATGACCCACTTTTCGTTCAGCCAGTTATTGCCGAACGAAAGTAATATCCGGTGCGGCCCCCGTTTCAGCTTATTATTTTCGTACTCCGGGTAAAGCCATGCCCGCATTTTTTTGATAGCCGCCTCCACGTTGTCCTCCATTCCGTAATGCAACCTCAAAACGAAAGAAATTGAGCGCGTTCCGCCGCACGTAAACTGTCGTTTAGGCCCACTCATGCCGGGTATCGAGTGCAATGCGTAATCCGTGCTGTCGCTGTCGAGGATTGTTTCCGGATTGCAAGAGAAATTGACGCGGTCGCCCCCGTCAAAATCGATAAGAGCGCCCGCCTGTTCTGTTCTTTCGGCCATTAGCGAGTCCTCCCTCTCCGTTTATCTTCCTTCGCGTTGTAGTCAGCTACAGCCTTTCCGACCTTGCTCTTGTCGATGTAGACATTGATTTCTTGCGGGTGCACATTTACGTCCACGTTGTTTTTGATCTCGGCCTGCTGTGAGCTTGCCGCCTTACTGTTCTCAGCGGCGATGATAGTAGCGCTGTTCTTGTTCCCCGCGAGAGCCGCCGTTGCCTGCCCCCTGCCTTTTGCCCGTTCCGGGAGTTTTGTGGTGGTTGCGGTCGGCGCTCCGGCTGTCGTCCCTGTCGTTCCGCTTGAACCGCCGAAAACTTTCTGCATAATCTCCCAAACTTTAGCAAGTGCTCCGAAAATCGCACGTATTGGCCCCAAGATAAACGTGTCAATAATCCCTGCAAATCCCGGGAAGGTGGATTTGACCCAACCCCAAAGCGCCGACATGGTGGCCTTTATCTCGTCCCACTTATATATCGCGGTGGTTATCATAGCTACAACGAGGGCGAACCCTGCTATCATTACGCCGGCCGGATTAGCGAGCATAGCCACGTTCATAGCGATTACTGCCGCTTTTGCGGCCAATATAGCGGCCTTTACTCCATTGAAAATCGTTACGGCGACACCAAATGCCTTGACGGCAGTCAGGGTAATCATCAAAATCGGGGCTATAACTCCTATCGCGTACCCCCAACTTTTCCAAATGTCGATATTGCTTTTTCCAGCGGCGTCTATGAGGCCGAAAAGCCGCAAAATAAACCTCCCGGTTTCAAACAGCGGCCTAAATACTGCCGTTATCCCGGCCCACATCTGTTTTATGCCCGCCACGGAATCGGCAAATCCCTCTTTAAAGCCCAGCCACATCTGTTTCATGCGCCAAAAAACCTTCGCCATTAGGACGGTAAATTCCCATATTCCCGCTTTTTTGAGGGAGTTAACAAGAGCCTCGTCCATCTCAACAATGCCGTCGGCGTTTGCCCTCATGGCCATTTTGAAACCTTCACTCACGGCCCTTACTGCGTCTTTTATGCCGCCGAAATTGTTTTTCCATGCGAGGTATATAACGCCTGCTACGGCCGCCCATTTGAGCATTGGTAACAGGGCAGCCCTCATTGTTGCGGCGAGTGCCCTTGCTCCGTTTTGGACGGTGGTAATCGCCATTAGCGCCATTTGTGCCCCGTATCTCCAAATCAAGGGCCACATCTTCAAAATCCCGCCGATTGCCATGAGCCCGCCGCCTAAAACAAGGGCTGAGCCGGTTATTGACGCAAGCAAAGAAATCGCCATATAAACAGGCTCCGGGAGCCCCGCAATCGCATTGACTACGGAGCTTATCCCGTTCACTAGGAGCCTGTAAGGCTTAGCAATCGTTTGTCCGAAGCGTAAAGATACAGCTTTCATTCTGTTAGCCAAAAGCGCGTGCGCGTTTTCTGTCGTGTTGGCCCTCGCTTCGTATTCCTCGAGCATTGACCCGGCGTATTCCGCTTCGGTCCCAACTAGGCCAAGCGCCTGAGCCAGCTTATCGCTTCCGCCTGCCAGTTTAGCAATGTCGTCAGCGAAACCTTCCCCAACGATACTTCGCAGTATGCCAATCGGGTCGGAAGAGCTTTTGACGGTCTTCAAGAACTCGAACATGGCGCTTGTTGCGTCTTTTTTGAAGGCCCGCTCTATGGCCTCCCCGGTTGTCCCCAGTTTTGCAAATGCTCCTTGCGCGTCCTTAGTGGCGCTCGACGCGGTTGTCAGCTTCATAATGAACGACGAAAAGGCCCTTGCGGCTACGTCCGGCGGCGTTTTGAGATCCAAAAAGGCCGCACCAAAAGCCGCAATCTGCTGACCGGTCATACCCGCCATGCGTCCAACACCGCCGGCCCTGTTGGTGAAGTTAAGAAGGTCGGGAGCCCTTGCGTTCATGTTGTTGGAAAGGTGGTTTATGGAATCTCCAAGAAGAATGACCTGCTCTTGCGTTATCCCCAAAATGGAGCGCAACCCGGCCATTGCGTCGCCTGCTTCCATGGCGGCTATATCGAATGCAACCCCCATGTATGCCGCGTCCCTTGTGAAATCAAGAAGCTCGTTCTTTGCGATGCCGGCTTGTGCCGCCGCCGCCATAATGTTGCCAAGCCCTTCGACCGCAATCGGAATGTTTTTCGACATATCAACAAGCCCTGCCGACATTTCCTTATATTGCGACGTCGTAAAGTTAGCAACTTTATTAACGTCGGCCATGACGGATTCGAACTGTACGGCCGCCTGTATCGGCCCGCCGAACATCTTAGACAGCAAAACTGCCCCGGACGCCATAATGCCGACGCCCTTCAGCAATTGCACGGACCCCGCGGTGAAAGCCTTGATCATTTCCTCGGAGCTTGTTTTTAGTCCTTGAATGCGCGTTTTTAGCTTCTCAATGCCGCGCGATGCTAGGTCTTTTAGGGATATAATAATTCCAAGTCCCATGGCTCCGGCCGCTATTCCGCCCATAAAGCATCACCTTCCCTTGCTTGCGCTCTCTATCTGTTCTTTTTCTGCCTCAAACTGTCTAATAAGCCTGTTGACGTACCACCTTCGCGTTTCCGTCGGCATGTCCAAAATCTCTTCCCGGCTTGAAAAGACCCCGCCGTAACAAAGAAAGAAGACCTCTTCCTCTAAATCCCAGCGCTCTCCAAACTCGTCATCGAGGGGACGAAAAAATCCGGCACACTCGCGATGCTTATTTTGTAACTAGCTCCGCACTCCCCGCAATCAAGCTCTATTGTGCTATCTAGCCCGCCTCTCATGTTCCCCATGGCCGCGCGTAAGGCCAATAGGTCCCGCCCGTGCATGTTTTCCAGGTCTTTAAGTGTCGGGCGCTCTCCGTTCAATGATTCAATCCTTAAAAGCATACCCTGATGTATGGCGTTGTCGGGTAGCTGAGCCATCTGTCTCTCGCGCTGGCCGGTCATATATCCGATTTCTGCATATCCGCCGCTAACCGGCAACTCTATTCGTTGTGGGGCGTCCTGGTACGGGATAACGGGAAATGTCCCGTCGTCCAATTTATCTTGTAGGTTTATTTGGTAGCCGGAGTCCTTGCCGCACTTCGGGCAAGTGGAAGTAAATATCATGTCCGGGCCGAACCCTTCAATACGTATGGCCATGAGAAGGTAGTTCCTGTCGCCGCTCAACATCTCCAGAAGCGCCTTTTCCTTTTCTTGCGGGGTCATTGTCTCTTTGTCGCCGATTGTTTCAATACATTCCATCATGTACCGGTCTACGAGGGCCCCCGTTTTATAAAGTTTCTTGTCTTCGAGCACGCGTTCTGCCCGGCCTGTCATAGGCTTTAGCGTAACCGTAAGCCCGCTTGGCAGGGTTATTGTCATAGGGTTAAAATTCTCTCCGCTGTTTTTTGCTTTAGTCATCTTTTTTCTTCCCCCCGGAATTTTATAAAGAGCGGAGGCCGGTCCCCCGGCCCCCTGCTTGTTGTTACACAATTTCGAAATCGTCTATGGCGATTGTCAAAGTCTCAATCTGATGCTCCGATGAACTTCCGTCGCCGTCGTCCAGCTCCACCTTTTTGACCCACGCGCCCTTGCAGGCGTAGGTCTCAATGGGCGTTCCAACCCTGTTGGTGCGAACGATGTCGATATCCCTCTTGTATGTCGAGGGGTCGCCAAGTTCGCCCGCGGCCGTGTTGCACGCTGTAACAAGCCATGCGTAGCCCGCAAGGTCGGCGCCGTCGGCCTTTTTCCCCTTTTTGATTGTAATGTCGGAAATGGTGGCGCGGCCGGCGAACTTAGTTCCCCTTACAGAACCGGCCGGATTAAATACGTCCTCATCCAGCTCTTTTGTGGGGAAAGTAACTTGCTCAAAATAAGCGACGTCAAAGCCGTCTATCTTGGCCGTCCACTGCCATTTCTGACCGGGATTACCGGAAAATGTCGGGTGCAGTCCCATGTTTATTTACCCCCCTTCCTACATAGCCGAATCTACGATTGATTCGTCGTAGACCGCATCGAGTCGGGTTATCACAAAGTCAAGCAGTATCCACTTAATGCCGACAACCGGCTTGTAGAACATCTTGACTTTGAACTCTCCGCGCTGGACGCTTTCCGGCGTGTTGAGCTTTGCGTCGTCGAGGCTTTTTGCGTTTTGGTCGCAGACTATCTTGTAGTCATAGAACCACCTGTTTGTCTTCCATTCGCGGAACTTCGGGTCGATGGCCAAGAAGAAAGCCCTCCAGCTCGTCGGGTCGTTCGGCTCGTGGATATAGTTCCATGCGAACGTGGTGATTGCCTTTTTGATTACAAGTGTCATGCGGCGGACGTTGACTTCTCTGAGCAGGGAAGCCGAACGCTGTAGCGTCTGAGCGCCCCAAAGCGCGAGCCCGTAATCCGCAAAGTTGACGATGGGGTTGACCTGGTTCTCGCAAGCAAGGTTGGCGTTGGCCAGGAGTGCGGGCGCCGCAAGGTTGTAATCAACCCCTAGCGCGTTCTGTATAAGGCCGCGCCTAAGTCCTGCCGGGACCCTTGCCTCGTTCGCCTTCCAGTCGTTGACGGCCATAATTCCGAGGACGTCGCCGACGACCGAAACAGTGCGCTCCTTCGAGAACTCCGCGTCGTAAACTTTCAGCTTGGGGTAATACATCGCCCCGTAACTGGAATTAAATACAGCGTGGTCGTAATCTCCTTCGCCCTTGCGGAAGTCTACGGCTCCCTGCGGGTCGAGGTTGGCCGGCGTCTCGCATATGTACATCATGTCCTTGCGTTTTTCGCAGTATGCAAGTCCGGCGGCTATAACCGCGGCCGAAGTAACTCCCGGTGTTGCAATCTGCAAGGCATCGTTGACGGTATCAAAGGCATAAAGCCCGGTCTTGTGCGCTTCAACACCAATGTAGTCGGCGTCGTCAAGCCCTGTCAGCCCGTCGTCGCCACCTGTCAGCGCGATGTTATCCGTAGTTACAGCCGGCATGTTTTTGTCGCCTGTCGAGGCAGATTCAAGGTCCTCAAAAGTAACGTATGTCCCCTTGATTTTTTCAACATATCGTTCGTTGGCCTCGTCCATCGAAAGGTCGGTGATCGTCTCGATTACGACGCCGTTGCTGTAGACAACTATGTTAAACAGCGTGTCATCTGATGAGCTATTTGTAACTGCGACTTTGAGGTTGTTGCCCCAAGCCCCTTCTGAGCTTGCGTAGACTTTCAAGGTTGCTACGGCAGGTGTTGCCCTGTCTTCCAGCGTTGCGCTCGCCTTGGCCGCCGCGGTCGAAATTGAAACTCCGTCAACCGTTTTATGTACGACCCTGCTAACCCACAATGTCGCGCCGTAGGACAGCGCCCTCTTGCAAACCAGCGGGAACTCGTAGTCATCGAGGTTATTGCCAAAAACCCGCGCAAATTCTTCCGCTGACCCCACAAGTGTCGGAGTATTGATGGGGCCGCGTTCTGTTACGCCCTGTACGCAGGATACACCCTTAATTAAAGTATCGACGTAATAACTAAGGTCTATCTCGTTCGCTATAGGGCGAGGGAATCCAAGTCCCATATTACTTCACCTCTTTCCTGGTGATTTTAACGTGCCCGGTCGCTTCCGCCTTGCGGAGTGCCGCGCTTATCTGCGACCCCTTAATTTCGGGCCATGCCACGCCCTTTTTCTTCATAGGCAAATAAAGTGTTCCCCCGCCCGCAAGCGGGTAATCCCTGTTGCCAACGTCCATGTTTTTGACGACATAGACGGTCCTTCCTGTCGTAGCTTCTGCGACGACTTCGCCTGTTTCCTGTATTTTTGCCATCTTTAAACCTCCCAACGACATTTTTTATGGCTATGCTTCGGGTTCGCCCGTCTCGTCTTCGGCCTCGATTGTTTCCACACTATCGACCGTTGTCGCGTCGCCGTCCCTCGGCTGTACTCCGGATTCGATTTCAATCCGCGTGATTAAATGACCTTCCGTTACAATTCCGCTGTATATTTCAACATCGTAAATAATTATTTCTCCTGCCGCCTCATAAACCCCGGAAATATTGGGCGTGCCAGGGTTGCTTGGAAATGTTCCCCATTCCCAATAATATTGACGGCTCCGCCCTGTCTCTTCTTGCTCAACAGTCAAAAGTGGGTCGGATTGAGCCAGCTTTGACAAAAGTTCAATCCGGTCAGCTAAGCCTCGAAATGTCTGGCTTGACACAGAAACCTCGAACCTCATGTTGTACCAGCGCGGGGCAGTTTCCTTCGCGTAAGTCAAAAGCTCCATGTCCTTTTCCGTCATCTTGGCCTGCGTTCTGAGGCTTCGTACCTCCTCTAACCTCGGCCCTGTCAGAACGATGGCGGGCAACGTCTTAATTTCGGTAATGTCCCCCTGCGACATGACGGTGTTTTCTTCCACTTTGTTTCGCAAAAGCAATATAAGCTGTTCTGTCGTTTCTTTAATCATGGCTTGAACACCGCCCCTATCGTATCTTCGGCAATATCAAGGATTTTTTGCTTGAACTCCGGAGATTCAAAGGTCGCCCGCAAGTAAGACCTTTCCGGGATATGAATGTATTGGGTAGAGGCCGCTAAATGCAATCCCTGAGAGTGAAGGTATCCTCTCATCTTTGGCGTAACCTTTATGGTCGTTCCGAACTCGTGGACGGCCGCGATATCTACAATATCCTTGCCGTCCTTCGTCCTTGTGCCGCGCAAAGCCCCTACCCACACCTCGTTACTGCTTAAAACCTGGTGGGATATGCTCCCAAGGAGGTCGCCGTTGTCGATAAGCGGCTTCGTTGACCCCTTCCGTGCCTTGGTAAAGTCGCTCAGCGGGGCAAACTTCTTCCCCCCCGGGGCACCGTCCCGTATGCCTTTTTTGACCGCCGCCGCCGCCGCAATTCCCACACGGTTGCACGTAAGCTCTATTGCTTTTTTGATGGGACTTTTGGCCAAAACGCTAAGAAGCGCGTCCCAGTCTCCCTCTAGCTTCGATTTGTTGCTCATTGGCGCGCGGCCCCCTTTACAGAGGCGCTTTTTCGGGCAAATATAACTTTTTGGAAATATGCTACGCCGTGGTAATGTCCGCACGGGCGCACTTCGATAACTACAAGCCGGGAATCTGAGGGAGATAAAACAAGCTCGTCGCCCTTCATCCCCCCCGCTTCTTCCCAGTCGCTCGTATAAAATAACACATGGCCCGCCCCTTGCGGGTCATCGCCGCCGCCCGGCAGATTCACCCTGTCGTAAGACGCGTAAGATACTTGCCCTTTCAGTATTTTCCCCGTTTCGACAATCCCCTTGTCTACGGGGTCGCCAAAGACGTCCCGGTCAAGCGCGACAATTCTATACAGCGTAACTTCTCGCGGGTGAATAAGCCTTGGCTTCATGACTTATTCCGCCGGCGTATCTGCTACCATTAGCCCCGCGGCCTTGAGGCTTGCAAGCAGGGTATTAAAGTCTTCAAGAAGCTCGTCAAACTCGGTCGCCGTGCTTTCGGCCTGATTCGCCGCGACTTTCGCCTGTAAATCGTTAATATCTTTTACGATCCCCGCCGTCTCGTCCCCAACCGCTGTTTTAAGGTCAGCTACGTCTTTTACAAGTCCGTCGGTTTCGTCTCCCACCGCGGTCTGGAGGTCGGCAACGTCTTTCACGAGCCCTTCGGTTTCATCTCCAACCGCTGTCTGTAGTGCTTGAATCTCTAAAGAGCTCGCGGTCCCGGCCTCAACATTGGCCTTTATTGCCGACAGGATGGCGTATAACTGCTCCTGATGTGCCCCCGCTTCGCCCATTTTTGCCGGGATTACGGGTATTGTCGGTACTGTCATTTTTTATTCCACCCCTTTTTTTATTTTATGCGCATCGTATCCGTGTTGGCGCCTGAAAATGGGAAAGGACGCCATCGATTGCGGCGTCCCCTGTCCAGTATCCAAACGTGCCAATTTCTCCGACGCTTGACGGTTTAGCTAGAGAGTAAGAATGACCGTCGGTCGTCTCTGACTGTACCAGCCCGGACCTTATCATTTCGGATTGCGCTTCCGTATCTCCAAGCGGCACAAGCTCTCGCGCCGCGAGCCGCATGGCCACCTCTACGATTTGCGCCGGAGGTTCCCCTTCTGCTGTTACCCTGCCAAACATTCCAGTAAGGAGAATGTTGTACTTCCCCTTGCTCCAGCCGTTCTTGTAATACAGGGCTAATCCGTTCTGTACAATACGAACGTCGCCCGGCAACACTTCATATCCGTCGATTAAAAGGGATTCTATCGAAATAATGTCGAGGTCAAGATGTAGCGTCTCTCCCCCGTGTCCGGAAAACGAGTATGTTTTAAGTACCGGCTTGAAACAAAGGCCTGTCCACGTGTCTATTTTGGCACAAGCTCGTTTTATGGCCCTTTCAATTTCTGCGTCCGTGTGTTCTCCGCCCATGCCCGCGCTTTTAAAGTCTTCAACCGTGCAATACATAACTACGCCTCAACGAACCGGCCGGTTTTGAGCAGTAGTGCCGCCTTGGCGCTGTCCACTTCCTTGGCCTCCCCCTTGCGAAAAGAAATTCCTCCGCTGGTAAAAGACCCGGCACCGACAAGCCTTATGGCTACAAGTTTCGGCTTGTCGCTTTCGACCTTTACGCTTGCCGCCGCCTTAAGATTCTTGGCGACAGCAGACTTTTTTTTCGTGTCGCTCTTCTTCGCCGTCGCCATCGTCAATCACCTGTTAAGCCGCGTTGTATCCCACGACGAGTGCGTCGTCGCAAACTATCTCGGCGGGAGCAACTCTGCTTGTCATGGTGAACTCGATGATGCGCTTGCGCGGATTCCTCTCGCGGTCGAACGTAAAGTATCTCTGCACGCCCGTTGCAAGGTTCTTGCGCGGAGTAAGGATGATACAGTCGTCGGGCCAGTACTGCACGGGGAATATGGTAACTCCCTTGTACTGGGGGAGTTTCCCGGTCTGGAGAAGCTCGTCGGCCCATGCTGTCTGTCTTGTGGTCAACTGCTCGATGTAAGCGGAAGCCACGTTCGGAGAAACGTAAAAGCGGAGCTCGCCAAGGTTCACCTTGTGCTTATTGGGCAGTTTGTCCAGCATTCCGCCAAAAACAACGCCCTTATAGTCGACCGATTCGTTCGTGTCAAAGACGTGGACTGCCAATGAGGCCTTGGCCTTTTTGATGAAGCCGTCTCCAATTTTAAGGAAGTCTTCATCATCGCCGCTCGCTGTCGTGTCGCCGTTGATGGCGAGGTCGCAAACGTCGTTGCCGAATTGGGTCGCGAGAAGTTTCGCAATATGATCCTCTGCATTCCCCCTCTCGATGTTGTCCTCGAGGAATGAGAACGAAATGTCCTGCGGGAGGATTACTTCGGTCGAGGTGAGGCGCTTCGTTAAGGTCGTAACTCCGGCCTGATTCGTCGGCGCGGTCGCTTCCTGTCCCTTGCGGATTATGCGGGAAGAGACGCCGATAAAGTCGAGGTCGTATTCAGGCCCGCTCATCTTGATAGTCTGAATGTCCTTCATAAACGGACTGTTATCGACCATGTAATCGATAAACTTATCCGACTGCTCCGGGTTGAGCTTGCCGTAGGTAGCGATTGTGCTCGTGTCTATTGCCGCTTTTGCGATTATTGCGCGATTGCTTTTGAGTTCCATGTTAATTATTCCCCTTCCTATTGGTAGTTTTGTCTATTACTGGCATGATCCGCCGAGGAAGACGCCGGACCAAAAATTGCCTTCGTCTTTCTCGACCGTATCAGTACCAATCTTGTTGCTGACGCCATGGATTTTCTCGATTGCGTCAAGCCTCTCGCAGATAGGAGCTATCGCTTCTTTGATGACGTCCTCGATCTTGACTTCCTCTTCCTTCGCACCCTCGCCTCCGGCCGGCGTTTCGGTTTCGGCCATAGCCTTTTCGATAACCTCGAGCCTTGTTGTTACGGGCAATAGTGCCTCTTTGATAATGTTCTGCATCTCTTCCTTGGTCATATTTGTATCCTCCTTTTCGACTTCTTTCGATTCTTCCGCTTCTGCCTCGGCTATAATCTCAGCTAAGAACGCGTGGGCTTCCTTCAGTTTGGCAAGCCTGGCCGAGCTGATTTTCTTCCCGGCCTTTTCCGCTTCCAGCCCTTCGATGCAGGCCTTGGCAACAACTTCGTCGTTTGCGACTTCCTCGCAGACCTCAACAAACTCCTTGGCCGCGGCTACGAGCCCAGCCCAGTTTGCATTCTCTGTCATGCGATACAAAACGTTCTCCATAGCTCTGAAAGCCGTGTAAAACTTGTTGGCTTTTTCCTGTCGGGCCACTGCATTCCGGACTTCTCCTTTTTCGACACCCGCCGTTCCGTATTTCGCAAAGAAATCCTTGAAGGCGGCAACTAAACTTTTTTCAACGCACTGTTCCTGTTCATCAACCATCGCTGTCTTGTCCTCCGCGCTCTTAAAAATCGCAAACTTCTTCTTGTTTGCGGCCTTTCCTACCAATGAAACCGTTTTGACGTCTACGTCTCTCATTTCTCCCGGCTTGTTGGGTTGTGCCATTTACCTTTCGCCTCCCTTCTCTATCCGTCGTCGGGTACTAAGGTGCAAGTCCCGGCGATGCTGTACCCTGTAATCTCGCCGGACTTAATTGCTTCCCATGTTTCGTCGTCGGTTACGTGCGTTCCAAGCACCCACGCCCCGGGCGGGAAATCCGGGTCGCCTTTCCGGGCTATGAATGATTCGACCACAACCCCATAATTCGGCTTATCATCATGATTTCGGTCGATGTTCGCGTTCCGCATGTTCTCCAAGAACCCGTAGGCCATCTTTTCAATTTCTTCCGCGGTCATAAAATTACCGTCTGTGTCTCTCACGTCGGGCTCGTAAACAACGCCCAAGACTATTCTTTTCTCGGCGTCGACCTTCACGATAGGAACTGTTCTCTCTACGTCCATTTTTCACACCCCCCCAGGCACGCAATAAGGCCGCCCTTTCGGACGGCCCTTCGTGTGGTCTATTCGCTTATTCTGTTAAAGCAGTTTTCTTCGGTACCACTCGTGCAAATCTTCTTCGTATCTGATGTCCGGGACGTCGCGCTCGATGTTCCTCCATCGCTCTTTGAACCTTTCGAGGGTGCAAACCTTGAATGTGATTATCGACGCGGGCATATCCTCGTAGGGTTTCCAGTCCCAAATAAATCCGTCAGGCGTCTCCCTCTCAAGAACTCCTTCAAGTAAGTGTTTGCGTCCGGACGTTACGTATCCGACTGCGTGGGTCCGTCCCGGGGAACATTCCGTTTTTGGTAAAGGAATAATTGTTACGCCTATACCTAGATTCTGCATATCAAACTCTGAAACATGAACTTCGTAAAGAACTCGGCCACTAATCATTTTGAAAACTCCTTTATCCTCGCGCTTACAGTAACAAACTTGCCAATAGGTATGCCGTTGATTTTAGATACACCCTTGGCCTTTAAGTTGTCAAGTAAGTCTTTTCTGAGCGTTGGGTTTTCGCATACAATCCCTATGGCGTCTTCGTGGGACAAAGCGTTTCTAAACATTATTTCGTTGCTCGGGATGTAGCGAGCGTTCATTTTTTCGATAAACTTGTCAGGGCTGAGGCGCGCACTCATAAAACGCGGTCTAGTAGACCCAAAAGTATCTGAGGTGTAAGCATACCAGTCTGTCCTTTCGAGCACTTTTATGTCGTAAATTATTCTATACTGTGTAGCCAAAAATGAATCTGAGTATTTTGCATTACCCACAGCATTTTTGGGGGCCAAACGCGCAAAAACACTATCAGCGCCCCCGGATGTCATGTCGTCCGCTACGGATGCACCGCCGCCAATCCCCAGTTTTGTCCGTATAGAGGTGCACTTTAGCGATTCCTTCTTTTCGGCAAATTCGATTAAAAAACCGAGGTTGTCCTTCCCCGCTCCCACGAAAACATGGTCGGCTCCAAGCGCTTTGTATTCAGCCGCCCGGCCTTCCCAAACGTAGGCATAGTGCCCGTTTGCCACTTTTTTGAGTTTTAATTTATCGAGGACGTCCGGCTCGTAGCCTGCCATTTTGAGCCTTTGTAAAACTTCTGCGTATGTCGGCGGCGGGCTCATTGCGGCAAGTGCGTCGGCCTCTTGCGGGGCCATCTGCCATAAGATCCTCATGGCCTTATGTCGGTTAATATCTTCGACCGTCCTTGGCGCAATAATAGCCTCTTTTTGGTATTTCTCGAGAACCTTCTTGATTTTCTCGGCCGCCTGCGTGCCGGTCGCGCCTTTGACCTCGAACTCCAACGCCCCCTGCATTGCCGCATAGTTATTGCGCCGGTTGGTCCACGTGATTTTTACCCCGTCGACCTCTACCATTCTGCTGTTGCCGAAAGTCCTTGTTATGATTGAAGACTTCCCGGCCCCTGATGCGTCGATATTGTCCATCATATTGTCAATAGTCTTGTGGTATGGCTGTCGTATCTTCATGTCGACGGAAACGTGGTCGACCCCGCCCCTTGTGAGTATCCTCCCGGTCGCGTACTGGCCCTCTACGATGTCCCCGTCCAGCGGGATATAAGTCCCGTCCCGGTCGTGGGTCAGCCCTTTCATTATGTCCGTAAAATCTGCCGTATCATTCTCGATTATAACAGGTGCAGGCTTGACCTTGTTCGCCGCCCGTGCGGCCCTTTTTTGCGCCCGCCGGGCCTTGATGATGGCCATTGTGTCGCCTTTCGGCGTCTTCCCGGTGATAACGTCGATAAGCTCGTCCTTCGTGAGGTACGGTGCGCCGTTTATCCCCATGTTCTTGGCCATCTCTTTGAGCTCTTTCATGCTCATGGTTTGGCACAATGCCGCGCTCGGTTGGGCGGCCAAAGGTGCGGCCGGTATGTTTTTGATGGGCATTGAATCCGAGAACTGGAACTTGCCCTTGAAACCCTTAATCCTCTTTTTCAAGAGCCCAGTATAAAATGCTTCATACTCCGCCCGGAGCCCGTTCTTCCTGTCCACGGCCCAATCAAGAAACTCTTTCATTTCGTCGGCCGTGGAAAAGCGCGCCTTAGTGTAATCCTTCAAAAGGTTCCTGTATTCCGCGTCGCTGATTTTTTCCAAGCGCTGTAGTATTGGCAGCGTGTCCTGTAGGTCAAGGTCGATATCCCCGTCGGCAAACCCTTTAAACAGGAAATTGTATATCGGCGGTTTTTCCCCGTAGACGCTGTTCGGGTGGTAAGTCAGGCTCATCTTGTAGGACTTAGGATCCTTTGAGTAGCGGAAGGCCTGCTCCTTGTCAACTCCCCACAGCTTCCCGTTCTTGTCAATAACGAAATTATTCGCGTGTGCGTCGTAGTTGCCAATAACGTAGTCCAACACATGTTCCTGTTGAATCATCCGCAGTTGCTCCCGCGTCAATGACGATAGCGGAACGTCCCCTAGGTTTTTTGTAACGTCCGGCACAATCTTCTGCATAGTGCCGAGTTGCCCATTGACGGTTATAGTTGTAACTTCGACGTGTTCGCCCTTCCCGTAGAGAATGTCCCCCAGGTCGGACGCGCTCTTCTGAATGTGCGCCCTAAACGGTTCCGGGATCCCTGATTTCGTTTGCGCCGGCTTATAGATATAACGGTTGCCCGCCGCATCGCGGTAGAATGACTTGGCCCCGGCTCCTCCGAGAGAAGATGCGTCCCCGTCGTACTTGTAGTCGTTGATGTCCTGCGACAACACATCGCTCGGCTCCGCGGCCTGACAGTTGATAATGGGCGGCGCTTCTTTGATTGCGTCCGGGACGGCAAATGACCGCACGATGTATGTCGTCCGGCAGTAAAAGTGGTACGGCGGCAGAGCTTGGCCTTGGGCCACGAGCTCCTTGTGCGTCATATTGACGGCCTTTTTGTAGGGTATCCACGGGTGGACATTCATCACTTCATTCGGGTTCGTCGTATTCAACATGTCGTCCCGGGCCTTTACCGCTTCGCCCAACGTAAAGATGTGTCCGTCCATCATTCGGCAGAAGGGGGAAGTCCTCTCGTCCATCATGGCCAGTATTTCGTACTCTTCCACCATCGCCTGTTCCATGGCAGAGACCCCGCCAAAACACCTCGCCCTGTTGATTACAGTGGCGGCCAAACCTTTCCAATATGCGTCCGTCTTGTAATAAGTATCAACGAGGTTGTCCTTCAAAATAGCCCCAACCTCTTCGCGCCCTAACCCTAAGAACATTCCGTTGTCTATGACCGTCTTCTGTATGCTCTCTGATAGCCGGGTATTAAAATTATCGCCTATCCAGAAATTCGCGTCCTTGGCACACCAATTAACGGCCTTGAGATCCACCATGTTCGTCTTGGGTACAATCCCAACCGGCTTCGCGACCTCGGTCTTGCCAATATTGTATGCAGTATTTACGACGTTCGCGATGGCCTGTATTTCCGCGGGCGTAAGTTTCTCCCCCTGCAAATATGCTTCGATTGCGCTTGTGGCGTGCACAAAGCCCTCCTTGGCAACGGTCGTGTTGTTTTGAAAGAGCTCGCTGTAAAGTATGGCGAAGGCGTTCTTCGTAAGTTTCTTCGAGTGCTTGTTGAGGTAACTTACAAAGAATTTTTCCAAGCCTAGAATCGTTACAACCTTTAAGTCGCTTTGAGCCTTTTCAATCGGCATTCCCATGTACGACAGGTAGTCGTCCAGCACCTGTAATACTGCGTCTCGTTTATTCGAGGTCCCCTTCTTCATCGTATATTTTCTCCCTTACGGCGGCAAGAACCCGCGCGGTTTTTTCGATAGCGTGGGCCTCTTCGTCGGCCTGCACACCAGCCCTCATTTGTTCGAGGTAGACTGCCATCGGCACGTCCAGCCATTCGGCGCCTTTTTCCTCCCGGCTCTGCAACTTCCGGTTCAAAATCTCGCTCATAATGTCCCGGCACTCCCGTATGGTCATGCCGCACTCTGCGAAAGTCTTTATCATGGCCGTGAGGCTTTCGCTGTCGTCCATGGAGGGCGATAGGCTCTTGTACTTCCAATACTTCCCGGCCCCAATGCCCGGCAGAATCTTGTTATTGATAACAAAGTCCATGTAATCGCGCTCCGGGCCAAAGACCTGAGCCTCGGCGACCCTTTTGCTCTCGAGCGCGGTCGCCCTTGTGTAATCATCGGACAAACCGACGAAAAGCGGCGGCAACCTAAATGACGAGCGTATTTTTTCCCGGTTCCCCCTGTCGTATTCAAGGAACAGCCCGTCTTTAACCTGTGCGTCGGCCAAATGCTCGAAATGCAAATCGGCCCTCGACTGAGGCATTCCGGGCAGTTGTGCCCCGGACGGACTGGCCTCTATAACAAGCATTTTGCCCCAACCCTTCTTGCCTTTAAGGTTTTCCTCGATGTAGGACGTAATCCTTTCGACGGTGTTCTCGCCGAGCTTCCCGCTAACAAGCAAGGCAAGCGGCGGAACTGTATTGTTGTTGAAATACTCCGCGTTGACCTCTTCACTCTGCCTGCTCCCTAGAACGGACAAAAGGTTTCCAATCCATCTCGGGATCCCGTAAGGCGACGTTGTAGACGCAATCGGGAAGTGCAATATTTCGGTGGCCCAAATGTGCGCCTTTCCGTCAACGGCGTTTCCTTTTTCGTCAGTCTTTATTACGTCGCCGGTCCGGGCGTCTATGAATCTCGGGTCATTAAGTTCTTTGAAAAATACCTTTTTCCCATCCTTAATTTGGACGTATTTGCGGAATCTTTTCCGGACAAATGCGGGCCGGTTCTTCTCGTCGATGGCCGGACCGACCGGCTTGTACTCTACGAACTCATCATCCATCCTGCAAAGCCGCATCGTATGGCTCTCCACAATATCCAGTCCGCAAATCTCGCCCTTTAGGTTGCGTAAAACCTCCCAATAAGCGTTGCCGGTGGCCTCTCTGTCGCGTCTTGTGAGGCGGCAAAGGTGCGTGTAGGGCATATCGGGGTTGCAGAACGAAAAGAAGTCGATAATCTTGTTTTTCTCGGCGATAGCCTCAGCGGAATATTCACCCGCGTCGTTGGGTATATTTGCCTCGGTTGCCTCCAAAGAAAAGCCCGCCCCGTCAATGTTTGTCTCCATAGCCTCTATGCACTGGCCCAAGATATTGCTTCTCTCCGGGAGCGTAGACAGGAAAAACAGGTCGTAAGGCGGCTCCAATATGTTATCGCCGTAAGCTCCTGTGAACGGATCCTTGGACATCTTCCTTGTCGTCGGCGGCTCGGTCCCGGTCGCGTTCTTCTGATTGTCGAACTTTATGATGCTGACGCGGGAATCTCCGTCCGCAACGGTTTCAATTACTGCCATTAAATCTTCCCCCTATCCAATAATCAACGCCCGGTCGCTCTCTGTCGTTTCGACATCCAAGTATCCCCAAATAGACATCAGTACGGCGTAAGCCACGACGTCCACCTGGTCGTCGTGCGCCCCGTGCGGGAACGCGCATAATTCTGATTCGGCGTCGTCGAGCCATAAAGCATGGACCGGGTGGTAAATGGTCCCGGTTGAATACCTCGCCGCGGCAGGCATAGCCCGCGTGAACTTGTCGGCGTCTGGTTTCAGCTCTACAATCGGGAGCCCCATCCGTACAAGCGACTGGAAAAGCGTGAGCCCCATATTTTTTGATTCAACGCCTACCATTAAAGGGCGTCGGGCCAAATACTGCTGTTGAATGAAGTCCGGTTGATCCGGCCCCTCCATACGCGCTCTGAACATATCTAGTATCAAAAGCTCGTTATCAGGCGTGAGTGCAAATGTCCCCAAACAGAAGTAGTCGGCGCTTGTCTTGGTAGACCCGGCTACGTCGCAAGTCTGAAAGACCTTACAGCGGCTCGCTGGCCATAACTTTGACCCGCCTGTAGTGATAAGCTCGTATGTCGCCTCTTTTCCGTTCCAATGCTCCCGGAAAGACTTGAAATACTGCCGTTTGAAGAGGAATCCCTGCCCCGGCGTCGGGTGGCCTTGATATAGTGATTCCCATGCCTTGGCCCCAACGTCCCTCTTTTTTCTCGCCATCCATTTGGCGTCGTATCCCTGCTCCGGCCATAACGGCTCGCCGGGCTCGCGTCCCAACGGGTCGGGTTCTTCTCCCTCTTTCGGCTCTTCGGCCTCGCAAGGAATGTTAAGAACTGTCCATTCTCCCTCGGCCTTGTCCTTTTCCAAAATGCGCCCTACAAGGTCGTCCTCGTGCCAGCGGGTCGTAATGATAATGATGGCCCCGTCTGCGTGTATGCGCGTCAATATGGAGGCCGTCCATTCGTTCCAAATGCTCTCCCGCGTAGTCTCTGAAAACGCCTCTTTCCAGTTTTTGATGGGGTCGTCAACGATAAAAAGGTCGGCACCCTTGCCGGTAATCCCGCCTCCGATGCCTACGCTCAACATTCCGCCGCTTCTCCCCAATATTCCCCAGTCGGTAACGCTACTGTTCTTCGGGTCGACGGTAACGCCGAAAATCTCCATGCCGAACTCTTCCAGCTTCGACCGGTTCGCCCGGCCAAACTGCTTCGCAAGGTCAGCCCCGTAAGAGGCCTCTATGACCCTCCTATCCGGGTGTCTCCCCAAATACCAAGACGGGAACGATTCTGTAACGCTCATTGACTTCCCGTGCCGCGGCGGAAGTGTAAGTATCAGCTTCTTTATGTCCCCGCGCTCCACGGCCTCCAAGTGCTCGCATATCAGCTTTAAATGGCGAGCGGGCTTCCATCTCCCGTGATGGGAGTAAACGAGGTAGTCCTCGTAGTGCTGAAAGGCCCTCTCCCTTACCTTTTGCGCCCGTTCCTGTTCCCGGCGGATTCTTTCCGCCCTAACCTGTTCGAGCAGGTTCGCCGGTAGTCTTTCCCCCATAAAGTTTGCGAGTAATTTCTTCAAAGAGTTTCAACTCCTCATCGGACAACTTACTCAAATCAACGGTATGTTGTTCTATTGGAATAGCACCGCCTTCTGGCCCGGAAAATTCTTTTCGCTCGATGTATCCGCGTTCCTTGCCCTTACATTTTAGATAAAAAATAATTGCAGTTCTATCTCCAGATTTAATTAAATCCAAGAGCTTATATTCTGCAAAGTCTAGGCCGTCCTCTTCACACTCGCGCCTCACCTGTCTTAAATGCTCGCTCGAGGCCACTCTTTGGCTGATTGCACCATGCGTAATTGGTATTCCGTATGTTTGGCCAATCCATCTAGCCGCCATCGTTATAAGCCCTTTTGTCTTACGTAAGGCCTCTTCTATTTGTTCGTCTGTAACCTTCTGGCGACCTGACGGTTTTTTTTCTTTTTTATCCGTTAGTTCGTTAGGCTTATCATTTGTCTTTTGTTCGGTCGTTTTGCTCTTTTTTTTTTTGTCGCCATTGAATACCCCCTCCTTCTAGTGAGGTTTATTCTTTACTCAAATCAAAAGGTTCTGTTTCTTCCTCTTCTTCCATATCAAGTACGTTTATATCTTTATATATTTCTTTTATCTTTTTCTGGTCGCCTTTATAAAAAACAAGTACGTTCTGGTGCGTCTTTCCAACCTTTCGGGCACTGTTAAATGCTCTTGATAGTCTCACCGGCAATGACCCCATTTGCGTGACTAATATAATCTCGTTATATAAACTCATTCCGGCATCTTCAAATGCGCTTATTGTATGTGATACAAAATTCCGGTACATACCAGTTTTCTTGTCCCTTACATCGCCAACTACAAAGCAAGCAAATCTATTGTCTTTTAGCATCGAAACGGCATCCTTTATAATGGACCTATACATGGTAATAAATTCATCGTAATTCTTGTTTGACAAATCCTCTTCGCTATCTGAGTATATTTCTAAATCAAAGTAAGGTGGGCAAGAGAAGATAAAATCATATTCCCCAGGCGCCAAACTTTTAACGTTCATCGAGTTTCCGGCAATCCAGTTGGGTATCTTTTCGCCCAGTATCTCTTTACCGTTTTCTTTGTTCGCTTCTATCTGCTCTTTGCTTAAATCTATCCCCGTATAATCTCTGTTTAGCATTTGAGCAACAATACCACGAACGGAACCGCCGGCAAAGACATCAAGAACCTTGGCACCCTCGAAAGAAAACCAATAATACATCAGTTCACAAAGGACGGGGTCAAATACACTTAACATTCCTCCGCTTTTTGTCTGTTTTATACTTGATTTATTGTTTCTCAAATATTCCTTCAGCCATTTTTCTTCAAACTCTTTATTTGTAACCGCGTGTCCTTGTTTTTTTTCGTAGGCTTCTTTCATAGAATAATAACCTGGAACGGAACCAGATAATGCCCCAAGCGCCTTCATGTTCTCTCTTGAGACTTCACTCTTAATCCCCAATGAAAGCCATTGCCTTTTGCGTTCTTGCCACGGGCCGCAACGTGTGTTAAGAACAGAAACTGGACAAAAAAGAAACCGTTCTTTTAAACTCTGTCTTGCTTCTTCTTGCTGTTCTTCATCTATCGGGGTATTTCCAACTATTCCATTTATTTCTTCCTCATTCCAACCGATAACGTCTTTATCGTCACCCAAGTCATTAAATATATCCTCTAAGATTTCAATGTCCCACTCTGCAAGTTCTGCGGTTCTATTATCTGTCAGCGCAAGTTTAGTGGCCTCTTTATCCGACAAATCACGGTATTCAACCCAACCTTCTTTTATACCCAATAACTTCATCGCCCTGTACATTCCATTCCCGACGATGATTTTATTAGTTGACCGTTGAACAACGAAAGGTCTATATTGCTTGTACTTTTTCAAACTCTTCTTTATCTCTTCAATGTTTCGTTCGCTGTGAATCCTTGCGTTGTTATTGTCCTCTATAAGCTCATCAAGATTAACTTTTACGAGATTCATAATATCTATCCTCCTGCTCCACTAAGTCCCAACGCTCGATTGATTTTTTCAGCGCCTCGTATTCGGTGTCCCCGGGCTGTAGGTTCTTCCGCGGGTTATACCTCGCCGGTTTCAGCTTCCCAATGTCCATTTCCTTCAAAATGACTTTCTGCATTCCCGTTTTCCCTCCCCAGAGAAAATAAAAACCCCGCCTCGGTTCGAGCCTAAGCACTTGCCGTGCGGGGTGCGTCTGTGCAACCTGTTGCATAAATATCCACAATGATATTTTATCGCGTACCCGTTCCTTTTCAAGGGAACTTTCGGGCTGTTTTTGGGTCGATTAAAGTCTTATTTATGGGCGTTTTGTGGGAGAAAACAGGGAATTTTTTTTACAGCAACCGGAAGTCCTCCCCCCAAAATACAATTCCCATGGCTATCTCCTCGATTATCCGATCGCGCGTGTTGCGTAAAGTCTTGATGTCCATGTGATGCTTCCCTGCGATGGCCTCGAGGCTTTTCGCTCCGGGCCGCCCGACGTTCCCGACGTCCTGTAAAATCTGCCACTTATCCGGGTATGCTTGGGCATATTCCTGCATAACCTCTTTGATGCGCTCCGGGCCGCCGTATCGGTTAAGAACGTCAAATAGCGCCTTCTCGCTTTCAAATGCCTCGATTTTCCGCTGTGCTTGGTAAACCTGTTGCCCCCCCTGTATACGAACGCCTGTGTCGTAATGAGGTCGTGAAAAGGCTATCATCTCGTGCATCTCTTCATGATCCGGCCATCTGCACCGGCCGGTAAGAACGGCGAGCCCCGCCGGGTGCGTCTCGATGAAGAGTGCTATTATGCTTTTAATTCGGTTGACACTTTTAGGAATCCAAATCTTCGACCGCCGTCTCGCCATTCCTTGCCCCCCCGTATCCGCATGTAATACAGGAAGGGGGAAGCCCCTTCCCCGCGCTCGTGTTGCTTATATTATATCAATTATTATGCGTGTTCTCGGTTTCTCTCCCCATAGCTTACAGGTCTCGCCGTATCTTGCTATCTGCGAATCGTCACTGTACGCAATCCCATTAAGTCCGTCGATGTAGAACTTCAAAAGGTTATCCAGGTCCGGCTTGTTCGTATGTTCCCGGCCCAAGAGCTCCGCCCGCTTTTTCTTGCTATAACTCTTCGGCATAGCAAAGACGAATTCAAAACTGATGCTGATGGCTACGTCTTTCGGAGCGGGCAGCCGGAGACCCTGCTTCTTCAACTGCTCTTTTGCCCGGTAGCGGAACTCGTCCTCAATCGCCTGCTCCCCCCGCTTTTTGTATGTCCCTACATAATTCCCCCGGCGGCAGAATCGCGGCCTTGCCTTGGGCGTGGGGTTTCCCTCGATGATTATTTCAAACCGGCGTGGCGTCTCTTTTGCTGTTTCTACGTTCATTCTTTCTCACCCTTTTGTATTTCGTTCCTCCTCTACATCCCCATTATTCCGCATAACTTCCGCGCATTGTGGACAAACTACCCCCGCATCTGTACCATCTGACCAGATGGCTTCAAACGTCTCTTCGCATCAGGTGTCAATTGTCCTGTGGCATTTGGCGCATGTGGTCATGGTGTTTCTCTTCTTTCCCAATCTCGACAGACATCGTTATCCTCAACGTGTAACATAATGCCGCTGTCTACTACTTTTGGGGATAGACAAATAGGCATTGTCGGCGTTAGCAGGGTGCGATATTTACATGATTTACAACAAGCATCAAGCGGAATTGTTTCGTCTGTCATTTCGTCTCACCTCAACCTCTCCCAAACCGCTGAATTTCTTTAATCCTAGACACCAAAAACATAATCTCTCCAGCCTCATATTTGCAGTTGAAGCACTCGCTTTCTTTCACGCTGTGGATTCTGTTTCTGTCTTCTTGGAAGGACTTTAGCCCCCACCCATGCGGTAATTGCGGCAATATCTCATCAGCTATTTCTTCTGGGACAAGATAATAACGATAGCTGCCCATACCACACTCTGATTTTTCCCTGAAGATTTTGTTTTTGTCCCGCTTAAAGTCCTCAATGCTGACCTTGACCTCAAAAACAACTGAGCAACCGTTGCGCCATCCAATAACATCTGGTTTTTCGAGTGAATCCTGAAATCCCTGTTCGGTAAAAACAGGATTCCATCCGTTGTTTATTAGCCACTTCTTGCCCCTTGCAACCAGTTCAGTGTGTGTCATTCCGCCTCGCCTCGTGCCTTGCGGAGGGCCTTGTCTATGATGCACTCATCACAATTATCGTCTCCACAAGATTCACACAGGCTACTTTGTTTTACGGCACATAACGCCTCGTACATGTCATCCACAGCGTTTAATTTTCTCTGTGTGGCTACATCCGCAAACATAAGACCGTCTACAATATAAGCCACTTCATGTGTATCTTCATCCCAAATTGCACGTGAGATATGGATTTTAGGCTCGCTCATTCCGATTCCTCCTTTAGCTCTACCTCTTTGTTGAATTGCTTTATCTCTTTCTCAACCTTCCTTGCAAGACGTCTCGCTTGTATTTCGATAGACAGTAAGTTAATAATTATCCCCACAAAACACATAAAAGATAGAAACAAGAGAACCCCTGCGGTGAAGCCGAAACCTGATATAACTGCATTTATGAAGTTCATTCCGATTCCTCCTTCTTATCTCTCTTTAATCCAAATCACAAACGCCAAGAAGCCGAACATAATCGCAAGCATCAGCACTATTGTTATATCTTCGCTGGTCATTCCGATTCCTCCTCCTTCGCCAAATCAGGTGTGTCGTGTATGTTGCCGATGACTTCCATTTCGTTTCCGTCAAGATCTCTAAATGTCGCAATCCAACTGCTGTGTCCCGATGTTATGGGAAAAGAAATAATAAACATACCATCTTCTTCAATGTATTCAATTATGCCTATTTCCCCACAGCTAGTTTCAACTTCATCACCTTCAAAAATCTTCTTCCCATTCTTGTCGCAAAGCCCCGTGTACTGTCCGACCGTGGCGGGGTCGACCAGACAATATTTGTCCAGCCCATAGCCATACTCGCCTCCATCAGGCACAATTCCGTCTGGATCAATAATCATTGTTCCTATAAATCCGTTATGTGGGTACCCGTATTCCCATCCACCACTATCTAGGCGTTTTCCCCTAAACAATATCTCCCGATCCATCTTTATTCCTCCTTTAATCTCAACTTCAACACCCTGTTCTCCTCCGTCAACCCAACTACCTCAATCGCCATCTCGGATAATCTGCGTTCCAACTCTCTGTTTCTGCTTGCAAGTTCACACTCTCGGCAGATGTCAGCTTTCCCAATGTTTTGTGTTACCCTCCTGTTCCATGCGGCGATTGCATCGGGCCTTGAATCACAGAGAGCTGTCTCTGCATCACATTCAGAACACCGTACCCAATACGCGAGGGGTCTTCTCATAATATCTTCTCTTCCGCCCGTTCTAACTTCTATCGCCTCTCCCCCGCAAAATGGACAACGCTTAAGTTCTTCCATCACGAGACCTCCTTCGGGAACTTCATAAAAGCCATCCAGAAACGGCAGATTATTTTTCTCCTTCCACTCATTTAACTCCCCCCGATCCCGCCGAACGGCGTACTCCGTTAAGGCGTAGATAATCAAGGCGACTATCAGCAAAAACCAAACGTACCAGTTCACGACACGAACCCTCCCTTATTAAACTTAGTTATATAAGAATGTTTGCTTATATCCGCAATCCTCGCTTTCAGCCGTGGCTGTTCCGAGCGTGAGATAGGCTCAGGGTTATCGGTGAAAGCCCACTCGCCCGAGCTGAAGTCCTTATCCATCATCGTACGCTTGTACCCGCCTTCTACGGAGCGGAAGATATAGTGTGTTACGTTAAAGCCTTTTTGTATTTCGACTAGTTCGTAGAGCGGAGGCTTGAGCCACTTATCCTCCCTAAAACCTTTCATGCCAACTTCGATTAAGTACCCTTTATCACCTATTTTCATGGGATTACCTCCCTCCCAGTAGTTTTTTCTTGTCGCATTGATGATCTGTGGTCTTGACCCTCCTTCAACAAGCATAAAAATCTCTCTCATCCTGCTCCTCCCACTCCCCGCACGAGTTGTAAGTCTGTTTTATCTCACAAGTGCGAAGGCAGATACCGATAACATAGTCCTTAATGCGGAGGTGCTTACAGGTTTTACAGGTTTTTTCTTGGTCTTTAGTCTCATTCATCAAATAACCTCCCTTGTGCCATAAATTCTTCCAGTCTTTTCTTGCTTGCCTCGTAGTAATCCTTGTCAAGTTCAAAACCCACTGCATCAAAACCCATGTCGTA
>JGI24710J26742_10000284_pt1 | contig 47444 bp, 31 predicted proteins | sample BioPla2DNA2_FD_26742 | JGI IMG/M metagenome (IMG submission 26742)
TATAAAATTAGCTGGATATCCTGCTGTAAAATCTCCAGTAGCATAATTAACATTTAAAACTTCAATAGTTTTTTCGACTGCATTAACTTTCCCGGGGTGACCATCATTACCTAAGTTATTCCACAGATATGTATCATAGTGGTATAATCCTACAACATATTGGTCTATGGTTCCTAATACATCTTCCTCTATATATTGATATTTATGTGTAAGCTGCAAATCTGTTCCAAAACCTGTAGCATTAACACTCCAGTAATATTGAAGTTCATTACCTGCTACGTCATATAATGCAGGATGCTCTCTATTAACCGGTCTGACGGTAATAGCTCCTGGTGTACCTGTAGTGACAGTATAAGTAGCAGGCGTATATTTACCTCCTGTACCTATAGGTATTGTAAATTGAGATGATGTAACTGATGAGAACATTTTCCTAACTCCTAAATCACTTAAAACACCATTTAACATAATCATCTTGCTATTATCAAATGCACCCTCTACAGTTGCGTTTACACCTAACGTTAACAAATAGTCATCGATATATAAAAGTCCGTTCTCTAATATGAGTCTTCCATTTATGGTTGTATTGTCTAAAAGACTGATACCGTGTGAATTGTCAATAATTATATTTCCATAAGTTGCTCCATAACCCCTCAGTTTTTGGTTTTTCATCCCTACTAAATTTATACCACCTGATGATTGGCTACTTACATGTATTGAGGTATTTACTATGTCTCCTGCTGCATATACAAAGTTACCTCCATCAATAAGAGTTCCACTTCTAATTTCCAAAGTATTATTAACTCTTACCGTGGTGTTTTCAAGCAGTGAAACTGAACTTGTTGGTTCAATTACCAGGTTTGCAAAATTTGTTAAGTTGTTCTCTGTACCGGTAATATTTTGTATATTTCCACTAAAAATGGTGGTTTGTGTGTTTGTCCCTGGTTGATAACCACCTTCAGTTAGGTTTGTTGATGCAGAAGTGTTTTTATTAACGATGTTTCCTTTTAAAGTAACGTTCAATCCATTAGCTATAAATTGAGAAGCTTCATTGATCAATAGTTCACCTTTCACTGTAATAGCGTACACATTAGTTGTCAGAAGCTGTGGTATAATCTCGTTACCAACTGTTAAATCCCAAACTGGTGATGACGCTATCATTTTAAAATTATAATTTGCTATTGATGTTGGTAACCCAAATTTTATCATACCACCTGTTACACTTAATGAATCGGGTTTTAGAACAACATCCCCAAAGGTGGTTCCTGCAACTGATGGACGATCAAACTGCAATGTTCCTCCTGACATTTCAAAACTACCTAAATTATCTATCTCAAATAACCCACGGGTCGCTATACGACTCTTTCCGTATATGGTAGTTGTACCACCTGATTGCCTATAGTGCAGATTACCAGTTGTTACAGCTGTTAACCTCCTAATTTGCCCATTAACGTGCAGCTCTCCATCTTCTACAATTATCTCAGGGTTACCAGCCGCTACATACTCGATAGAATGGTTAGTATTATACATACTGTTTCCAATAAACATTTTTCCACCAAGCACCTCTAACCTTCCTGCCAGACAAAGTTTGCCACTACCAGAAACAGTACTAGTTGCTATTCTGACATTCCCATCAACAACAGAAAGTGCTGCTGTATGTGGAATAGTAAAATCTGTATTTCTGTAAGTAATCACTAAATCTGCCTCAGCACGATTTACTCTAAATGTACCGTTTTTTAACTCTAAAAGAGGATTAGCTTGTGCAACCGTAATGGGAGCCAATAAAGTGACTACGGCATTGCGGTTTGTACCTTTGTCAACAATTATCCTATAAAAGAAATATTGACCAGTACCATCTATAACCGTATTTTGTACGCCTTTGAATATTGCCTCCATGCTGCCACCCGTCGCATTGTTTAACCCTAACGTACCATCGTTTATAATGTCACCATATATATGCAACCTGTTATCTGCAGACGTTGCCGAAACTGTAAAACGAGCTCTGTTTGTAGTTAGCATCAAATCACCATAAACGATAATATCTTTCTGCGTATTATTTACAACAAAAGTCGGATTGTCTATAATAAAATCTCCTTTTACTACCAACTCCATTTTATTAGTACCCGAGATATTTATACTACTATTGCCATAACTATTGCCTGTACACAATATATTTTCTAATATTGTCAATTTTTCGAGCGATGGTAGCTGAATATTATGATTTGTACCAATTCTTAATACCAAATTTCTATATTGGTTTAATTTCAATCTTGCAGCATCATCTGACTCTATTGGTATAACTATATCTGCATTATTTGTATAATACTCTACAGTTCCGCCATTGGGTCCAAGAAAATCGCCGAAATCACCGGCAGGGAAATAGTTTGAGCTTGATATTTTAAGTGTTCCCGCTCCATCGATTTTCTCTTCAGGGATTGACGAGAAATCGTGTCCTGTTGTATTTGTTATATCCAAGGTGGTGCCTGCAAGTAACCTTAGTCCTCCTGCACGCTTGCCATTACTATTTATTTGGACGGTATGACCCTCGCCAATAATTACGAGAGTAGTTTCGTTTGGTATCTGTGAAGCTGGAACTCCGTCGTGACCTGTTTCAGACCACGTACTTGTGCTATCCCAATCCCCGTTTTCACGACTGTACAGAACAGGTATAGAACCAAAAGCTTCAATATAACCTGCAGTATGATCACCATTTGCTGTTGGTTGATTGGCAAAAGTAATTGTATTAGTTGCGGTGTTTATTGCTGTAGGGTCGTTCAAATAAATCCATGAGTCGCCGTGTCTATATACTGCTGCAACATAGTTTGCCTCTATTCCTGAAATAAAATAGTCATTGTATGTAAATCTTAATCTAAAAGCATTACTGCTAACACCTTCAAAACCCGTAGTTGTATTTTTCCAATACGTACTTAATGATAGATTTTGTGCTAACGGATGGTGTTCCTTAACAGGTCTCGAAGTAACCGTCCCTTCTACGGCTCCACTATACTCTATTGTGGAAGGCATATAATAATATGTAGAGTTGTCACTAACATAAAAACCATAAGGCAATAGTATTATTTCCGAACCTGAACCACTAAATAGTTTGGTTATTCCTCTATCTGATCCAAAGCCATTGGTTAAAATCATTTTATTATTATTAAATATCGCCCCAGTACCTAATGCAGAGTAAACTGCTGCATTTTCACCAAGGATAAGTCTGTTTGAACCCAAATTAACTCTTATGTTACTAACCAAACTAAATGCACCGTTAATTTGAATGTCTGATGATACTGTGAGTTCTCCACCTGTTTTATTTACCGCTAAATTATTAAACTTACCATTACCGTCGCCGGAAATATCTTGGTTTCCTGTGCCATTTAAAACAATTCTTCCAGCAGCACCTGAAGGTCTAATATGGGTTCCGCTGTTGATAATGTTACCTGCAACATTTACAATCTTGGTATTATCACGTAGTGCCGACTCGGTTCCAATCTCAAAGTCATTTCTTACGTTAAATATGCTTGCTGTTCCTGCTAAATTTAACTCCGAGCCATTAATTATTGACATCTTATATAATCCGCTTGTTATTGTGCCCGAGTTTGAAAATGTTTGCACTCCCGAACCATTAAAAATGGTGTTATTTGTTAAAGGAGTATATGTAGTTCCACTATTAATGATAAAGTCCTTTCCAACAATAACATCAACACTACTTTCGCCCGAATTTAAAACAGCTTGATTTTCAAGTGTTAAATTATTCAACACAACAAGAGGTTGAGCACTCATTGCAGGAATATAAGTTGTAGAATTCCCCGGATATCCTTTTGGCTGAGCAGAAAAGGTACTTGATGATGATATAATATTCAAATCCCAAAATGGCATAGTTGAATTTATATAAGAATTACTACTACCTGTTACATGTATATTTACTGTACCACCAGTAATATTTACATTATTAGGATCTGCTCCAATCAACACACTAAAGTATCGACCACCATAATTTGGCCAATATCCATAACCAGTTGGGTTAGGTGCAAGAATATTTATAGTACCTCCGGAAATATTAATTGCATTGGTCGCATAAGGCATTGTAAAAGTACCATAAACACTCATGCCATCTAAGTTAGGCAACCCAGAACCTCTTAAATTTACTACTCCTCCTGACATAGTAAAAGAACCCCTATGTGTTCCTGGTTGATACGATGTTCTAATAATTTCTGTACTTAAATTACCCCCTTCAATAAAGATCTGCCCAGTTATACGAACAACAAAACCCTGCTTGCTATTGTCTAAAAAATTTGAATTCCCCGTTTGCTTGTAGCCACCATATAACAAAAATGTAGAGCCATCACCAGTAGTACTATTTGAAAAGTCTACTGTTGCACCATCTAACCAAAGCATTGCATCTTCATCAATATAATAAACTAAGTTAGTACCACAAAGCGAAGGTATAACTATATTATTACCCAATCTCAGTGTTCCTACAAGTATATCTAATGCCTTACGGTTTGTTATATTTGGGGGATAACCTGTTGCATCTAGATTATTTCTACCAAATAGTTTAAAATTACTTGTACTCGAGGCATCAATATTTAGTATATAAGTTTGGTCTATTCCCTTATTTACCACAATTCTATAAAATTCGGTTACGCCATTACACTTTACATACTGGTCTTTTGTTGCATTATCAAAATATACATCAACATGCCTATTGTTAGAACCAGTATAATCAGGTTGTGACAATAGTGAAAATTTCACTTGACCATAATTTACAAAATCGCCACTAATAATAAAATCATGCACCCCAGTAACATTTCCCACCTCTATTTTCCCTGAAGTTTCTACAGTAACATTTTCTTTTACAGACAGCGTTCTATTTCCTGAAGCACTAATCTGAAATGTTCCTTGTTTAATTGTAAAATTACCATTAATTGTCATATTGTCATTAATGGTAGCCGTACTTAAATTTGGGAGGTTTATTATTAGGTTATTATAAACTTTTCTATCAAAGGTGAAGTTACTTGAATTGTAATACTCCACAGTGCCTCCTCCTGCTGCTACAAAACTATCAAAATCGCCAGTTGGGAAGGTCGTTGAAGCCAACTTTATAGTTCCTTGTCCAACAACTACATTAAAGTTATGTCCTGTAGTAGTTCCTATATCCAACTCTCCTCCCTCGTTAAGCTGCAATGAGTAAGCCACTTTACTATCTTCATTAATAGTTACGGTACGACCATTTAGTATTACTACCCTATCATAAGTACTAGGAACACCTCCACCTTCCCACACTGAACCTGAAGGGTCGGTTGTCCATGTTGTACTGTTTTTCCAATCACCCGACTGATAAGAGTAGTACGTTGTAATAGGCTCTCGTAGTGTCCACTGAACATCAATATTTATTACGTTTGATACTGTGAAAAAATCATTATATATGTCAACAAACCCATTACTAACAGCAGTCCAAGTTACTCCATTTAAAAACATGGGTTTGTATTTATCTTCATCTCCTAAAACATCGTTTGAGTTATAGAAAAATTTTATATTAGCTGAGATGTTTGACAAATTATTTGAACTTGTAGTCCAGTGTCTATTAAGATCATTGGGATTTGTAAAAGAACCTCGCTCATTCAATGTTCTAGCATAAAAGCTACCCGTACCATTTACAGTTGCACTCAACGAAGTTACTTCCAATGGAGTATAAGCATTACCTGCACCTATAGGATATTCCATTACAAAATCTGATGACTGTACACCCTCCTTTACAAGGCTTCCTGTACCATTGCATACAATCATTTGGCTACTACTGAAAGCTCCTGCAGCAGAGATTGCTGCATCTTTACCCAAAATAATATCTGCTCCAGAACCTGTTGCTAAACAAGCACCGTTTAAAACTAGACTTTCATCAACTCTAATATTCCCACCAGTATTTTTAGTGCCGCCGCCTTGTATGTGAAGGTTTTTATATGAATTTGGTACTGACGAAACAGTTTGTCCTCCAATACCTTGATAAACTACAGTAGTACCTGGACTGAAAATTATATTATAGGACGTAAAATTATATGGAAATGGAACTGTGCTTGTAGTTGAGCTCAAAGTTAGAGTTGAAGTATTGTTCATTTCTAACCTACCAGTGCTGTTTCCAGTTATAGGATATCCAGTTGTAAGATTTGATGTGCCGTTTATAGTAAGATTCCAAACACCAATATTACCCTCTAATGTTTTAATACCGCTAGTAGAGGATATGAGGTTATAATAGTCTGTTACATAAATGCTTTGATCCCCTGCTCTTTTGTACTCAACTGTAGAGTTTAGTGTATTTAAAACAATTGTACTTGTACCTATAGTCGACAAATCGAATGAATTTATACCCTTAAGAATTAAATGAGGGGAGCCAGTGCCAAGTAAAAATTTCGATTCGTTATAAGAGTGCACATTAATTGTTTTAATACTTCCATCAACTACAATTTTGCCTCTGTCATGTTCAAAAACACCATTTCTTATTCTTTCTCTACCATATATTCTAACGCGGTAACTGTTAATTTCAATATCATTAGATACATTTATGGAATCAATAGAAGATTTTAGAGTACACACATATGTAGGATCAAATAAACCGGCATCGAAATTTGCACTACCATTTCCAAGAACTATCGAACCGCAATTTATTGTTCCTTGTCCAGTTATGTTTGCATTAATATTGTTTCTAGTAGTAGTATAATTCAGAGTAATCGCACCTGACACGTCTAATGTTTTGCCATTATTAACTGCTAAATTCCAATAATAACTACTAGTTGTTGTTGTAAAAGTAATACTCATACACGAGGCGTTATCATTTACCTCAATAGTATGTCCTCCCCTTATCTCAACGTAGTCGTTGGCCCCCGGAACACCATTCGGTGTCCATGTATTAGGATTATGCCAATCACTCAAGGTGGCAGATGCTGATCTATAAGTAGTCTGCCCAAAAACACTTAAATTGCCCAAAAACATAAACAGCAATAAAGTGGTTTTAATCAAGTAGGACAAACTGTTATTAAAAAATGTTGGTTTAGTACTACAACGTTTTTGTCTTGTGGATAGATATGTATTCATGGTTCAAATATTTATCTAGTTGTGGAAATGTAATTGTTTAAGGAAGTGAAACTGTTATTTATTGTTGCAAATTGTCAAATTCTGTTTGGCTATAATCCCATTTTACCATAATAATATACAAATTAACGAATTTAATATAACTTATGTTCCGACTATTACTGTTTTTTTTACAAACAACTACTTTGTTTATGCAAATGTATTATTTAGTCTGACATATTGCCAATTACCGATGGTCTTATACAGTATATTGTAAGTCACCTCATTCGTTAATAATATTCAAACACAGTACCGCAAACCGCAACATAATACTTTTGTTTTTATTATTTTGATAAATGGCCTATTTTTGCATGCCAATGTAACTTAATTTCAACTTGCTAAGATAGTATAATTTTATCAGTTTAAAGTTATTTTTTTATTAAAAAACTTATAATCAAGTTACTATGGGTAAATTTTACATATAAATATTTTATAAACAAAATGAATTTAAATTGGGAAACTCTCTTAAATGCTAATCGTTTTGGTGACAATCATCAAACAACTGCATCTGATTTTCGTTCGCAGTTTCAACGAGACTACGACAGGCTAATTTTCTCGCCCGAATTTCGTAAACTACAAAGTAAAACACAGGTGTTTCCCCTTCCTGGTGAAATTTTCGTACACAATAGATTAACCCACAGTTTAGAAGTTGCCAGCGTGGGTCGTTCTATCGCTAGCTTGGTTGCTGAATATTTGGCTAACAACAATCTTATTGAAAGCCGTGCAGCTACAGAAATGCCAACCATTGTTGCTACTGCTTGTTTGGCACACGACATGGGTAACCCTCCTTTTGGTCATTCAGGAGAAAACACTCTCTCTTCTTTTTTCACCGACGGAAAAGGTTACGAACTTAAAAACCTATTTACAAAAACACAATGGGCTGATTTAAACAGATTTGAAGGAAACGCAAACGTATTGCGTCTGCTAACACATCAGTTCTATGGTCGTCGTGTTGGTGGCTTTGCTCTTACCTATGCCACTCTTGGTACAATAATAAAATACCCCTATTCGTCAACAGCAGGAAAAACAAAATATGGATATTTTGACTCTGAAACCGACGCTTTCAATCTGATTGTCAACGAAACCGGTCTAAACATCAATAACAGTGTTGTTCGACATCCTCTTGTATATTTAGTCGAAGCCGCTGATGATATTTCATATCTTATTATGGATATCGAAGACGCTCATAGACTCGGGATAATTGACACTAAAACTGTTTTTAATTATCTGCTTCCGTTTTTAGACCAACACGACAAGATAAAACAAAAGTTCCAACAGCAATCAGCAACGCTTATTGATTCTGAAAAAATTGCTTACTTGCGAAGTGTGGTAATAAATATTTTGGTTAACAACTGCTATCAAATTTTTATCAAAAACTATGCACTAATTATGAGTGGCAGATTTGAAGGATCGCTTGCCAATAAACTTTCTGACAATATAAAGCCTTCTCTTGACAATTGTAAGCAACTGGGTATTAATAAAATATATAACGATTCTGGAGTAACAAAATTAGAAATATCGGGGCATCGCATTTTATCCACTCTTTTACAGTGCTACGTTGAAGCCGTTATAGAACCTCAAAAACCATATTCTAATTTGTTGTTATCAACAGTTCCTGAACAATATTATCCGACAGGAACTCTATATGAAAAGATAAGGCTTGTAATAGATTTTCTCTCGTCTATGACTGATATTCAGGCGGTTAAACTGTATCGAGAGTTAATGGGTATTGATATACCGCAAAGATCAATTAACAACTAGCGATTATCATACAGAGACAACCCTTGTAGTTGCCCAAAACTTAATATTCCTTAATAGTTAAATATCTAATTGAAATAAAAGGATATTTGTTTAATTCCAATTTTAAGCAATTGCTTTCGTTAGATTGTACTTCAAAAGCAGAAAAACAATTTTTTCTTTTCCTATTTCCGGGGATTCAGACAATTTGGCGAAATAATCCGTGTAATCAAACAAAACCCGTGATTTTGACAATTTCCGCGAATTATCCTAAATAATTAGTTTTTAACTTTTAATTCGTAATTTTTTTTTATATTCGTTTTGTAAAAGTTTTCACCATTTTATTTATTTTATTATTAATTTAAAAATTTTAATAAAATGTACAGAGGAAATAAAAGGTGTTGTCTTAAAGCACTTAAAACAAACCACTTAAATAAAAGAAAACAGATGGATTACCCATTAAAAAACGTTAATCTTTCTTTTGTGGTGCTACCCTGCACCAAAAGTAAACCCCAAATTGCAAACCTTTTTGCAATTTTTTTATCTGTTCTATTGTTGGGCTTTAGTGCACTGCAGGTACAAGCCCAGAATCTTACTGTAAAAATTACCAAAACCGACAGTACTAGTAGCACAGTAACTGGTGCGGCCTCCTTGCAGGGAGCCATTGGCATCACGCCATTGGGAGAAGTGGCAAAGCTTGAAATCTCGGCCGGCGATTTTGTCACAACTGACTGGAACTGGCTCAGGGCTAATCGTACCGCTCTTAAAGCCCTCACGCACTTTACCATAACCGACAGCATTAATAGCGTAGCAGATATTCCCGATACCGAATATGGAAATCCCTATTTCAGTAGGAAAATTAATGAACTGAGCATGGCTAAAATTGCGAGGGTTGGGATGCATACATTCATGGGCTGCAACGCTCTCACTACAATCAGTTTCCCGAATCTGACTAGTATTGGCGGCTTTGCGTTCCGTGGTTGCACCGCTCTTAGCACTGCTAACTTCCCGCTGGTAACGAGCATTGGAGGACGAGCGTTCATATACTGCACAGCCCTTAGTAGTGTTAATTTCCCGTTAGCAATGAGCATCGGATTTGAAGCGTTTTCTGGTTGCACCTCCCTTAGTGCCACTAAATTTCCGCAGGTTACAAGCATTGATAGCTATGCATTCCTTGACTGCGTCACACTTAACAACCTGATGCTGGGCGCAACACCGCCGGTAGTCTATGAGACAAATGCCTTTGAGAATTGCCCTGACAACCGCTTCCTTATCCCTATAAATGCAAGTGGCACGCCACTCACCGGCCAGGACCTCACCAACGCATTGGCATCATACAAAAATATAGACGATGGAAATACCAACGATAGCCTCTGGTACGGCTGGATTATCGAACCACCACACCCCATTGTAATCAATCCCTCCAGCTACGGCACTGTAAGCAGCATATACCCCTGTGCCCCTGCTGGTATCACAGTAGCACTTATCGTCACCCCCGATGCGGGCTACATACTGCAGAGCCTCAGATACACAAAGCATAGCGGAGGCGGGGCAATAACCATTGATACAAGTAGCTGCACCTTTACCATGCCCAACGACGGTGTTACAGTAAGCGCCACCTTTGCACCAAATCTGCTGGTTACAGTAAACGACTCAATCTACAAATCCGGCACCTCGCTGGAGAACGCTCTCAGCGGAATTGCATTGAACCAAATTACCTCGCTCACCATTACGGGAGGACCATTCTATCTAAACAACTGGTATTGGCTACAAAATAACCGTAACAACCTTAATGCTCTGACGCACTTTACCATTACGGACGGTGTTGTCAGCATCGCAGATGTGCCAACTGTTGAGGGATGGGAGCACAGATCTATATTTGGCAAACAGATTATAAAGCTATGTGTGGCTAAAGTCACCGGTATTGGTGGCTATGCGTTTCAAGGCTGCTCCGCCCTCAACACCGCCTACTTCCCACAGGTAACAAGCATTGGTGGTAATGCATTCGAAAACTGTATTGCCCTTGCTAACGCCGGCTTCCCGTTGGCAACAAGCATTAGCGGCGGTGCATTTTTCGGCTGTACAACCCTTATCAACCTAATGCTTGGTGCAACACCACCGGAAAACGTTGGAACAAATCCCTTTAATGGTTGCCCGGACACCCGCTACCTTATCCCCGTAAATGCAGACGGCACACCGCTCTCCGGTCAAGACCTCACCAACGCATTGGCATCATACAAAAATGTGGATGATGGCAATACCGGCGATAGTCTCTGGTATGGCTGGAAATTGGGAGAAACGCTATTCCCGGTAGAGATAAATTACATAGGAAGTGGCACGGTGACCGGCAGCTACCGCTATGCCCCCGCCGGTGCCACGGTTAAACTTTCCATTATCCCTGAAGCGGGCAACATGTTGCAAAGCATTAGTTGCGTCAAATTTGGAGGGGACGAAGTGGATATTGATATGAGTAGCTACACCTTTTCCATGCCTGCAGAACGCGTTACTGTGAATGCCATCTTTGCGCCAAATGTGCTACATCTGACTGTAAACGACTCAATCATCAAATCCGGCACCTCACTAGAGAACGCCCTTGACGGAGTTGAACTCGGCGATATTACTTCACTCACCATTATGGGAGGAGCATTCTTTGCAACTGACTGGAATTGGCTAAAGGATAATCGCACCGCTCTCGCTTCTCTTACATACTTTACCATTACAGACGGTGTTACCAGCGTGGCAGATATACCAAATACTCAGTGGGGAACTCCTTACTTCAGCAACCATCTTAAGGAACTGAGCGTGGCTAAAATCGCTAACATTGGTAACTATGCGTTCTCTGGTCGTCCCCTCACCACTGCCAATTTCCCTCAGGTAACAGGCATTGGCGACGGTGCGTTCCGCGATTGTGCCCTTCTCAGCACCACTAACTTCCCGAAGGTCACGAGCATTGGTTGGGGTGGGTTCTACGACTGCACCGCCCTCACCACCATCAGCTTCCCGCAGGTAACAAGCATTGGAGAATATGCGTTTACGCATTGCAACACCATCAAAACCGCCAGTTTCCCGCAGGTTACGAGTATTGGCAACAATGCGTTCTTTTCTTGCAGGCTCCTTGCCAACCTGATGCTGGGTGCAACACCTCCGGTAAGCGTTGGAGCAGATGTTTTTGCGTACTGCCCGACGAATCGCTTCCTTATCCCTGTAGATGAAAGTGGCATACCATTAACCGGCACAAACCTCACCGATGCATTGGCATCATACAAAAATATAGATGATGGTAATACCAACGACAGCCTTTGGTACGGCTGGATTATCGAACCCACACACCCCATTGCAATCAACCCCACCAACAACGGCACGGTGGATGCTCCTCAGTATGCCTCTGCCGGTGCCACGGTAACACTTATCGTCACCCCCGATGCGGGCTACATACTGCAGAACCTTATCTGCACTAAGCAGGGAGGAGAAGAGGTGGATATTGATATGAACAGCTACGCCTTTACCATGCCCAACGAGGGCGTTACTATAAGCGCTACCTTTGTGCCAAACCTGTTGGTTACTGTAAACGGCTCAAACAATAAATCCGGTACTTCGCTGGAGAATGCCCTTAGCGAAGTTACATTGGGCGAAATCACCTCACTTACCATTACTGGAGGGCCATTTTTTGAATCCGACTGGAACTGGCTCAAGAATAAGCGCACTGAACTCAACAATCTCACACACTTCACCATCACAAGCGATCCTGTCAGCGTAGCAGATATTCCCGATACATATAGCAATATCCCCTACTTCGGTGAGCAGATTATAGAGCTAAACGTGGCTAAAATTGCTAATATTGGTAATTTTGCGTTCAGTGGCTGCACCGCCCTTAGTACCGCTAGCTTCCCACAGGTAACAAGCATTAGTTGGAACGCATTCGAAAACTGCACCGCCCTCACCGTCACCAACTTCCCGCAAGTAACGGACATCGGGACAAGTGCATTCTTTGGATGTACCGCCTTTAGCGCCGCCAACTTCTCGCAGATAACAAGCATTGGCAACAGTGCGTTCGCTAACTGCACCGCACTTACCAACCTAATGTTGGGTGCAACACCACCAGTAAACGTTGGGACAAATGCCTTTAGTGGTTGCCCTGACACACGCTTCCTTATTCCCGTGAATACAGACGGCACACCACTTACCGGACAAGAGCTTACCAATGCACTATCGTCATACAAAAATATAGACGATGGCGATACCAACGATAACCTCTGGTACGGTTGGAAGTTGGGAGAAACATTATACCCCATTACAATCAACCCAGCTAGCAACGGCACGGTGAACAGCAGCTACCGCTATGCCCCCGCAGATGCCACGGTAACGCTTACCCCTATCCCAGATGCGGGCTACATACTGCAGAGCCTTATTTGTGTCAAACAGGGAGGGGGTGAGGTGACCATTGACATGAACAACCACAGCTTTACCATGCCCAACGATAGTGTTACCGTAAGCGCCACCTTCGTGCCAAACTTGTTGGTTACTGTAAATGGCTCAAACAATAAATCCGGCAACTCGCTGGAGAACGCCCTTGACGGAATTGCATTGGACCAAATCATCTCGCTCACCATTACTGGAGGGCCATTCATGGCAAACGACTGGAACTGGCTAAAGGATAATCGAGACACCCTTACCGCCCTTACGCACTTCACTATTACCAACGACGCTATTAGCGTGGCAGATATACCAAATGAGTGGGACCCCTACTTCGGCGAGCAGATTATAGAAGTGAGCGTGACTAAAGTCGTTAGCATTGGTAACTATGCATTCTATGGCTGCACCGCCCTCACCACCATCAGCTTCCCGCAGGTAACAAGCATAGGGTTGAACGTATTCCAAAACTGTACTGCCCTTAGCACCGCCAGTTTCCCACAGGCAACAACAATTAGAGCCGGTGCTTTCTATAATTGTACTTCCCTTGGCACCGCCAACTTCCCACAGGTTACAAGCATAGGTAATGTTGCGTTCGCTTTTTGTACCACCCTAATCACCGCCAACTTCCCGCAGGTTACGAACATAGGTGAATATGCGTTCAAAGGCTGCACCATTCTTAGTACTGCCTGCTTCCCGCAGGTTACAAACATAGAAGGTGAAGCATTCCATGGCTGCATCGCCCTTAGCAATCTGATGCTGGGCGCAATACCGCCAAGCGTTGCAAACACAAATGTCTTTAGCGGTTGCCCTGACACCCGCTTCCTTATCCCCGTGAATGCAGACGGCACGCCGCTTACCGGGCAAGAACTTACCAACGCATTAGCATCATACAAAAACACAGACGATGGCGATACCAACGATAACCTCTGGTACGGCTGGAAATTGGGAGAAGCACTATACCACATTACAATCAATCCCGCCAACAACGGCACGGTGAGCAGCAGCTATTCCTACGCTCCCGCCGATGCCACGGTAACGCTCACTCCTACCCCCGATGTGGGCTACATACTGCAGAGCCTTACCTGCACTAAGCAGGGAGGAGGAGAGGTGCCCATTGACATGAATAGCCACACCTTTACCATGCCCAACGATGGTGTTATCATAAACGCCACCTTTGTGCCAAACCTGTTGGTTACTGTAAATGGCTCAAACAATAAATCCGGCACCTCGCTGGAGAACGCCCTTGACGGAGTTGCATTGGACCAAATCATCTCGCTCACCATTACTGGAGGACCATTTTTTGCAAGCGACTGGAACTGGCTAAAAAATAATCGCGACACCCTTACCGCCCTTATACACTTTACTATTACCGACGACGCCAGTAGTTTAGCTGATATTCCTGATACGTATAGCAATAGCCCCTACTTCGGCGAGCAGATTATAGAAGTGAACGTGGATAAAGTCGCTAGCATTGGTGACTATGCGTTCTCTGGTTGTACCACTCTTAGTATCGCCAGATTCCCGCAGGTTACGGGTATTGGTAATAATGCATTTCAAGGATGTGTCACCTTTAGCAATCTGATGCTGGGCGCAACACCACCAAGCGTTGCAGACACAAATGTCTTTAGCGATTGCCCTGACACCCGCTTCCTTATCCCCGTGAATTCAGACGGCACACCGCTTACCGGGCAAGAACTCACCAACGCATTGGCATCATACAAAAATATAAACGATGGCGATACCAACGATAACCTCTGGTACGGCTGGAAATTGGGAGAAACGTTATACACCATTACAATCAACCCCACCAATAACGGCACGGTAAGTAGTAGCTATCGCTATGCCCCAGCTAATACTACGGTAACAATCACTATTAGTCCTAATATCGGTTACCGCCTTAAAGAGGGCAGTCTAAGGGCATACAAAACTGGTGAGGAGTCCACCACTGTTACCATCACCAATTGCGAGTTCACCATGCCCGCCTATGGTATAACAATAGAATGCGAGTTTGAATTAATTCCAATAATAGAGCAATTTACCATTACCTTTGCTACTCCTGAAAATGGTACGCTTAGCGTAAAACAAGGAACAACAGAACTTTCAAGTGGTGCACAAGTAGATAAAGATAGCGAAATCACTATTACTGCCACGCCTAACACAGGCTACAAAATTGATACCCTAACTGTTAACGGTGCTGCGTTTGAAAGTGGTGGAACCCACATAGTTATTGCAGATGTTGAGATTGTAGCAGTGTTTACGGAAGGTACAAGTATAAACACAAATGTGGTAACCACTTTTATACTTTATCCAAACCCAACCAATGGCAAGGTAAACATAGAGGGCTTGCAACAACCAGCTAATATAACTGTTTACAATATCGCTGGCGTTGCTATGCACACCCAACAACTAAACCCTGCAGAAACATTAGATTTAGGTCATCTACCAGGTGGAGTATACATGATTCACGTGAACAACACAACAACACTGCGTGTTGTTAAACAATAATAACACATTTGTCAATGAAAAAGGGCACCCAAGTGATTGCCCTTTTTTTTGTACGCAGCTTTATCCGCAGAACACCACCAAAGACTGAAGCAATTAACAATTTTCACCAACTACTTTTCCCATTTCCCTTTTTCCTTGACGGTTAGCCAATTATTTAAAGAGTCCATGAAGCTCGCCATTAATCTTGTCGATTACATAGCTTAAATCTTCGGGATTATTTTCAAAGTCGCATTCGTCAACATCAATAATCAACAATTTGCCATCTTTATAGTTGGCCGCCCATTCTTCGTATTGTTGATTTAAACCCTTAAGATAATCTAATCTTATAGAGTTTTCATACTCACGACCTCGTTTTTGTATTTGTGCTACGAGTTTCGCCACCGATGCACGTAAATAAATAACCAAATCAGGAGGTGACACAAGCGAACTCATTAATTTAAAAAGGCTAAAATAGTTCTCAAAATCACGTGATGACATCAAACCCATAGAGTGTAAATTGGGTGCAAAAATATGCGCATCTTCGTATATGGTTCTATCTTGAACTACATTGCTTCCACAATTGCGAATATCAATAATTTGATTTAATCTCTTGTTTAAGAAAAATATTTGAAGATTAAACGACCATCGTTGCATATCGTCATAAAAATCAAACAGATATGGATTATCGTCAACGTCTTCGTAACGCGGCTCATATCCCATATGCTTTGCTAACAATGCAGTAAGAGTTGTTTTTCCTGATCCTATATTTCCAGCAATTGCAATATGCTTACCTTTTTTTGTTGAAGCTGTTATGTTAGACTTTTTACTCATATGCCATAAATAATTTAAATGTAAAAATCAATGGTTTTTTATTGTCAATCAATTCTCAAAAGCAACATATTTATTCCTTACATTATTAACTATATTGATTGTGACTTGTTAAAACAAAACGCTGACAGCAGTTTCTCTATGATGCGCTAAAATAGCTATTACAAATTATATTTCAAAAAAATGCTTTAGGTTTTTAACTCAATTTTGTTCTATAAAATCAAAGGTTCCCTTTTGAAAGAAGTTGTGCTAAATCTTCTGGTGTGTCAACTGAAAGATTTTCGATATCTGTTAATGAGGTTTGTATCATGAGTCCATTTTCAATCCAGCGAAGTTGTTCTAGTGATTCTGCAATTTCTAATTTCCCCGACTTTAGTTTTGAAATATCACGCAGTGCGTTCAAACGGTAAGCATACATCCCAATATGCTTGTAATAAACATGATTGTTTAACCACTGGTCTTTTGATTTTCCGCGCATGAAAGGAATCGGGTTTCTACTAAAATAAATTGCTCTACCATTTGTATCTACCACTACCTTGGGTTTGTTAATATCAAAAAGCTCTGTCTCCGTTTCTATTTTCTTAATAAGTGTTGCTATTTGCGTGTTTTCATTATCGAAACAGGCACAAATCTGTCTCAGTTGCTCTGCTTTCATAAAAGGCTCATCGCCTTGAATATTTACTACAACATCTATTTTCCAACCAAGCTCTTTTAAAGCAATTTCAGAAGCCTCTGCACATCTATCTGTTCCGCTTTGATGATGTGAAGCTGTCATAATAAACTTACCATCAAAAGCCTTTACAGCATCAGCTATACGCTTGTCGTCCGTTGCTATAGCGCACTGTTCAAAAATCTCTGAAGCACGTTCATAAACATGTTGTATCATGGGTTTGCCGTAAATATCCACTAGGGGTTTGCCTGGAAAGCGAGAACTTGCATAACGAGCAGGTATGAGGGCAGCGAAATTAGTTGTTTTGTCTGACATAAATCAGAAAACTTGAGAAATTATTTTTGGTGCTACTGCATATTTACAATATACTCAAATGGCAACTCTGTTAAATCTTCAAAATATTTTCCTGACTCTAAAATATCTTCGTCTTCTTTGTTATAGCACCACTGCACTGTAAACAAATAATTGTCTCTATACAATTTATNAAAAGCTCTGAGCAACTCAAATAGCTTCTTCGATGACGCAGTATTGTAATACTTCATATTTATCTTAACGATATATTGCTTACCTTGCTCTGGCTCGAAGTCTGACAACCATTCAAAAATAGGTCTATAAACCTCATTAGTGTCTTCTGGATATGATTGTCCAAAAATATGAAATACCCCCGCCTTACAATCGAAATGAATACCTGGTGTCTGACGAGTAGCTTCTATTTTTAAATTTTTAGTTGTCATAATTTTTTTGTTTATATCAATCGTAAATATATAACTTCCTATCTGATTTTAAACAGAACTCTTTTATGAACCTATGCTTTATTTGTTTCGCTTATAGTACAATGTATAAAGTTCTCAAAAAGCCTGCCACAATTTAAAACAAAATTTCATTTTTTGTCTTACCTTTGGAAAATTAAAGTCAAAAAAACTAATCATCAAAAAACAACATTTTCTTAACCTCTGTTGTTTAGCATTAAAGATGCTAAAATAACGAAACTATCATAACAAAACAAATTTTACACAGAAAAACTCTATAAAAGAAATCGTTTCAAAACTTCTCATAACATTGACTAAACAAATCACATACTTATGAAAAACATTGTAATTGCAGTTGATGGCTTTTCTTCATGTGGGAAAAGCACGTTAGCCAAAGATATAGCAAAAGAACTTGGATTAATATATATCGATACTGGAGCAATGTACCGCGGTGCCACTCTTCTCGCAATGGAACATAACCTAATACACAACAACACTGTCGATGAAGAAAAACTTATCGAAATACTTAAATCAACCTCTATGGTTTTTAAAAAAGTTGGAGAGCAAGTTCAGTTGTACTTAAATGACAGAAATGTTGAAAATGAAATACGGTCAATGGAGGTGTCAAATAATGTAAGCCCAGTAAGCACAATAGCTGAAGTTCGCAATATATTAGTTGATAGACAACGTGAATTAGGAAAATCGATGAATGTAATACTTGATGGTCGTGACATTGGTACCGTTGTCTTCCCAAATGCTGATATTAAGTTGTTTATAACCGCCTCACCTGAAATACGAGCTCAACGGCGTTACGACGAAATGAAAAAAAAAGGCGAGAATGTAACTTTTGCCGAAGTGGCAAAAAATATTCAAAGTCGCGATTTTATTGATCAAAACCGCGAAGTAAGCCCACTAAAAAAAGCCGATGATGCCTATGTAATTGACAATAGCAATTTGAGCAAACATGAGCAATTACAACAAGCTATATCAATTATTAAATCAAAACGTCCTGATATTTTTAAAGAATAATGATAAAAGTAACCATAGACCCTTTATCCGGGTTTTGTTTTGGAGTAGTTACGGCTGTTGAAAGAGTTGAAAAATTTCTTGCCGAAAATCCAAACGAAAAGCTTTTTTGTTTGGGTTCAATCATGCACAATGCAGAAGAGGTAAGGCGCTTAGAAAAAAAAGGTATGGTAACAATAACTCATGAAGAGATAGAAAAGATGGAACCTGCCCACATTATGATTCGCGCTCACGGAGAGCCTCCTGCAACCTACGAGTTGATTGAGAGACACGAACACCAACTAATTGATGCTACTTGTCCTGTCGTATTAAAGCTACAACACCGTATAAAACAGTCATTTATCGATAATCCCAACTCCCAGATAGTAATATTTGGCAAAAAAGGTCATGCCGAGGTTATTGGACTGCAAGGTCAAACAAACAATACAGCAATAGTCATATCTGACGAAGCTGAAATTCAACAACTTATAAACCCCTTGAAACCTATAATTCTTTTTTCACAAACAACTATGCCACAGGACAAGTTTAAAGATGTTTCGAAAGCATTGAAAGGTTTCTGCAAAGCAGGAGTCGAAGTTCACGACTCTATTTGCAAACGCGTTTCCAATCGAGAGCGAGAGCTACGCAAATTTGTCGAAAAACACGATATAGTGATTTTTATTTCAGGAAAAGACAGTAGCAACGGAAATTTGTTGTATAAGGCTTGTTTACAAAATAATCCCAACACCCATTTTGTAAGCTCTGCAAAAGAGTTGAAAAGAGAGTGGTTCTCAAACAACATTTCAGTTGGAATATGTGGTGCGACTTCCACTCCACGCTGGCTTATGGAAAAAGTTGCTTTAGAAATACAAAACTGCTTGAGTTAAAAGTTTGTAAAGTAATTGGTTACCCAAAACTGAAAGTAAGTGTATCGTAGAGATGCCACAATTTATATTGAATCTAATCAATATTTATAACAATCTTTCCGATTATTTTCATTAATTTCGTGACTTCAATCATAATATGACATTTATTTTTTGTATCTTTAAAGAAAACAAACATAAATTTTAAATTATAATACAAACATATGAAAAAAACACCTATAGATGGAGAAATTGTCCAATCAGTACTTAAACAATTAAACATTGAAGATGTCGGCAAAACAAGCATTCGCGAAATAGCAAAAATTGTCGATTTAATACAAAATAAAAGTGGCGAGAAATTTATCCGCATGGAAATGGGCGTTCCAGGGTTAGACCCTATAAAAGTTGGAGTTGAAGCCGAAATCGAAGCCCTTCGCCGTGGAGTAGCTAGAAGTTACCCTTCAATTGAGGGTGTTAGAGAGTTAAAAGAAGAGACAGCAAAATTTGTAAAAAACTTTATCAACGTTGATGTAAAACCCGAAAGTTGCGTTGCAACCGTTGGTTCAATGCAAGGCGGTTATGCTGTATTTCTTGCAAACTCAAATTTAGACCCAAAGAAAGATACCGCGCTTTTTATTGACCCTGGTTTTCCAGTACAAAAACAACAGTTTATGGTTATGGGGCACAAGTTTGCCTCTTTTGATGTATATAAATACAGAGGTGAAAAACTGCGTGATAAGCTTGAATCGTACTTATCAAAAGGAAACATAAACTCAATAATATATAGCAACCCAAATAATCCTACTTGGGTTTGTTTAACAGATGAAGAGTTGAAAATTATTGGTGAATTAGCAACCAAATACGATGTTGTAGTTGTCGAAGACCTTGCTTATTTTGGCATGGATTTTCGAAGAGACTTATCAACACCCGGGAAACCACCATATCAACCCTCAGTTGCTAATTACACTAAAAATTGGATAATGTTGATATCAAGTTCTAAGATATTCAGTTACGCAGGTCAAAGAATGGCAGTAATTGTCCTCAGCGACTATATTGCAACCCGTAACTATGACCAGCTTAAAAAACGTTTTGGAGCAGGTAAATACGTAATTACTTTAACTTACCGTATCCTATACGCACTGAGTGCAGGAGCTACACACTCAGCACAATTCGCTATGGCAGCCATGTTTAAAGCTGCAAACGAAGGAAAGTTAAATATTGTAGCCGAAGTTAAAGAGTACGGGGAAAGAGCACATATGATGAAAAAGCTCTTTACAAAATACGGATTCGAAATTGTTTACGATAAAGACATGGACGAACCGATAGCCGACGGTTTCTATTTTACAATAGGCTATCCGGGCATGAAAGGTGGAGAACTAATTGAAAAATTACTCCATTACGGGATAAGTGCAATTACATTAGGCTCAACTGGAAGTGAAAAAGTTGATGGTTTGCGAGCCTGTGTTTCGCAAACCAAACTAACGATGATGCCTATTCTTGAGGAGAGATTAAAACAATTCCATGCCGACAATCCTGTCAAATAGTTTTGTAACATGTATTTTTGAAAAATTGACAATTAATTAATAATTTTGTAAATCATAAATAAAAATTAAAAAAAACTATGGCTAAAATTAGAGGAGCAGTTGTCGTTGATAAGGAGCGTTGCAAAGGTTGCAGCGTTTGCGTAGTTACTTGTCCGACAAAGACTCTTGCCCTTGCAAGAGAAGTAAATAGCAAAGGATATAACTTTGCATATATGGAGAACCCCGACAAATGTATAGGATGCGCAAATTGCGCTGTAGTTTGTCCTGACAGTGTTATCACTGTGTATAAAGTTAATTTGCAGGATGCATAAAATCAATTAAATTACAAACGTTAAAATATTTCATTCATAATGGGAGAATTACGATTAATGAAAGGGAATGAGGTTATTGCCGAAGCCGCCATTCGTTGTGGATGTGACGGTTATTTTGGATACCCCATTACCCCACAGTCAGAGGTTATGGAGACGTTGATGGCTCGCAAACCTTGGGAAGAAACAGGTATGATTGTTGTCCAGGCTGAAAGTGAAATTGCCGCCATTAACATGGTTTATGGTGGTGCAGGAGCTGGTAAAAAGGTAATGACATCATCGTCAAGTCCTGGCATCAGCCTTAAACAAGAAGGTCTAACATACATCGCAGGATCAGAACTTCCTTGCCTTGTAGTAAACGTTGTTCGTGGAGGTCCAGGACTTGGAACTATACAGCCTTCTCAATCAGACTATTTCCAAGCTGTTAAAGGCGGTGGTCACGGCGACTACAAACTAATAGTTTTGGCACCAAACTCGGTGCAAGAGATGAACGACTTCGTTGATCTTGGCTTTGAACTCGCATTCAAATACCGAAATCCAGTCATGATTTTAAGTGACGGTGTTATTGGTCAAATGATGGAAAAAGTTGAACTCAGCGACTACAAACCAAGAATGACAGACGAATTTATCGCAAAAGAGTACGGTAGCTGGGCAGCAACCGGCAAACCTAAAAGTCGCGAACGCAATATCGTTACATCATTGGAGTTAGACCCAGCACGTCAAGAAAAGTTCAATGAAAAGTTGCAGAAAAAATATGCAGAAATTAGAGAAAAAGAGGCTCGCTTTGAAAACTTTAAAACCGAAGATGCAGAATATTTAATCGTTGCATACGGTTCAAGTTCACGAATCTCTAAAAAATCTGTTGAGCTACTGCGCGCTAAAGGAATTAAAGTTGGACTATTACGTCCTATCACACTGTTCCCATTTCCAGAAAAAGAGTTACTAAGATTGTCAAAACAAATAAAAGGTATACTTACTGTTGAAATGAGCGCAGGACAAATGATTGAAGACGTAAAATTAGCTGTAAACTGTTCTGTTCCAGTTAAACACTACGGACGTTTTGGCGGTATGATACCATCACCAGACGATATAGTTACAGCTCTTGAACAACAAATTATAGGAGGCAAATAAAATGGACGTAAAAGATATTATCAAACCAGAAAACTTGGTTTACAAAAAATCATCGGTACTTACCGACAATGTTATGCACTTTTGCCCCGGATGTACACACGGAGTAGTACACAAAGTTGTTGCCGAGGTAATTGAAGAGATGGGCATTCAAGAGAAAACCATAGGCGTATCGCCTGTTGGCTGTGCCGTATTAGCATACAACTACTTGCATATCGATTGGCTAGAAGCTGCACACGGACGCGCTCCAGCTGTAGCAACCGCTTTAAACCGCTTGTATCCTGAAAAATATATTTTCACATATCAAGGAGACGGTGACTTGGCTTCAATCGGTGCAGCAGAAATTATTCACGCATCTAACCGTGGAGAAAATATTACTGTTATTTTTATTAACAATGCGATTTATGGAATGACCGGTGGACAAATGGCTCCTACTACACTAGAGGGCATGGTAACATCAACATCACCATATGGTCGAGATGTAAAATTAGCAGGATATCCGCTAAAAATTACCGAACTTATAGCACAACTTCCCGGCACTTGCTTCGTAACTCGAGAGTCGGCAGAAACAGCACCAGCTGTTAGAAAACTAAAAAAAGCTGTACAGAAAGCTTTTGAAAACACAGGCAAAAAGAAAGGGACATCATTCATAGAGGTTGTTTCAACTTGTAACTCAGGTTGGAAACTATCTCCAGTTGAGGCTAATAAATGGATGAAAGAGAATATGTTCCCGTTCTATCCGCTTGGAACAATGAAAGACGAATAGAAGTTTTACCGTAAAAACAAAAGAAATGAAAGAAGAAATCATTATAGCCGGATTTGGCGGACAAGGAGTACTCTCATTAGGAAAAATTCTTGCCTACTCGGGAATTATGCAAGACCAAGAGGTAACTTGGATGCCTTCGTACGGACCTGAAATGCGTGGAGGAACTGCTAACGTAACTGTTATTTTAAGTGACGAACAGATAAGTTCTCCAATTGTTAACGAGTACGACACCGCAATAATCCTAAACCAACAGTCATTAGACAAATTCGAGAAAACCGTAAAAAAAGGCGGAACATTAATTTATGATCCGAACGGAATAACTAGACCGCCACAACGTACCGACGTAAATATTTACAAAATTGATGGTACTGACGAGGCTGCAAAACTTGGCAATGCAAAAACATATAATATGGTTATTATGGGAGCTTTCTTAAAAGTGAAACCCATAGTAAAAATAGAAAATGTTAAAAAAGGTCTTGAAAAATCAATACCTGAACGATATCACAAACTAATACCTCTAAATATTGAGGCTATTGAACGTGGTAAAGTTGCAGTTAAAGAAGTTAGAAAGTTATAGTAAATGTTTATTATTCATTTTTTTAAAGCCGTTTTTGAAAAGAAACGGCTTTTTTATTAAACACAATTAGGCTTATTTAGAGTAGCTCAAAAATAGATAATTGCATTACATTAACTATTTTTGTATAATATTTTATAAGATTATTTAGAGATGAAGCATATCATTAAATTTATAACTCGCTTTGTATCAAGACAAACCATGCAGCGTTTCGCCATATTTTTTCTTCGGATAATTGGATTTTTTATGCGAGGTAAAAAAATAACCGACCCTATTAGTGGCAAATCATATAGAAAGTTACTACCGTATGGTCGTCAAGAGGTTAGAAAAAATGCGCTTGCTCCTCACTCCGCATCATTAGAGCGACATAGAGTTATTTGGCTCTATTTACAAGCAGAAACAACAATTTTTAGAGAGCCAACAAAATTTTTACACATTGCACCTGAATACTGTTTTCTAAAAAAATTCAAAAAAATGCCCAACATCGATTATATAACAGGCGACTGGGATTCTCCTTGGGCAGATATGAAATTAGACGTAAGAGCTCTGCCTTTCGACGACAACACATTTGATGCGGCAATGTGCAACCACGTTTTTGAACATGTTGATGACGATAGATTGGCAATGTCTGAATTTTACAGGGTACTTAAACCTGGTGGCTGGGCTATTTTTCAAGTACCTATCAGATGGGATAAAACTACTTTTGAAGACCCAAGTATTACCGACCCGAGAGAAAGAGAGAGACTATTTGGGCAAAGCGACCATGTCAGATACTACGGGGCAGACTATTCTGACAGGCTTAAAGAAGCTGGCTTTAAAGTAACAATTGAAGACTACGCAAGCAAACTCGGCGATGAAAAAATAAAAAAATATGCCCTTTTAAGAGATGAAAAAATAGTATTCTGTGAAAAATTGTAGTAACTTGGCATTCATTAAGTCATAAAAAACAAACTATGCAACAACAAAACCACGACGATCTTGTAAAACGAATTGCACGTTTGATGGACGAAAACAAGGAGCTGTCGCGCCAAATAAAAACACTTCAGGATTCATTTGACAAAATTCAAAACGAAAACGACAAGCTTAAATTAAAAGTTACTCGTTTACAAGATAAAGTAGCTGTAGAAAGTGGCGAAAGCGAAGAAGATCAGATTCTTCGCTTTAAAATGGCTACTGTACTTTTTGCTGATATTCAGGGATTTGAAAATATTAATACAGAATCAAATTCACACCATATCATTGATGAGCTTGATAATATGTTTTTTCGGTTCGACGAAATATCTAAAAAACACAACATTGCTCGCATTAAAACTATCGGTGACACATACATGAGTGCAGGTGGCATTCCAATAAAAAACATTACAAACCCAATTGATGTTGTGCTTGCAGCATTAGAAATGCGACATATGTTATACACAACACAGCACGACAGGAGTGATGAAAACAGACAGATTTGGGATCTTAGTATCGGGATGCACACAGGACCTGTGATTGCAACAACAATGGGAAAGAAAAAGGTCTCATATAATATAAAAGGAGAAACGGTAAATATTGCCAGTCGAATGCAGGCTGCATGCAAAACCGGAAATATCAACATCTCTATTATGACATACGAAATGATACGTGAATATTTCGAATGCGAATATGTAGGTCGAATGCCAGTAAAATATGAAGGAGATGTTGAAATGTATATGGTTAAGGGCTTAAAACCTGAATTTGCAGCTGACGACTCTAAAACTATCCCAAACCAAAAATTTATTGTCAAATATCTTTTAAGACAATTTAGTGATTTACAAGAAATTATATTAGACAAGTTGGAAAAAGAACTTCCTTCGTATTTATATTATCATAATTACAAACACACTATTGATGTTGTATCACAAACTGAATTAATAGGTATTGGCGAAGGTGTTAACGACACAGAAATGTTACTGCTAAAAACTGCAGCACTGTTCCACGATACCGGACATATAGTCAATAGCGATAACCATGAACATTTGGGAACCTTGTTGGTACGTGAAATGTTGCCAAATTACAATTACAACGATGAACAAATTGAGGAAATTTGCAAACTAATAATGGCGACAAAAATGCCACCAAATCCACAAACTTTACTTGAAAAAATAATGTGCGACGCCGACCTTGATTACTTGGGAAGAGCAGATTTTATTCCTGTTTCAAATACTCTTTTTGAAGAATTAAAAGCGCAAAATAAAATAACGGAACTTAACGAATGGAACAAAATGCAAGTTAAATTTATTTCAGGACACCAATATTTTACTGATACGGCTAACAAACTGCGAGAAGTAAATAAGCAAAAACAGATAGACCGAATAAAAAGTCTAATAGTTTAATTACTGTTTCACCAAAGTTTACTATATTTGAACGCAGTTTGACTCTTTTTAACATATTTTAGATTCAGGCTACTAAATAGTCACGCATTACTGATTACAAAAACAATATACATATGAAGAAAATTCTTAAAAGCATCGGATTAGTGATAATATTTATCGGTGTATTTATAGTTGGTTATACTTCTATAGGAACAGTTCAAGATAATACAGGCTTATGGGTAGGCGGTATTATTATATTTATTGGTCTGATAACCTTTATTATAACTAACAAGTACATTGAATAGATATTTATCTAGTAAATTGTTTTGTATTTTCTGTTGCTTAGCAACATATTCATACTGACTTTTTTGCAAAACGCTTGTTGATATCTAACGCAACCTTAGAAAGCTGAGATATTGTTTTTCCAGGTTGTTCTATTGTGGTCATTAAATTTGTTGTAGTGACCAATGATGTATTCTGGCCTTCTCTTTTGAAAGCTATCAAGTTAAAAAATTAATTGATTAAAATATAGAAAATTGTAAAGGCGGACATGCTCCGCCTTTATTAATTAAATATCCTCCTCGTCTCCTTCTATTTGATCAATATACAAATCATCAGTCTGATCAGTATCAAAAGACTGTTTTTGCAAAGGATTTTTTGTTAACTCTTGATATAACTTTCTGTTCCTTACGATATCAAGGCTTAAAAATAGCGCTTGCAGGAAGGAAGATTCACTTGCCACATTTCTCCCCGTGATATCGAAAGCTGTTCCGTGAGCTGGAGATGTTCGTATTATTGGAAGTCCTGCAGTATAATTTACTCCTCGGTCAAATGATAATGTTTTAAAGGGTATCAATCCTTGATCGTGATACATTGCTATTACGCCGTCAAACTTAAGGTAACTGGCTGCACCAAAAAATCCGTCCGAAGGGAATGGTCCTATTGCAATTATCCCATTATCGCGGCACCTGTTTATGGCAGGAATAATTATCTCTATCTCTTCCATACCCATAGCGCCTTGTTCTCCCGCATGAGGGTTCAAGCTAAGAACAGCAATATTTGGTCGTGTTATACCAAAATCAGATATTAATGATTTGTGCATTAGCTCTATTTTATTGCACAAACCCTCAATTGTCAATGTCTCTGATACTTGTGACAAAGGGATATGTCCAGTTGCTACTCCTAATTTAATATTGTCTGCAACCATTAGCATTAATGCGTCATGGGTGTCAAACTTTGATTTTAAATATTCAGTATGTCCGGCAAAAGCAAAACCCACTTGCTGAACATTCTTTTTATTAATAGGTGCGGTTATTAACGCATCAAGCTTCCCTATTTGTAAGTCACTTACTGCTGCATCAAGCGAACGGATTGAGGCTTCTCCGGCATCATTAGTTATCTTTCCAAGCTCGACTCGCACATTATCATCTAAAACATTTATTAAGTTTGGCTTATTATGCTGTATCGAATCTATACCTCGAACGCTAGTAAACGAAAATCTATTAATGTTTAATGCTTTTCGATGATATGCTGCAACCTTGGGCGATCCATAAACTACGGGCGTACACATTTCGTATATTCTTGGATCCATCAGTCCCTTCATAATAATCTCATAACCAATACCATTAATATCTCCTTGTGTTATACCAATTACGGGTTTTTCGCTCATAAAAAGGGTTGTTAAATATTATTTTTTACTTTTTGAATAATTTGCAAGAAAATCTACCAACAAACGCACTCCGAATCCTGTTGCTCCAGATGTGTAGTATGTATGTGGTTTTTTATAGAAAGCGGTTCCTGCTATATCAATATGTATGAATGGCTTATGGGCAAACTTTTCTAAAAACTTTCCTGCAGTAATGGCACCACCGAATTTTGAACCAATATTTTTCATATCAGCAATGTCTGATTTAAGTTCTTCTGCGTAATCGTCCCAAAATGGGAATACTGCTAAGCGTTCGTGCGTTAAGTTAGCAGAATTTAGTAGCTTTGACATAACTGTATCAGATGCATTTCCCATAACTACTGCAGCACGCGAGCCTATCGCTCGTTCTGCTGCCCCTGTGAGGGTTGCAATACTCAATGTCAATTCTGGTGACCACTGTTTTGAGTAGCTCAATGCATCCGCAAGAATTAAACGCCCTTCGGCATCTGTATTCATAACCTCGACAGTTTTTCCGTTGTGCATCGTTATTATATCGCCCGGTGCATACGACTCAGCGCTTAAACGATTGTCGGTTGAAGGAATAAGTGCAATAATATGTAATGGCAGCTCAATTTTTGACGCAATAGAAATTGTATTCATTACCACTGCAGCCCCAGCCATATCACATTTCATATCGTCCATATATTCAGATGGTTTAAGGCTGAGTCCTCCAGAATCATAAACTACTCCTTTCCCAACTAAAACTATCGGTTTTTTATTTACAGCTTTCGATGGTTTGTACTCCATTACGGTAAATGTTGGCTGCTCTGTGCTTCCTTTATTGACAGCTAAAAGCCCTCCCATTCCCATTTGTTGTATCTCTGATTTACGATATATCTGCACAGACACTCCTGCATCACTTCCAATTCTCATAGCCTCATCAGCCAGTTTGTTCGCTGTTAGATATGATGCCGGTTCGTTTACCATGTCGCGTGCTCTAAAAACACCTGTAACAACAGCTTCTAACTGTTCAAGGTGCTTAAGTGTAACCTTTTTGCTATACATATTAATCCGACTAAAGCGCTTAACTTTTTGATTGTCGGTAATATATTTTCTAAAACTGTAAGCTGTTAATGAAACTCCTTCAATAAAAGATAGGGTCAATAATTCTTTCGATAAATTATCAACAATATTGATAAAATCTACTTGATTTTCCTTAATGTGCTCAGCAACTTTAACTCCTACATTGCGCAATTCTTCGCATTGTATATCCAAGTCACTTGTCTTATCAGAAACTACTATATAGTTCCAATGATAATAATAGTTTAGGATTATAAAATTCTTTTTAGTCTCTATTTGGTGCTGGATATAATCCATTTCCCTGTCAGAAAAAATGCCTGCTGGAAGCTGGCTGATCTCTTCAATTAAAAAGACCGAATTAACCAATTGTGGTTTATCATCTCGAAGGTTAAATATCAAATCTATCATAGCAGTTCGTTTTTATTTACTCTGTAAAGGTACAAAATTGATTTTTTATTCTATAATTTTTAACACCTTTAGAGTATATTTGTTGTGTTTTTATTTTAAAAAATTATCTCTTGAATCTTAAAATATTGCAATAATATATTATTAATCAGTGATTTAGCGATAATGAAATTAGATATCAATATAATTTTATCAAAAGCATTAAATTTAGGATTTCTTTCGGTTGATGAGCTAATATTTATTTATAATAATGCATCGCTCGGTGAATTAATGAGTTGTGCAAACTCAATACGCGAAAAACTGACTCAACCAAGTATTGTTTCATGGATAGTTGACAGAAATATAAATATTTCAAACAGATGCTTTTGCGGTTGCAAGTTTTGTAATTTTCATGTTAAGCCTAATGACAAATCATTTTTTGTCACTTCGTTAGAAGAATATAAGCAAAAAATTGACGTATTGTTTAAACTTGGTGGCAATCAAATATTGTTACAAGGAGGTCTTGATCCATATGTAGATATTAATTTTTATACCAACTTGTTTCGAGAGTTAAAAAAACTCTATCCTTCCTTAATTATACATGCCTTGGGTCCAGCAGAGATTCATTTTATTGCCAAAAAATCAAATTTAACCATATCGGAAACATTAGAAATGCTTGTTGATGCTGGGCTGGACAGTTTACCTGGTGCAGGTGCCGAAATATTGGTCGATAGGGTAAGACAAATTGTCTCTCCCAACAAATGTAGTTCAGACGAATGGCTAAATATAATGAGAGTTGCACATCAAATGAACCTTCTTACGTCTGCCACAATGATGTTTGGTCATGTAGAAACTATTGCAGAAAGAATGGAACATTTGATAAAAATTCGTGATTTACAAGCTGAACGTCCCGAAGGAGCACACGGTTTTAAGGCTTTTATTGCTTGGCCCCTACAAAAAAAAGGGACTACTTTAGAGAAAGAGTATCCTAATATTAAACGTACAAGTGCTACAGAATATATAAAGATGATTGCTATAAGCCGTATAGCACTGGTAAACGTACAGAATATTCAGGCGTCGTGGCTTACGGTTGGTAAGGAGATTGCACAAGTTTGCTTGTATGCAGGTGCCAACGACCTTGGTTCTATTATGATTGAAGAGAACGTTGTTTCTTCTGCCGGATCTAATATTTCAATGAATCAATCGCAACTTATTAACACAATAATTGAAGCAGGATTTAAACCCCTAAAGCGTAATCAAGATTACTCACAATATACTGAGTAAAGCATTGTTAAAACAAACACCTTATAATCAATTTGTTATCATGATTTTTTTAGAAACAACTTTACCATCGATAAAATGCATGGTTAAAATATAGAGTCCTGGCATTGCCGGCTTTTCTAAAACTATCTGATTTTCAGAATTATTTGACGTAGTTTGAATAACTACTCTTCCAAGCATATCAATAACTGTAACTTTTGATTGCTTTTCTAACTGTACACCTGTTACAAAAATATTATTATCTTGTATTTCTATTGCAACATCTTGATTCTCTACGCTTTCTATATTTATACCGCTACATCCTTTAAAAATTTCGGATATGTTTTCTAGTGAACTTGTTTTGTACGACAAATCACTACAAATTACGTAGTACTGAGGCGTATAATTAATATTGTAACCATACTGTTCACTTAAAACAGAGTCTCCATATTCAGCTCTAAAAAACACATAAGTAGCGCCGTAAGTCTGCATAAATTCTTCTATTTGCTCGTTTGAGACTCCTCCTGTTTCAATAGCCCAAACCCATCCTTTCTCACCCAACTGTGCATCACGCTGCCAAACCAACTCAATAGTTGGAACTGCCTCTTGGCACGTACCACAATTAACCCCGAAAAAAATCAAAGCCACTGTTTTGCCTTTCTCAAGCTCTGAGTACAAATTATAAGTAACTCCATCCACTGACGTGAGTGTAAAGTCAGGTGGAGGTGGTATATCAGCTTTTACACTAATAACTAATGTAACAAATATCAATAATATTAAATTTCTAAGCATTGCAATTATCATTTAATTGTTAGTCACAAAATAGCTTAACATCTGAGTTGTCTGTGCATGTTTGTAACAAATCCAAAACGGTTTTGTTTAATATCGGATGAACTTTATTTGGTTGTATTTCTGACAACGGGACAAGAACAAATCTACGATTAGCAAGTCTACTGTGTGGTACAATTAGTTCTGATGAATTGATAATGAGGTTATCAATAAACAATATATCAATATCAATCGTACGTGAATAATATCTTTTTTGAGCTTTATATTGTTCTTCCCTACCCAACTCTTTCTCTATTTTTTGAGTCTTTTTAAAAAAATTTTTGGGCATAAGTTCTGAAACAACTATTACAGCCTGATTTAGAAATGATGGTGCTTCGAAACCCCACGAAGCTGTTTCATAAACTTGTGATTTTTTAGCAATAGTTCCACAATGCACAGATAATTGTTCAATTGCTCTCTCTAAATACATTAACTTGTTTCCGAGATTTGAGCCTAACATAATTGTATATTCCATAGAGCTATAAATGTCTTTTAATAAGCATAAATAAAACGGACAGTTTTTTAACTCTGTCCGTTTTACTGGGAAAATATTATGTTTTACTTTTTACTTTTCATTTTACGTGGTTTAATCATATTTTCGGGTGCTAAAGCGTTATCAAGTTCTTCTTTTGATAAAACTTTATTTTCGAGGACTAACTCATAAACCGAACGATTTTCTTTTAGTGCTTGTTGTGCAAGCTTAGTTGAAGCTTTATAACCTATTAATGGGTTCAATGCTGTTACTAAACCTATTGAATTATGAACCATATTGCGGCAATGTTCCACATTAGCTGTGATTCCATCGATACATCGGAAACGCAGTGTGTCCATTCCGTTTTTAAGCATTTCAATATTTTCAAGCGTACTTTGTACTATAAGCGGTTCCATTACGTTAAGCTCAAGTTGTCCAGCTTCAGATGCAATTGTAACTGCCATATCATTACCTATTACTTTAAATGCAATTTGGTTAACTACTTCTGGTATCACCGGATTAACCTTTCCAGGCATAATTGATGAGCCTGGTTGCATAGGCGGTAAATTAATTTCACCTATACCTGTACGAGGTCCACTAGAAAGCAGTCTTAGGTCGTTACAAATTTTCGACAGTTTAACTGCAAGACGTTTAATGGTTGAAGAATACATTACAAAATCGCTTGTGTCTTGTGTCGCTTCAATTAAGTTTTTTGCAAGTTTTAGATCGAATCCTGTGATCTCTCTCAAGTGTTCTAAAACTATTCCGCTGTACTCAGGATCAGCATTAATGCCTGTACCAATAGCTGTGGCTCCCATATTTATTTCGGTAAACAGCAAAACATTACTTTCAAGTCGCTCAACTTCTTCTTCTAATGTACTTGCATATGCCTCAAAAGTTTGTCCCAAAGTCATCGGAACTGCATCTTGAAGCTGTGTCCTTCCCATTTTAATAACATCCTTAAACTCAACTGATTTACGTTGAAACGAATCAATTAAGTTTTTCAAAACCTCAACAAATTTGATATTGCTGTATAACAATGCAAGCTTAACTGCTGTAGGATACGCGTCGTTAGTACTTTGGCTTAAATTCACATGATCGTTTGGACTGCAATGTGTATAATCGCCTTTCTCATATCCCATAAGCTCAAGTGCCCTGTTGGCAATAACTTCGTTGGCATTCATATTTGTAGATGTACCTGCCCCTCCCTGTATCATATCAACCACAAAGTGTCCATGATATTTTCCTTTAATTATCTCATCACATGCACCACAAATAGCATCAGTAACCTCTTTTGACATTAACCCAAGATCATGGTTTGCAAGTGCTGCAGCCATTTTAACGATAGCCAACGATTGAACTAATGCCGGATAAAACCTGAGTGTTACACCGCTGATATCAAAATTTTCTATTGCACGCATAGTTTGTATGCCATAATACGCATGTTCGGGAACTTCGCGATCTCCCAACAAGTCTGTTTCAGTTCTTGTACGACCGGGCAAGTATTGTGCTCCGTCATCAATCAATTGCGCGTTAGCATTATACATCCGTCGCTGAATCACTGATGAAAGATTTCTAAGAACAGTGATAATAATATCAGGGTTCCCACTGCAAGACTCGCGAAAATCATCACTGTTAATTTTTAGCACTGTTAAATCCGAAGCAGCTCTGGCATTTGTGCTATGCGGAGTTTTTTCTATTAACGAACCTTCACCCATGAAGTCATACTTCCCAAAATGTGTTATTCGTCTTTCATCGCCCCGAGGTGTTTTTTTGTACAATTCAACTTCGCCGGAATAGATTACAAAAATTGCTTCTCGGGTTGCATTTTGCTTGTATAAATGCTCTCCTTCACTGTAATTACACGTTTTAACAATATTACTAAATATTGCCATTTCCTTGTCGGATAAACCTTTGAACAGTTGTGTCTTTTTTAGAAAATCTCGAATTTGAATTTCAGTCATTTTATTTATAATTTTATTTGATTAAAAACAACATTAATATTTTAAGGATTTGGTCACAATAAACTTGCCGAAACTAATAAATTAAAAGTAAAACAATTCACCTGTAAAATCTTTATCCTTTATATTTTTTGCGATCTGTTTATTGTACAACCAGCTTGATTTGTTGTGTGTCTTTTGCTGTTTTAACTTGTAATAAATATACCCCTTCAGACACAATGCCTACCGAGTTCAAATCAAAAGTTGTTTTTTCAGAATTTAATTTTGTTTCATACAGCTTAACTCCTGAAATAGAGTAAATTGTTAATCTTGTATTATCAGTTAACTCTTTTACCGACAATACAACCTGGTTATTAGCAGGATTTGGATACACTGCTATCTGTGATGTGTTTGTCTCTCCAATTCCCACCAAATAATCAACAATAACGGGAACTGTAATAATACTATCCATTACGTCTACCAAAATATTTGCATTGTATTGAGTGTGATCCATTCCGCTAAAATTAAAATACATAGTTACCATACTTTGCTCATTTGCTTCTAATCCTCCGGTCGGATCTTCAAGCGTAAGCCAACCGCTACTTCCTATGGTTTCAGCTGACATTTCATAGTAAAGGGTACCTTGACCAACGTTTCTAATAAACAGATCCAATGACGATGTCTCATCATAAGTTTCAACAACTACAGGGCGTGGTGAAATATAGGCAACTGGTCCTAAGTTTTGAATTGATGGTATTGAAATAAAATCGACCCATGCTGCATCGCTTCCACCACTTACCGAACCATCTTTTGAATAAGTCCATTTTAGTGTGTGTGAACCACTTGCAACTTGATAGATACACTCTGTCCAACCTACATTTCCGCTCCATGTATCTTTTAATGTACCATCTATCCAAAATTGTAGTTTATCATAATTTACTTCGCTTGATACTTTTACATAAAAGGTCACATCACCGCTTGATTGACAGGTAAACGTATAGGTCATTGTTGATGATTGATTATGCGAAATTGCACCAGACTTCATTGATTTTTCACCATCATAGGCTTCTCCTGTATCAACAGCCCATGGTAAATTTCCACTAAAATCAAAACCTTCTGGTATTATACCATCTTCAAACGAGAATCCTGAAAATGCATCTAACACAATAAATGCTTCCTCCATTCCCTGAACAATTTGAAAAAATTCAGTTTTGCTGACATATCCTACTTTTGAGAATTTTACAAAGTACTCTCCCTCCATAATTCCATTTACTTGAAATTCCCCTTGCTCACCAGTAACATCAGAACCTACAGGAATACCTTGAATAGCAACTGTAACACCATCAAGTGGCCTTCCTGTTGCGGAACTTACAACTATCCCGTTAAATGGCACCACTTCAGCTTGTTGTAAAACTACATCAAGTTGTGTTGCATTATTTTGAGATACCGTTACATTATTAATTGTTTGAGGAATATAACCATACGATTCAAACTTTAAATTATAGCTTCCCGGCAATAACATTCTATAGTAGTTTCCGTGAGCAGGATTGGTCATTACGTGGGAATTATCTTTGTCGTATCCTATAATTGTCATGGTTGCATTTAACGGCTCACCATTTGTATTTGTTACCAGTCCACGGATTCCGTAATGAGCTAACTCAATGTGAGTTAAAATTGCCTCACGATTGTAATTCCAGTGAGCAACCAATTGATCGGTTGACAGTAGTTTGGTATTAGAAACCTCTAAAGTAATTTCACGACAACTATGAAAATAGTTCATATAGTCTTGCCTTCCACCATAAATAACATACCAGTCTCCACCGTGGGTGACTCCATTGTTCTGTCCTGTCATATATCCTGATGGACTGTTTTGTTGTGCCAAGGTTGCGTATTGGCGACTTATTACACCATACCATGCATGATCTGCGTGTGTGTTTTGGCTACTTGTATATGAGTCCCATGGATAATTAACCACTTCGATACCTCCGTGGAAGTTAGCTCCTAAAATAAAATGGTGTGCAGTAGCGTAATCCATCATTAATTGCGTCTCTGGTTGGTACGGTGCATTGGGTCCGGTTGGACCAGGAAAATCGCGATTAAGGTCTTGTCCATTAGCGTTTGCTCTACGTGAGCCAGACACCGTGTGATTGCCCGAATAATAAGTTCCATCGGGGTTTGTGTTTGGAGATATATAAACCTCCATGTTGTTTACGATATTCGTAACGCGTTCTATACTTCCATAGTTTACTAACAGATAATCAATTAACCTCATCATAAGAATCATACCTGTTGTTTCATCGCCGTGAATTGTGCTGGTGTAAAGCAGTTGTGGCTCGGCTTCGTCTTGCATTGGGTTGTCTGATATTTTTAACGCCAAAAGCAATCTGTTTTGGACACTATACCCAATTGTGTCCAACTTACACAAATTGGGATAGTTGGCTGCCCAATTCTGCATCATCTGTACATACACTTCGTAGGTTGGATATCTGTCCCAATTCTGCATTTGTTCAACAGTTGTTGCCATATTGATTACTTTCGAAGGATCTGAAGACGGGTGTGGCAACGATTGAAACTGGTATCCAGACTTTTTAAGCATTGCGTACTCATTTTCATTGGCATATGCAATTACAGTATTGCCTTGCACGTTATCGATTGAAACTATTTGGGTTAAAAAATCCAAATCAGCTCGGCTGTTAATGGAAATCTGTAAATAGTGTTCAACAGACTGAGCCGTAACAACCTGAAATAACATCAGGATAGGGATAAGAAGTAATGTTTTTTTCATTGTTTATAATTTTAATCTGTTTATGATCGTATGGTTACTTGAGATTATAAATGACAACTTTATTTTGTAAAGATCTCCTTTTGTTTTTTATGCAAATGTAGTAAAAAAGTATCTCTTACAATTAACATTCGTTAAAAATCAAAAAGCGGATTTTTGATAAAACAAAAATCCGCTTTACACATCGCAAATATCTATGTTAAGTTACTAACTGTCATTAGTTACCCATATCAGAAATAAATTTTATTCTCATTAGCCTAATCTCTTCTTCAGAATAATCATCTTCAAAAGCTTTTATGGCATCTTCGATAGAGTCGCTTTCCGCCTCGGTTCTGAAGTATTCATATATTTCGTCTTGATTTTCTTTGTCTAATATCTGATCCAAATGGTAATCAATATTCACTTTGGTTCCGAAATTAACAATTGCTTCAATTTCTGATATTAATTCTAACATATCTATTCCTTTGGAATCAGCAAACTCATCCAAAGATACTTTCCTGTCAATTATCTGAATTATATTAACCTTCAATCCCGATTTGTTTACAACAGACTTAACAACTAAATCTGTTGGTCTCTCTATTTCATTGTCTTCGACGTACTTGCGAATCAATTCTATAAAAGGTTCTCCGTATCGCTTTGCTTTTCCAGGTCCTACTCCTGATATATTTTGCATCTCCTCAATAGTAATCGGGTATTGCATTGTCATATCCTCTAATGAAGGGTCTTGGAAAATTACCCAAGGCATTAATTTTTTCTCTTTTGCAATCTTTTTTCGTAACGATTTTAGCATTTCAAAAAGCTCGGGGTCAAGAACATTTGGTCCACTATCCAACACAGCATTGTCACTATCTTCCTCGTAATCATGTTCTTTGTAAAGCTTTATATCATACGGTTTCTTTAGGTATTCATAACCTTTTTCAGTAAGATGTACGGTGCCATAGTTTACTATATCCTTGTCAATCAAATTATGAATTAACATTTGCCTGATAACACCTTGCCAAAAACGAGTGTCTTTGTCGCTACCACTTCCGAATGTTTCAAGCTGGTGATGTCGGAACGATTTTACTGCTGCTGATTGTACACCAGATAACACGTTGGCAATATGATCGGGTTTAAACTCCTGACGTACTGATATGATTGCATTCAAAGCCTCAACGATATACTCTTTCCCTTCAAAATGCTCTTTTGGATTCAAGCAATTGTCGCAGTTGCCACAAGGCTCTTTTAAATCTTCTCCGAAATATTTAAGCAGTTGTATTACTCTACATACCGATGATTCGGCATAACTTACAACATCAGACAACAATTGCTTGCCAATTTCTTGCTCGCTTACGGGTTTACCTTGCATAAACTTTTCTAACTTTAAAATGTCTTTATAACTGTAAAAAGTAATGCATTTCCCTTCTCCTCCATCGCGACCCGCGCGCCCGGTTTCTTGATAATATCCTTCTAGACTTTTTGGAATATCGTAATGAATAACATAACGAACATCGGGTTTATCAATACCCATACCGAAGGCTATTGTTGCTACAATTACATCAATATCTTCCTGAAGGAACATATCCTGATTGGTCGACCTTTTAGAAGCCTCCATTCCTGCATGATAAGCCAAGGCTTTGATGCCATTTACCTGGAGAACTTCGGCAAGCTCTTCAACCTTTCGGCGACTTAGACAATAGATTATCCCTGACTTTCCTTCATTATTCTTGATATACTTAATAATTTCTCTATCTGTATTGACTTTTGGTCTTATTTCATAATACAAATTATGTCGTCTAAATGAGGATTTAAACTCCACCGCATCTAACATTCCAAGGTTTTTTTGAATATCGTGCTGTACCTTAGGCGTTGCAGTAGCCGTTAGTGCTATTATTGGTGCGCGACCTATTTTATCAATTATTGGACGTATTCTTCGATACTCTGGTCTAAAATCGTGCCCCCACTCTGAAATACAGTGCGCTTCGTCAACAGCATAAAAACTAACTTTTGCCTTTCGAAGAAATTCAATATTCTCATCTTTAGTAAGTGACTCGGGTGCCACATACAGCAACTTTGTTCTGCCATCCAATATATGATCTTTAACTTTTTGAATCTCACCCTTTGTCAACGAAGAGTTTATAAAATGGGCTACACCGTCATCTTCACTAAAACCTCGCATTGCATCAACCTGATTCTTCATTAAAGCAATCAAAGGAGAAATTACTACGGCAGTTCCTTCCATTAATAATGCGGGTAACTGGTAACAGAGAGATTTCCCTCCACCGGTTGGCATTAACACAAATGTATCATTCTGTTCTAAAAGGTTGTTAATAATTTGTTCTTGATTCCCTTTAAATGTGTCAAACCCAAAGTGCGTTTTTAAATAATGGTGTAACGGGTATTTTAATTTAATCATAGTAAATTTTAATTGGAAGTTTTATCAACCCCATAATACAAAATATTAAACACGTAAAATAATAATAAAACACTACATTTGTAGCAAAAATTGTGCACAATTTAATAATTCTTTTCAAAAATGACAAATAAAGAATTAACCTTAAAAGCTATAAAAAAGTTAGCTGTCGATACTATAAGATTTGAGGCTCAATCAATTGAAAAGCTTGTTGAATATATTGATGATGATTTTGCTAAATCTGTACAATTAATATTTGAATCAAAAGGACGAGTAATAATAACCGGAATTGGGAAAAGTGCCAATATTGCAGGAAAAATTGTCGCAACAATGAACAGTACTGGTACTCCTGCCATTTTTATGCACGCTGCTGATGCTATTCATGGTGATCTTGGAATGATTCAACCAGACGATGTAATAATTTGCATTAGCAAAAGTGGCAACACTCCCGAAATTAAAGTGCTTGTTCCATTGATTAAAAAATTTGGCAATAAATTAATAGCATTGGTATCAAACACTAATTCATTTTTAGCTTTACAAGCTGACTTTGTACTAAAAGCCACTGTTGAAAAAGAGGCTTGTCCAAACAACTTGGCTCCCACCTCAAGCACAACAGCGCAGTTGGTTTTAGGTGATGCTCTTGCTGTTTGCTTACTACATTATCGGGGATTTGATTCTTCTGATTTTGCAAAATATCATCCGGGAGGCTCACTGGGGAAAAAACTTTATATGAGGGTAGAAGATATTTATAAAAATAACTCTTCCCCTAAGGTTGATATTAATTGTAATTTGAATAAAATTATTTATGAAATTTCTTCAAATCGTCTTGGAGCTACAGCAATTACAGACAAAAGTAACAATGTGTTAGGAGTTATTACCGATGGGGATTTGCGCCGTATGCTTCAATCTGGGGTTGATATAAAAACAATAAAAGCAGGCGATTTCATGACCAAAAACCCTAAAACAATAGATGAAAACGAGCTGGCAATCAACGCTTTTAATTTAATGGAAAAATACAGTATAACACAGTTGATAGTAACAAAAGAGGATAAATATGCCGGAATCATTCATTTACACGACATTATACGTGAAGGAATTGTTTGAATCACACGACTTCCAAATATGTTTATTAAAAATTAAAATATTGTCATTGTTTCATCGTTTACTTAATTAACAAGGATTATAAAACACACTCCTAAATCACATGAGAAAAATTTTATTAATTTTTACAGTTATTTACTGCACAGTATCATTTTACAGTTGCAATTTTTTTAACAAAGAGGAAAAAATACCAGCCTATATTCAGATAGACTCATTAACCTATCAGGGTATTAGTCCTAATATATTTACGTGTGCATATGTTTTTGTCAACTATAAATTAGTTGGCGTTTTTGAGTACCCAAGGACCATACCTGTTCTGGTATCAGGAGATGCGGTTGTTACCATTCGTCCCGGTATCGACTTAAACGGATACTCATACGAAAGAACCATTTATCAAATGTCCGATATAAGCGAGACACGTATTACTCTTGAACCTCAAAAAATACATAATATAAATCCCGCTTTTAGTGATTTGCCTTCAGTACACACAGCGTGGCTTGAGAATTTTGAACAATCTGCTATTACACTTACGGCAGCAGACTCTCTTACACCACAAATAAAAGTAGTAAGAAATCAACGCCCCGGACATACAGGTTATATAGGCAGAATACAAATATCCCCAAGTGACACTTTAACCGAAAAATTCGATTATACATATTATGACTCTATACCCATATATTTTCAGGCTACTCCGGGATATTTGGAATTTTCATATAAATGCAACGAGCCTTTCGAAGTCCGCATAAAAGCGTACAACATAGCAAATGGCGAACTGCACGACAAAACTGTTTTGTTTACCTATAAATCACCTGACATATGGAAAAGAATGTACATTAATTTTGCAACAATTGTGCGTGAAATGGGTCCGGGGTTCTATTACAAACCATATTTCAGAATAAGACGACTTGCAAATACAAATCCACAAGATTCAATAAATATAGACTTAGATGACATTAGAATAGTCTATAAAAAGAGCATTTAGAGATGTTAAAGCCTAAAAAGCTGATAGCCAAATATGTTTTTTTCGACTACATTGCCGCAATGACAGCGTGGTCTGCCTTCTACTTTTATCGTAAAATTGTAATTGAATTACCTCTGTTCGGAGAACTACACACGGAAATAAATATGGAGTTTTTTCTGGGAACTCTACTTCTTCCTGTTCTTTGGGTGCTGTTTTATTACTTAACGGGTCAATATCAAAATCCATATTACAGATCACGGCTCAAAGAGTTAGGACATACAATATCTACAACTATCGTAGGGTCAACAATAATATTCTTCGCATTGATATTGGACGACTATATTGGCACATACAAAGACTACTATTCATTATATCTTATCTTAATTTTGTTTCACTTTGCTGCTACATATATCCCTCGTTTAACTATCACGGCAACAACGATAAAAAAAATCCGATCGGGAAGAATTGGTTTTAATACGGTATTTATAGGAGGAGGTGAAAAAGCACTGAACTTTTACAAAAAAAACAAAGAAGGTATTCGTTCTAGTGGACTAATTGTAAAAGGATTTGTTGCTATTTATGAAAACTCCACTTATCAAGCTGCAGAAGTGTTGACACAATTAGGCTACTTAAAAGACATTCACAAAATTATTGCCGAAAATGACATACACGAAGTAATTATTGCCAGTGAAGCCAAAGAACAAGAACAAGTTGAAGCGATTATACATCATATTGAATTTATTGATGTAAAAATCAAGCTAATACCTGACCTGTTTGATATGTTTACAGGAAAATATTTAACCCCAGGAATATCCAAAAACCCATTATTAGAAATATCCCATAATGTATTACCTGCTTGGCAGGAAAACACAAAACGCTTTACCGACATAATTGGTTCTTTGATATGTATGATAATTTTATCACCTGTTTATTTATTTCTCGCGTTTGGAGTGAAGCAATCTTCAAAAGGTCCCATATTATATAACCAAGAGAGAATTGGCAAAAACGGAAAACCTTTTAAAATATACAAATTTCGTTCGATGTTCATAGGTGCCGAAAAGAATGGACCAATGCTCTCATCAAAAAATGACAACCGGATTACTAAATTCGGACTATTTATGCGTAAAACCAGACTTGACGAAATTCCCCAATTTTTCAATGTTTTTATCGGCAACATGTCACTTGTTGGACCTCGACCTGAAAGACAATATTATATTGAACAAATTGTGCAACGTACACCTCAATACAAGCGCTTACTAAAAGTGAGGCCTGGTATTACATCATGGGGACAAGTAAAATATGGATATGCCGAAAATGTTGACCAAATGGTAGAAAGACTAAAATATGACCTTATTTATATTGAGAACATGTCGATATATTTTGACCTGAAAATCATAATATACACTATTAAAACAGTTCTCGAGGGAAGTGGCAAATAATTATATCTTTTGAGATAAAAGAAAATTACAAAACTCAATATCACTCTTTTTAGTTATTTTTACATTAGTTGGTTCTCCTTCAACCATAAATACTTTATTCCCGGAATGTTCATAAACTGAAGCATCATCAGTAAAACTACTGTTATAATCAACTTTGTAAGCCTTTTTAATAAGTTCATAATTAAAAACTTGAGGTGTTTGAACCAAAAAAACATTATCACGTAGAATCGTTTTACTATCTTGTAAAGAACCAAAACGAACTGTTTCTGACGGATTAATAACAGGAATCGCCGAATTATTGGAGATTACAGTCTTAAAACACCTATCTATCAAATTTGCACTAACAACAGGTCTAACACCGTCATGTATTGCAACCCATTTAGGATTGCTTAATGAACTTAATCCATTTCGAACACTAAAAAAACGTTCTATACCGCCATCAACTATTTTATGACGTATATTTATGGAGTAATTTTCACACATGGTTATCCATGTGTCAATATGAGCTTTGGGTAATACTACAACTATCTCAATGTCATTATCATAGTTAAAAAACTTCTCTATAGTATGTAAAAGCACAGGCTTCGATTGCAAAAGCAAAAACTGCTTGGGTGTAGAAACTCCCATTCTTACACCTGAACCTCCGGCAACTATAACAACAGACTTTTCAGACATTTGCGATATTTTTTTGTTTTCTCAAATTTATTTCAAAACAAAAGTATTTAAAATATTGCACTATACAAACACACCATTTTAAGAAACTAACATTTCAAAATCTGTTTAACCAAAAAAATAAGTACTTTTGTTCACAGTAATGCGATTTTTGCATTATCTTAACTCCTAAATTATCAGACATCATAACAATAATTTTACAAATAAATAATAACTACAATAAACTAAGCGTTAGACTTACAAAAAAACATGGATAAATATAACAAAAAGAGACGTTTACGAATGTCTATACTGCTTTTTGCCTTCTTAATCAGTTTATTATCTCTGTTATATACAAACCTAATTGTTGACAAACTAAAAATAGAAGAACGCAAAAAAATGGAATTATATGCTTTAGCATTAAAAAAATTTGCGGAATACGATAATTTAGACGCAGACATGAGTCTGGTTACAGAGATAATAACCAACAACACTACTGTTCCCCTAATACTTACTACAGATACTGACAGCATATTGGCTTTTGTAAACTTCAATCCTAAAAAGTCTGAAGACACTAAATATATGGAGTCGGAGCTTGAAAAAATTAAACTAACCCAAGAGCCCATTATTATCTCGCTTGCAAACAACGAGGAACAGCGAGTATATTATAAAGACTCTACCGTTCTAACCATTCTGTCATGGTATCCATTCGTACAACTGTTTATGTTTGCACTATTCATATTAGTAGGTTATATCGCTTTTAGCAACTCGCGTAAAGCCGAACAAAACAGCGTATGGATTGGTATGTCAAAAGAAACCGCACACCAATTAGGTACACCTATTTCTTCATTGTTGGCTTGGGTAGAAATTTTGAAAAACTATCCTGAAATTGACAGTTATATGAGTGAAATACAAAAAGATATAAACAGATTAGATGTTATAGCCCGCAGATTTTCTAAAATAGGATCTTCACCCGACCTAACACTCGAACCAATTGCAGAAGTAATAAAAAGTGCAATTGAATATATGCAATATAGAACACCTGAAAATGTTAATTTCAATTATAACTCGTCACCCAACTCAGAAGTTAGCATAATGATGAATCGTAGCCTTTTTGAATGGGTTATAGAAAATTTGATTAGAAATTCAGTTGATGCAATGCAAGGAAAGGGAAATATTAATTTCGATTTATCAGTTACTGGCAAAAAACTATATCTTGATATCAGCGATACAGGAAAAGGAATTCATAAAAGATACTATAAAACTATATTCAGTCCAGGATATACATCCAAAGAGCGTGGCTGGGGATTAGGCTTATCATTAGCAAAAAGAATTATTGAAAACTATCATAAAGGAAAATTATTTGTTAAAACCTCAGAATTAAACAAAGGCACCACAATGAGAATTGTTCTTAACATACAACAAACACTAAACTAACAACTTAATCCCGTTTTATTTCATTCCAAACACTTTTTTTTATACTTAAAAAAACAAAAAAAGCAAAATTGAAATCATAGAATAGGGTTATTAAAGATAGTTTTATTAATTTTGCACGAATTTTGATAATCTGTTGCCCGTTTTTCAAAAAGCATAAAAATAAATCAGCAAAGACAGTGATTAAATTAAAGTTAAAATGAAAACAACAAAAAGCATTCTTGACAGATATAAGATAAAAATTGCAGAGTTGCCTTTAGGAATATCTGAATACAACTTTGTTCTGGACGATGTTCTGTTTTCTTATTTTAACCATCCATACGTTGAAAAGGGAAATGTAGCTGCCAAAGTTACTTTAGACAAAAGACCAAATTTAATTGAAGTCAACATTACAGTAAGTGGCACACTCGAAGTACAATGTGACCGTTGTTTAGATTATTTCTTATACCCAATAAATACTAACGAAATAATTCTATATACAATAGGACAACAAGAAGAACATGAAAACAAAAATGTTGTAATTATTACAAAAGAACAATCAGTAATTGATTTATCGTCAGATTTATATGAAATAGCTGTAACACAATTGCCAATAAGCAAAGTTCATCCAAACAATGAACAAGGTGTATCTTTGTGCAATTCTAAAATGTTAGAGTTATTAAATAAATATTTGGTTAATGAAGAACAAATTAACCCAACTCAAAAATTAAGTGATATAATAAAATAAATTAATAAAAAAATGGCACATCCTAAACGCAAACAGTCAAAATCAAGACGAGACAAAAGAAGAACTCATTTTAAAGCAATCGAGCCTCAATTATCAAAATGCAATAACTGTGGAGCGACACACCGTTATCACAGGATTTGTCCCGAATGTGGATTTTACAGAGGACGACTTGTAGATGATAAAAAAGCAGTATAATACACGTAAAATGTAATAGTTACAGCCCGTATGAATAACTTATTTCACTACGGGTTGCTCTGTTTGTTAGTTCTTATTCAAACTAATAACCAATGAACATACTAAAAATTGGTATTGATATAATGGGTGGCGATAAAGCTCCGACTGAGATTGTAAAAGGTGCAATTTTGGCGAGTAATGCTATTGATAATAATATCAAATTAGTACTCTTCGGAGATTCTACGGCGGTTAAAAATATTTGTGAGCAAAATAATTTCAATCCAGATGTGTTTGAATTAGTGCATACAACCGAAATAATCGAGATGCACGATCATTCTGCTAAATCTTTTCAAACTAAAACAGACTCGAGTATCACAAAAGGATTTGAATATCTTGCCACTCAAAAAATAGATGCCTTTGCAAGTGCCGGAAATACTGGAGCAATGTTAGTTGGTGCCATGATGGTCATTAAACCCATTGAAGGAATTATACGCCCTTGCTTATCAACACTATTGCCTAAAACAGACGGAAAAGAAGCAATATTGCTTGATATAGGAATAAACCCTGATTGCAAACCAGAAGTTCTCTTGCAATGGGGAATAATTGGATCTGTTTTTGCCAAAGAAGTTTATAATATTGAAAATCCCAAAGTTGCTCTTTTGAATGTAGGAACAGAAGAGGGAAAAGGAAATCTATTAGCCCGAACCACGTATAAACTAATGAAGGAATCAAGAGATATTAATTTTATTGGCAATATCGAAGGCTCAGATCTTTTTAGGCCAGAAGTGGCCGATGTTGTTGTTACTGACGGCTTTACAGGGAACGTGGTTTTAAAACAATCAGAAATTATTTACCGATTAGCCCAAAAGCGTGGTATTAATGATGAATATTTTAACCGATTTAATTTTGAATTATACGGAGGTACACCTATATTAGGCATCAATAAAGCTGTTGTTGTAGGTCATGGAATATCGAAAGCAAGTGCCATTAAAAACATGATTATCAATACCATAAATATTTTAGAGACAAATTTGACAGCAAAAATCGCAACTCGGATAATGACTGCCAAACAACTAACCTAAGCATTACGAATAAAACGATATTTACAATTTAAACTATATACGGATGGACACAATCAGAGCAACTATTACTGGAGTCGCAGCAGCAGTTCCAGACTATATTCTTACCAACGAGGAGTTAAGTCAAATGGTTGATACTACCGATGAATGGATAATGACAAGAATTGGTATTAAAGAAAGACATATCATTCGGGAACCAGGAAAAGGAAGTTCGGATGTTGGTGCAAAAGCAGTATCACTACTACTTGAAAAAACCAATACCAAACCGGAAGAAATTGATCTTCTCATTTGTGCAACCGTGACACCAGACATGCAGTTTCCTGCAACTGCAAACATCATAAGCGATAAAGTAGGAATAAAAAACGCCTTTTCATTTGACATAAACGCAGGTTGTAGCGGATTTTTATACACTCTTTCGACAGGTGCCAAGTTTGTAGAAACAGGCAAATATAAAAAAGTTATAATTGTAGGTGCCGAAAAAATGAGTAGCATAGTTGACTATCAAGACAGAGCTACTTGTCCAATATTTGGAGATGGTTCAGGTGCTGTTTTATTAGAGCCTACAAATGAA
>JGI24710J26742_10000285_pt1 | contig 47441 bp, 53 predicted proteins | sample BioPla2DNA2_FD_26742 | JGI IMG/M metagenome (IMG submission 26742)
TTNTTCAGTCTGTTGTTCAGTCTGTTGTTCAGTCTGTTGTTCAGCCTGTTGTTCAGTCTGTTGTTCAGTCTGTTGTTCAGTCTGTTGTTCAGCCTGTTGTTGTTTATACTTTGTAAACTCATCAGCTCTTTGAGCCAATTTATCCATAAGCGTCAAATCACTGTTTACAACCTTAACCTTTATGTTATCATTAACAAACTTTTCTATAAACAAAGGATCATCTATAAACTTCTTAAATTGCTCATTACTAATGATTGACTCATTTATCATGTAAATAGCAATTTCACCTGATAACATCTTTTGTAAATCAGCACGCTGCCTATTTAACTTTTCACTTATTGCAGCGTCAATATTTTTATCACCTAATTTGCTAAGCAATAATTCGGAAGCAAGAATATTACCATAATATTCCAATAGCGCAACCCTTGTATCTTCATCAAAACCAAGTCCACTAACCTTGAGTTCATAAGCATAATTTGTCATTTTCTTATGATAGTCAGCCTGTTCTTCTGTAAGCGAACCCCGCTCCATAAAAACATCTATCATATTAAAAGCATCATCCCTACGTTTTTCTAATGGAACATTACTCTCCTCATCTGAAAAGAAATTTGTTATCATGTAATTAGTAATCTTATCTTCAGCAAATTTGTCAGCATCAATATTTTTCATACCTGCTATATACTTGATAGTCTCCGCCCCTCCCTGAAAAGCCAATCCTGTAGCAGTCCCTAATATCATCTCTGTAAGAGCCATATCCGTCTTAGCATATTCCATCAATGACAAAATAGGAGTTTCATCATCACGTCTGGCTATTGCATTATGCTGCCAATAACCTTGCAATAACTCCTCTATTCCCTCCGATGCACCTTCATAAAGAAACAATAATAATTTTGACAAGAAACCTTTTGCAGGCGTAAACGCTAAACCCAGTTGCATGGCATCATTAAAATATAAAAATGCTTCATTCTTCATCACATCTGCGGCAACTTGCGAAGCTTGTTCAACAGACATTCCCATTTCCATTGCCTCATTAAATGATCCACCCGCATTAAACCATCCTTCTATCGGACGATTAATTAAAGCTCCTCCAGCTCCTGCCACTAATTGTCTTAATAAGACAGGCATAGCCGTCCTTGCCAATGCACTTGATAACCCTAAAGTAACTCCATAACCTGTAGGTAAAAGAGAAAGAGTAAAGGGAAGTGTACGCACGCCATTGGCGATCCACCAATCAGGAGTTAGCAACTTGTCTAACTCAAAAACAGGAATATCCGCACTCTTGTAAAAATCCATCGCCATATCCGATAAATAGTTACCTGCTTCATAATACCCTAACCAATTAAGGCCTCCACCGATAGAATTAAATAAATCTAAAACACCAGCAGAAAACGACATAGCTATCTGCGCACTACGTGGAAGAGCATTCCATTTAGCCATCGAGAATCGTTGCCGTTCCGCATAAACCTCCGCAAACACATCTTCATACCTATCAACTACATCTTTAGATAACTTCCCGTCAATAGTAACTCCATACTCACGCTCCAAATCACTTAGTTTGCCCTTAAACGTATCAAAAAGACTTATATGAGCGTTATTCAAAGCATCAATAACATTGCTGTTATATCTGCGAATATGTTCATTATATATCAACGTTTTATTCTTTCTTAGTTCTTCAAGCTGACGATTAGCATCATCAACAGAAATAGCGCCGGCATCATACATCTGCTCCAGCTCCGCTTTCTTTTGTAATAATTCAGCCTCTATTGACGCATCTAACTCTTTCATCTCTAAATCAAACTGACTTTTAGAGACTTTAGCTTTGTTTAATAACTCACCTTTAAGCCTTGATGCATCAGCAAACAATCTTTCTACCTCAATCGTAAACTTTTCAACCGCCTCATCAGGGTATAACTTATCAGGATATTTCTCCCTAAACAACTTATTAGCTTGTCGTTTAACTTCATCTTCCTCTACACGCTGTTTAATATAATATCTTAACTCTTGTCTTGACTCCGCATCAAGGTCAGTGCTTAATGCATAAGCATCCTCCATGCGTAAAGATTTAAGAGCATCAAGTTCCTTAACCTCACGCTGTAGCTGATCATACCGTTTACGACTTTCCTCATCTTCCAATATAGGTGTAGGCTTGTAAGCATACATAGTTCTACCATAAACAAACTCTTTGTAACCAGCCCCAGACTTAGCTATATCTTTTAATTCCCGCTCCTTCTCATTCTTTAATACATCTATATCATCAGGAACATTCTTAATATATTCTTTATAACTCTCATAATGAGGCGCATACTTATTATCTAAGCGTTTACGCTCAATTTGTACTTCAAGCTTGCGCTTCTGATCTTCAAGTTCCAATATTTTTTTATTTATCCTTTCATATTCAACAGCATCATCAGAGGAACTAAACTTTTTATCTCCAGTATATATCGACCTCGACCATGCAATATCTTTAGTACTCGTTACTATTGACTTACGCTCTAATCTATCCTTTTCCTTCACAAGTTTATCAATATCCTCCTGAATGTATCCTATAGGATCATTACTACGTTTCTCTGTTTCTTTTTTTCCACCAATATAACCTAAACCTTCTTGAGTAGCCTCGTAAATATTGAAATCTTTTTTTTTTAAATCAACCTGGTCCTTGTAAGAAGGATTTTTCTCCAAGAACAGATTTACAAGTTCTTCATCTGTTCCATCAAATTTACCAACTTCATGGCGTATAATTTTAGCCATTGTACCAACATCGTATCGTTCTGGAATAGTAACATCTTCCATATCAACACCTTCTGCTGCCTTTGGGTTTTTATCAAAAAAGGCCTTTACCAAAAATACATCATCAACCCCTTCAGGTAAATCAATATCCCTTTTTAATCTTTCAACTAACTCAACGTATTTTATTTTATCTTTCATTGTTTTTCAAATTAAAATTTGCTCCATCAAGTAAACCCCGTTTTCCCTTAAACACATTCTCTAACCCCTCTAATTTTATCCCAATGGAATCTAAATACCCGTCTCCTAACTGTTCAAAAGGTATATATAAAATCTTCTTGTTTTCCCTTAACTGCTTGTTTGTATCATCATCAGCCACCTTATCTTTAATGAATAACACATTTAAAGGATAACCGCTATCACCTCTAAACACTGCGTACAGTTTTTTTCCCATTCCAAAGTCTCTTTCGGCAAAACGTATCAAACGCCCACCAGCAGCTTCATCTACACTAACAAGCTCACCATCCTCTGTATAAAGCTCCATGCCCTTGCTAACTGTATAAGGCTTATGCTTTCCTACAGATTCTATATCCCAAACAGTATAGCCAAGATGCGTCGAAGGATTTATAATTGTAACCTTACCTGTATTACTCCCACCTTTTGAATCAACCTTTTTAGTCTTATAGTCAATCTTAATAGGTTCAGACTCGCCATCTGGTGGCCTCATAAACCTTTCAAATGTCTCATAATCCGGGAACTGTTGATACAAAGCCTCCTTTCCTGAATCCCATAACATCCTCGTTAACTCTTTAAACTTAGTAGGATCATAATATTGTTTTCCTTCAACAAGAACATAGTCAGGATAATGTCTTTTTATATCATCTACATCAACCTTCGATTGTTTAAGTATTTTACCACGTTCGGCGATAAAATCAAACTTAGGCGGTGCTGCCACCGCCCAAATTCCACTTTCAAGATAATCTAAAGCATCATCTAAACTCATGTTCTCAACCTGCACAAGATTAGCAAGACTCTCCTTCCGCCTTATCTTACCATCGGTATTAAACATCACTTTATTAACACTATCATTAAACAACTTCCTTACTTCATTTGCTTTGTCGGCAAATAGATTCAACTCGTTATATCGTTCCGATATTCGCCTATGCTGTTCAGGCGTTAAATTTCGATAATTATTATCTCTATAAATCTGTCCTGCCTCCTTAATAAACTCATCTCTTTTAGCAAGATACTCCTGCTGATACTTACCATAAACAGGTTTAAAAGAATTATCTACAATCTTCTTATATTCATCAATGCCACGAAGCATCTCCGCTTGATCCTTCTGCATCATGCTTAAATAAACCTGATTAAGCCTACCCAAAGACTGATTAAGCCTTAACTGTTGATCAGGTACTATTTTTACACGGCTACTATACATTGTATCTTATTTTTTCCATTAAGTTAAACCATATTTATCAAGAACAGAAGGAGTGCCTAAATTCATAATAGGAAAATAGTCTTCTTTATAAGGATTAAAAAATGGATTAAACATTCTTTCCTCCCCCCTTACACTACTTTCCCCTGTTGTTCCCCTATTTTTAATATAATCCTCCATCAACTTAAACATCACCCCTTGGCTAACCCCTTCCAAGCCGCCTGAAATACCTTTTAAAAGCTCCTGTATTCCCACCATCTTTTCTCTCTCTTTAGAAATACCCAAGTTTATCATTTTATCCTCTATCGAGGCCTCCATAGGAGCTTTAACCCTTGAAAGGAACTCAGCAAGCCTCATCCTATTACTTAATTTAGCCGTCTCATCCTGAATACCCAACTGCCTTAAATTAGATGTAACGCTGTCTTCAGTCTTACTTAACAAATCCAACAACTCACTCGGATTTTTAGCCACCTGTTTTCCTAACCCCATAGTACGTGCAAGTTGACTTACTATATCATCCTTGATAGTCTCTTTTCCAGCCAATCCATGACCAGCCAATCCTCTATATTCAGCTTCCGCTGAACTCATGGCAGAAGGCATATTATACTTTAAATTCCCTAAATAGTCAGCAAACTTACGATGCTGCTGATTTGCTAATATGCCACTGCCAACCCCAAATAAACCAGATAATATACCTGTTGCTAAACCTATTCCCATATCTTTATGATTTTTCTGATGTATTACTTTTTATTTTAACGTAACTTAATCCAGTAGTACCTTTTAATTTTAATCTCATCATACGGCCTCTTAATCGAGAACTTATAATAGTATCTAAAGGTGTCTGCCCGTCACGTCTGAAATTCGCCCACCAAACACCTTGCTTTTTTACCCAATCACCAATATATATAACACTTGACATAACTACCTGCCCCTCAACTAAAGTCTCTACTTCACCCGTAAACGGAGCTTTAGCCATTAACTGAATATTCTTAAATATTTTATTTTTAAAAGGGACGACGTTTGATACAAATTCAACTTCCGTCTTTATCGGCTTGCCATACAATAACTCGTCTTTCTGATTTTCTAACCATAACGTATTACCATCATGAGACAATAAAGTATCTCCAAACCACATATACCTACTTGCTGTTGGTTCAACATAATGAGACCACTTGTTTTCTTTCTCATAGAACACTATCGTTTCTCGTCTATCAGGTAAACAGAATGTTATCATATATTCATCAAACAACCCTGACCATCCGCTTACAACATCTACATTGTCTATTCCTAAATCCAATATCTCTTTACTTAAATCCTTTATCGTTGATGCTATTCCATAATTGGAAATAGGATAAGGACCATTATAAGAATCTCTTACCACCGCCCCATTAAATACATCAAAGAAATACTGATATGTATCTATTGTAGCTATTGAATTTGGAAACATAGTTCCAAACGTCAATTGACTTGGCATTATCGTACCCAGCAATTTATCTGAAATACCTACATAACCTTCTCGCCCGTCTGCTTGGCTAAATACTGTTCGACCTATATAAATAGATGTGCTTTTACGTTCTTGAATTACCTTTAACACTATTCCAGATTCCGCCAACCCCGTTATTTCTCCATGCCTGCTGCTTAACACTATACTGTTTGTGTCCCAATCTGAAAGACCATTAACACCTCCTTTAACATACCTTTTTGAATGCTTAATATTACTTTCATACCATTTGTTTTCAGCAGTTTTAAGCTCAATATTAGCACGCCCTTTGCCCCATGCATCACTTAAATAAATATCTGAAAAATTACTATCTTCACATACAAAATCATCAATTCTCCGCAATCTCCTTCTAACATAAACATCCCCACAGTTAACCTCTACCTCATTTTGACTGTGCTGGCTATTAATAACTGCGTACCTGTCGCCTACCTCAAAAAATACATTATTTTCATCATCCTTCATCTCTGGTGTATAAACCTCAATAACACTCTTATTATACCCTAATCCATGACGTTGATAATCAAAATACTTAACAACAAGATATTCGGCTGAACGCTTACGTATCTTGTTGCCGTGTTCATCAATGATATAAGCACTATCATCACCAGCGTCATCCTTAATGTACGATTGCGCTCCACTTTCATAACCCACATCAAGTATTTGCATGTCCACAACGCCATCCGTCGTCTTAAACTTATCCCCATCTAAAACATAACATATTCGTACTCTATCACCCCTATTAAAAGTATAATATCCGTAAATCAATTTGCTGTTTAAAGAGATACCATCAAGAATGGCATCGTTAAGTCTTATATAAACATATCTGGCGTCATCACTTGTCTCAAAACGATCAACAAGATATTGGAAAAAACCTCTACGCTTAGGCGAGACAACTAATTGATAAAACTTAGCCCATGAAGGAGCATTACCTTCAATATTTACAGTAATTGTATTTCTTGTAAGCCAATTTATATTTTGTGCAGGTTTAATTTCAGAAATAGTTTTAACATAAATTTTATTTGTACCCTGTACGCCACCAGAACGCCCATATTGATCGTAATAAACAATACCGACCTCAACATTAGCCCCAGATTTAAACGAGCTACAAACGCCCGAAATGCGACTTAAAACCTTAGCCCTTAATCCTGTTAAATAATCATTAGTATAAGTTATGTAGATGTCATTCTTTATTATGATAACATTACCAAGTTTTAGAAATTTACCTACACCAAAAATATTATCATAATATGTTATTATAGCCTCTATCAAAGTCAAATTATTTGAACTCTGAATGAAATTATACAAATAATCAGCCTTTACATTATTTGTACCATCCCAATATTCTAAAGATAACGCCCCTACATCCCCAGCATTAAACTCATAATCACCAATAGGAAGAACAACAACCTTAAATTCATCAGGATAAGAAGGAGTAACATTCATCGGAGTAACTTTCTCTACACAAGAAGTATATTGACTATTTCTAAAGAGATGAATATGCAACTTCTCTATATAATACGCCCATTGACTAAGAGGACTTGCAATAACATAACTTAACCCATCATTATAAAAATACCTCTCAATCTTAAAGTAAGAATATAATTCATTCTGTATCAAATTCATAATATCCTCATAACTCTCACCACCAACACAGGTATATGTAAAATCAACAATTGGATTCATTACATCAAACTGATACAGTTTACATATTATCTGATCACCGGCAACATATTCAATCCAAGCGCCAGAATCGTAATCCCATAACTTAAATGTAATAACCCAAACATTAACAATATCCGTATGTGTAGTAAATGCAATATTTAGGCTGTCAACATTAGTTGTTATATCTTTGTAATTCAATGTTAGTCTTAAACTAACATCATGATTACCATATCCTTCATTATAATTTGCATAGACAAGATTTGTTCCGTTAATAAACCTTTGATGCTTAACAAATAACGGAACATTATGATAAAGCCTCGCAACCTCTTTTTGATCTAAAGGATATGTAACTTCATTACCGTAGAAATAAACATATCCTTCAATATTTATTAATTGACCATCAGTATCGTATTTGTCTATTGTTTTAAACAAAGACCATACGCCTGTATTCAGACGACGATAAGCAAAATTTATTTTTGTTACTAAACTGTTCCCCTCTTCATATGTAAGCTTAATCCGATTATCCTTATTCTCCTCCTTTACATAATGGCCATTCGCAGTACTCTCACCTTCAGGGAGCGGCACATCGCTAATTGGTGACCATACACTCTCCTCTCCATCATCATACACATACTGATAACGAAATTGATACAAAGATCCTCTAATATGATTTCTATTAACCGTTAAATCATCTTCATACTCTACACGCAAAGGCATAAGCGGAGGCTGTTTTATAACAGTAAGCATGTCCCGATTCAGATTTATATACTTGTACAATGGGGCAATTGTTTCATTACCAATATTCAATGCCTTTTCAACATTAAGTTTCATCGGTACGCCACCAGTCCAATATAACATATCATCAACAATGTCCGCATCAACGTTACCGTTGAAATCCAGGAAGATATTGCCATAGATAAATTGTACCTCTGACGACTCAACAAAATATCTATAAATATTTTTAGCGCCTAACTGACTTTCAACAAAGATAATTATTGCCTTATTCTTAGTGTCCTGACACCATCCTGCTATTCGGCCACTTAACTGCTGAATAGACTTAGTGCCGTAAATAACCTCATTAACGCCCATTTTACCTAATCCGTGCGAACGCATATTTACCTTTCTTACACATGCTTCAGCCGATAGACGCTGAAGATCAGAATCCTGATCTATATAAAGCATATTTCTAACATCCTCTATCATTTCACCCCCTGCGACCTTCCTTGATTAATAACATCTAATATATCATAAATATTAAAAGGATTTTTCCTTTTAATGTATTGCCGCTTAGCCTCCAAATACTGACGACGACAACGTTCAACCTTTACTTCAGGCACATCCCTATCTCTTTTTATAAGAGTATATTCTAAATATTCTTTCAAAGTAGGTATCATCATTACAGGGATAAATGTCTGTGAATCAAGAGAGATGCCTGAACTTTTATATTCAACCACAACTAACTTGCCTGCAAGCGCACCCCTGAAACGTATTACACGCTCCCGATCATCAACTCTAAATTCTCCAACATTATACCCACCACCTTTAGCATAGTTCAACTTTAAAGGTAAATTAAGCTTCTCCAAAAGGTCTCTATTAACCTCCTCAACACCACACACAACCTTTTCAGGCATGACAAGCCTGTCATTACGTGTTAATGTATGTATCTGACCATTGATAACAATACCTATCCTTGAATAAGTTATGTAATCAGCAGGTAAATAAACATTATTTACCTCATTAACAACAGAATAATAAATCTTTGTTCCTTCCGAATGAGAAACACCTAACTCTTGCGTCAAACCCTCAATAACTATCTGCTTGTAACGCATGTAATTTTCAAACCCTTCATTCCTCTCATTCAAAAATGAAAGAACTACATGATCTATTTTTACCAATCCGTGTGTGTCCATCTTATCAATTAACAATTATCAATTATCAATTAGTTTTTTCATTACTATCAATTACCTTATCTTCCGGTGGCATTTGATTTAAAAACTGCCATACAATATCCCTTATCGCCATCTCGGAATTTGGGGGAAACACAATATTATCATCAGGTAAATATTCTTCATATTTGATAAGCAAATGCATGTTCACTTTATCTATTCCATACATTATACTTTTATAATAGACCTTTTCCTTTGTTACTACAAATGGAACAGGCCCCGTAAGTTTATATACCTCAAGCTCATTAAGAGACTGATGCCCAACTATTGTAACAGGAACGAAGGTTAAATCCATGCTTCCAATCATATGAATATTCATCACTCCACCACCTGTTCTGGGAAGATCTATCAATGAGGCCGGCAAATCGGAATAATATTGCTTACCCTCATTTCTTATTTCAACACCCTCAAAAAGTTTTGTAAAAACGTCTAAAGAGCCTCCTTTAATACTCATCCAATACCCTTGAACATAACTATCATAAGCCATAGATACATACTTGTCAACCACCAATGGATTGACGTCCTTAATTAAAGATAATCTTATTAGCTCTGTAAACTCTTTCTTTTTCATACATCTTGTTTCTTAGTTTGCGCTATTTGTATCGGAATACTTTCACGCATAGATATACCCATCTTTTCAAATATTAGATTAACAACAATGTCTAACATTGATTCCTTCCAGCCAAATTCAATTGACTTAGAAATATAACCATCTATTTTAGGATGTTCAATATTTGTAAAACACATTTTGCCAGCCCCTGATAATACATTATATTGCCCATTTTGTAGAACAACCTTATAATCTGGAGGTAAATAATAATGTAAAAATTCATCAGAGGTTATAAAATAATCATAAATAGGTTTTTCAGGCAACCTTAAATAAATAATCTTTATCTGACTTACTTTTTGTGAAAAATATAAAACATTACCGATAGTATAAACATAAGGAACATCTTCACTATCCCAAAGCCCGCTATCCATATCTGATGCTTTGCCTTCAGACACAATTGAGACCTTCTTAATCGCTCCATTACAAAAAGCAGTACAAGTAAGCAACATATCAACATTTTTATCCAGAGTCAATTCTCTTAATTCCGTTTCAACAGTAAGAGTCCTCTTTGTATCTTGTAAATAACTGTCTCTCAATAACTCAATGAACTTATAATGGTCTCCCATAGAAAGTTCAATTAAACGTTTTTTCTCTCTATTAAACACCTCAATATTAACTATTGATATTATTGAACTGTACTCAATAGGAGATATTGGATCACCAATTTGATCCTTTGTTATCAGATAGTTACAATAATTAATTATTTCCTCATGTGTAATCATATTCCCTGTATTTTATGCTTTTCCGCAACCTGCATTACATCTTCACGCCTCAATGAAATTCCTAAATCTGATAATAAGATAGCCATTATATCTATTTGATTCACCTCGTCCCATTCAAGTTGGGTGCTATTTTGACTATCATAAACACTTACTCCGTTTATTACTTTAACAGAATAAACAGGTTTTTCAGGCAACCTTAAATAAACAAACTTAGCTTTTGTTATACTTTCAGGCGCTATTTGTATATAATCATTTTGAAATGTAGCTACAGGATACTCATAACTTGGAATATCTACATAGTTTCCCATCATCTCATCCATTCGCTGATCTGTCACAAAAGTAACCTTCTTCATTCCCCCATCTTCACGCACAGCACTCATTGATGAAGGATAATAATACCTATCTGGATAGGCAGCTTTACCATTGTAAAATTTTAACATATTATTACCGCTTAACTCAATCTTAAAACCCCTCATATCCTCCGTAATCTTCTGGGTAATATCAAACGCCTGTCTTGGCAATGGCATACCTGGCTGATATTCTTCAGGTAACCCTAATTTACGTTTATAATGTTTCAGGCTTGCTATATGAAGCATTTGACCAAATCTCTTTGGTGTAAAGCCAATATCAGGACTACGATCGCCAACAATAAAATTTATTATATTTATTATCTCCAGCAGTGTCATATTATATTATTTTCCAATTTGTGTTTTGAAAAACAACAGTTATCGAATCACCTTCTGTACCAAAGTCATAAACCGACTTCTTTTCTATCGTACCACTTTGCGGCATCACACTAATCTGCGATATCATCAAATCAGCAACAATAGTATAACTATCCCCCTCCTCGCCAACAGGCAAAATAATAGAAACAGGCGTATTGCCGCTTCGCACAAAAATAGTATCATCCACCGCCGACATGGTATAATTACTCGTTACAATCTTTACAATCCGTTTACCTTTAAGGGAAAGGATCATCAATAGTATCCACGTCCCACCATCCTTTTTATAAACATGACCATTAATAGTTTGTAAATAAAAATCACCATTATCCCCAAGCAAGTCGGATGGCGTTCCTGTTCCTGAATACCATTTTGTGCCAGGTGTACCTGGTACAGGTGTTCCTTCACCAATATCATAGATAGGCTCTATTTTTTGAGGCACATTAGGCTTTTCAGTCCATAACGTACACTCTTTTTTTAATATAGTCATTATCTTTTCACAAGCATAACCTGTGTCTAAACCTGCCTGCTTGTACATCTGATAAAGACCATAATAAAAAGTTATATCATACACCAATCGTTCATAGTAATCAGCCTCTCTATGGCTTCTTCCTCTTGCTTCAATAAGCCTTTCAGAAAGTTGATAGATACATGCAATGCAACCGCTAATACAATCAGACTCAAATTCAACATCTACATAATCATAATGCTTGCTTACAAATTTCCATTCCACCCAATAATTATTATCCCATTTTTCTAACTGATAGACAAGCGTTGAGGCAAGTTCTATCTGATAACGATGTGTATATATAGGCGGTCCTATTACCACCTTTTGCGGTGCATCCTCATTATAGTAAATAGCCATTGGAACACCCAACGGAGGTTGTACGGTCAAAGCTCGTTTTATCATTGCCGGCAATATCACTTTACCTCCCCCCACCTGCAATTCGCTACTTACTTGATAATTAGAAATGTCCTCTATATTTAAAACGGATATGTCATAATTAACGCTTTTATCAAGGTTCAAAGAAGGAGATAGCAAATTAAAAGCATAACTCTTTGAAGAAAGAGAAATTTTATCCCCATGTTGGACTTTGTAATTTATCACATACTGCCCTTTGTATATAACAGCAAGCGGTATGCTTTTTACCCTATCATCTTCAGAGGTGTCAGGGGCAACAAAAGAATTTACATTGTAACCATCATTTATATAAATTAATCCTTGTACAGAATGATTTATCCACAATAGACCTTTAACGTCAGAATATCCATGACTATCGTATAGCCCTTGCGACAAATCCTCAAATAAAAGTCTCTGTTGCAGTTCATCAAAGACTATACGAAAACGGAGCAAACTACCCAGCTCCCCTTGTGTTACCATAATAGGCGGTGTTGCCATATCTCATTAATTATTTATTATTAACTATTTTTTTTCTACAGTCTTAGCCCTTCGTTTCTTAACTTCAGGCTTTTTTGTATCTTTACTTTTTACATTTGCATCTTCAAGCATAAACTCCATATCAAAAGAAGATCTATCAAGCTCAATATCTAAAGCAATATCCATTACATTTTTTTTCATCTCTACAAGGCTTGCTATTTCTTCTTTCACTACGCTATTATCTTCATTCATCAAATAATCCTCAAGCGTGTTTTCATGATTCTGATAATAGTTACATACCACCAAATTATTGCGGATGTTCCCATCTTTTGTAAGCAGACACCAGTGTCGTTCTGTGCCTTGACGCTTTACAGCCACTATATTAGTACTTATTGCCTCTTTAATCAGTTGCCTGATCTTCAGACGATCTTCAGCTTTATAATCATTTTTAAAGGCAAGTACCCTCTTAGAATCTATACGCCCTGCGCTATCTCTAACAAGAAGATAGCTCAACAACAATTTTCTTATCGTATCAACATGTACCTCTTTAAACGGATCAATAAGACCGTACCCGATAGCAAATTGCCGCAACATATTGTGTGAAAGACCAATAGTGTCAGACGTGATTAACGCCTCGATTTCTGATGTCAATCTTACAAGATTTATTTCATCAGTGGCTTCTTTGGCCTCATCATACAACACATAATGAACAATATCCCCCCTTTGAAGATTTTGATACTCCCTTAGCCCTTCACCAAGTTCTCCACACATAGGAGACACGAAAAGCATAAAAAAGATAAGATCAAACTGTGATTTGATGTCCAAAGGCATTTTGCCATTAAAGTTGATATAAACAGGATTATATCTTACAACACCATTTCTGGCCTGCCTCTGGCTTACATAATACCTAACCTCATATTCTTCCCTTGCTGTAACATACCTCTTGTACGCTTTTTGAAGATACCCCGCAGGTGTCTCCATGAGCATACCTGCATTTGCAGTGTAAACACTTTTTATTTTGTCCGGCGGGAAATCCAACACAATGGTCTTCCCATACTGCTCCATCATTGCCCGTCTAACGTTATCATAAATGATAACAAACTTATCATTCTTTGGTAACATAGAGAGCTTAACATCATTGATTAATAACATGTACTTTTAATATTTAATTAATAAAAAAAATTAAGAGGAGGAATTTCCTCCTCTTATTACCATTAACTTAATGAACCACCAACGCCAGGTGATAAAAATATTGCCTGGTTAGCTTTTACAAATGTAAACATATAGTGCGCTCTCAAATAGAAATCTGCTCTATCAACATCGCTTACATAAAGACCGCCTCCAGCGCCTTTCACCGACCATGTTTCCATACGTCTTGAATATCCGTCTTTGGCCAGATATTTTAATCCGACGTTAGGCATTTGAATACCTGTTTTAGGGTCTTTAACATTTGTAAGCGGGAGCATGATACCACATTCCGACAACTCAAGGTCGGCGCTATCGAACCCAACAGGGTTACTCCAGTTATCGTGGACATGAAATATTGTTGTCATCCCTCCTGTGGTAATAACCTTGAAATTCCATGATATTGAAAGTTCACGATTACCTCTAAACACAGTATTCTCCACCTTTGTATAATCAACGCCTGTGTTTTCCAAATTATCTAAAATTTCACCTTCCACAGATTGCATAAGTCTATCCCCTAATATACACAGGGCTAATCCTGATTCGACCCCTTGACGTTTCATATATAAGGCTGTCTCATTTAGTACATCTTTGCTAAAGCCGCCATCTACATCTGCCGTTGTACCTAATTCTTGGATCCAGGGAATCATCCCTTTTGTGGTCATCACCTCAACGGTTGATCCGTCATTAGCGATCGTTGTCAAGCCTGAATGGTTATGATCTCCCATTGTAAATGCACCATCCATCTTAAGACTTAACAGATATTCAGCACGACCAAGCCCAGTAGTGTACCATTTTGGCAATGATCGCCCATCATCAATAACTTTAAACCATTTTTCTTTCACAAACTCAGATCCTTGAAGGCCAACAGATTCCTTAAAGATTTGAGCCTGAAACTGTCTCGGAGTAACGCCGACAATTGTACCTGGAGGTTGTCCTGTACCTGCACCAAACGCTCCGTTTGTTATAGCAAGTATTGTTCCGGCCGGTATAGTTTTAAAGGCATAATCCGTTACCGGCTTCATCGTTATTTTCTTATTAGCCGCATCAACAGCGGTAACGATGGCTTGCTTGCCCCAATTTGTTGCCCCTGTATAACGTGGCAATGTTATTATATCCCCAACACGAGCATACATATAGTCTGCATCATTAACAACATCTACTGATGCTTTTTCAGTATTTTGCGTAGCATCATTCTTAACTTTTATGCTCGCATGAATACGGTTTTCCTCATGAGCCGTGTACTCTGTAGCAGTAATAGGCTCTTCACGCCCCATTGAACGAAACAACATCATAAAGTTTGCATGTTGTTTACCGTAACGGGAAATAAGTTGAGGCATATGTTTCTCCTCTACAATATCATATAAGGAGACAAGCTGCTCTGTTAATATCCCAGAACGAGGATAAGTGCCGGTAGCAGCCTGATTATAATTTACATTACTTAAAATTGACATTTTGAAATAAATTTTTAGTTAATAATTAAAAATACATTTGTTTGTCAACTACCTTATTTCATCAAGCATGGTTTCGATAAGGTCTTTTTCAGAAGTGCTTATATTTGTTTTCTGTTCTTTAGGATTATGAATAAACTTCCGCCACTCACGGTCGCTCATCCTCATCCGCTGTTCAATAACAAGTCGGTTATATGTGTTTAGGTTCTCACCTATCCACATCCCTGTTACTAACTTTTTCAACATATCTCCACTATCCTTCCCATTCTCTATACCTCTTTCAATCATATAGACAAGCGCAGCCTTTAAATACCTATCTCTTTCCTTTTCAGGTATTTCAATATCCATGAAAGGAACAGTCTCCCCTTCTTTATCCCCCGACAATGAAACATTCACTGTCGTTAAATCCTTATTAGAAAAATCAAAATCCCTCCATGTTTCAAATACCTTGTTGGTTTTATCTTTTACATCATTATCTTTAAATTTAGGAACTTCTATCTTCTCAAACTCCTGTCGTAACATTTGTTCTGCCTTTTTCGCATCATATTCAAAGAGTTTCATGCTTTTCTTATATTCTTTTGATTCCGGTTCAGAATACTCGTCAAACAAACCTGGATATTTCTCCTCCAACAGCATGTTAAGCATTTCTTTATCTTCAGCAAGGTCAGGATCATTCATTACCATAGACATCATAAGATATTCCTTACTCGTAAGATTACCTAACAGTAACCTTTTATATACACTTGCCAGCTTTGGATTATCTTTTTCTATCTTATGTAATCTAAGATAATCAGGATTAATACCTTCTTCAAATCCTAACATAGAATTACGTAACTTATTATAATCCTCTTTAAGCCTTTTATTTTCTTCTTCTAAAGTCTTAAAGTATTCTTCTTTAGGAAAGTTCCTCTCTAAAAAACTAACCTCTCCCTTTTTGTCCTTCAATTTTTCTACAGACTTTTCTTTTACATCCTCACCCTTAATGGGTTCTTTATTAACAACAGTCTGTTGTTCAGTCTGTTGTTCAGTCTGTTGCACAGTCTGTTGCACAGTCTGTTGCACAGTCTGTTGTTCAGTCTGTTGCACAGTCTGTTGTTCAGTCTGTTGTTCAGTCTGTTGTTCAGTCTGTTGCACAGTCTGTTGTTCATTAGGCTTGCTTATTCCAAGCGCACTTTCAAACATTTGATCTATTAAACTGTCATTCATTGTCATTCTTTATTAATATTATTTTGATTTATTATTTCCAATTCTTTCATCTTATTTTCATGCCTTAGCATTTCCATTTCTTTTTCAAGTTTGCTTTTAACGTTTAAAAGTTCTATTTCATTATTTTTTTGTTGATTCAACTTATCAAGTTCCTGTTTTGCTTTCTGTTCATTTTGCCGCATAGTTTCTTGGCTAAGAAGTTTTTGAGAGCTTTCGGCTCTCTGTTGTGCCTGCATTTGTGTTTCTGCTTCTTTTCTTGCTATATAAACTCTTGCATAGTATAATCCTGCATTAGTATTAAGCTGTTCAATAATAAACAGATACTCGCTATAGGAGAGTGCCGGTATTCCGTTCTTTCCTCCAGCGAGTGCAGCCATCGCAGCTTCCCTCACTGCATTTTTCATTACCTCATCAGGCATAGCAACAAGATGTACGCCTAACGATATTGGAGGAAAGAAGCCACCAACCCTTAATGCTTCCACAGCGGCATCGCCTAATATCCGATGGTATTTTGTATCATCTCTACCTAATATTACAGCCTGCACACGTAGTGCAATGCTTCTTGCCAACTGTTCTTTCATAGAAAGATAGCAAGAATATATAGGTCTAAGTGCATTTGTTGTTGCAGCCACAGCTACCTCTGTCACATATTTTCCTTGATCTCTGGAGGGGCTAATAGAGCTTGCGCTAAGCCTATCTATTCCTGTTATTTCCATCAATTGTTGATAAGCCAAAGCAAGGCTATCAGCAGCATCTTTTATCACCGTACCTAACCCGCCTTTAAGTTCCTGAATAGGGTCTGGCATGTTAGGTGGCAACTCAACCCCTGATGGGGAGGCATTAAATATGATATGTCCGGACTGCGTGTATAACCTTAATCCATCTAACGGCTTCCATTCATCATCATCCTCAAAAGTCATCCCAAGCATAGAATTATATTCTATCTTTAGGCCTGGTGGAGGGGCTTTGGCGATACCATTTTGTAATCTATAATATGTAAGGGCGATCTGATCAACAATAGGTATGCAATTTTCTACCATTGGCATCCCATCAATTTTATAAACCCTTATTGGCGATTCCACTTTTTTACCTTCATAGTCGAAGGCTACATCATGTGCCTTACCGATATTATAAACAACATCTGTATCAACAATCCACTTGCAACTATAGAGGCTTTGCGACGTCGTCTTTGTAGTTTTCTTTCCTTCCGTATCATACACTCTTGGTAACTTTACAGCCCCGCCCTTATTTGCTCTGTAAGGTTCAACAAAATCAACATCAACACCTTTTACATTGCGGGTGGTATGATAAACACTGTCATTGCTTATCCAATATGCTACAAGCACAGGTACTTTGCAGGCGTAATAGTCATAAGAACCACTATTATCTACCCTCATATCGTATGCTGTCATATTACCTAATTTACCAAAAAAGTTCCCTGCAACGGCAAACAACTCATCATCTTTAAGCCCCGTTTCGCTCTTTAGTTGCGCAATATTTATGTAGTCTATGTACGCCCAAAACGATGCATCACTAAAATCATCCTCTTTGCTTTTTTCCACAATCAATGAACGCACGTCCAAATGTTTAGCCCTTACCTCGCCTATATCATAATCAAAATAATCCATAGTTGCTGTTATCCCAAAGGTAACAGCATCTTTTATAACATTGGTTTTTATTTTTTTATCCCCAGATGCTTTCATCGTATGATCAACCGCTCTTTGTATTCCAATCTCGTATGTCAGTTTAAACTCCCCCATCTCCTCAAACATACGAAGCTCCTCAATACTTGAGGGATAAATTATATTTTCCTCCTGATGCTCTATTCCCATCAAGTTATCTATAATTGCCAGTTTATTCATGTATTTTCCTTGAACATATCTTTTGTACTTAAGCTCATCCCTAAGTTCAGCCGAATGTTCATCAATAGCGCTAACATGTATGTTATGCTCTTGCCCTTCCATAATACCTATTATAGTATTTATGTATTTTGGCATAGGAGAAAACACATTGTCGAAATTTATTGATACCCACCCCTGTCTCGCTTTTTTTGTTTTAGGTGGATTAAAGCTGTCTCCTCCCTCAGAATATTTAGGGCTTTTGCTGCTTCCTTTATACTCGTCCAATATCATGTCCTTGTATATGGAAGTATCTTGCCTCCCTTTTGCATATGATAGATTTACATTAAAACGTTCTACATCATTTTTTGTAATGGCGCAGTTACCCATCATGTATTGTGAGTATATGTACTCTACCATTGACCTGCTCCAGTTAGGATCACTGGCTTTTTGTTTTGGATCAATGTCGCAAGTAGGCCTGAAAAATGGCCTATTATATTTTTCTGAAAAATACATTACCGATGTACTTACTTTTTAAGTAATCAGCAAAATTAAGTAATTAATTACTAATTTGGTTTTTTAAAATCATGTTGACCTGTACATAAATGTTTTAGTTTCATTTTTTTGAGACTTAATGTGTTGCCACTTTGCCTTTTCGCTTTCTGCAATTTCTTCCTTTGTCATTTCGCACCTTAATCTCGGTTTGTCTTGTTTGTAATCCCAAAACCAAACTACTCTTTTACCACTTGAATCGCAAATCTCAATCGAACCATATATTTTGCAAAGCCTTAACAAACTACCCATGATTGAAAAATATTATCCCAAAAACTTGATTATCTCCCGTTTACGTAATTTGGATTGTGAACTACACATTTGTCTTTAGCTAAGTAGTAGTTCACAAAAGAACTTTTTCCCTAAAAAAAGGGAACGAATTTTATTTCCATTCCCTTTATTCAACTAACATTTAGACCCATGAAAAAAATTACGTTACAAAGATAATATAATTTTTAAAAAAACAAATTTTTAATGAATATTTTTTTAAACATTTTTTCAAACATATTGTTAATCTGTCTAAGTACGTATGATTATCAATAAGTTACACCATTATTTAGAATGATTATAAAATAGAAATTAAATGTTTAATAAATCCCAATCCTTCAATTCGTAGTGGTTTGATATTTGACCAGTTGGCAAAACTGCAACCACTAAAAACCAACCGCCACCAAAACAATATTCTCCATGCATTTTGATTAAAAATGAACGCCCTATAACGTCAGCCGGTAAGCGTAATGCTAAAACAGCGTTCCATTCAAAGTTTCGTTAGCTAACCGACAATAGTTTGAATTTATTTCGCTACCAAAGTATTTAAGTCCAAATGACTTCGCCACCTTTAAAGTTGTTCCTGATATTCGGCTTCGGGCATAAAATCCGCTTCCGCTTCACCTCCATATTCAATGTTTCTGCCTTTGCTCCAACTATCTTTTTCGTGCCTTTTACGGATAAAACCTTCGTAACCTGCCTTGTTGGGCGCAATGCTAAAACAGCACAGTTTGCGAAACAAAATTTTTGAAACGCTTATTCCCATTGTCAAAATATTCTCGGTCAATTTCAAATCCCACAAAATCAAGACCCGCCTTATTCGCTGCAATCCTACTGCTTCCACTTCCTAAATGGGTATCTAAAATCTTATCTCCATCTCTTGCATAGTTCTTGAAAATCCATTCATAGAGTACTACGGGTTTTTGGGTTGGGTGAATTTTAACATCACCACAATTAATATAAGCATCGGCTCTGCTATAACCAAAAACTTTAAATGTATTGATGCTTGTTTTTGCAAATTCACCTTCCTTAAAATTACCACTCCCTTTTTTATACCAAACTATTACACCTTCTAAGTGTAAATTATGAAAGTAGTTACCTCCCCAAACGATTTGATTTTTTGAAACCCTTTTTAGTTCGGCAAAATATTCATCACTTGGTATTTCATTATCCCAATTAGTTTTATGATACTTTTTGTAAGTTCCAGCATTTTTAGTAAATCCTTTTTTGCCCCCTAAATCGTTTTGAGTAACATCAGCATTTATTCCATAAGGCGGGTCAACTACCGCCAAATCAAAATACTTGTCGGGATAGCGTTTCATTCCCTCAATACAATCCATAAGGTAAACGGTGGACAAAGCACTTCGCCCAACACTACCTATACGCAATGCGGGGTTTTCGTCTCTTTCGATTGTTTCGTCTATGTAATTAAGTTCTCTCATTCTATTAAGTTTTGTCTGTTAATGGCCCGCACTGCGCATAGCCTTGACCGTTATGGGCAATTAGACATCGAAACCTTCCATCATTAATTTGTTATGTAATATTTCGAACCTTTCTCGTGGTGAAAACAGGATATTAAAATCTTCCCATTTTATACCACAAATTAATTCTGATACTTCTTTGAGTGCCATTTTCTGATTAAGCGATAATGATTTATACCAACTAATTGCTGGTGACACATTATTGCTGACAATGGCGGGGAAAGTGCTATTTTGAACGTTTGTGCTATTCATATACTTTGGTTTTAAAATTTAACTTTTGTGCTTTTAAACCGTTACTGCGGCAATAATTGAATCATTATAAGTTCGGTTTGCAAAATAGGTTTGTTACAAATTGAGCAGATGTACTTGCCATTAATCATTGGTGTTTCACGAACTTTTGTGCAAGTGCAAACCGAACTTATAACAGCAGGTTCGTAAAATAATTTTACTACCTCATCTGCTATATTATCAATGTTGCTCAATCCAATAACATACTTGTTTTTCTCCATCTCTTAAGCGTTTTCTTTTAGTGAATACTTAAAAAAATCAAAAAACTTTTTCCCTAAAAAAATGGAACGGGGTTTTATTCCCGTTCCCTTCATTAACACAAATAATTAAAAAACCCACATTGCAAAAGTAATAATATAATTTTTAAAAAAACAAGTTTTTAATGAATATTTTTTTAAACATATTGTTAATCTGTCTAAGTACGTATGATTATCAATAAATTACACAATTATTTAGAATGATTAAAAGTTGCATTTTCACATATCAATTTAGTATGATTTAATATTAAAGAAGTCGTTAATTGTATATTTGTTTTGTATTTTTCTATTAAATGGTTCATAGAGTATCTGGTCTGCTGCCATGTATGTACCTGCAACGGCAACAAAGAGGTCTCTATTAGTCAGGTCTTCTATTCCTTTAATGGCTTTACATTCTTCCAACACTTCAATATGTTTTATTCTATTGCAGTGTGTTTCCAGGTATCTTTTATGTGAGCTAAATATGTTTTGTGCCACTGCTCCTCTATTATAGAATCCAGGCGTATTACGTTTTACGCCAGAGGTATCGTATCCGTGCAGAAGATAACCTAAGTATCCTCTACGTCTAAAGTATTTCCATATCAAGTCAATATTTATTTCAGGGTACATCATTGATTCGTAATAGACGCACATCATTAGCATATCTTCAGCGAAGTCGTCGGGATCTTCAGGGCGGTAAACATATGTACATACTGTTCGATATGTCTCCCACAGGTCAACATGTTTTTCATCGGGGTCTATTTCTTCGTCTCTCAGCATGAATGTAGAACCTGCTCCCATAGAAAGTCTTCTGTTTTCCGTTTTTAGGAATTGATAGGGATCTGCTGAAGAGACGAATTTTATTACCCCAGATGGTTTGTAAGTATTAATCATACCTGTAACATCCCAGATAGAGATTTTTTCTTTACGGTTATTTATTACCGGTAGTAATGATACTTTAAAGCGTCCATTACTTGTTTTTTCAAAAATTACCGTTCCGTCTTTGCGATCATTTAACCATTTAAAGTTGCCTATTTCGATACCAAGAGACGAATTGGTAGCGAATTGAAGTTCTTTTATTCGTTTAGTAATTTTATGTATAGGAAGGCCTGAAACGCCGCCTTCTGAAATAAAGCATTCGTTAAAGGATGTAGGGAACATTCGTACTTCTTCTTCAAAATTTGTTTGCGCATCATGGTTATCTTCTTTCATGTATGCCTTCCTTGCGTTATCAAGATATGTTTTTGCGCCGATGAGTTTGCCATTTACATCTCTTGTAGGATATGGTATTCGCCAAAGGTCATCTTCTGTAGGATCATCAATAACAGGGTTACCATAAATGTCTATAAAACCGTCCAAGCATACATAGGCAGGAATAAAAAGGTTATAAAGACCTGTTATGGTTTCTCCATTATCATTACGTTCTTCCCACATAGAATCTTTACATAGTTTATAAAAATTCTGTCCTCCTTCTTTAATCATTCCTCCTACAGTTGAAGTTTTGATGGTAAGGCCATGTATAATACGTCCATTAGCTTGGCTCAAACATTTTTTAGTAACCATGTGTCTGGCGTAAACATTCTCCTCAAGGCATTTACCTGTTTCATCATCATGATAGAACATTAATTTATCTCCGTCATATGCTCCACGATTGGCTGATGAGGCGTAAGTGATTTTGGATTGCAGGCCGATATCTATATTAGCAACTCCACCTTTGGCAGAAGCGCTTACTGCGATTTGATCGAAATACAGCCTTGTTTTAGGATCGGAATTACCGGTATATCTGGGTTTGAAAAAGAATGCCATCTTTTGCCAGGGAGGTACTAACTTATCTAAAAATACAGCTTTACTTGACGGACCATCCATAGACTGTATTCCCCCATGAGCATTGCGTGTGCGGGAGATAATTTCATAATTTATACATTGTGCCTTGTATGTAGCTCCCTCCCGACGATGTTTGGGATAATTAAATCCGTAACACAATCTGCGACCAAGACAAACACCGTTAGGTAATTTTGTGTCGGTATAACAAAATCTGGCAAAATGAAACCATAGATAATCTCTGTAGCGATAATCAGGGAGACCGATATCCAAATGCCAATAGCCACAATAAAAATAATGCCAACCATCCATATAGGTGGCTTTACCATTGTTAAAAAACCAATAACCGTTAAGACGCCTATCCCATTCTCTTTTTATCCATTCTATCTCTTTTGAATATTCATGCTGGTTATTGTAAATAGCATTATTTAGTTCCTCAAGCGTATTATGTTTAGAAAGTAACTGTTTCAGTTTTACAGGTAATTGAGGGGCATGCCATCGTTGTTCTTTGGGGGGTAAACCATAACCATCAATAAGTTTTTCATCAGGCTGCTTAGGCAGATAAACCCTAATAGTTTTAAGTGTGTCATCTTCCTTATTAAAGTCAATATATTTATCGGCAGGTTGATATTTAAACTGTTTACTCATTTTCAAACTGTAAAGTCATATAAAGAGGCAATCTCTTCGGGCGATATCCCAAGAATAGATGAATCAACAAATTCATAAAGTGTTCGATGCAGATCGTGAGATTCGCCTAAAAGAACCTCTTTTAACTCTTTGATGGAATTTTTAAGCGTATTAATGTTAAAGATCATGTCCTTAGTCTTTTCTTGATCAACATCTCCCGCTAATATCTTTTCCTGTTGTTTACGCAACGCCTCCGAATAGGCTATAAGTGTTGAATAATCCTCATTGTTAATCATAGTAATATACCTAACTATCATTCGATTAACACAGGCATTTTCACATAATAATATCTGTTCTATATTTTTAGGAAACTTGCCAGATTTGTTAACAGTAAATCCAGCTATCAATGCAGCCTTTACACGTTGCTCAAGTATTGTTTTGTAAACATAACGAATAGGAGAATTAATATCAAATGCAAGAACTATGTATCTGAATAATGTGTCAAAATCTATTTTTTCATCCGTTTTGGAAAATTCATCATACTTGCTAAGTAAAGGTAAATGTTTTTTGTAATCAGGCTTAATATCATAAATAGGAACAAATAGCTTTTTAAAATCATGATCCGAAAATCCGTATTCCTCATAAATGTTCATAAAGCAATTAACAATTAGTAATTAACAATCTAAATGTTTTGTGTAATAAACGCCGCCATCACCTAATCTATAGAGGTGGAAGACGTAAAGCCCCTGCATGATATATATAGGAAATCCTTTATCAAGAACTGATTGTGTGAATTGCCAATCAATACCTTTCAAACCTTCATTAAACCTTATCTCATTCCATACCTTTTTGGAAATAATACTGATAAGCATTGATGTTCGCATGTGGGCTTGAGTAACAAAATATCCGTATTTACGCCTTCTTTTAAGAGCAATCTTCTTGTGTCTTAAAATATTAGCATCTGATGATATTTTTTTATCTATCCGTTGTTCAGGATTACCTATTCGATTAGTAACACAAGTAAAAATTGCACCATCGTAATTTTTAGAAATAACGTTAGAAATAAAATGACCAAAACTATTTTGAAAAAACAAAATATCACCATCCATAATACAAACGTAATCGGCTTTCGACTGTTCAAATATCCGATTATATTCTTTACCAAGATTCTTGTCAAAAGCATAAGGAACAACAAAATCTATACTTGCCGGTAAATCATTGCATGAACCGTAACCCTTTTTATCAACAACGGCTACAACCTTATCTATCCATTCAACTTTTCTGTAAGAACTTAAATGCTTAATAAATCTGTAATCAGCCCTTCGTTGATTATCAAATTCCGACCGTAATCCTTCAGTATGAAAAATAAAACAGTGCATAGCAATATGGCATTCCGTTATCGTTTCCCAATATTCATCTTCTGGAAGTGAACGCCCAAAATAATTAGATTTGAAAATATAAACAACCCTTTTATCTGAAAGTTTAAAATCCATATCTAAAACTGTATCATCATCATCAATAATCCACACCCACCCTTCGGCTTTATCAAGAAGCTTATTAAGATAAAGATTATAATAAAAATCCCTGCTACCCTTAATAACAAAAATAATCTCAAAATCAAGATTGCTTTGTAAAAGTATCTCTTTAGAATAATTTTCTGAATTTTTGTTATCAACAGAAACTAAAACTTTAATTTTATAGTTTCCTTTGGCATGACAAATACTGTCAATACACCTCTTAAAATAAAAAGGCCTATCAGAAGTACGAATAAGAATATTTAAAGTCTGTTGTTCAGTCTGTTGTTCAGTCTGTTGTTCAGTCTGTTGTTCAGTCTGTTGTTCAGTCTGTTGTTCAGTCTGTTGTTCAGTCTGTTGTTCAGTCTGTTTCATTCTTTTTTAAATGTTTTGTTAACAATCCATCTCCTTTCCCTTTTTATCGGCTTGTGTTTATAATTGGAGGTAAGAAGCTTTTTTTTAACCTCAACTACCAAATTATGTATCGAATACCAATCACTATGAGAAGAAACCTTGTAAGTCCCAGCATTCATAATTTCAAAAATATCTCCAATATGAAAAATTACTGATTTTTTAATGTCGCTAATATCCATCTTTTTTGAGTTAAATAATAATTCTTATCCTGTGTGGCATAAAGATCATTTTCCAATTTCCTGTAAAAACCTTTTTTGAAAATTATAATATCACCTATATCAAAACCATCAACATCAATTGAACCGTCTTGATATTCTAAATTAGACTTACCAACATATTTTACCCTGCCCATCTTCTCGGAAAGTAATTTGTTTTTAAATTCACCATAAGATTCATCATCATAAATACCCTCATAAATAACCCAACCATTAAGAGGAACTATAGGATCTATCTTGCAAAATAATTCATGATAATTTACAAAAACTAAAAAATCATTACCGTCCCTAATATAAAGTTCCTGCGAATCATTAGAATACCTATGAACAATTTTACCAAAATGCTGCAATAATTGAAAATAATCAACTATTACCCTGTCACCAACATTTAAATCAATATCAGGAAGCCATTCTATACCACGCTTAACAGTATCCTTAGTGGGAATGGAAAACTTATTAGGAAGCATAACTACATCACCAACAAGATTTTGATGAAATGATGGATTAAATGAATAATCAATTAAAAAACTACTCGTGGAAAATGATATTTCAGTATTCATAGGCTTAAGCCTTAATAAAACAAAATCGTAAGGAATAATCATAAAAAAAAATTTTTGTAAACAGCAAAAATAATTAATTAATTAATTAGTTTTGCAAATTATGAAAAACGAACTGTTGTTTAAAAGAAAAGTCTATAACGTAAAATCAAAAAACGAACTAAAAAACGTTTTAATGGAATTTTGGAACTTAATGGAAGTAGGAGACGTGATAAAGTTAAATACAATTGCAGGAAAACCTAAACTACTAAAAATGGTAAATGAAATAATGATGAAAATGCATCAAAAATATATTATCCACGCTACATGGATAGAAAAAGAATCAATAATAAGAAAAGAATGGAAATAAATTATCAAAAACCAGCAAAAGATATAAAACAAAATATAATCGAATTGCTGATGGAAAAATACCCACCTACAAGAATTGAAGAAGGAAATAAAATGATGATAAACCATGATAATAAAATATCATACTTCTTCGCAGGAATAAAAGTAACAGTGAAAAATGAAATTTGCCAAATATATGATACATCATCAATAAATAAAGATTATGTCTCAATAGATAATAGATTGATACTTACACTAATACTAAAATATATAAAAGAATACAACCTCGAAGTGAAAATAAAACAAACAAAAAGAAATAGAAAAAAATTATGAAAAGTAAAAAAATTAATTGAATCAAAAAAAATATTAAAATCAAAATAGAAAATAAACCAAATCTCAAAAGTAAATTATATTATTGAAAAATCTAAATCTTGATTTAGTAAACTAAAATTACAAAAAGTTTTTGAACTTGAGTGAACTACCCATCCACACTAAAGCGATGAATGAGTTTTACTGAGTTTTACGGCACTTTTTAATAAATGTAGGTGAGGACTTAATATATATACATACCCCCACCCTCATTGCCTGTGAAGTCAAAAAGTGCGAAGGGTGGGGGTGTGTTTAACACACATTATCGCCAGAGTAGTCAATGTAAAAAGCAAAGTGTTTCTTTTCGCATGGTCAAAATAAAAATGTAAAAAAGTATTTCAATACTTAATTATTCATATACTAAAATAGTGTAATCAATAGTGAAGTGTCATTTTTCTTTCTGCAGATTTAAATTAAAATCATTCTAAAATAAAATGTAACTCATTGATAATCATTCGGAGTTAGACAAACTAAACAGTACAAAAAGGCTTTTTCACATCATCATTTTTTTTACCCATTTTTCATACTTCTTTTATTTGGCCATTTTTAGGCGTTTTTAAGACGTTTAAATTGTTTTGGTACATTACATCAAAAAAATATTTTTCGTGCATCTGGCGGCTTATTTTGAAGCCACCTGTTAATGTAACATTAAACAATGTGCTGCAAAAAAAATGAACACTATATATAATAAGGTGTGGTCATTATTTTAAATCATTCTAAATTAAAATGTAACTCATTGATAATCATTCGGAGTTAGACAAACTAAACAGTACAAAAAGGCATTTTCATTTTATCATTTTTATTATCTTTGTGGTGTTTTCATTGTCTTTATAGCTTGATTATTAATAACATCACATTTTAATATATAAATATTTAATTATAACTCATTATGTTAAACCATCTTGATAATAATGATAATCATCATTTATTAACCACCTTTTACACCCTTTCACTATCTTTTTTCTTTACCAAACGTTTAACATCCTTATTAAACAAACATTTATTATCTCACGGCTATTCCTTACATTTTCAGACTATCACCCCTTTTTTTTTACTTTCTGCAAAATGTTTTTCAAACGCCGAAGGTGTTATCTATATTCCTGATTTATTCTCTTTTTTAGACATTGTTTACACACGTCAGACGTTAATAGCTACTTATTACTATTTACAAAGGATAAAAGTAATAAAAAGGATAAGCGGAAAAAAATCATTTATTTTTACTTCTTTTGGTGATCATTTACTATTTACTATTGTTAGTTATTACATTTCCTTAAAATCGGAATTTGCATCGAGGCTGCAATTATCTGATAATGAGGATATTAAGTAATGGTGTGTAATTCTGCAGATTTAAATTAAAATCATTCTAAAATAAAATGTAACTCATTGATAATCATATTGTCGTAATAAATTTTTAATTTTTTAGCATTTTTTAACTAAAAAAATTTGGAAAAACACACCACGGCACATTATCTTTGCCTCGTAATTCTTTTTTTTACTAACATTAAATTTTAAGACAATGAAAAAAATTAACCAAATTTCAACAAAACAAAGTAACAAAAATAGCTATTATCGAATAGCTGTTAAATATGACTGCCCATACATTGCACAACGTAACGGAGGCAACAGAGAGGTGGACAGCCATTTATCCTTAAAATGTGCGCAGCAAAGACTGCTTGAAATGTTCAACGTTAAAAGGCTTGGTTTTCGGCGGGGATAAAAAGGCGGAAACCAACTATAAACACAAAACTAAATTAAACAACAAATAGCACTACTTATAACATTCAGACCCGCTGAAACCAAACCGATGTTATCTGTAGCCGAAATTATAAACATTAAAAACAAAAGAAATGATACACTGGTCAATTAAATTTTGGAACGTCCAAACTGGTAAAAAAGAATATCGGGAATATCCAAAAACCGCACAATTTGAAACGATAGAGAAACTTTGCAAATTCTTACAGAACAGGAAGTTCTTAACAGACTATATTGTTGATGAAATTAAAGAATTTGACCCAATTAAAGACAAAATGAAACTTGCGGATGCTTGGGGAAAATTGATTTACGGCAGCCGTTAATTCGGTTACAGATAACGAACGATTTGACGAAGGATATGCCAAAAATTGGGGCATTGCCGTTATTTCATCTAAAAACAAAGGATATATTCAAGCCTTCGCTACTGATCCTAACGGAATGCGATCTTTTTACTTTGACAGTCGTACATTTTACATCGAAAAAATGTCTTTAAAAAAGTAAATATCATTTTTATTAACACAAAATAATTTTAAATCCATGAAAACAATTGATATTAAAAACACTGACGGCGAAGTAGTTCATTCCTTTACTTCTAAAAATAACAGTTTTAGCAAAACACTAAAAAACTACATGCAAAAAAAACTACAAGAAAACAACACCACAACCGAAAAAGTAGAACTATTTAACCTTGATCTTTCAAATCAGACAATTGAAAGATTATTCTTGGGAACGGTGGATGTCATTCATTTTAATTTTTGCACGTTTAACAACACTTCTATTGTATCTTCAACGCTTAAAAATATAACATTTAACCAGTCATCCTTTAATGGAGTAAAAATGATAAAAAATAATTTCTATTATTGCAATTTTATTAACTGTAATTTTACAATTACTTTCTACGATGATTACTCCTTTCTTGAAGGCAACGTTTTTAATCATTGCCGTTTTTTTGAGTGTGATTTTACAGATGCAATTATACGTCATAACAGACACTTTTACACATCTCTAAATAACACCATTTTTCGTAATACATCTTTTACAAATAATTATTTTTACGATTGTACACTTTTAGATAATGATTTTTATTCTGCTAATTTTTATAATACAGAATTTCGTAACTCTTCTCTCGACGGTAATCTTACTAATAGCCAAACATTGTTTTTTAATCTACAATGCCCTGAAGAAGGGGCGTTTATTGGATGGAAAAAATGCAGTAATTACATCGTTAAACTCCAAATCACTGCCGATGCTAAAAGAACGTCGGCAACCTCTCACAAATGCCGTGCAAGTAAAGCACTTGTATTAGATATTCAAAAATATAACGGCGAAAAAGCTCCAATAAATAGCGTTGCCTCAAATTACGACCCCTCATTTATTTACGAAGTAGGAAAGATAGTCAAGGTTGAAAACTTTAATACTAATAGATGGGATGAATGCTCGACAGGCATTCATTTTTTCATCAACCGAGAAAATGCAAGTTATTATTAATAAAACAATGGTTTAAAGAAAATAACCTATCATTGGTTCGTATAGGTTATTTTCTTTAAACCATAACATTTTTTACTAACATTAAATTTTAATACAATGAAAACAATTGATCAAACATTTGACGAAACCATTGGATTAGTAAAATTTCAAATCGAAAAAAAAATTTTACTTAATGAGTTAAACCATTTAAAACACTTCACACACTTGCAAAATGATTTAATCACACAAAATCTTTTCTTTACAGTTTCTAACAATAAATTACAAATAATAGCTACAAATTTAGATAGCTGGTTAACTTCAATAATCCCAATTAAAAATTTATCAATTGAAAAAACGGCTATTTTTACCATTGATGCTAAAACACTAATTAAAATAATCAAAACAATCAAAAGCAACGAATTAATTTTTAATTATTCTATTAATGATTTTAAGTTACAGTTAGCCTTTGAAGAAACAATAATAACAATGAATTGCCATGAAGAGCAAACCGCATCCTTTCCACAGCAACCAATAGCCAAACAAAATGATAACTGTTCATTTTATCTCTATAGTCAGGAACTGTTTCAAGCACTAAAAACAACCTCCTTTGCAGCAAGTAATGACGACCTCCGTCCTGCATTAAATAACATAAATATTAACAATTCAAATAATGATAATGATAATGATATTAAATTAACATTCGCAGCCACTGACGCCCATAAACTCGTCGTTTACGAAATAAATAACCCTATTTCTTTAAAACATCCGTTAAATGTTAATGCAACAGAAATAACAAAGTTTTTAAACGTCCTAAAAAAAGCTAATAAATTATGTATGATTAACTATAACACTGAAATTATTACCTTTGCATTTAACAATAAAATTTTTACCACTTCTTTATTTCCTGGCCAGTTCCCAAACTACCAGGCGGTTATCCCTAAAAATCAATCTTACAAAATAAGAATTGATAAAAATTTACTTATCAATATAATTGAGCGCCTAAAACCATTAACAACTAAAAAAACAAATAGTGTTAAATTCATTACTGATAATGGGAGGCTAAATGTCTTTACATTTGATGAAGAAACAAACAACAGCGGTTGTGATTTTATTCCTATTTCGGGCAACTTTCCAAACGCTTACTCCTTCATTTTCAATTATCACTATTTGCTTGAAATCCTCAAAAATTGCCCAAGTAATTTTGTAATGATTTACTTCTCTGAAGACAATAATAAACCTTTTATTATAAAACCTATAATAAACAACGAGGTTACTAATAAAATAACTTATCTTTTAATGCCAATGGATAATAATTAACAATTAACAATTTTAGTTATAAATAATTTAATTCAATTAATCATGGCAAAATATTCAGGCAAAGACGAAAAAATCAACGGAAAATGGTATCCTGTTACCGTTAAGGCTAATACTTTGAAAGAAGCAATAAACAAACTCTACGTCGGGCAACAGAAAAGCTATGGAACTGTTCAAGCAATACGTGGTCGCTTTTCAAAGGAGGATTAGAATGTTATCAGGCAGGTAAGAGGTTTCTCTTACTTGCCTATAAGGGTGTGTCAAATCGAATTAAAACAACCCGCTAACGGGCCTTAACTGAAATGAGACAAACATTAAAACGGCACGCTTGATCAATAAATACATAACTCGAAATTTAAAAACAAACAAAATACCTATTTTTTAAATAACTTTAAAAATAAAAATAATATGGGAAACATTTCTTATTTACGAAGGCAAAAACATAATGCTGAAATGAGACAAAGAGAACTTATTAACATTATTAACAAGTCAAAAGGAGTAAAAAAAATCTTTTACCAACTTAAACTATTTTTCATTAATGACTTTATCAATTTTCTCTCAATTGAAATTGATGAATTTAAAAAAAAGTGATTTTTTAATTCCCTTTAACCCCTTTAATAAAATTACGCATTTTTAAGCGTTTTAACAACGTTTTTCACTTTTCCAATGTTAACCACGTATAAGACCGCAAACGTTCACCTACAAGGCTAAATTTACACAAATTAACCCAATACATCCCCCATACTTACAAAAAAATGACCACCTATTACTTAAAATAATTCTAAATTATACTATTTTTAATCTTTTTTGTAATTTTTCCCAAACTTTTAAATTAACTTTGCCGCATAAAAACTTTCTTAATGAAAAAATTAACCAAAAAAATAAACGAAATAGTCATGCTAATGGAGCTTCAAGCATTAAATAACCTTGATAGAAAAACAGGCGAACAAAGTAAAACAATAAAATATAACAAAGAAGGATTTAACCTGTCTGTTAAATTCGTGTTCTGGACAACCTATATCGAAAATGATAATGACACGAAAATAACAACCGAAATAACAACTGAACAAATATTAAAATATACTATTTACGCTTTCCTGAAAATAGAAAACGAAAACTACGACATCTCAAACCTTATCTAATATGACAAACCAAGACGTGAAAAAAATAAAAATATGTATTGACTATCAGAAAAAAAGAATAGATTACAGAAGATCTATTAATAAGCTTAATGAAATTGACAAACATATCCTATCTCTTTTAAAAAATTATCAAAAACTAATTGACACAACAAAAAATAAAATTCTAAATATTCCATTTGAAGAAATTTGGAATATCTACGACAAAAAAGTAGATAAACAAGATGCTATCTTGCAATGGGGTAAATTAACAGACAAAGAAAGAATGAAATCTATCGAACATGCACCACTATACGTTCAAGCAACACCAGACAAGTCTAAACGACTACACCTACATAGATACTTGCGAAAAAAATCATTCAACAATGAAATAATAACAAACATTCAAACTAAATTACAACCTCAAGAACAAATTAACCATGAAAAAATATGGTTAACCGGAAACGAATGATTATAGCAAACTACACATACGATAACATCCAACCCCAAGCACCAGACCTTGAACAAGTAGTGTTAGGAGCAGCCATGCTCGAAAAAAAAGCATTAATAACAATGTTGCAACTTGTTGATGAACAAACATTTTACCTGAATAACCATAAAATTATCTTCCGAGCAATAAAAACACTCTTTAATGAAGGCAAAAATGTTGATATGCTAACAGTTACATACAAGTTGAAAGAGATGAAAAAACTTGAAACTATCGGAGGTGAATATTACATAGCCACACTAACAAGAAGAATAGCATCAGGCCATCGAACCGCCGACTTCTGCCTTATACTAATCGAAAGATGGATGAGACGAGAACTGATAAACATGTGCTCTCAAGCCATCGAAAAAGCATACTCCGACGAGTATAATATTGACGAGGAAATCAATAATTTTAGCACAAAACTATTAAAACTAAAAGAAGAACTAAACAATGAGACAGATATACAAACTATCGCAACCGAAAACCTTAACCAAATAAAAAAAATAATGACGGGCGAAATAAAAAGATACGGCATTTCAACTTGCCTTACAGACATTGATAACGTCATCAATGGCCTGATAGCCCCCGACCTTATAATACTTGCAGGACGACCCGGAATGGGAAAAACAGCCCTGGCACTCAATATCGCCAAAAATTTGGCAATAAACCAAAATATACCAATAGGCTTCATCTCTTTAGAAATGAGCTCAAACCAATTGGAATTTAGACTAAAATCAATAATATCATCAGTTCCGATATCAAGAACCTTGCGAGGAAACATTTCTAATACGGAACTGACGGAAATCCAACGTGCAACAAACATTATAAAAAATTCACCAATAAACATATACGACAAAAGCATTGCAAACATTTCCGACATTAGAAGTAAAGCAATAGAATGGAAAGCAAATCATAAAATAAAACTACTAATAATTGACTATATCCAACTGATAAATACTAACAAAACAAGAGGCCAAACACGTGATCAGGAATTAGGAGAGATCACAAAAGCACTTAAAAGCCTTGCAAAAGAATTAGATGTTACTATTATAGCACTATCACAACTAAACAGAAACGTCGAAGGACGAACACCCCCAGAACCCAGACTCTCAGACCTTAGAGAATCAGGCTCATTAGAAGCAGATGCCGACATTGTCATCATGCTTTACCGGCCGCAGTATTACGACATAAAAGAAGTATCTTACAAAGGAGAAACAATAACCACAGACGGACTATGTTTTGCAAACATAGCTAAACATCGAAACGGAGCAACAGGTTACATAGCATTAAACTGTAACCTCGCACAAAGCACATTCTATGACTATGGAACAACATACAACCCAAACAAATGGATTGAAATAGAGTGAAAACAATTTAAAAACTTAAAAAAATATACCTTAAATGAAAAATAAGTTTGATGATGAAAATGATTTCCAATGCTGCAATAAATGCGATTTGCCAGATACTTTGCAGATTGTTAATGTGGTATTAAAAAATGAAGAAATAGACAAAAAAGTTTCTGAACTCAATGAAATTTCAGAACAAATCAAAAATTCAACTGGGTCATTAGACCCTAAGTTGTTAAGGAAAGCAGACAAATTAAGGACTGAATTGTATGGTCATTGGAATATTGTAAAAGGCACTTACTCCAAAAGAGTCACATCATTTACTCGTGATAGGCGGTAATTTTAATATTGCAGCTAACGAATGAGTAGAGTAGTGTCGCTCTTTAAAATAGCACACAACGGTTCGCAGCCTTACGTCAATGCGAGCTTAAATGCACTACACTTAATTTGAAACACTTAATTTTAATAACATGAATACAGATAACTTGAAACACGAAACCCCCACTGACGCACAACGGTCGAGTGTAACCATAGTAAGCATTACACTGACTTTTCAATTTAGTATTAACTTTCCGCCTATTGTGGCTACACTTTGTTAGCAACTGGGCAGGTAAATACCGATAATGATGAAAAGAGTACAAAGAAAAAGAACAAAAGGCTACAGAATACCAGAAAACACGAAATACGTAGGAAGACCAACAAAATGGGGAAACCCTTTTCGTGTGGAGGATTTAGGAGCAGAAGAATCTGTAAAGCGATACAAGGAATGTATATTAAACAATGCCATGTGCTACTATTATATTGATGAAATTGAAGCAAGCATACAATTTGATAGATTTAAATGGATGTCTGAAAATTTAGAGCAATTGCGCGGTTTTGACTTGGCATGCTTTTGTTCTCTTTCAGTTCCATGCCATGCAGACGCTTTAATAGAATTACTATCGTAGCCTTGTTGCTAACGTAAAAATGTAAGGTGTCGTGGCTGCCTGATAAAAGCTACACAGTTATAAATTTAAACAAATATTGATATGAAAAACGAAACTTCAAAAACCGAACAGCCATGCACTTTACATAGTGTTATGCCCAGTTTTTTATCTCCAGAGGAATTTAAAAAGCGTGTGCGGATGGGTGATGTAATTATAAACCATTGGGCAAGTGATAGAAACCCACATAGAAGCGGATATTTTGTGCGATTTAACCGATACAAAAGAAAATTGAATGGTGGAATGTATGTTGAAATGACTGATAAATTACAAAACGGTGTGCGGTGGGAAGTTGTTTATGACAGAGAAAGTAAGTTTAGTATTGTGTCCTAAAATTGGGCATAACATAAAATTTACGAATGTTTAACTTAAAAAAATCATTATTAAACATTTAATTTATATTTTATAACCATTCTAAATAATGATGTAACTTATTGATAATCATACACACTTAGACAAATTAACAATATGTTTAAAAAAAATGTTTAAAAAAATATTCATTAAAAACTTGTTTTTTTAAAAATAATATTATCTTTGTAACGTGATTTTTTTCATGGGTTTTTAAATTAAGATGTTAGTTGAGTAAAGGGAACGGAAATAAAACCCCGTTCCCTTTTTTTTAGAGAAAAAGTTCTTTGATTATTCATTGTTAAAAAAATAATTAAAATAAAGATTGTTAGCCTCCTCCTGCTTTCTTTTAATTTTGTTGATTTGGTTTGTCCTTAATTACATGTTTGTCCATTACAAGCTAACAATCAGTTTCTTTTTTGTTGTTTTATTGGAGGAGGTAAATACCTCCTCCTTTTTTACAAAATTTCATTTGAATTAATTTATGTTTAGCACATATGTTTAGCACCTACGCAAAATTTTTTGTTGAATTTATTGGTTATCAATTTTTTGACCGAAAAGGTAATATTGTTTATAAAGATGAAGTTTGGCATGAACATGTCAAACATTTATCTGAAGCAATAGAATCTAAACAACTTACTTTCTATCGGTTAAGAAAACATTTGCGCAAGTATTATCTTATTAAAGACAAACCTGGCTATATTAATGGCCAAATCTTTGATAAACGCCTGGCCTCCCTCTATTATGAAGCAGGTAATGACGTAGAAATAGTTATGCCAATAAAATATAAAGAATGGCATAAAAAAATGATTAAGAACCTTAATGATTAAGAACCTTAATGACTAACAACCAAAAAACTGTAATATTCTATGGAACTCTAAACAGTTTGGGGTTGTTAGATACATTTAATAAGTTTATCTACATAAAATTTAGAAAAAATGTTTATTCCGGAGAAAAAATTATTAAAGGAAAAAACGGTAAACTAATTAAGAAAAAAATAAATAATGATAATGCAGGGGGTTCATTTAAACGTTCCGAAATACCTGCTATTGCCGTTGAATTAGGCATAAAAGAAGATACACTACAAAGACTAATAAATAAAATGACGGCTAACGGTTGGCTCAAACCAACGTACACAGCCTACAGAATTACTTCCTTAAACACTTTGTATGCCAAATACACTCCTAACTTAGGTATTAAAAAAATAACCTTTAGATGCCTAAACAAGTTGGAACTCATGAGGTTGTGCATTTTGTACTACCTCAAACCTTGTCTTCAACAACAGATGTATAGAGAAGGTAAAAGAAGAGTGCCTGCGAGACTGACAAAATACTGCAAAGCGTTACTCCAAAACTCTAAATACTCCATCTCCGTAAGAAAGCTCCAGAAGATTTTAGGTTATAAATCCCCAGCATCAACCTGCCAAAGAATGCTGGAATTAGAAAAAAAAGGCCTCCTTATCATAGAACGAAGGCACGAATACTTGTGCGAAATAAAAGACCTTTCGTTTCTATTGAAAGGGAATCCTGAAATCGTAAATAGGTTTGTTCTCATTAATAAAAAAGTGTATGAAAGAAAATGTAATAACATCTATTTTGCAGCATGATTTTATTTTTTTTGCACTCTCGGAAAAAATTGAACAATCTTATTTCTGCAAAATGTAATTATTAAAGAATGTCTTAAAAGAGTTGGGAAAAATCATGAAAATTAATTAAAAGTATGGACGAAAAAAATTAGAATGAAAGTGAACTACCCACCCACGCTAAAGCGATGGGATGGGCTTCGGGTTTCAACGGACGTGCTACCTAAGTAGTCTGATTTATCCTCCACCTTTGTAATCGACAGTCCCTGCCGATATATTTTTAAACCTTCTTTTAGGATATTCTTGCTTGCGTTCCAATCCCTGTCGTGTACAACACCACAAGAATTACAAGTCCATTCTCTATCTGAAAGTTTTAATTCTTGATTTATCCAACCACAATCTCCACACGACTTGCTCGAAGGGTAAAAACGATTAACTTTTACAAGTTCTTTCCCATACCAATCACACTTATATTGAAGTAACGTTACAAAGTTACCCCAGCTTGCATCAGCAATATGTTTGGATAGTTTGTGGTTTTTAATCATACCTTTCACGTTCAAATCCTCAATCGAGATTAAATCGTAATCTGATACTAATTGATGCGACACTTTGTGTAAGGTATCTAATCTACAACTTGCAATCTTCTCGTGAATCTTCGCAACTTTGAGTTTTTGTTTTTCAAACCCATTACTGCCTTTTTGCTTACGAGATAAGTGCTGTTGTGCTTTCTTTAATTGTTTTGCATATTTCTTTGTGTATCTATTATTCTTAAATTTCTTATTTTTATTTTATTTGTCATATTGAACCTGAATAAGATAATGATTTTATAAAATTTTCCATATACTCAAAGTCAGGTTGTCCATTTTTACTTGGTAGTTTTATGCTAATTTGTTTCATTCTTGTTTGGCTACATTTTCTGCCATAGTTGTAACGATACTTTTCTAAGTTCATAATGGTTACTAAAAACATTGCAACGTATTTATTCATTTCAAAAGTTGGAATAAGTTTTTCAACGTGGTCGCTGGCTGAAAAGTTAAAAGGTTGGTAAGAGCAATAGCCTAAAACTGCACTATCAACTGTCAATACATTTCCTTCTTCTGTGTAAAAACCATAAAAACCTTCAACCCCATTGTTTGTGGCTTGTGTTGTAACGTATGAATATTTTCCTTTCCCGTATTCTTCAAGTTCTAATAATGGTGTTGTCTTACTTCCTGTTATTGTAAAAAGTTTGTCTAATTCAAATAATTCCCACTTGTCAATATTTAGGTTTATTTCTGTATCTGAAAATGGATTTAATTGAATTTGATTTGTCAAACGATTACTTAAAAGAAAAGTTGAATAATTTAATAATGTGGTTATGAAATCTTCTTTTGTAATGGTTGAATAATCTGTTTCCATATACGCTTCTGCACTCCATTCGTCTAATGGTGTAACAACTCTGTTAATGCTAAAACCTGCTTTTGATTTTCTGTTTAAATAGGACGAAGTCCAATTTTCTTTAATTGCGTCCCAACGTCCATAAGCATCTATTCTACCTTGAATTTTGCGTTTTACAAATCCATCATTTTTGTAATAACCAAAATACGTTTCCTTGCTTTTTGGGTGTGGTTTGTGTGCTGTGAATATCATTATACAAGAAACAACGCTAACCTTTGAATTAAAAAATAATTCGTCTGGCATTGATAAAACTGCTTCTAATGTATGATTATCTAAAAGTTTCTTTTTGTATTCTAAAACTTTTCCGCTTGTGGCTAATGCACTTTGCATAGGAACAATTGCTACACAAGTTCCACCATCTACTAAACTTTCAAGATTATTAAAAATAAATTCTAATTCGTCTGTGTCATTTTTCTTGTCTGATTTGTAAGGTGGATTTAAAAAACCAACGGTGGGTTTTTTTGATTTTACTTCATTGATAATATCTTCTTCAAAGCAACTACCATTCATTATATTGGTTTTGCCATCTTGGTGAATATACATATTTGATACAGCCAATGCAAAAATATGTGCTTGATATTCTACTCCTAAAAGTTGTTTTGATTTAATTTCTGCAATTTTTTTAGTGTCGCCTTTTGCATCTTCTATCATTTTTTTCATTGCTGAAATTAAAAATCCACCCGTTCCTGTGCAGTTGTCAAACGCAATAGAATTTTTATTTACTTGGGCTAATTCTGCAAATAATTCTGTAATATGTGGTGGTGTTAAAACAATACCTAAACCTTTGTCGCTGTTTGCATAACGCAAAAATTCAATGTACAACTGTCCTAAAACGTCAAAGTATTCGTGAGTTTTGATAAATTGATTTATATTTTCATCAATTTCATCAATTAATTCTTTTAAAACTTTGTCTTTTGTGGAAAGTGAAGTATCGGTTTTGATAAACCCAAATTGAATATTTAAATTTTCTAATTTCTTACCTGAAATGTTGGCTTCTTCCAACTTTTCAGAGACTGTTTTTGTAAGGAAATCGGCTAAACTTTTTGGTGTTGTTTTTTTTGTATATGAAGTTTTAAAAGCATCATCTTCTAATGCAATTAGAATACAACTTATCAATAAACTTCTTTGGCTTTCAAGGATTTTGTAAGTGTGAAGTTTTTCGTTTAGTTTTTTGGTAAATTCTAAAAGTGTGTTGTAATCTTGTCTAAACTTTTCAGGACTTTTTAAATATCCGTCTAAATAATCTTGTGCAGATAATAGTTTGTCGCCAAATATTTCTGTTGCTTTTCGTTCATTCTTTAAATGCAAAAAATGCGAAACTTTTAAATGTTGTTTTGTTTCGCCACTTACTGCAATAGCCAAAACATCAAAGTCTTTTGATAAGTATGAAGCATACAACAAAACACCATCAACAGCAAATTCTGCGAATTTGTCTCTGTTCGGACTTTCGTGTTTTGTGATTTCTGCTTTACATTCAATAACTATAAGTAAATCAGCGTTTTTGTTATAAGTTATCAAAAATTCTGGTCGTCCTTTTCCTGTGCCTTTTTTTGAAGCACTTTTAAGTAATTTATCAATTTTAGAAATGTTAGACGACTGTTCTTCAATGTGAATAATATCACTTGATTTCTCAAAATGAGAGTAAACAATTCTCTCTGTTTTCTTTTCGTTTGCCATTTAATTTGTCTGTTAGAAATTATTTTGCAAAGGTAATTAAATTTAGTTATTTTTGGAGGACTTTCCTTTTTTTTTATGTAATTTTGTCTGTCGGTATGCGGTTCGGTAAAATAGCCGATAACGTCCCGCGGCTTTGTGATGTTGCCGAAAAAACACACACTAACTTTTAAATTAAAAACCAATGTTTGAAGATATAAACGACCTTTCAGTTAAACCCGAAGTAGGCAATAGCACAAAACCGCTGTTACCAGCAGTGCCTTCTTCGGAGGTTTATTTGGAAGATTGCGTAAAGGCATTAAAACGCTATGCAGATAACCATTTTGACTTAGCGATAGTTGATCCGCCATACGGGATAAACGTGGCTAAGACTGGCAAAGTTGGCGGGAACAATGCAGGTAAGGTTAAAGATTACGGAGCAAAAGAATGGGATAAACAGCCACCAAATGACGAATACTTCCGCCAACTGTTTAGAGTATCTAAAAATCAAATTGTGTGGGGGGCAAATCACTTTATTAGTAAAATGCCGTTTGATAGTAGCTGCTGGCTTGTGTGGGATAAAGACAATAGCGGAAACTTTGCTGACTGCGAATTGGCTTGGACTTCTTTTGATACTGCAGTAAGAAAGTTTCAATGGAGATGGAACGGAATGTTACAACAAAATATGAAGGACAAAGAGGAACGAATACATCCAACCCAAAAACCTGTGGCTTTGTATGATTGGTTATTATCAAATTATGCCAAAGAAGGCGATTTGATTTTAGATACTCATTTAGGAAGTGGAAGCAGTAGGATAGCAGCGTATAAAGGCGGGTTCAACTTTGTAGGATTTGAAATAGACCAAGAATATTATGAGAAACAAGAAAAGCGTTTTAATGACTTTAAATCACAACTGCGGTTATTTTAGCGGTGTCGGTTCTGGCATTGCTGGTAACATAAAATTTACGAATGTTTAACTTAAAAAAATCATTTATTAAACATTTAATTTCTATTTTATAACCATTCTAAATAATGATGTAACTTATTGATAATCATACACACTTAGACAAATTAACAATATGTTTAAAAAAATATTTAAAAAAATATTCATTAAAAACTTGTTTTTTAAAAAATAATATTATTACCTTTGCAATGTGGGTTTTTTAATTATTTGTGTTAATGAAGGGAACGGAAATAAAACCCCGTTCCCTTTTTTTAGAGAAAAAGTTCTTTGAAATGAAATAGGGTCGGGTCTCAATTGCCAATCAGGCAGTTAATGTAAAGTTAGTCATTTGATGAGTTTAAACAAATAGTAAAAACATAGTCTCAATTGCCGATCAGGCAGTTAATGTAAAGTTAGCAAACTGACTTTTAGAGACTTTAGCTTTGTTTAGTCTCAATTGCCGATCAGGCAGTTAATGTAAAGTTAGCGAAAGTAACTATCTATCTTCCGAGCTATCCGATTGAGTCTCAATTGCCGATCAGGCAGTTAATGTAAAGTTAGTGAATGACAATGACAAATTATATAAAGAGGAAAAAAGGTCTCAATTGCCGATCAGGCAGTTAATGTAAAGTTAGCAATGGTCAGATACATACATTAACACGTAATGAGTCTCAATTGCCGATCAGGCAGTTAATGTAAAGTTAGCAATTGGACGTATTCAGGTTCGCTGCCAAGCGGGGTCTCAATTGCCGATCAGGCAGTTAATGTAAAGTTAGCAATTGGACGTATTCAGGTTCGCTGCCAAGCGGGGTCTCAACTGCCTGATCGGCAGTTGAGACCCCGCTTGGCAGAAACTACGAATACTATCGAAAACGGCAATTGCACTAACCGTGTGTTAGCGGCTGGTTTATCAGATTTACAACGAGCAGAGGCAACGGTTGAGTTTATGAACTTGTTTCGCCAAATGCTTAATGAAGCACGATTTTTTTCACATGACGAGAGAAGCCTGCGGGGTTATTTAATTGAAGATATTGAGAAGAAGAAATTAAAAGCGGAGGAGTTACTTAACGGTGGGTGTAGCTGCCAGTGGCGGCAAGTAACCGAAAAGCATAATTAGAATTATAAACTTTAAAATACTTACAAAATGTCAAACGAAGAACAACACCAGCCATTGCAGCTACACGATGTTAGCCGCTGCCCTTCTGATGTTGAAATGATTGAATCATTAAATAAGAAGGTTGAAGAAAAACAACGAAAACTTAATGACCTGGAAAACAAATTCAGGGAATGCCGGGAAGAGTACAGGCAACTTATATCTTTTCAAATCGCTCAATTAAGAGCAGTACAGATGCTTTACGATGTGATGAAAAACGGAAATACTCACTATCAAAAGGCTTTATTTGCTGAAATAGCTAAGGAATCGCTTGGCCGAGAAATAGGTTCACTTATTGAACGCTATCAAAACACTAAATGGAAATTTCGATTAGGTGACGAACCTGACGAACTACCGTTTTAGGGTTGCGGCTAACATAGAATCTACGAATGTTAAAACAAAAAACAAACATTTAAATAAACATGAAAAAAAAACAAAAAACAAATAATGTATAAAGCATTTCAAAACAAGAAGTATTATTTGGCGTTTAACAAATTTCCTAAAACTGCCAAAAAAGTTCCTGGTGTTCATAAAGCATATTCAACAGGATTTAGAAAGTGGAAGTCAGATGATATGATTACTTATGCAGTAGTTATCGGAACTTTCAGAATTATGTTGGGAATTAAAACGCCAAATTATACTTGTGATGCAGGATGTTAGCCTTGCAGGTAACATAGAATCTACGAATGTTAAAACAAAAAACAAACATTTAAATAAACATGAAAAAAAAACAAAAAACAAATATCGAACGATATCAAATACCTTATCGAAGCGAGAAATGGCATCAATTCAGGTTAAACGGAATTGGCGCATCAGAAGTACGAACAGTACTTTATGCGGATGACTATTCCGACCCATTAGTGCTTTTTTATCAAAAATTAGGTTTTAAAAAACCTATAAAAGATAATGAAGCAATGTTCCATGGTAGAAACCTTGAAGAATATGTAGCTATGTGCTGGCAAGGATGGGATGGGAAAAAAGATGAATATAATAATCCAAGCTACATTAATAATATAAACAATGGAAAAATTATAAGACGATGTAAAAAATTAAATGCAATAGTCAAAAACAAAATGTATGATTGGCTATTCGTTAATGTAGATAGGATGATAAATAAAAAAGGTGGTTTTAGTCTAATAACAGGCAAGCCTCTCGAAAAAGAGGGTGTACTTGAAATAAAAACAACAGAAGGGTTCTCAGCGGCAAAATGGGAAGCCGGAATAGACCCATCTTATTTAACACAATTGAACACAGCCTTACTGCTGTTAGAGGCTGACTATGGAGAATTGGCAATATTGAAAAATGGGAGATACTTAGATGTATTCCCATTTGAAATAAATTACGAGATTTGTGAACTTATCATTGACCAAACATATAAATTTTGGTATGACCATGTTTTACCTGCAAAAAAATGGGTAGAACAAATGGAAAAAGCACAAATGGTCGGCGATGAACAATATTATAACGAATGTAAGCATCAAATTCAAATGCTTGAACCAAAAGTCGGTAGTAATAAAACAGCCGAAATGTTCGTTAAGGAAAACTATAGAAAAAATAAAACCTCTATTATGGGGTCTGAAACACTTTTGAAAAAAGGTAAAAAAGATGCTTATATAGCATCAATTATTTCAACACTAAACGAAATAAAACAAAAAAATAAAAATGAAATTCTCATCGAATTTCTTCACAATAATTGTGAATATATAGATTTTGAGGAAGAAGGAAATTTGCGCTACTTTGTACGCAAAGGAAGTACACTTCCTCAATTGGGAAACAATTTAAAAAAAAAATTTAATAAAAATCAAATAACCGAATTAATCCAAAAAAATTTGTTGAAAAATGACTTTTTTTAATACAAACCTAACAAAAGAACCTGAACTATCAATAAGAGAAAACAAAGCTCTATCGCAGGAAGATTTTATTAAAAACATCTTCCAAAAAGAAAATAAACCTTTAACGGCAAGCGAGGTTTATTACATCTGTATTGCCAATAACAAATATTGGCCGCTAACGTCCGTTAGAAGGGCGATAAGCGTACTTAAAGATAAAACTATCTTAAAAAAATTAGATAAAACAAAAAAAGGCGTTTATAATGCAAATGAAAGATACTTCCAATTAATTAATTAAAACACAAAATTATGAATACAGATATAAAAATTGACAAAGATGGGATAAAGTATTACAAAACCCAAGATGGGTATTTTTCTTCAGCTAACGAAAGACTGTTAGCCCTAAAAAGGATATACCCAGTCTATTCAATAGAAACAGTTTTAAATTATGTGCCAGAAATTGTTAGCTGGCATGCAATAACAACTATTACTATACCTATTATAGGAGAATCCCCTTACCAACAGAAATCATTGTTATTTACAGGACATTCCTGTAAAAAAATAGAAGATACAATGTGGGGTAAGTTTGCGGCTGAAGTAGCCGAAACATGCTCCACCGCAAGAGCAATAGCCAAAATGGGAATTGGCATTGCATACGGAACAACAGCCTCGATCGAAGAAATTGACACGGAAAACACATTCTTTATCTCTTTCCCAACAAAAAAAGAAAATAAAGAAGATGATAAATCAATTATAATGAAAAAAGAATTAAACGAAATTCTAAAAAAAAAAATTAATGTTGTAAATAAATAATTAAACCAATGTTATTATGAGTAGATCAAAATATCAAAACAGAACGTCCGATCCTGCACAGATAATTATGCAATGGAGGGCAGAGGAAGGTTTGTTTAAAACTACAAACCTTATAACAAAAGAATCGGGGGAATTACCCCCGCCAATATCTTTTATCGTGCTTGATGAACTCCAAGCTGTGAAAGGATGGAGCACAAAGTACGATTGTGGAATATATTCAAACATGTGGAAAGGCACTGAGCCTGGACACTTTAAAGTAAAAGTTAGAAATAGAGGAGGTGATGACTTCCCTATAACCGGCAAGTGGCACGAAATTAAAGACAAAGTAAAAGCCGCCGGAGGCCGCTGGATCAAAATAATATATGCCTTGATGCACATCAAGGAAAATGAAAATTATAAAATAAAAATTGTAAAAATAGAATTGCAAGGCTTGGCACTTGCTAACTATGTGGAAAGTATTAAAAACCCCTATACAGGGGTTATCGAAATAAATAATCTTGTTAAGATAACAAGATTAGGGAAAAATTACCTAATTCCCGAATTTCAAAATAAACCATTGGAAAATAAGTTTAAAGATGAAATTGAAGCTATTGCAGTCGAAAAAGATAAAGAACTTCAAATCTATTTAAACGACTATTTTTCTTATTTTATACAAGATAACATTATTGATACCTTGAAAAATACTCTTCAGAAAGAAGTGGAAGATACAGTAGAAGATACACCTCCAAAAGAGAAAGTGCAAATTTTCCCTTCAAAAGTAAATAAACCTGATGATGACATGGAAGATTTATTCGCAGATGACCCCGATTGGGATATTAACGACCCTTTTTCTTAAAAAAAAATCGCCATGAAAATGATAATAATAATCAGTATCTATTTAAGCCTGTTAGGGGCATTACTTTTTTTGCTCTATAAAGCAAAAAAGTTGAATGAAAATAATAAATTATATAAAGAGGAAAAAAGGAAAAGAGAAGGGGGAGTAAAATGAACCATCAAAAAATAATACTGAAAAATAGTAAAAGAAAAAATACTAACCAACATGAAAGTATTCTTCAACAGGAATGCGTTAAGTGGTTTCGTCTTCAGTATAATGATATTAAAGAACTGCTTTTTGCAATTCCTAATGGAGGATTACGAAACAAAATAACAGCAAAAAAGCTGAAAAATGAAGGAGTACAAAAAGGAGTCCCAGACCTATTTCTTTCTGTGCCATCTTCAGAACATAACGGACTATTTATTGAAATGAAGTTTGGAAACAACAAACCAACAATAGCCCAAAAAATAATGATGAACAAACTCACAGAACAAAATTATAAATGTGAGGTTTGTTATTCATTTGATGGGTTTAAACAAATAATAAAAACATATTTAAAAAAATAATGACAATAAAAGTATGTTGCATACTAAAATGGAGTGAAAAAGAAAAATATCCCCACTCCATCGTTATTGATAACATCTCAAGTGAAAAAAAAGCACTTGAAAAAGTGTTATCATTCATAAAAATTGGAAAACGAAATTCGTTACCAATAATTACTGATATAAAAACTGAAATTATTGACAGATGAAATTTCAAGACTATTTATTAGAAATAGTAAGTACAATAAAACAAGAAGCTCTTTCACAACTGAAAAAATATAGTGGAAGACAATACGTAACGGTTGATTATTCCGACGATGGATTATTCTTCTCGATTACGTTTTCATGGTATGTAGCTTATCTACCTGGAAGCAGTGTTACACAACCATCCTTTTCCGTATGCAATACAGAAATTGATATTAATACTGCAGATCTTTGGAATTTCGACGTTAAAGATATACTCGAATACGTCCTAAAGATTGATCAGTCATGGAAAGATTAAATAAAAATAAAAATTAAAAATTAATTAAATTATGAAAGATAAATATTTTGAATTTATTCAACTTGTTAAAGCTGAGATGGAGAAAAAAAGTTTTTTTTCTTCCAAAAAAAAAACGATAGAAACACTGAAAACAAACTTAAAAATAATGTTTCAAACTATTTTTGACATGAATTATTGTGAAGTGATGGAAGACAAATTTTTGTCAATCACAAATGAATTACATGCTTTTGAAACATTGGTATTCAAACTTAAAGAGAAAGATAAAAATGAGAAAGATAAAGAAGAAATTTTAATCATTGTTCCACTC
>JGI24710J26742_10000289_pt1 | contig 47075 bp, 32 predicted proteins | sample BioPla2DNA2_FD_26742 | JGI IMG/M metagenome (IMG submission 26742)
GTAAGTCTTGACGAGCAATCCCCAGACATAGCCATGGGTGTTAATCAAGCCCAAGACGCTGCTTGCGGCGAAGAAGATCCTGAACTTAAAATGGGAGCAGGAGATCAGGGCATGGTTGTTGGCTTTGCCTGCACTGAAACACCCGATTATATGCCAGCTCCAATACATTATGCTCACAAAATGTGCAAACGCCTTGCAGACGTCAGAAAAGAAAAACTTGTAGACTATCTGCGCCCTGACGGAAAAGGCCAAGTAACTGCCGAATACCGTAATGGAGAGGTAAAAAGAATCAGCTCTATTATCTTATCCGCTCAGCATTCACCTGAAGTCACACATGAACAGCTGAGAAAAGATCTTATAGATATAGTCATAAGAGAAGCAATACCAGCTAATCTCATTGACGAAAAAACCGCTATTCTGGTCAATCCAACAGGCAGATTCGTAGTCGGCGGGCCACAAGGCGACACTGGCCTTACAGGCAGAAAAATCATAGTAGACACTTATGGCGGCATGGCTGCTCATGGCGGAGGAGCTTTCTCAGGAAAAGATCCCACAAAAGCTGACCGTTCCGCTGCTTATATGGGCAGATATGTAGCCAAGAACCTCGTTGCAGCAGGAGTTGCTGACAGGCTTGAACTCCAGCTGGCCTATGCAATCGGAGTTTCCCGACCTATTTCAGTCCATGTTGAAACTTGGAGCTCCAGCAAATTTACCAATGAAGAAATCGAAAGCCGTATTTTAGACCTCTTTGACCTGCGTCCTGGAGCTATTATTAAGAACCTTAACTTGAGAAGGCCTATTTACAGACAGACTGCTTCTTACGGACACTTTGGCAGAAATGATCTTGATTTGCCTTGGGAAAAGCTGGATAGAGTAGAAGATGTAAAAAAAGCTTTTGGCCTTCCGCAATAAACCATAGACCAAAAGCAACTGAAAAAAAAATACCGTCGCTATTCATAGCGACGGTTTTCTATTAAGGAGATATAGTGATTCCGCAAACTCAGGCTTCCGCCTGATGTGTTTACACCAAATCAATGTTTGAGTGGTCTAACTTTCTTCTTTTAAAAAATCAAGCTTTTAATTTTAAGCATAAAAAAAAACCCCAGCTTCTAGGAGAAGACTGGAGTTTTCAAATAAACTAATAAGTTATTTGGCTTTTGCGACTGTGTCTTTGAGGTCTTTGCCAGCTCTGAACTTAACAACCTTCTTAGCAGGTATGTTAATGGTTTTCTTGGTCTGGGGATTGACGCCTTTGCAAGCAGCTCTTTTTGCTACTTCAAAAGAACCGAATCCGATAAGCTGGATCTTGTCACCTTTTTTAAGGGTATCCTTAAAGGTTTCCAACATTGCTTCCAGAGCTTTCTGAGCTGTTGCCTGATTTATGTCTGCCTTTTGAGCGATTTCTTTTACCAAATCAGCTTTGTTCATCCTGTGTTCCTCCATATGAGATGTAAAATTGTTCTGCGATTGTAATGTTTGCGGTGCTCAATGTCAAGTGAATTTTGATTTTTACATCATAAAAATAGCATTAATAGCCTAAAAGACGTAACATTGCCAAGGTAATCAAGATTGCGCCGCTGATCAGCAAAAAGATAAGAGATATGATAACAAGCTTCAATGGAAGATCACAGCGCTTAAAAATACCCCACAAAGTATTTTCCTGCCTAATCTGTTCAGCAAGCTGAGCTTTAGCTTGAGGGGCAAACTCTGCCTTTTCTTCCAAAGTCATTGAAGCCAAGCGTTCTTCTTTTTCTTCCTTACTTATTTTTTTTGCCTCTTCCAGAAGTTCTTCTGGAGAGCTTATGCCGCCAAGGAGTTCAGAGAGTTTAACGCTCATGCTTTTAGCAAGGTTTCTGCCTCTGAAAGCATTTGGAGATTCAGAATAGCCCAATCTGCACATATCCAGCAGCAAATCTCTGTCAACATTAGCTAAAAGAGTAAGTCCTAACTTATCCGCAAGGCTTCCAGAAAGCTCATTTGAAAAAGCTTCTATCAAAGGTTTTCTAACAATTTCAAAATCCAAGGTGACGATTGAATTCACAGCCAAGATCTTATGCTCTCTATTTTGTGATGACAAAAGCCCTATAACAAGGCTGGCAATACTGTCTCGGTCTATGCTTGAAAAAACCTGCATAGCTGTCATTCTAATTTTGGTGTTCTCCGACTGCATAAAGGTAGGCAAATACAAAAGCAAATAGTCAACATCCAGTTCAGCAAAAGCTTTGATTGCAGCTGAGACAAGGTCTTCATCATCAGTTGTATGCAAAAACTTCTTCAAAGAAGCCGCATCGCTCTTATCACCATATTTGCCGAACAGCTTTATAATATTCCCCTGCTCTTTCGCTGTTGAAGATTGAAAACGTTCTTTCAAAGCAGTCCTGTTCTCCAAGAAAAAGCTTTCTGGGGCTTTCATTAAGAAAAAGAGGCGTTCATCCAAAGAAAGCTGTTTATAAGCTGGAAAATCTATGGAATCCACATCCAAAGATATTTTCTTTCTTTTCCGTCTGGATTTTGTTCGTATACTAGGGGTTGACTCCTCCTGAGAAGCCTCCTCAATTTCTTCCGACTCTTCAGTTTTCTTAAGTTCACTCTCACCCTTATCTTCAAATGTATCAGAAGCTTTTGCCGAAGCACTTTTCTCTTCGGAATAAACAAGATTTTCCACCGTATTCTTTGTAGTGATTTGCTGCTCGCGAAGCAATCCCGTTATATAATCTTGATAATCTTCTTCTATAGCTCCTGAAAGGGAAAGAGTTTTGGCAACTGCAACCAAAATGCCGTTAACATGAAGCTTATGTGCAGAATCCAGATTTTTATTATTTTTCAAGATCTTCAAAGGCAGTTCCGGGTAGGCATTCTTGCAGAAAATTCTGCCAATTTTTCTTAAAATCTCCTTATCCCCTGTACTAACCATAAGCCTTAACAGATAAGGCTCCATCTCCACATAAGGGAAAAAATTAACCTTATTCAAAGCAACCAGCATATTTGATTTTTCAGGAGAGCGAATAAGCTCGGAAAAGTGATTCAGAGCTAACGATTTATTCACAGGGTACATCGCCTGAATAGCTTCTGCACGCACTAACGGTAATGGCGAGTTTAAAAGAGGTTCTATTACTGCCTGAGAACCCACAGGATCGAACTTTGGCAAAGCTGAGAGAGCTACTGCCATAACCACAGGCTCGGGATGTCTAGTCAAAGCCAAGAAACTTTTCTCGTCTTCAACTGAACCATATTGATTAAAAAATTTACAAAAGTTAGGCAAAATTCTACTTGCAAAATTTTCCCAACTGGAAGCTCTTATCAAGTCAATATTCATAAAGGCTTCTGCAGGATTCATGCTTAAAAGAAGAAGAGCAAGATCATCTATTCGAGCTGGATTGCCTAACAACTTTTTGAGATTATCCGAGTTAACAAGAATCTTAGCTCCCTTTCTTTTGAAGTAACCATATCTGAACGATTTCTTCAACTGAAAGGCCATAACTAGATTTTTTTCTCTGGCAAAAAGATTTTTTAATGCCGCCAAATCGTTTTCTGCAGGCTCAGGAGCTTTGTCGAATTTATCCAGGATATCCAAAGCTGCAATATTGCTCTCATATTGCAGATTCATAACCAAGTCGCTTATAGGAAGTTTCCCAGAATGCTTAGCCAAACAGTGCAATCCTTTATTTTATATATTAAAAGGCCAACTGAGTGCCAAAAAGGACATGAGGTTTTTCAGACGACAGATTATAAGCGGAAACATATACAGAAATAGATTCTAAAGAGAACTTCAAGCCTGCATTAAAACTATAGGACAAATTATCATCATCGAAATACTGAAAGTCTTTGTAATCAGAGACTTTAGCTTCAGCAATACATGATATAAGGTCTGAGAACCGATATTCAAAACCTATTCCGCCGTATAAAACGCCTTCTTTTTCTATTTCAATTGTTGAACCGCCGCCTAAATCTATCTTTTGTTCCTTTGTAAAAGCATATGATATATTTGCATATCCGTCTAGCTTTTGCGATACCCTATCTTTCAAAGTAAAGAAAATATTGCGTCCCGTCTCTATGTATTTCATTTCAAAAAAATTCATATCTTTTGAACTCATTGGAGCAAAGTTAAAGCCAAGGCAAAAATCTTGTTCTTCATCGGTTCCGCTAAACATCATTCCAAAAGCATGCAAATCCCTATCCCCCGAGAGAGCCTGGTTAAAAGGAAAAGACTTTCTTTCATAATCTAGATAAGACCAGTTAAACTCTACTCCTGGTCTTATATGATAACGCAAACTGTAGAAAGACTCTTCCTTCTCCATATTATAAGAACCTGAAGAATAGTTTTTGTCTTGCTTTGCGACAGAATGCGCATAAGAAGCTTTCAGAGTACCCTTTGGCATAACAGAAGGTACAGGAAAAGTCAAAAGACCTGTCTGTCCTCCCAAGGTAACACCATTGTTTCCAAGAGCTTTATTAGATTTTTTAAGTTCCGATGAACTTCTCTCCAGATTGGTTTCTTGAACATCAGGCAACTCAACAAGAACTTGCCCCAGCAAGCAATCAGGGTATAACACCAGCAAGAAAAGAAACAAAAAGAGAGGGAAAACTTTAGCTGTGAACTTCATATTTGGCTTCAAGGTCTATTAGTCCACTCGCGTTTTTCACCCTCCAGAACTTTAAGGACAGGGCTTAAGTCACGATTAGTCTCCGGGTATCTTGATTTGACTGTCTGCCATGTAATCATAGAATTTGAATAAGAGATAGATTCAAATTCAGGCAATTCATCTGTCTTAGAAATCAGCAACATATATGTTCCTGGCTCAAGATTTTCAAAAATATAGTGACCTTTGCTGCTATAAGAACCATCTGGAGCAGGAATATCTTTAGTGAAGGTTTTTCTTACCGCTTCAGGGATCTTAGCTATATTATAATAGCTCTCTTCAACCTTGTCATTTCCCACCATAACACTTTGTTTTGCTTCAATAGCCTTGAAAAGCATTATATAAAGACTAGTTTGAGGCTCTAAATAATATTGAGGATCCATAACCTGCCCATAAATTAGACATTTGCCTGGAGACAATTCTACTGCAGCCGACTCCACAAACTCGATCTTAATATCGGAAGGAATAGTGGAACCGCCTGGAACAATGTGAAGCAAGTAGCTGTCACTTGCCCAAGTCCCTTTTACAGCAATTAACTCATATTGAGCTCCTTCTGCCAATCCTCTGAAAAAGAAGACTCCATCTGCTGTGGTTTGAGTTTTGCTTACAAGACGGCCAGAATAATTTAAGTAAACCTCCGCATTGGCAACAGGCTTCGAGTCTTTAAGCACTACACCTGTGACATCTTTGGTTCCTTCCGCACCTTCATTTATGGTTTTAAGCCTATCCTCAAAAGCAATATCTTTTATTGTAAGGGTGTCATCATCTTCCCGGCAGCCTGTCGCAGTAAAAACTCCAAAAGAAATTGCGAGAATAACCAAAAAGAAAAAGATTTTTTTTCGCATAAATGGCATTGTGAGAATACTTCCTTTTCGTCGAAATGCTTGTTGTATCTGACATCGGCAAAAAGAAAGGCTTTATTTACTTTAGGGGAAAATGCTAGCCTGTGTTTTGTTTAAAACTTTTTATCCACAGATTACATAGATGGGATTTTAAGCACAGCTTTAAATCAGGGAGTAGGGGTTAGGGAGTAGCCTAAAAACCAGTGATGAGTGGTGCGTGGCGGGTAGTGAAATTGTTTCTAGACTCAATTACTGAAATTAATAACTATTTTAACCTGCTGATAGCCGTATGAAGCTTTGAATACAAAAAGGTTATAAGCTGATAAAAATTAGATATCGTAAAGCAAACAGAAAATCAAAGAGACAAAAAATTATGGGACAGCATATTCCTTATAAAAATACCTACAAATATTTATTATGAAGCAAAAAACAAGGTAATAAAACTCGGTTGAGTTTTTGGATTCTTGCTACGCCCTAACACCTACTCCCTAATCCCTGTTTTTTATGATGTATGAGAACAAGGACAAGCAAAATAAAATTCATAGTTCGCATTGTCTCTGTTGCCATCGCCATCCCATTTGGAATTGGCAAAAAACTTGATTTCTATTTTATTGATACCGCTTTCATTAGCAAAATAGGCATTGTTGAAAAGCAGATGATCAAGCTGAACAGAATCAGGCAAGTCTATAGGAACAGGAACGCCATTCTTACCTATTTTAAGAGGGTTGAAGGATATAATCTTGAGCAACTGGCGTCTATCTTCAAAAAAAGTTTTCATAGTCATAAATTCACGACGCTGGCCATTAAAGTCTATATAGAAATTAACAGGGCCTTCGTTGTTCAGATAGCCATAATACATAACAGAAAGAATCATCTCTCGCGGCTCTATGTATTCAAGCCTGAGAGTGACAGTTCCTTCGTTGTCTACGATAGATTTTGTTTCAGATGCTATAACCTTCATATTTTTATAGTAGCATAAAAGCTAAAAAAAGAAAACGGCGAAAGACAGTAAATAACTAATCTTTCGCCGTTACGGGAAGATATAAAGCGCAATTCTAATTTTGGGCGCCTTACAACAAATCCCTACTCCCTATCAATGAGTCAATTCAGCAAGTATTCGTTGAGTTCAGCCTGTTTTTTCGCTAACTCAAGCAACCATTGCTGTTCCGGATCTATGATGGATTCGATAACATTCTCAAACCATTCCCTGGCCAACTTTCTGTCTTCAAGACGTCTATAGAGCTCTCCGACAAGATAGCTTACTACCAAGGCATTATCCGGATTTGAAATAGTCGTTTTTTCGACAGCTTCTTTAAAAAACTTGATTGAAAGCTGCTGCATCTCTATTTCGGCTTTTCTGTTTTCACTGGCTCTGCAACACCAAGAAGCCCTCAAATAGAGATTGCCTATTTTATAAGGATTCACCTGAACTTCTTCATATATTTTTGCGGTTATAAAAAATTTAAGAGCATTTTCAGGCAATTTCTTAGCCAATGGCAAGGATTGAATTTTTTTAATTTTATCTGCTTTAATCTTAAATTTTTCCGCCTGCCCTTCGGAATAGTCTTCAGGATAAGCTGTAAAAGAGCACTTGGAGCATTGAACTAAATAGTATGGCAAAGGGTTTAGCCCTAAATAATGGGGATAAAAATCAGAGTCCTGTCCCTTGTGCATAAAGGAAACCACTATCTTTTCGTCAAACTCATTGCCGCATGAAGGACAAACATAATGTTCAGTGGTTAAAGTAGTCAAATTGTGCCGCCATTCTCCATTTATCTGGAAACTTATTCCTTAGAATTATGTACCAACCCGAAAGCTTTCGGAGGCCAAAAAGTAAGTTCAGCACGTCCTTTCAGCAAGCTTTCATCGAGCATTCCCCAAGTCCTGCTGTCATGGGAATTATTACGATTATCACCCATCACACAAAGCTGTCCTTGCGGTACCATTACTGGTCCATAGTTACCGAAAACATATTCCTTAACATAATCTTCGTCAAGCTTCTCTTGGTTTCTATATAATGATCCGTTTTTAATGGAAATCTCGTCTCCAGGCAAACCAACGACACGCTTGATGAAATCCTTTTCTGGTTCCAGAGGGTATTTAAAAACGACAACTTCGCCGTGCTTTGGTTCCCTCAGTTTATAAATCATCTTATTGACTATAATTTTTTCCTCAGAATGCAACTCTGGCTCCATGCAGGAACCCTCTATTACAAATCCCTGTATAACGAAGATCTGCAGCAACAAGAATACGAAAAATGCTTTAAAAAAGTCTTTAAACCAGTTCATTGCGGATGTACCCTTTGAAGAAAATTCCCAATTCCCTATATTGTTCTTCATGTTTATCTGATAAGAGGATTTTCGGATAAGTCTATGGTATTTGTAACCATAATCAGTTTTTTTATTTTTGTTTTTTCAAAAGAGCTTCAACAGAGGTTTTGTTGCTTCTGCCATCCTGATGTTCAGAATCCAAAGCATCCGGAAGTCCATGAAAAGGTTCGAGTACTTCCCCAAGCTCTATCCCCATATCCTCAAGTTTCCATTTGTCATAGTACAAGGTTGTTTCTTCTTTGCTCTTAGCAAGACTGTACATCCCCGCCTCAAAACGCTGTCTTTGAATTTCGTACATTGTCACGGCAGCAGCCACCGAAATATTGAGGCTCTGTACAAAGCCAGCCATAGGCAGATATATATTCACATCTGCCATCTCTGCAATCTCGTCGGAACAGCCTCTATGTTCGTTGCCGAAAACTATTACCCAAGGCTTTGTCCAATCAGGAGTTCTAAAATCAACTGATTCTTTTGCCATGTGGGTGACTGCTATTCCATACCCTTTTTCCCGATATTTCAAAAGCTCATCTGACAAGCTTTCTTTTAGACGTACAACTTCGACCCATTTTTCAGTTCCCTTAGAAACCGCCGTGTTTATTTTTCCTTCACTGGCGTAATCGGGAAGCCATAAAACCTTGCTTATCCCAACTGCGTCAGCAGTTCTGACTACAGCCGCCATATTATGAGGGTCATGTACATATTCCAGAGCCAGCACTAAATCGCTTTGTCTTCTGTGAAGAACCTGGCGGAGTTTTTGGAGTCGTCTTTCGGTTGCCATTTTTTGTCCTTTACGGCAAGGTTTCAGATGACTTTAAAGCCTCGGAAACCAATTCAGCCGTTTTTCTGGGAATTGAAGCTCTTGCAGCGATCTCCTCCGCATCAGCCTTTGCTATAGCCGAAATAGAACCGAAAGCCGCCATAAGCTTCTTAAAAGTAATCGGCCCCACCCCAGGTAATTTTAACAATGAAGATCCAAGTGTACGTTTCGTATGAGTTTTATTTTGGAAAGTATTGGCAAAACGATGCGCTTCATTTCGCAACAATATGATTTTGCGCATTCCAGGAGAAGAAAAAGGAATTTTTATTTCATTCCCTGCTTCGTCAACGAATAGTTCGTTTCTCTCTGCAAGTCCCAAAACTTTCACAGCCAAGCCTAGTTTTTCCACTTCTCTTAGAGCTGCTCTAACCTGAGTTATTCCCCCATCTACCAAGAACAGATCAGGCAATCTGTAATCTTCGGCAATCAGACGCTCAAAACGTCTCCTTGTCACCTCTGCTATAGAAGCCGGATCATCCCCTCCCTTAGCAGTTTTAATATGATATTTTCTATATTCCTTCTTTTTAAGCTGAGCATTTTCCATTACAACCAAAGCCGCAACAGGATCGACTCCCTGAATATGAGAAATATCAATACACTCTATGACAATAGGCATAACAGGCAAATTAAGACGACTTTGCAAATCCACGACAGCATCGTCTATTCTTCCAGTCTGTGCAGAAGCTATATGCTGCAAGGTTTCCAAGGCATTCTCATCTGCCGTTGTCATGAGTTTTTTATATTTACCCCTCTTTGGAATACGTATTTCAGTTTTGTATCCGCTTACTTCGGTAAACATCTGAGCCAAAGCTTCAGCATCTTCAGGAGGCTCTGAAACAAATATAGCTCGAGGCACAAGATTTGAATCATAAAAACGGCGCATAACCGCTGACAAAGATTCCGAAATTGTCTCTTCTTGTCCGCTTGCCATTACCGCTCTTTTTCCGAGAAGCTTCCCGCCCCTTATCAAAAGTATAGAAAAAGCTGTTTTGCCATTGGCCGAAGCTACACCCCAGAAATCAAGATCGAGAGGTTTTAAAAATTCAACAATCTGAGATTCGAAAAAGTTTGTCAAGCCTTCCAGCAGATCTCTTAATTCAGCAGCCTCTTCATATCGAAATTCAGCAGCCTTTTCTCCAATCTCTGCTTTTAAAGCAGAAAAATCAAAGCGCTCTTTCCCTGATATAATATCTATCGCTTTATTCAGAGACTCCAAGTAGGTTTCTCTGGCAATAAGATTGGCACAAAGCCCATCACAATAATCAAGATGATATCTAAGGCAGGGCTTACGCCTATCTGATGGAACAAGATTCTTCTGTTTTGATGTACAGAGTTTAAAATGTACAGACAAATAGTCTATTACCCTTGTCAGCTCAAATGCGCTCGGATAAGGACCAAAGTAGAGATTTCCATCTTTAAAATTTACTTTGCGAGCCTTTTTAATTCTTGGAATAGGTTCACTCAAAGTTATCATTATATAAGGATAAGTCTTGTTATCCTTCAAGAGCACATTATAGTGAGGCCTGTATTTCTTTATGAGATTATTCTCGAGTATAAGCGCCTCGACCTCGTTAGCCGTCACTATATATTCAAAATCAGCAATTTTGGAAACCATTATCTTGGTTCGCAAATTTGAATGAGAACGGGCAAAGTAAGAGGAAACCCTCTTCTTCAGGCTCCTGGATTTTCCTATATATATAATCTCCTTTTTGGCATCTTTCATTATATAAACGCCAGGAGATAAAGGAAGTTTAGCCAGTTTTTCTTCTAAATACTTGCTCATTGCTTTATTTCAGCTCAATATTTCTTTTAGAATTTCATTATCCACTATCCACCAATCACTATCCACTCTAGTGCGGCGGCAAATCTGTCATGCAACATTTAGTTTATTAAATTGGAGAATATAATAAGCAACTTTTAGATATTACGCCGCACTAGAGGTCTTATTCCTCTGAGTCGGCAGCAGACTCTCCTGAAAACTGTGCTGCTTTTATATCGGCTCTGATTTCTTTTGCTATAAAATAGGCTTCTGTATCTTTCTCTGTTTTATCAGCAAAATCACCCGCTATCTTAACACGCGAGTCTAAAAGAACCCTTGCTTTGACCGTGCTCATCAAAACAAGATTGGGTTTAAGAGCTATTAGCTGCCCATCATCTTTTTTCAAATACCAAGCATAATAATATCTGCGTCTGGAAATAGCCTTTTTTTGCGGAATCAAGAAACCTGAGATTTCCAGCTGCGAACCATCTTCTTCTGAAGAAAGCGGGTTCTCAATACTTTGTTGCTCTGAAAAATCATTTTGTAAAGCAAGCTCTGGAGATTCAGGCTTTAAAGGTTTGACTGTTTCAGCAGGCTTTTCTATTTCCGCAGAGGAGAGATTTGTTTCTGAAACAACAGGCAGAACTGGTTCGGCAACTTTTTGAGTATAAGATGACACCTCTTGCACAAAAGGTTCCGTAACATGAAACTCTGAATCGGAGTTTGCCGGAGAATCTATTTGAGGAGCTGAAAACTCAGGCACAGAGGGTTCAGAGGGGTTTGAAAAGTCTGTCTGCAAAGACGGGTCAGAAGGAATAACTGGTTCCAGCGGAATCAAAGGTTCTTCCAAGACTGGTTCAACAATTTCTTCTTTTGGAGCCAAGCCATATTCTTCCGATTTCTCATCAAATTCATTTAAAAGAGCTTCAAAGTCTTTATCACCTTTTTCAAGCTCTGCTTCTAAGGCTTCCAAAGGATCCAGAAAATCAGTATGAATCACTTCTCCAGTATTTAAGCTCTGTTTGCCTGCAAAAGCAACTTTGCCTGGAAGAAAAATCAAGGCTAACAATATAATAAGAGTTTTTTTCATCACCAGCTCTCCTTAAGCTCAAGGCACATATATTAGCATGTTTTCATTTATGAAAACCACTTAAGAATTTCCAACCACGAAATACACGAAAGGCACGAAAAAAACTTCAAAACCTTTTCTCTAACAGAGAAGACACGGAATACGCTGACTAAGAAGCGCCAATCAGTGCTTCTGTACATAGAGAATGGAATCATCCTTAAGCTTTTTTTCTCTAAGGTTTTGATATTAAATTGCTCATTTATCCAATTCTATTATGAGTTGAATATTTTTAGAGAAATCAGTGCATTTAACTTGTACTATTAAAATGCTAACATGCCTCCTCCATCTGTGATAAAATTCAAGCAATGGAGGTTTCAATGCGATTTTCACAGCAACAACTACAAAAATATCTTCAAAGTGCCATAAAAGCCGCATCTGCAGCAGGAAAGGAAATCTCATCCTCTTTTGGCGGCTTATTTCATGTCGAAAAAAAAGGCGACATTAACCTTGTCACAGAGACGGATTTGGCGGCAGAAAAAGCAATAAAAGAAATACTCTTAGCTGAAACTCCAGAAATCAACTTCTACGGTGAAGAAGGCGGCGGCTCAGGATGGAAGGAAACTCCAACATGGGTTGCAGATCCTTTAGATGGCACGAGCAACTTTGCAAAAGGCCTGCCCCACTTTTGCGTTTCCATAGCCCTCTGTGACAAAGGACTTCCAATCATAGGTGTTATACATCAGCCTCTGACCAATGAAGTTTATACAGCTGTTAAAGGAGCTGGAGCTTTTTTGAACGGCAAGCCTCTTAACGTCAATGATAAAACCGACTTAAACGATACGCTTGCGGCCACAGGATTTCCATATAATCGCCGAAGCAATTTGGATTTAATAACTTCCAGAGTCAAAAATGCTCTTGCCGCTGCCCACGACTTGCGAAGGCTCGGTTCAGCAGCTCTTGATCTATGTTTTGTCGCAAGAGGCATTTACGGAGTTTATTGGGAAGACAGCCTCATGCCTTGGGATGTAGCAGCCGGAATGCTTATTGTAGAAGAAGCTGGCGGTAAAATAAGCAAGTTTGACGGTTCAATCGCATATCCTGACAGCAAAGAAATTCTCGCCACAAACGGTCTTTTACACGAAACGGCGATAGAGAAGATAATTTTCGTCTAATATAATCTATCCACAGATTACGCAAATGACCGCAGAAAAAAAAACAAAACTTTTTTTTAACCACAGAACACACGGAATACACGGAAAAAGACCTCATACCAAAAATCTCGGAAAAGTCATCTGCTTTTGTTTTCGGATAGATCGGCTGTTATGGATGTTGGTTCTTACTCGCCACTCATCACTGATTTTTAAGCTAGCTTAAAAATCTCATCTGTGTCCATCTGTGGATAGAAAAAATTGTACCCGATAATAAACATTTAGAAAAAACAGACTGGTAGTTAATCTTTATATTTTACACTATTTGAACTTTTTCCAGACGAGCCAGAAACCACGACCTTTGGCTGAAGCTATATCAGCTTCTCCATTTGTGCCGGATATTTTTTGAGCCAGCTTTTTAAGTTCTTCAGGAGAAACTTTTGGAATGTCTTTCTTCTGATTAAGGCCAAAACGTCTTTCAATTTCTTGGATTACCGAATCAGGGGTGCTAAGACCATAGCCGCCGCCCATAAAAGCAATACCGCCTGGTTTAAGTGCTTTAAAAACACCTTTCAAGGCTGCTTCCAAGTCAGCCCAAAAGAACAAAGAGCCGCGGCTGATGACAGCATCAAAGGTTTCGGCTATAAAAGGCAAAGAGCAAGCATCGCCTTCTATCATAATAGCTCCTTTGGCTCTTTTGGCAGCTCTTTGCAGCATATCTTCAGAAATATCCAAGCCCACCACAAGCTCAGGATCATGTCGCAAAAGAGCTTCAGATATGTGACCAGGACCGCATCCCAGATCTAAAACCCTTTTACCTTTAATAGAAAAGCCGCCTCTGTTCATGAGATCCCTGACAAGCCAAGGGAAAATAGGCTTTAAAACTTCTTCAGCAAATTTTTCGTAATGATCTTTTAAATTTCCCATAGTTAAGTTTTATCCACAGATTTATACAGATAGGATTTTAAGCATAGCTTAAAATCAGGGAGTATGGTATAGGCGTAGAGGGTAGTAAGAAGCAAATACCCAACAAACCCCTTATCCAAAACCTTTTATAAACCACAGAACACACGGAATACAAGGACAAAATATTCATCCGCAGATTACGCAGATAGACACAGATGAAGTTTAGTTTATTAAATTGGAGAATATGATAAGCAACTTTTAGATGTCGCACTAGTCCTTGCCACTGTTTTTTCAGGGTTTGGTGTTTCTCATGCTCTTAGGCTGACCTGTAGCTTCAAGAACATTGAGCCAGAAAGTGCTTTCAGGATCTATAACCTTGTTCTCTCTTGTAACCATTTTCATAGGCACATAAGTGAAAGAATTGTTCCATCTGCCGACTATCATGCCTGTTTTCCCGGACATAGCCGCATGCACAGCATTCTGAGCAAGCTGAATGCAGTATCTGCTGTCAGAAGGAATAGGTCTGGAGCTTCTGATCATGTAGCTGGGATCTATGTATTTTACATTTACATGCATTCCCTGTTCATCAAAAAACTTTTTGATTCCATCACGCAAGAAGATTCCCACATCGCCGAACTTGCGGTTGCCGGAAGCATCGTATTCGTCTTTTGCGCAAAGATAAGCGCCGACTCCTTCGGCAACTACTATCAAAGCGTGAGATTTGCGTTTAAGTCTCTTAAGAAGATGAGAGTAAAATCCGTTGGGGCCTTCCAACTCAAACGGAACTTCCGGGATAAGACAGAAGTTCACTTCTTGAGAAGCTATTGAAGCGCTTGCAGAAATATACCCTGAATTTCTGCCCATAAGTTTAACGAGACCTATGCAGTTCTGATAGCCCTTTGCTTCTACGTGAGCTGATCTGATAGAGGCCACAGCATGGGTACAAGCTGTTTCGAAACCGAAAGTCTTGTCTATGAAAGGGATATCGTTATCTATTGTTTTTGGGATACCTATGATTGAAATAGGCAATCCGCGTCTGTTCACCTCATCGGTTATCTCAGAAGCGCCGCGCAAAGTGCCATCACCCCCGACACAGAATAGCATGTTGATCTTATAATCCATAAGGCGATCAACCATTTTGGCAACATTCTGATTTCCTCTAGATGAGCCCAGAATTGAACCGCCCAACTCATGAATATCGGAAACTTTGTCAGGCGACAAAACAATCGGCTGCAAACCGGATTCTTTTATCATTCCCCAATAACCGTATCTGAAACCGTAAATACTCTGAGCCTTATAAAGGAAATGCAGCTGCATAACCAAAGAACGTATAACATCGTTAATCCCTGGACAAAGACCGCCGCATGTTACAATACCAGCTCTTACGGCACCAGGTTCAAAAAAAATCTTTTCTCTGGGACCAGCTTTTTCAAATGAAAGAGGTTCTTCACCATTCTCTATATATTGTTTTATAGCACTCAGACGATTAGAGTAAAGAATACGCTCATTTTCGTCTATGTAGTTTGTCAGATAGTCGCCATAAACAGTTGAAAGGTTAAGCGGAGAAGGAACAGTACATTCACCTAGAGTTTGAACAGCAAAATCATTATGTGTAAGTGTCATGGCACCCATCCCTTTGTTAATTTGAGGCATATTATAACATATTGAACCACGAAATACACGAAAATCACGAACAAACTCCAAGAACGATGCTAGGCATAGCATCCGATCTATCTACAGATTACACAAATAACAAAGATAAGAACCAAAACTCTTTAAACCACAGAACACACGGAATACACAGAAAAAGGCTCCAGCGAAAAAAAAAATATCAAAAAAGCCTATCTGCTTTTTCTCACTCTCGCCTTAAACCATTGATTTTACAAGTAAACTTAAAAATCTCTGTATTTATCCGAGAGTCGACCTAAATTGTATTCTATTGCCATAGAATTGCAATTTGTGTCGATTTTTTGCCAAGAAACATCATAGAGTTGGAAAGGAGGAAAGGCTTGTCATTGAATAGAGAGGTTTTAGCTGCAACACAGCACTAGTTATTGCAGATTTAGTTCCAATACCTTGTTACAGCCTTTTATAGTCGACATTCTATGGGCAATGATTATGGCAGTCCGATCTTTGGTGACTTTTTCAACCACCTGTTGGATAATTTCTTCTGTTCTGGAATCCATCGCCGAAGTGGCCTCATCCAGAATCAATATCTGAGGGTCATCCACCAAAGCTCTCGCAAAAGAGATAAGCTGGCGTTCTCCGGCAGAAAGATTTGAGCCTTTTTCATATATTTTGGTATTCAAGCCTTCCGGAAGAGTTTCAACAAACTGCTCTAATCCAGCATCTTTAATGATTCTTTGAAGTTTTTCAGGATCTTTTTTTGCCGGGTCCAGAAATATATTGTCCTCGACAGTTCCTGAAAATATTGTCACATCTTGCTGTACAAGGCCTATAGCTTTTCTAATGGAATGAAGAGAATATTCACGCAAGTCTGTGTCATCAATGAGTATTTCGCCTTCTGAATAGTCATAGAAGCGTTTCAGCAACGAAGCCAATGTAGTCTTTCCTGCTCCAGTCCTGCCAATAATCGCAACTTTATCGCCCTTTTCTATTGTATAATTGAAATCTTTTATGACCGTTTTGTCTTCGTCGTAAGAAAAAGTCAGATTTTTGAACTCAATCTTGTCTTTAAACTCCTTAAGGTCAACACCCTCATCCAGGTCTATATCATCTTCTCTCGCAAAATAACCAAAAACCCGTTCAGCAGAGGCAAATCCGTTTTGTAAAATAATCAACTGCTCGCTGAGACGCATTATAGGGTGGAAAATTCCATCGAGATAACCCAGAAAAGCTACCAAAACGCCTACTGTTATGGCTCCGTTTTTTACTAAATATCCGCCAAAACCTATCAATAACGCATTAGAAAGAGCATTGCATGTAAGATGTACAGGGTCAAAAAGACCTCTGTAGATAAGAGAGCTAATTGATATATCTCTGTAAGAAGAACTTAAAGCCTTAAAATTTTCAATCCTTTCAGACTGTTTTCCAAAAACGCCAACAATATCTATTCCCGAAATATTTTCTGATAAAGCGGTGTTCAAAATTGCAAGTTGCTGTTTTGCAAGCCCATAAGACTCGCGAAGTTTATCTTTTATCAAAATTATAGCATACACAAGAAGCGGAACCACCGCAAACACCAACAGGGTAAGCTGCCAGCTCTTATAAAGCATAACCAAAAACATGGCTATAACCATCAAAAAATCGCCCAGCATATAAATGATTTCGCTTTCAAAAAAACACCTGAGGTTCTCAACATCGCTTGTCAAACGTACAACTAAACGTCCGACCGGATTTTTATCAAAGAATTTCATCGGCATTCTCTGGAACTTGGAAAACAAATCCACCCTAAGCTTATAAAGAAGATTCTCACCCACGTATTGAGAACCCAAATTTCTGAGCCAGAAGGTTAAAAAAGCCTTCAGGATAACAAGCCCAAGAAAAGTGAAGGAAAGAGGCTTAAGCGGTTCTTTCAAGCCAGGCTTTAGAGCTTCGTCAACCAGTTTGCCCAAAACTGCCGGAGTTGCAACATATACCAGAGCTCTAAGAATCAAAAGAACAGCTATCAGAAGGATATAACCCGTCCAAGGTTTCAAGTATGGCCAAAACTTTAAAAGCAAGCTCGCATCCTGCTGCTGTTTTTCTATATATTCTTTTTCAAAGTAAGTTTTCTTTTCCGACATTCTATCAAAATTCCTTTTGCCGTTCCCAAAGTGAGGCATAAAGACCATTTGTCTTTAAAAGCTCTTCATGAGTGCCCTCTTGAGAGATTTTGCCATCCTCCGAGAGACAAATTATATGGTCAGCATCGGCTATACTCTTTATTCTGTGAGAAACTATTACCTTTATAATATCGGGCGTATTTTCTTTAACTGCGGCAATAATCTGATTTTCAGTTGCCACATCCACAGCGCTCGTAAAATCGTCCAAAAGCAGCACAGGCCTTTCAGAGGCCAAAGCTCTGGCTAAGGAAACGCGCTGTTTTTGTCCCCCTGAGAGATTAACTCCGCGCTCGCCAAGCAAGGTCTGCAAACCGTCAGGAAAGCTATCCAAATCCTTTTTAAGTCCAGCCAAAATTGCATAATGCTCTGCTTTTTCTTTATTTTCCTGATCTTCACAAGCAAAAAGGATATTTTTCTGTATGCTTTCTGAAAACAGGAAGGATTCTTGAGGCACGAATGCAAAATAGTTCTGAAATTCTTGCAACTCCAAGTCCTTTGAAGAAACAGAATCATTAAACAGAACTTCTCCGCCTTGAGGTTCATATATACGCATTAAAGCCTTCAGAAGGGTGCTCTTAAAAGAGCCGACAGGCCCTGTGATACCTAAGGTTTCACCGGATTTCAAGGTGAAGCTCACATTGGAAAGAGCGCCGGCAGTCCCTTCCGGATAAGCAAAACAGAGGGCTTTAACTGTCATTGCGAAGTCCTTTTCGACAGCGGGAGGCAAAAGTTTGTCATTATGTTCATAGACAGGTTCCTCCTCCAAGATTGTTATGCACCTGAACAAAGCCGCCTTGGTCTCCTGAAACATCTGAATGAGTATACTTACTGCAGTCATAGGCCAGCGAAGCATAATCATGTAGCTTTGGAAAGCTACGAAAACGCCTATGGTTATCTCGCCTTTCAGCACAAGCGTTCCCCCGAGGAACATCAACAGGAAAAGGGCGAGATCGGAAGGCATATCAAAAATGGCTTCCCGCAATGCTGCAAGGCGAACCGATCTAACAGAAGCTTTCTTATATCTTTTTGTATAATCTTCAAAAGAAGCTATTTCACTGTTTTCTAAGCAGTAACCTTTAACAATACGGATTCCAGAGAGATTTTCCTCTGCCTTGACAGTCAAGTCAGCCAAACGTTTTCTTACCTCATAAGCCCGGTCAAAAAAAAGTTTTCTAAGCAAATACTGGCTGAGAGAAAGCAAGACAAAAGGCAAAAGCATGACTAAAGCAAGCTTCGGAGACATCCATATCATAATCAGCGGCAAAATAGTTAAAAAGAAAAGCGCATCGTAAAACATTACAAAACCTATAGACATAGCATAGACTACTTGCTGAATATCGTTTGTCATTACAGACATCAAATCGCCTAAACGGGCTTTTTTAAAATATTTTGACGGCAATCTCATCAGATGAATAAAAAGCATAGTTCTTAAGTCAAATACTGCATTATGTCCAGCGATCCCCAAATGATAACGCCAAGCGAATCTGCCTATTCCCTTAATTGCTGAAAGCGCAAAGATCGCGAAAGCAGACCAAGTTATAGCAGCGACAGAGATTTCTTCTTTGCCTGTCAGCTTGTCTATAAGGTAGTTCAGAAACATCGGCGGAAAAATCTGCGCCAGATTTGTAATGAAAAGTGCTAAAAAACCTATCAAAAGATATTTTTTATAGGGTTTAAGCAAGCTGAAAAAGAAAAACAAAGGAGACAGTTTTTTCTCTTTTATTTCAGCAGAAGTCACTCAGTCAACCTCATAATATTGACTCTCAGACCTGGTTTTTTAGATGAAAAATAAAAACTTGTAGCGCTCGCCAATTCAGGCGGCTGTTCAACAAGGCACAGGAAGGAAGCGTTTGAATTGACGCCTAAATTGCGGGCATCGGTAAGAATGCCCATTTCAATGTAATGTATATAAGAGGGCAATCGCATATTTTCCTTGTAGCTGTATCTCACTGCTCCATTCAAGTCGCCTTTTTGTACAGCTTCTTTAATCTCGGGAGCAAAACCTTGAGTCAGTTCAACCAGAAGAGCATAATTCCAATCCGTGAAAAGCGCGTCTTTCGTATAGCCGCTGAGCTGCTCTATTTTTGACGCTCCTGACTCACTTGCGGCGGTCAGAGCTTTCATAAAGTCTTTTCCGAATCTCTCGTATAGATATATGTAAAACAAGCCTTTTTGCCCATAATCAGCCAGTTTCTTCGAAAAATAAAAAAGATCCAGGTCTAAGACTCCTGTAGAAATCCAATTGGCAAAACGGGGGTCATTAGCTATAGAATCAACTCTTGCTCTTTCCGTGCCAGCCTCATAGACAACGGTATATTCATCATGCTGGCCTCTGTATTGTCTGTATCGTCCTTCTGCACAAACTGACAAGCCTTCGTCAATAGCCAAATCTTCCTGTCTGGCACCCAAGACCTTGCCTGAAGCATCAACTTTCAACTTTGACGAATAGTTAATGGCATGCTGCATTTCATGAACTATGGTTTCCCGAGCATCCCGCAGCCAAATAGGCAAACTGATTCTATCTATTCTTGTGCCGATTCCTATCAGATCTCGCGGGTTTTCTGCAGAAAGAAGGTCATAATAATAAAAAAGTCCGGCATATCCTAAAGAGCTGTAATAAGGAGACAACAAGATAGAAAGCTTGCCGTCTTTGTCAACATCATGAACCTTGCCATAATTTTCCGTCATAAAAGGATAAATATATGTTTCAAACTCTTTAGCCAATGCTTCTAAAACAACAGGGTCCGTGTTATGTACAAACAGTTCGCCTCCAGCACCTTTATAGCTGTTATAGTCCACAAAGAACTTAGCATTCTCTGTCACTTTTGCGAGGGTAACCTTTACTGACTTGCCCAAAACAGGAACAAAATATTCTTCTCCTTCTATTTCATCAGCATGGTTATAAACAGGAACAGGTATCTTGTTTGCTCTAAGATTTGCTCTGACATATAGGTTTTCAATGTCTTCCAGATTCGGCAAACCGCATTTTCTGATCGGCATATCGCTTGAAATCACCTGACTCAAACGTTTGAAAGCTTCCTTATTGCCAGTATTGTTTAATACTTTCAAGAAAGAAGGCTCTGGTTCTTCATTATCCTTTTCTTCACCTGGCAAACTGATATTAAAGTTATTAGAACCTGGGGAAGCATTAGTTACTTGGAGAGCATAATAATTTTTTTCGCCTTCTTCAGCTGGCAAATCTGTAAAAACTATTTGCTCAAAACCGCTTTCAAGACCCGCTCTTGCAAACTGCTTAGTCATATTAGACAATGACTTTGAATAGAGAAAACCTGGCTCTATCTCGTCATAGCTGTTCGAGTTTTTTTTGGAAAAGACGCAAGCAGAAAGAAAGACAAGAGGCAAAAGCAGGCTTAAAAGAAGGTGTTTTTTATTCAAGGTGTAATTCTCAAGAAAGTGATTTTAGCAGGATTTACAGAACTTGCGTTTTCTATAGTGAATTTCAAATCAGGGGGCAAAGGAGGAGATTCTCCTTCTTCCAAAGAAACAGGTTCTTCATAAGCAGGCAAAACAACATAAAACAATGCGGATTCAGAGAATGACGAATATTTATTCACAGATTGCAGCCAATCCAAATACAGATCATCAATATTGTTGAAACACAAGTCTTTCAGAGCTTGCGGAAGCTTTGCTTTGTTATCAATAAGCTCGGGCGTACACTCTACGGCAACAGCCGTGAAGAAATCTTGCTCAAGAGTTTCCGGCGTATAATTTGATTTGCCAAACATTGCCGCTATTTCATAAGAAGCTGCATCTGTTCCCATATAGGGCATTTTAGCTATTTTGCTTATAGCTTCCTCACCCAAACGGTCATAAATATAGGATAAAAACAGACCGCACCTGCCATAGTCACTGCTTGTCTCCTGAAAAGAGTAGACACTGCCAGCTGGGTTATCAACCCATCCTATAACGTGTGGATTATTGCCCGAGTAATCAAGAGAGTGTCCCAGGCCCTGCATATCGGAATAAGGCGGCAGACCGGCTTTTCCGCGCATTTGTCTGTAACGTGCTTCTATGGCGACAGACATGCCTTCATCCAGCCATATTTCTTGGTCGTAATAAGTTTTATTAAAGCCCGTGCCATATATGCCGCCTACGCATCCCTTATTAGAGAAATGTACAGCATGCTGGCATTCATGAATCAAAGTTACAAGAGCATATTGTTTCCAGTTATCTCCTGAGACAATCGAAATCGGAGGTTTCCAGTTATCTCCTGAGACAATCGAAATCGGAGGCGACAAAAAAACAATGTCACATGGCTCAGAATTATAGTCCGATGACAATAATGAAGGGTCAAAAAGTCCCACCAGATCAGAGCCATAACTAAATATTGAAGGGGTAATCAGAACAGAAAGCTTGCCGTCATTATCTGCGTCAAAAATTTTGCCATATTTTTCCAAAATAGGATACATATAAGCATCATATTCAGGTCCAAGAACATTTTTTACAAACGACTCCAAACTGTCAGGCAAAGGTTCATAACCGGAATAACTCTCTTTATCCACAAAAATCTTCAAATTAGCAGATTTGTATACCAGCTTACATTCAGTTCTTGGGAGTATTTCATAATTAACGGAAGCATTTAGCCTATAACGTTTTCCCAGCTCCTCAGAAGACATGATTGAAGCTCTTACAGATGCTCTTTGAGAAGCTTTGGCAGCCCTTAGTTTAGCCAAGCGCACAGGGTCTGAAAGTTTGCGTCTTATTGAAGAATGAGCATTAAAAATCTTCTGATTTCGCAAATGCTCAGCAGGAAAAGCAGAAACAGCTTTTAGTGAAGAAGCATAGCTGTCAGCATGATAGTTTAAGGGCATCTTAATAGTTGTAGCCCCGCTTGCATCAACCTTAACAAGCCATTTTGTAGGCTTGTCAGAAGGCGGCATTACAACTGCAATATGCGGATCTTCAATATTCTCCAGAACAAATCTTTTATCCGGATTTTCATTTTTTACATTTTCATTAACCTTGTATTCGATTTTTTCCCGCAAATCGTCATCAATATCCAAAAAGCAGCCGGTAGCAAAGAAAGAGCAAAAAAGACAGGCTAATAGAAAGAAATATTTCTTACGGTTCTTGTTTAACATATTTATCAAACCAGTCGAACTGCTCCTGCAATACATGCATTATAGACTCTCTGGCCTCATAACCGTGAGATTCGTGCGGCAAAATAACAAGTCTGGCATTCCCGCCGTTACCTTTTATCGCTGCATAGAGACGGCGGCTTTGGTCTGTATAAGTTCCCGGATTCTGATCTTCTCCGCCGTGAATTATAAGAATAGGCTCTTTTATCTTGTCAGCATAAGTGAAAGGAGACATTTCATGATAGATATCTTTTGCCTCCCAGTAAGTCCTTCTCTCGCCTTGGAAACCGAAAGGAGTCAAAGTTCTGTTATAAGCTCCGCTTCTGGCTATACCGGCTGCAAAAAGGTCTGTATGGGCAAGCAGGTTTGCCACCATGAAAGCGCCATAAGAATGACCTGCAACTCCTATTCTGTCTCTGTCGGCAACGCCCAGCTCCACAAGTTTTTCGACTGCCGCTTCTGCACCTGCCGTTATTTGCGAAACAAAGGTGTCATTGGCTGTCAGAGGATTACCAACAACTGGAATTTCTGCATTGTTCAATACTATGTAACCGTTAAGCAAAAAGAACAGAACAGAAGAGCCGCCTATTCTGGTATAGCGGTTTCCGGAAGTTCTTACCTGCCCCGCTGTTTTAACATCAGTATATTCACGCGGATAAGCCCAAATTACAGCCGGATAACGCTTGCCTGGCACATAATCGACCGGATAATAAAGCATTCCGCTTAAAGGAACACCATCAAATCTTTCGTATTTGATAAGTTCCTTTTTCACCCTTGAGAGTTCTTTGGTCGGAGCCTCATAAAAAGTCAGCTGTTTTCTTTCGGTGCCGGAAGAAGCTCCGCCGCAAATATCAGTTAAGAAATAGTTAGGCGAAGTTTCTGTATTTTCCCGAGAAACAACTATTTTTGTCAGATCAGAATTTGCAAATCCGAAGAAAGACTCATAATACTCAGAACCTGACACAAAGAGATCTGTAGTTTCTTCGGTTTCAAGGTTATATTTGCGCAAAAACGGCCTAAAGCCTTCAGGTGTAGCTCCGCGTCCTTCCATATATATGTATTTGCCTTCTTCTAAGATGCCCAAAGTTTCACCAGAGTCATTATAACGATAAAGTATATCTCCAGGATCGCCATATGTATCGTTTGTATTGCGGCCAAAAAGCTTTTTGCATTCGTCAGCTCTATTGGTCTTGGCGAAATCAAAAATCCTGCCTTGAATCCATTTGGTATCGCGATCATAGTCCCAGATGATGCCCATATTTTCTTTATTAAGCAAATCAGTTCCGGCATACCTGAAAGGCAGCTTTATGACTTCTCGGGGTTCTTTATCAAAAGGAGCTTCCCAAGAATACATGCAGTCACGAAATTCTGCGGGCTTAGAAGGGTCGCCGCCATCCAAGGCTTCCACCCAGCAAAGAGTCGATGGTTTAAGGGATTGCCAGAAAAGGCCGCGCATGCCTTCGCTCACACCTTCAATCGGTATTTCTTCTCCGACAGGAATATGAGCCAGCACCTTTATTAGCTTGCCTGTTTCATCCCAAAGTTCGTATCTGTGCGCAAAGTAATGATGAGGAACCGTTCTGGAAAATGGAGTCTCTAAAATTTTAGCGACTGTGTATTTTCCGTCAGGCGAAGTTGAAACATATCTGAGCAAACCTGGCGAACCAAACTTTTTGGAGGCAGTAGTTGTAACATCAATTTTATAGAGCTGAGAAGCCGCATAATATTCAAAGAGTTTATCGTCATAATCTGTCTGAAGCAAATCCTGATATGTGCGGACCTGTGAAACTTTGCCCAAGGACTCAGAAATCTCAGGTATCTCAGGAATAATCGGCTTGATTGGAGGTTCGCCTCTGTTTTCATGCCACAGAGGAGCAAAAATATACTGGCTGTCCATGCTCCACCAGAAAGGCCCTATGAGCACAGAATTTAACCGATCGGGAGTTATTTTTTTCGAGGTGTTTTCATGAGGATCGAAAAACCATACGCTTGAACCTTTTGGCGTATAAGCCGCAGCTGCAAAAAACTTGCCATTAGGAGCCCATATAGGAAATCCGAAGCGTGTATCATAGGGAAGAGAGAGTTTTTTGATTTCACCAGATTTAAGGTCTATAAAAGACAATGCCTTAACAAAATATCTTCTAGTTTTTATATTAAAACGAGTAAGTATCCTCATCCCTGCCAACTTAGCCATAGGCTCTGCCAAGTCTTCGAGAGTAAGCATGCTCGTATATTCCACCAATAAAGCAAAATCGCCTGTTGGCGATACAGAAAGCTGGGGAGTATTAGGTGTATCTAAAATGTCAATAATGTGCTGTTTTGGCTGTTTATATCCAGTTTTTTTCATATTTTGAGCTTGTATAGAACTAAGTGTAAAGAATAAGACAAAAATTACGGCTATAAATCTTTTAATGGCTAGTTCCCCCTTTCCTTATAAGACATTCTAAAAGAAAGGAAGCTAAAAAACAAGCAATCTAAAGCTGTCAGCGACCAGCTACTACCATTCCGTTTTCAAATAGTGGTATAAGCGCAGCTTGGCGGTTTTGTTCAATTTCGGCCAGCTGTTTCTCTAGGATTTCTATTTCAAACTTTCTGGCATCAATATATTTAGCCAGTTCAGTTTCTTGAGCAGAAAGTTGCTGAGAAGAAACAGGTTGTTCAGAAATAACTGCTGTTACAGACGCAGGTGTTTTATCCGGTTCAGTTTGTAGATTTTTAACTTCTGGTTTTACCAATGCGGGAGGCTTAACGAGAATTTCAGATGTCGTTGAAACTTCAGTTTTTTTTGTTTCAACCGCTGCCTGCTGTACCTGCTTCGAAGGAGCCACAGACTTCGGAGAAGCCGCATATAGATTTTGTAGAGACAAAGCTGATGCAAAAATTATCAGAAATGTCACTGTACAAACTTTAATAAATCTTTCCACAATAAAAGCCTCCGATTTTTCGACCTGAAAATTATATCGGCAAACTATAAAAGAAATCCAGTATTATTTTAGAAGCCTCCGTAAGCTCCTATTTCAGAACCTATTTCAGAGTAAAACCTCAAGGGCGAAGATTGAAGGAGATGATAATCAAAAGAACCGTCAGGCTTTTCCCCTACAAACTGCGGATCCACATTTAACACACTAGCTCCGGACTGAGTACAATTGTAAGTTGCAATCTGAAATCCGAATATATTGTTGTAAGGATAAGCATTATTTTTTCCAAAGTCTTCTATGCCAATCCCTGCCTTAGGACCGCTATTGTATATGATGTTATTTTTGATTATTCTCGTACCCAGCCCTGATGTTGTTATTCCATAGTCATAGGCTCTTATAGTAATATATTGAAAATCCAGATTTTCTGAAGAAGATTCTATACCTATTTTTCTTGATTCAATTACACCATTGCGCATGATGACATTTCCCGAACCGCTAATTTCAAAACCGAAGTTCTTTGAAGCTCTTATATCAAAATGCTTGAATGTTATTTCATAATTTGCGCTTAAATCAACAGCCGTATCGCACTTAAAAGCTTCAAATCCGCTTATTTCAAAGTCTTTGCTCAAGCTTGCTCTCAAGCCGATTGAACATTCATCGGTTTTGAGATTCTTAAACTCATGTTTATAAAAGTTATCGAACCTAAAGCCGGTTTCACAAAATGCAACCATGACATTCTCTGCTATGACGTTATTATATGAAGCCTCTAATCCTACCAAAGCGGATGATATCTGTACATTGTTTATCGTGCTTTTTTCATAGGCATTTCCAGAAGCTATTTTTATTCCTTTCCAATCACCTTTTGAAGGCAAAGACCCTTTGGATGTGAAAACTATCGGCTCTTCAGCTGTGCCTTCCGCAAGTAAAAGACCTTCAACCATCAATATAGGCAAATCCGCATCTGTATCACCTTTTTGAAAGCGAATGATAGTTCCGGGTTCAATAGTAAGCTTGGCTTCAGGATCTATATAAACAGAGCCAGCTAAATCGATAGGGTTGAAGGACTTTTTCCAATAAATGTCTTCTTTTATCACACCAGAAAGTGTTACATGCTCAATCTTTGAAAGTTCCAGCTCTTCATTATCAAGGCTTAAAGCAGCCATAGCATAGGAATAGCGGTTACCAGGCAAAACATCGTAATCAACGAAATTTTCCGAAACAGGAAAAAGTTCTTTTTCATCTTTATAAAGCTCCATAGGCTCACCATTTACACTCCTATAGAGTCTGAAGCCTGATATGCGGCTGTCTTCCTCATAAGACCATGTGATATTGATTTTGGAATATTCTTGTGCAGCCTTTATATATCTCAAAGGCTCTGGAGCTCCTAGAAAAGCCAGAGGATGAAGAGTTTTAAAATACTGTCTCTCAAGTGTATAAATACTTTTGTCTGCTTTTTCAGCTTCAATCCTAAAGGAATAATTCTGAAAAGAAAAAAGATTATCCAAAATTATCTCATGCTGCAGTTTTTTCTCAGGAAAAGTCTTCCTGGTAATCAAAACACCGTCCTGAAAAAGGGTACAAACCACTGAGACCGGAAAGTCCGCAGAGACCTTTATAATCGCCATATTTGTATAAACAGCGTTAACTTCGGAAAAAAGCACTGAATCTTCGACACTTACGGAAAAGTTAACATCGCTCATAACTTGGCCATATTCCAACTCTATTGTTTTCTCTGCCAAGTAAAAACCTTCTTTTTCGGCTTTCAGCCTGTGTGAACCCACATCCAAAGAAGTGAATTCATAGCGTCCGAATTCATCAGTAACTGAGCTGTACAGAGAGCGATTAGAGGTAATTTTAACGCCCTGCAATGGACGATTGTGATAGTCAGTGACTATCCCTGAAACTGCTCCTCGCTGTATTTGCATCGTGTCGCCGCCGCAACCTACCATAAGCAGCAAGATAAAGAGAATTACAATCACAAAAAGGGCTTTATCAATAAAACTGCTATCAGGTTGTTTTGCTTTATTCTTATTCATAGCTTAGAAAGTCCGTATCTGCCTGCTTCCATGGCATACTGGTCAGCAAAGCGGGCACCAGAGTCATATTTAAGCCTATAGGGCTCTTCTCCTGTCCACTCGAAGCGGGGATCTGCGCTAGTCGCTCCCCCACCCGCGTGACAGCCTCTATAAAGTTCGTCGAAACCGTAAACACAGTTGAATCCATACTCAGGTTCGCCAAGAGAGCTCTCGTAGGTTATCCCCACCAAGCCCTGCATAAAGCGATTAACGAAAATATTGTTAGCAATGGACACCTCGCCTTTTCTTATTACCACCCCTCTTAGGGCATCGACAGTAACGTGATCCAAGAAGTTCGATTTATTTCCTGAAAGAGAATCCAGATATTCAAAGCCTGTTCCCCTGTCAGAAACTGCCAAAACATTAAATATTTTGCTTCTTCCAAAAACTCCTTTCACTGCAACCTGTTCTGCATAAATATCTGTATCCGACATTTCAAAATATTGATTTTTTTCGTTGCTGGAAACTTCAAGACCCTGCTCAACATCTTTAATTTTGAGACCCTTCAGATATGAACGGCCGCAATTTTCTATTTCTATAGCCGTTCCTTCCAAATCCTCTATAGCAGAGTCGTTCAAAAAAACTTCTATAACGTTTTTAAATTTCAAGCCTGCACCAGAATATCTCAAATGTATGTTTTCAAGCCTTATAGAGGGAGCAGTCGCCAAAATAGCGTGACTAGCTGTTCCAGAAATATGTATGTGACTAAGAGCAGAAGGCAAAGAGTTTACTGAAAAAATGGTTATTCCGCCCCAATGTTCGCGCTTATAAACCGCGTCCAGAGGAGCAAAAACTATCGGTTTTTCCGCAGTGCCCAAAGCTTCCATTCGGCCATAGACCAAAATCTCGGTTTTATCTATATCGCTGCCGCTTTTCACCGCGTCTGAACCAGCTATCAAAAGCTCTGTGCCGGCTTCTATGGACAAATTGACAGACGGATTGACTATAATGTCACCGTAAATCTTTACTGGTGAATCCGCTTCAGCAATATGCAAGTCTTTATTTAAGTAACCAGGCACAAAAATATAAGGAGTAAGAATTTTTTCCGATTCAATGCCTTTAGCGTTCACAGAAACAAGCCCATAGCGGCAAAAAGTTCCAGGAGTCAAGGAAGTATCGGCATAGTTCGTTTGAGTTGAATCTACAGGTTGAGAATTTACTTTAAGCCAATCCTCCCCCTTTTCCTGCCTATAAATATTATAACCAGCAACAGCTCTTTTCTTTTCTGGAGCTTCCCAAGAGAAAACAGCATTTTTCACTCCTTCAAAGCCTGTCACTTCCAGATTCTTGGGCGGATAAGGTCTCAAGCCCTCAGCTGTAAAAAATGAGTAGGCAAAAGAAGAAAGCACAGAGCCATCAGGAGCTTCGCACCTTATGATGTAGTTATAATAGGTTTCAGGCTTCAATCCGCTAATTTTAATTTCATGGGTCTTCGAAGGACGCATTTCCATAATGCTTTCGCTGTAACTCTGATCTTCGGAATATTCCAGCCAGCACAGAATCTCATTAAACGTAGTCCATCTGATTATTGCAGAATCAGAAGTAACTTGAGGCTTCTCAACCTTGTCTATTTGAGCGTTGCTGTCGAAAGGAGCTAAAACTATCTCTTCAACTAATGTAAGCTTAGAACCTTCCACTAGGACGGAATATTCCATTTTCTGAAAATTCCTATGTTCTATATAGAGAGTGTTTTTGCCTTCAGGCACTTCTTCCAAATAGAAAGAACCGTCAAGACCGGAATATGCTTCTTTGGTATATTCAAAGATAGACAAAACTCTGGCTCCAACAACAGCATCGCCCTGTCTGTCAACCAGATAGCCCTTAATCCCGCCAGTTCTTGACTCTCGTAAGCCGCAACCTGTCATACTCACAAGAAGCACCGCGAAAGCTATCAGAAGAAGCTTTGAATAGGATGTTTTAAATAACCGGGACATCATAAGCTCCCGCGTCTTCAAAGTTGTAGCCTGCCGACTTAAGCTGACTTGTATGTGCAGGCTTATAAGTAAAGTCATCAGGTACTATACCGACAAAAGGATCGCCTGAAATGAAGGCTGGTCCCCCTGAAGTGAAGACTAAGTCTCCAAAAACAGTCAGAGGCGTTCCATCTGTATTGGAATATTTCTTGACCGCTTCTATCTGGTTCCAAACAGCATTATTCTGTATTAAAATTCTGTTAGGAGAAGTGTCTGAATAAGGACCTGAAGAAGAACTGTAAAACAGACCTGTAATGTTTTTAGTTCTGTCAGCCAAAAGCAAATTGCTTCTGATTGCTGAAGTTGAAGAGTCTTCAACTACTATGCAGGTTCCAGAAGTATGCAAAGTATTTCGTCTGACTTCATCAGCTCCCGAGGTCTTAATACCTATTCCATTCGAGTTCCATCCGACAATATTTTTAATGGCCTTGGAATTGCTGTTAAGATTGTTTAAGGCTATTCCTACTGAACCTGAACGCACAATCTTATTTTCCTCAACCAAAATGTGGCTGTTTTTTTCACAAACTATTGAATTTGCACAGTCCATAAAAAGATTTTCAGCAATTCTGACTTTTTGTTCACAGTTTTTGACTACTATGCCGTTCCAAGAGTTTGTCACAGTGAGCCTTTCCAGTTCAGTTTCCTCGCGTAAACCGTCTATATAAATGCAACTGTTTGAACAATTGGAGAACACAGAGTCCGTAACTCTGGGCAAACCGCCGTTAGCAGCTTTAATGCCTGTAACTGCTGAATCAAGCTCTAAACCTGCAACTGTCGATGCGGAAATATCTCCTGATTCGTAAAAGTTTATTCCGCGATAGTCCCCTGCCCTCTTTATAACTTCCGAAGAGGTAAAGAGAACCTTTTCATCCAGGGTTCCTCTTATAATGAGAGTACCATACACATCTATTCCGTAAAGAGCATCTTCACTTTCGCCTGTCGTCGGTTTTGGAAACATAACCAGCACACCCTTGTCTATAACAAGGCTTTTGCCTTCGGGAATTATAAGATCGCCAGGAACTTTGTAAGGCGATTCGCTCTTCGTCCAAATTATGTTCTTATCCAATCTCCCAGGCAGAACAAAAGAAATCGGAGGAGTTTGCTGAGATTCAACTCCGTCAGGACTTACTGCTGACAACCTGTAATAGTTTTTTTGTCCAGGAAGAGCTTCATTGTCCAGATAGTTATTCCCGGAAAATGGCTTTTCATTTATCTTATCGAAAACACCATTTTTGCTATCAGATTTGTACAGGTTATATTTCATGAGCCTTCCCGGAGGCAAATCCCACTCAAGCAAACAAGCATAAGCAGCTTTCATATAGCTGGCTTTCAAACCTTCAGGTATTTGAGGAATTTCGCTTTCGGGTGTCGTCACTTCTAAAACAGCAGACTCCAAATTCCTGTCATGCTCATCTTTTCCGACACATTTGAACATATAGGTTGTAGCCGGTTTCAAGTTTTCAACTTCAAAAACGTGGGTATAAGCACGTAAATCAGACTTTGAGACTTGATAGTCAAACAGCATGTTCTGACCATATTTTAAAACCACGTCCGCCTTATAATCTGTTTGATAAGTAATAGTACAGGAAGTCGGTGTCAAAGCTGTAACACTCACATCCTGCAACTCTCCTGCGGCGGGCAAGAAGAAAGCTACTCTCTCTAAGGTTGTTCCGCCTTTTATTTCTACTTTTCTGGATTGCGTCTGATATCCTGTTTTAGAAACCACAATCTCCACTATTTCAGCTCTGATATTTTCCATTGCCCATAGACCGTAAATATCTGAAACTTCCATACGGGGACCGATTCTTACTTTGGCTCCGCTCAAAGGATTGCCTGAACTATCTCGGACAACGCCAGTAATCGAGCCTTCCTGCGTGCTTTCGGATTTTCCGATGCAACCGCCGGAAATAAGAAGAATAGAAAGTAAAAAAAGCGCTATAATTGCCTTTGTCTGATTTTTTTTCATCACAGCCTATATTTCGGACTTATCCGACTAAAAATTGAGAAGAATTTGTTCAAGGAGACTTTAATAAATGAATAACAAAAATATTCAAATAGACATAACTGCTGAGAACTCCTCATTAATTCCCACAAAGGGCAGTGCTGGAGCTTCCGGTTATGATTTGAGAGCAAAAGCTGATTATCTTCTCAAAAAAGGCGGCCGCCTGACAGTGCCCACTGGAATAAAACTCTCAATTCCTAAAGGTTTTGAAGCCCAAATAAGACCACGTTCCGGTCTTGCAATAAAGCACGGCATAACAGTTCTTAACTCTCCTGGCACTATAGACAGCGATTATCGCGGTGAAATAGGAGTTATTTTGATAAACCACAGCGAAGAGGATTTCCATATTGAAAAAGGCATGAGAATTGCCCAAATGGTTTTTGCCGAAGTCCTGGAAGCTGAATTTATTTTAAGCGACTCACTCGATGAAACTATGCGCGGCAGCAGCGGGTTCGGTTCTACAGGGAGTAAATAAAATGAAAAGAAAAATTTTGGTTTCCGGTTCTTTAGGCAAAATGGGAAAAACCCTCTGTGACTACATAAAAGCTCAACCCGACTATGAACTTGTTGCAGGTGTAGACAAAGCTTCCAAGGAAACAGGTGCGCTTTTTGAAGGCGGCTATAAAATTTATAATGACCTGAAGCAAGCTCTTTCTGAGAACCAAATCGATGTTATTATAGATTTCACAGAACCCAAAAGTGTTTTTGACAATATTCTGACTGCCATTGAAAACAAGACTCCTATCATAGTAGGAACCACAGGCTTAAAAGACGCGCAAAAAGAAATTTTGGCTCAAAACGCTCAAGAGAACGGCACACCTGTGCTAATTGTACCAAACTTTGCAATAGGAGCCATCCTCATGGCTGAGCTGGCTGCCAAGGCTGCAAAATACATGCAAGCTTGCGAAATAATCGAGCTGCATCATGATGCTAAAAAAGACAAGCCTTCCGGAACTTCCATTGAAACCAGAAAAGGTATTTTAAAAGCTTTGGGCAAAGAAAGCCAACAAAGTGACAACTCAATCATACCTATACATTCAGTAAGACTTCCAGGACTGGTAGCACACCAAGAAGTAATTCTGGGAGCTCTCGGGCAAACACTCACCATCAGGCACGACTCATATGACAGAAATTCTTTTATGCCAGGCATAAGAATTGCCATTGAACAAATCCAGAATCTAAAAGGCCTCTCCACAGGCCTTAAACTTTAAGCTTCGCATAAAGTTTAAGTGGTGACGAGTGGCGAGTGGCGAGAGAGAGAAGCATCCAGAAGATATTTATCCACAGATTACATGAATTTACTCTGTCAGCTTTAATTAACGACTCCGCAAAAATTAAATATTTTTGCTTAACTTGCTTTCTTTTAAACGATGATTTATTAGCAGCTAATAGCAGTCGATTGTTTAGCTCCCCTCTTGCATCGGTCTCACAACGCTACCACTTCAATCTGTCCCTAATCAGAGGCTAGGACAAAAATTGTGATGATGCGGCAGCAGAATGCAATTTTCGACCATTTTTGCCCTCATCTGTGTAAATCTGTGTCCATCTGTGGATAAAAAGTTAGCCTTGCCAGAAGGTGTCAGGATTTTGTTCCGCGAAAACGCCTTGATAAACTCCAGGCTCTTCACACCTCTGGAATATCATTTGACAAACAGCTGTCCCTGGCACGAGTTTCAAGGGAATCGGTCCGAAGTTTGATATTTCCAAAACTTGATGGTTATTAATTCCAGGCTGCATAAATGAAGCCGAAATATGAATCAGCAAACCTACTCTCGCAAAACGGCTTCTGCCTTCAAGCCAGCCTGCAAGTCCATTTCTTATCGCCACTCTTTCCTTGGTTATACCAAGCATGGTCTGCCCAGGAAGCAAAGTTATAGATTCGCCTTCAGGAATTAAGATTCCTTTAGTAGCCGCTTTAAAATCCAGATCCGTCTCAATTTCTATGGGATTCGGCAAGTGAACAAATACCCTAAAAGCATTCGACAGATGCAAGTCTATACTTGCAGGCCCAACCATTGAAGGATTAAAAGGGTCTATCTCTATATTTCCTTTTTTAATTTCTTCCAATATCTGATCTCTTCCAAGAATAGCCATATTACCTCCTACCAAAGTTGTTCATGCACTTCTGCTTCAAGCTTGTCTTCATAATGGTCAAGCATAGGCTCAAAGAAATTTAGTCCAGTAGCCTTCTCTATAGCATCAATGCTGGTTAAAAAAGTCTCGGGCTTCTCAAGACCTGAAACAGTTTGCGGTATAAGCATCGGCAGAACTCTGAAACTTCCGCCGTCTTTTGATTCATTTATTATAATTTTATAACTGGCCTCCGGGATCTCCACCTTATTTTGCAAATAAAGCGGATTTTGCCCGAAGACTGGTCCCGCAAAGACGTATACTTTACCAAACTCCTCTGAATACTGCTCTTCCAAGCGCTCTGTTTTAACCCATATTCGCCTGTTAAGAGTCGGAGTTTGCGGAATTATGTTACTCATCAGAAATGTCTCTCTCTGCCCATCTACTCCGTATCTATGTAAAATTGGAGCGTTAGGAGCCAAATGCCCTCGGTCATAACCTGACTTTGTATAAACGGAAGGCAGACCGCTGAGAGAGATACGGCTGTCGTCTCTGAAAGACGGACGCTTATTCTTTCTTTTTTGTGTATTAACAGCATCCAACCTGTAACCCACCCAAAGCGGGTTGCCTCTTTCCGCAGAATAGCCTGAATAATAGGAAGTGTTGCTCAAGGTGCTATAATCGCTTTTCTTCCCTGGCTTAGGTGCGCCACCATAAACCAGATCCGCAAAATTTTTAGTAGCTTCAATCAGTGCTGCATTGGCAAAATAAAAGCCAGGTTCAGGCTGAAGCTCTTCTTCCTGCTCAGTTTCCAATTCCGCAGGTTCGGGTTCTTCTACAGTCACTTCATAAGGCGGCTTTACGACTGGACTTTTACGTCTTTTAATCTCTGCGACCACAACATAAAGCATAATGACCAGCAAAGAAAGAAAAAGAACGAGAAGCAATATCTTAAGCAACCCGTTCTTTTTAGGTCTTTGATTAGCTTGTGTTGCAGCTGGCTGTGTTCTTTTTATTTGTTTATTCATCGCCTGTCAAAGCTGCTTTGACAGTTTCAAGAACCTTGTGAGTTTGCAAGGAGTGAACTTCAAGATGATCTTCAAAGCTTCTGGCTGACTGTGTATAGTTCAAAGCACCTATTCTTACAGGCGAAGTTGAAAGAATCGAAGCCATATAACTGCCGAAGCCTGTATCAAGCAAACCGTCTTCAAGAGTAAATAACTTCTTATAATTGCTTTCTATATGTCTGAAGCCTTCATCGCCTGGCAGAAAATGAGCAACAGGTATTACGTCTAATGCTATATCTTCTTTTGCAAGCTTTTCTGACACATCATAGGCAATAGATGTCATATGGGGGCCCGACACAAACATCAGCGCGCGTTCTTCTGCACGGGAGGCTGACTCGTGCACAAAGTCTTTGCCTTCATACCAGCAGTTGCCGTAAAAGTTCTTGGAGAACATACGATGCAAGCGAAAATAAGCAGGTCGCGCTCTGCCTGAAGCAGCAAATTCTCTTTTCATCGAACTTATTGTCTTTTCCAAAAGAACCCTTGTAGAAACAGTGTCAATAGGCTCATAGACATCTATAGTGTCTCCAAGCGATCTTATTAGACCTATATCGTTTAAAGACTGATGGGTTTTACCGTCAGTATAATAATCCAAACCGGCATAATGTCCTGCAAATATTACTGGCAATCCTTCTTCAGCTGCAGCAAAGATTTGATCTATTGCCCTTTTGTAAAAAGACGCATAAGTATTAACCACTGCTATTTTACCTTCAAGAGCTATGCCAGATGCAATAGAGCACATATCCTGCTCACTTATACCTACTTCCACATAACGTTCTTCGTAGGCTTGAGCCACCTCTACTAATTTACATGACTTTTCAAGATCTGCATCCAAAACGAATATATTGGTATCGTTCTTTACATCCAGCAAATAATTGGTAAAAGCTCTGCCCGTTGAAAGATCCTGATATTCAGGTTTAGGCGGCTTATCATAGTTCCGCATAACAGCATTATAGTTATGATAAGGCTCAGTTATACTGTCTATATCAATTTTGCCGACCAGCTCTTTCAATATAGAAGAATATTCATCATATGTCGGCACTTGAGAATGCCAAATAGCATGTCTTCTAGGCGTTGTAGCAGGCATAGCTGTAATTAAAGAACCGTATCCCTTGGTTGTATTGGCTATTATCACTGAAGGTTTCTTAGATTCCAGAATTTTATTTGCCGTATCTGTAATAGTCTTAATGTCATGACCGTTTACTGAATAAGTTTTCAGACCTATGCCTTCGAAAACTTTCTCCCAATTGTCGGCATCTTTGATTTCGGATGTTTTGCTGTCCGTCTGAAAACGGTTTCTGTCAACTATCACAACAAGATTAAGAGGCGCATATCTCTTGTAAGTAAGAAAAGCTTCAAAAAGCTGTCCTTCTTGCAGCTCACCGTCTCCCAATATTACAAAAACAGGTTGTTCATTGCCTGAAACCTTGCGGCTGATAGCCATACCAACGCCCTTTGAAAGTCCCATTCCCAGTGAACCGCTGTCAGAATCGACTCCTGGTATCCGGCGATCGCAATGAGCGGGCAAACCGCCTATTTCCTTGAATTGCCATAGGCTTTCAACAGGTATAGTGCCTAATGCTGAAAGCACTGCATATTGAGCGGCAGCGGCATGTCCTTTGGAAAGGAAAACAGCAGGTCGCTCTGAAATAGGAAGAGAAGGATCTTTAACAAAATCCAAGTATATGGAAACCAAGATCTCCATAACCGAGAAGCATCCGCCAATCCAACCGTGTCTCGCGACCAATATTCCTGCAAGACAATTTATTCTGCAGGCATGAGCCAAGATCTGGGGATCTTCTATAGCAACAAGATTATCGTAATCTACAAAAAAAGGACGAAGAACTGTTGCCATATCAGAAGCTCTTAGAAATCCATCTTACGGCATCAACTGTGCGAACAGGGTGTCTCAAAGCTGATTTGTAGCGTTCAATGAAATAGTCTTTATCTATGACTGTGTATTTGTCTTCAGGAGCATCCAAAACATAATTTATAAGCTCCTGATAATCAGGCAAATACTTGACACTCGCTTGAACATTCACTCTTTCACCGCGTTTAAGTTCATTTTCAAGAAGAACAGAAAACTTATAGTTAAAAACTTCCTTTTCTTTCAAGGATATAATTACCGCTGAATTTGCGGAAAGATGAGCTTTTTTGGGGCTAAGCACCTTAAAGTGCAACACAATGTTTCTGGCTGAACCAATCACAGGTTTGAAAAAAACATCAAAATTGTAGAGATTGCCTTTGTTTCCTGTCATTTTAAGAGAAAACTCTGCAGGAGAAGGAAACTGAGGCATATATTTATCAGCAAAGGCCGGAAAAGCGCATGCTATAGCAGCCAAAACCAGCATCAATGATTTAAATTTCATAAAAAACCTCCTACTTTTCCGTGGAAGTATACACCGGATAAGCAACTATTAGCAAGACGGAGGAAAAACACCTCTAAGAACAAACTATCCACAGATTAAGAAAAAAGACCTTGAACCACAGAACACACGGAATACACAGAAAAAAGGACAAAATGTTTTTCATCCGCAGATGACTGTCCACCGAGCACTGTTCACTGTTTGTTTTAAATTATGCTTACAACAAGCCGGCGGGTACGCGGACCATCAAATTCGCACAAATATATCCCCTGCCAAGTTCCAAGCAACAGACCACCATCGCTAACAGGCATCATTACCGAAAAACCGACTAGCGACGACTTAAGATGAGCAGCACTGTTGCCTTCAGCATGTCTGTCTTCAGGATCATGCACAGGAACAATCTTTTCCAGACGTCTTAGCAGATCCGAAGGCACAGCAGGATCGCAGTTTTCGTTTATTGTCATAGCACAGGTTGTATGAGGCACAGAAATCAAGACGTGAGCCTCTTTCTTTCCTGATTTTTTCACAGCATCTGCAACCTTAGCCGTAACATCCACAAGCTGCTGAGCTCTGTCTGTTTTTACTGAATATTCAAATATCATTTTGCCTCCTCAAAAAAAATACTATCCACAGATTACACAGATAGGATTTTTAAGCTAGCTTAAAAATCAGTGCCAAGTGATGTGTGGCAAGTAGCGAAACTCCAAGGGTGTAGGGAATAGAAAGGACAAACAAACCGATAAAGGGCAAGAACTTTATTTTTCCCAGGGGATTTTCTCTTCGGTTTATGCCTTTCAAGTATATATTTTTATCCCTTATTGAAATTCAAGTGTTTCGGCTGTTTAACAGCATCTCAAAGCAGTTGCCAGTTCAGTAATTGAGTTCTAAACAATTCCACTGTCCACGATCCACCAACCACTACCCACTGTTTTTTTATTTAACTTTCAGAAGCACGCTGCCAGAATGAGCATTGAACTCGGGAGCATACATACACTGTATTTCCGCTATGCCGGACTGATAGGAACCCGCAAGCTGTACACGCAGATCATATTCGAACACATAAGTGCCCTTGGGCAAGTATTCTATAAAGAAATCAGTGCCTGTATCCTTAGCGGATTCATAATATAAAAGGCCGTCCTGATACTTATATCTCGAAAGCACGCTGACTGGTTCCAAACCGCTTCCGCGCTGGTCTTTGAGCAACACAAACTCCATGTCGCGGTCGGCTTTGAGCTCAACTCTTACCGTTAAAAGATCGCCAACTGATAAATTGCCCTGATAAGGAGTCAATACCTGACCTTTTTTGGTGTCTTTCTTGACATAGATAGTCTTCTTCAGCTGTAAACCGGTGTTATGAGGAGTTATCTTGTCTATATCTTCAAGATACTGCCAATGAACAGCGCCCCAAGATATACCTTTATCAGGCTTAGTTACAGTTATTTCAGCCATAGAAGGAGATATTTCTGAAGTTCTGAATACTTGCATGTAATAGCCTGTGCCTGACTCTGCCTCATGTTTTGCAGGAGTTATATCCATATTTCCAAGTTTCATAACAGTCAGATTGTCAGAAACAAGCCAATCATTTCCTTGGAGCAGGAAAGCATAAACAGCGTCAGCAGTAGCCTTGCCGCTGTACCACATCTGGGTCTGCTTTTGTTTGAGAAGCCAAACTTGGCACTCCTCAACAGCTTTAGTGTCCTTAGTGACTCTCGCGAAAACTTCAATCATTAAAGCCTGAGTTTCTATTGGAGCTCTGTACCACCAGTAGGAAAGCTCTGTATCTCGCCAGAAGCGTCCCATTTCGTCATTGGTTACACTTCTTTCTTTAAGACTTTTGGCTATACTTTCAGCGATTCTCTGCTCACCTGAAATCTCCATAGCCAAGGCTATGTGAGCCTGCGACATTCTGGAGCCAAGTTTTTTCCACTCTTCTTTGGCTTTATTAAAGAAATAATTGTAAGCATTTCTGCTATCAGAGTTTCCGAATGGCGCTTTCTTGAGAAGATGGCTTCTGGAGTAGAGATAGAAAGCGTGCATAAAGGATATTGTCGGCTCAGTTCCATCCTTAGTCAGCTTCAAATAATCTTCATGCGACTTCACCATCTCGCTATCCAGATAAGAAGCCAGTTTAACAACCATATCATTAGGCACAGATATACCTAAGTAATCCAGCTTTGCAAAACCGGCAAAGATATATGCGGAAATAAAGAAAGAAGGTCTGCCGCATGGGCACCAAGGGAAAGCGCCGCTGGAATCTTGAAGCTTTCTGAGAGCATCAAGCGTAGATACTGTTCTTTCCTGAATTTTAACCTTATCAAAGAGTTCAGCTATTCTCGCCTTTTGCTCTCTTTCGCTCTTAGCTTCTGCCACCCATGGAGTTTCTGATAAAGCATTTAGTTTGAGATGCGGATTTTTATCTAAAGCTGACATCAAAGCAGTTCCGCCTTGTTCAGCCTCCAGTTTCCACTTATTGAAAACCTGTTCAATACGGCTGTCAGAATTGACTATATGGGCAGCCAACAGGTTAGTGTAATATTTGATGAAAAGACTATCGGAAGTCTCATATCTCAATTCATCGATAGAAGGCAAAGCCTGAACTGCATACCAAGCCGGATTAGAAGACATCTCCGCTGTAAGCATCAAGTTTTTCAATGTTTTTGAAGATGCCGAAGCAGCCAGCTTATCAAAGTTGAAGTTTTTGGTGCTCTTGCTGTTTACATAGAGAGGCAAAGATTCAATAACCAACTTTCTGGGAGTAAGTATATTGATTAAACCTTCTTCACCGTCAGATTTTGCGCCAGTGCCGGCAACATATCTGTATTTAACAATCGAAGGAAGTCTCGAAATATTCACATCCCAAGAAACAGTTTTTGAGCTGGAAGGTTCCAAAGAAAAGTTTATAACATTCTTCTTAAGACCAAATTCTCCGTTGATAGAAGCATCTGTTTCACTGTCAAAGAAATCAAGCATCGCAGAACCGTTCTGGGTTTCCGAGGTGAGGTTAGTAACCTTCGCAGTCAGAGTGAGTCTGTCGCCTTCGCGCATAAAGCGAGGAGTAAGAGGCTCTATCATTATATCCTTCTGGCTTACGGCTGAAGCAAACAAATTGCCTGATTGCAAGTCAACTGTATGAGCAAACCCCATGAAATTCCACTGAGTCAAAGTTTCAGGCATTTCAAACTCAATAGTTATCTTGCCCTCTCTGTCAGTAAGCAATACAGGCTTAAAGAAAGCCGTCTCTTTGAGATCGCCTCTGGCTTGGATATTTTGCAAATCTGCTGCCGGAACAGTCGCTTCTTCTGATTCAGCTTCTTTGACATTTTCATCGGAACCTGAATCCAACATGGCTCCAGATCTAAGAGACATCGGCGCAGCAGCCATTTCTGACATAACCATGTCATCACCGATAGAATCCAGCTCCATAGACTTGCTCACCGCCATTCTTGGAGCGTTTGAATAAACCATGCCTCTTTGCAATCTTCTTCCGCCAAAGCCATAAACTATTCCTCCAAAGACATCGTCTTTAAAGGCAGGGAAAACTCTGCTCAGAATACTTTTCCTGTCAGGTCTCAAGTAAACTATGTTTTTTAAATCATTCGAAGAGCAGGAACTTCCAAGACGCAAACTGGTAGCATCACTCTGGAAGTAGAAAATCTTAGTGTATTTGCCCGATGTATCGAAAGCATCAAGGGAAGCGTCATACATAGTGGCTACCATTTCAGCTGCAACTGCTGCCGCATTTTCGCCTTTAACTTCAACAATCCACTTATATTTTTGCGCAGGCTCCAACTTTGAGTTCATAGTAATGAACTTGAGCGACAGATCTTTGTTTGTCCAGGAAAAAGGCACAAAGAGGTTTTCTGAATAAACTACGTTTTCCTTTACTTGGAAAGCCGAAACATAAAAACCGCCACGCATATCTTCTGTAACCGGCAAAGTGATAAAATGCTTATTTTTGCTGGAATCAGTCCAATAGGATTTCACTATTTTGTTGCGGTGAGTGATAGTAATATAAGCAGGCCCCGAATCATAACCGGTAGCCCAATAGCCTCTATAAATATCACCAGGCTGAGCAGGCAAATCCAAATGTGCTAAGACAAAAGGCTTAGCAAGGGTAAATTTGTCTGATGATGAATCCACAAGCTCAAACTCTTCGGCATGTAAAACCTGTTTGCCAGCTGAATCAGTAGACTCAGCCACTATTCTGTAAGCTCCCTCAGGCAAGTTAAGTCTGAAAAACTCTGCCTGCCCTGAAACTTCCAGATTGAATTCTTGCTTTAAATCTCCGTTTTTCCATTGTCTGATGTCTGTAGCTGCTTCATAATCATAATCAGCATACTTCTCGCCTGGATTATAAGATGAAAAATCAGGCAGTTTTTGGTCTTTAAGAGCAAAATATCGGCTTCTTGTATAAAGCGGATTTTGTCTCGGTGTCTTGGATGGCTTCAACAGCGAAAAAACCTTTACCTTAATTTGTCCGGTCAAGGACTTGCCCGAAAGATTGGCAAGGTTCACTCCGAAGGACATATCTTTGCGAGCTTCCATTTGCGAAGGTTTGCTCAACGCAATCTCAGCGTTTTTATAGCCTACTGGCACACAAATGCTGTCACTCCTAGTTTCGCCTGTAGTGTCAGAAACATCAGCCTCAAGAACATATCGGAAAATCGGGTCATATTCTTCAGGAACAAGCTTGTCAGGAACAGCTGTAAAGATTACTTCGAAGTTTCCGTCTTTATCTGTTTTGGCTGTTCCGTGAGCAATTTCCTTTATTTCAGGAGGCATAAACCACCAGCACCAGAAAGGCATCCTTGCGATTCTTTTCACTCTGTAGACTACTGTCGCATCAGATACAAAAGAACCTGAGTAAGCAACTGCCTTGCCTTTTACTGTCAAACAATCACCCAAAGCCCAAGAGCCCTCAGGTTCATCAAGCTCAACATAGAACTTGGGGCGCTTATATTCCTCAACTGAGAAATACTTTCTGCTCCTTATTCTGTCGCCTTTCCCCTCCAGACACAGTGAATACCTGCCTGTAATTCTGCCTGCAGGCAAAGTAAACTTGCCATTCACAGAGCCGAAGCTGTTAGTTCTAAGCTCCATACTGGAAACAACTTCTCCATTGGGATCTCTCAAAGTAACAGTAACAGGCAAATTAGGAATTACTTCATATTTTCTGTTCGCATGATCACTGTATGAACAAACAGCTTTAAAGAAAACGTCTTGCAATGGCCTATAAATAGAGCGGTCAGTAAAGAAATGAGCTTCAGATGTTTCCCTTCCGCGATAATAGCTGGAATAATGGATATCACTGTAGTAAGCCATATCACTGCCGGAAGAAGCTACAAGCAAAAATCGCTTGGAATCGCTCAAGTTAGAAGGCAAATTGCTATATCCGTCAGAGTTGGTTAAAACTGTCACTCTGGAGCCCAGAGGTGAAGAAGAACCATAACCGCGAGAATATTCATAACAATTTATTGAAATACCCTTCAGAGGCTTTCCGGAGATAGCATCATTAACAAATATTTTAGGCGAATTCCCCAAAAATTCGACAGAAATCATCAGATTTGTGATATTCACAGGAACAGCTGAAACTATATTATTTCTCTCAGAAAAGTCTTCTTTGAGACTGGCAATCAAATAATAAAATCCAGTGCGCAATTCCGGCAGTTCCTGATAAAGATCTTGTTCCTTGTAATCTTCAGAAGCCTTCAAATTCAAGCTCCAAGATTTGTAATAATCCTGTCTGACCAACAGATCTTTTACAGTCCTGTCGTCAACCGAGTTAATAGAATAAGAGGACTCCACATGCTCCATGAAATCTCTGCGAATAACTCTGAAATAAAGCTTATTGATATTTTTATGGGTAATACGCATCTGAGAAATGCCAGACACAACTGAAGTTTCTGTGGTGATGCGGAAAGAAGGAGCAGTAATCTCTGATCTGATATTCGCAGCTTCAGACAAAATATTGAAATCTGTTGCATTGTCTGTAGCCATTTGAGCATACTTTAATGCCGAAACCAAGTCTTGAAACTCGGTTCTATAGTATTTGGAAAGTTCAAGAGCGCCTCTGGCTTTATAATTACGATCTGACTGAGACTCCATGTATTGCTTAAGCCAATCTACCGAGCGCTCTTTCAAGTTTTCTGCAGAGGCATTGTTTTGCGCAAAAGCAAAACGCTTCAGGTCATTTTCAGCCAACGCTTTTTCATTGCCGTCTTCTATATTACATTTCAAAAGCTTTTGATAAAGCTTAAGAGATTTGTAAAGAGGAGAATCAGGAACAGTAGTTTCGGGTGTCCAAGCAAGAAATGCGTTTAAAGGATCAAGTATTGGAGAAGAGGCTGCGATTTCAAAGGCATCTTGTCCCTCCGAAACAGCATATGTAGGCATTTCATAAAAAGACAACGCATCAGCAATCAAAAACTCATAGAGATTGGGAACCAGCTCTTTTGGCTGATTGCCTTCTGTTATAAAGTTAGAAAACTCAGAAAGAGGCACAGAACGCAAATATTTCTCATGTGTCAACAAGCCGTCATAAAGCGAAGCTATATGCCCCAAGAGCTTCGGCAAATCCCAGCTCATGATGTCATCAGTTTCCAAATCAGCTGTAGCTGTTCTGCCGGAAAATCTGTATTGATTTGCCGAGTAAAACATGCGATACCATTTTGCCAAAATCAGTGTCAAGAGAGGCTTAAGTTCTTTGGATGCTTCAGGAATAGCCTTTTGTAAGCGATAAATAGCTTCTTCAGGTTTGCTTCCTTCAATTTTGCATTCTTTTGCAATCTTTTTAACCAAAGCTTCTGCGGCTTCACTGTGATTAGAGTTTCTCACAGCATCTTGTCGGATCTGCTCCAACAGTTTAACAGCGGTAGCTGGCAAGCGATCGTTTTCCGCTTTGTCCACATCTTTCCAAAGCGCGCTTCTAGACGCGGCAAAAGATTTGCCGTTAAAACAAAGCGTAATCAAGATTAAAACAAAAAATATACGAAACATCATACGCATATAAGCCTCTCTCCTCTATTTTTCATTACTTCTTTATAGTAACATCCAGCTCTTCAACAGGCGCATAGTTCAAAGTCTCAAGCGGTTGCGGGAATTTTGATTTATCGCCAACTACAAGTATGCGAAGCATATCAGGATTCAAACTTTTCAAAGCAGCCTTTTGGACATCTTCGGCTGTTGTCGCTTCTATAGCTTTACGAGTCTGCTCCAAGAAATCGGCAGGCACACCGAACAAGTCATATGACAACACTCTGCCAAGTGTATCTTTTTTGTCTGTAAAATAAAAAACAAAAGAATTTAAGTATCGTTTTTTGGCTGTTTCAAGTTCAGCTTCAGTAGGCTTTTCTGTCTGCATCTTGCGGATTTCTTCAATTATCTTGGTTATAGCCTTAATAGTTGTTTCAGGTCTAGTGCCTGTATAGTTGTAGAAGATTCCAGGGTAAGTGAAATTCGAACCATAAACTCCATAAACACTATAGCATAGCCCCGATTTGGTTCTAATCTCATTGAAAAGTCTGGAGGAGAATCCTACGCCCAAAATATTGTTCATTATAATTTTGTGAGGATAGTCGGGCTCCATTCTTCGTCCGCCTAAGTGCCCCAGATAAATACTTGTTTGTTGCGCTCCAGGCACATCTATCAACACAAGCCTTTTGGCATCTTTATATTTAACTTCAGGGAATGGAGGCAAAGGCTTTTCACCCTTTTCCCAGTCGCCGAAGTATTTTTCTATAAGCTTTTTGATTTCTGCGGAATCAAAATCGCCATAAAGAGAAATTTGTGTATTTTCCGGTCTGTAGAGCAATTCGTGGAACTTTTTGATTTCTTCTGTATTTATATTTGCCAAAGTGGCATATTCTATATGTCTTGCATAAACAGAGTCTGCTCCGTAAATCAGCTTTGAAAACTCTCTGCTGCCTATTCTGTCAGGGCTGTCGTTGCGTCTGTCAATAGATGCCTTATAGGACAACATCAGCTGTTCAAAGCGCGAGTCATCAAGTGCTGGCCTTCTTAAAACCTCAGCCATCAACTCAACCGCCAATTCTGTCTGGCGGCTCAGCATATTCACGCTTAGGCCGCAAGAAATCACATCGCCATAGGTTTCAAAATTTGCTCCACAGCTTTCTATCAGCTCGTCAAGTTCATCCGGGCTCCATTTTTCCGTGCCGCCTTCTCGCAACAAGTCAGCTGTAATATCTGAAAGACCTATTTGCTCAGGCGACTCAAGATAAGAACCTCCGTTAACTCTTACAGAAGCTCTGAAAAGCGGCAAAGTATGATCTTCTAATATATAGAGTCTGAGACCGTTCGGAAGAACAACCTTCTCGACTTCAGGCACATGAGGGTCTCTAAGCTCCGGAAATTTTATAGACGACAAATCCAAAGCGGAAACTTGAAGAGGAAAAACCGAAAAAGCCAATATTGCGATTATAGCAGTCAAAATTTTTCTCATTTTGATTCTCCTTCTTCAGAAACTTCAGCAACTTCTGTTTCTATACTCGCAACAGTGCGGTTGTCTCTAGTGAAGTATTTATTAGCCACACGCATTATATCTTCTTGTGTTACAGCTTCAATTCTGGCTGTTTCGTTGAAGAGTTCACGCCAATCGCCCCAAAGCTGCTGATAAGAAGCCAGCGCTTCGGCAAAGTCCAGATCGTTTTCGATCCCTCGTAAAAAAGAAACAGAAGCTCGGGTTTTGACTTTATCTAATTCTTCCTGCGTAACAGGTTCAGTCTTCATGCGTTCAATCTCGGCATAAAGCAGTTCTCTGCATTCGACATTGGTCTTGCCAGGCGCCGGATAGAAAGCAGAAACGGCAAGCGAAGGATACTTAGTTCCAGGAAAACCTGCAAAAGCTCCTGCTGCTACAGCTATTTTTTCTTGCAATACAAGCTTTTTATAAAGCCTTGAGGTTCTCCCCTGCCCTAAAATCGCCGTCATAGCTTCAAGCGCTGGAATGTCTTCATGAGTTCCTTCCGGGATATGCCATCCTATCATACAGTAAGGCTGTGATTTGTCATATAGGGTCACTGTGCGCTCTGCAGTTTGTGGAGGCTCTACTGTTGTAATTCTTCTAGCAGCCTCTCCAGCCGGAATTCTAAGCCAGTATTTTTTTACCAGTTCAATCGTTTTTTCAGGCTCTGCATCGCCGACTATTACCACAGTCATGTTTGCAGGCGTATAATACTTGCGATAAAAAGCCTCTGAATCATGTCTGTTGTAGTTTTCTATATCAGACATGTGCCCCACAATCGGCTGACCGTATGGATGAGCTTTATAAGCGGCACTTAAAAATTCTTCATAAAGACGTCCTGTAGGACGGTTTTCAACTGTCATACGCCTTTCTTCTGAAACAACAACCTTTTCTCTGTACATATCTCTCAAACGGGGTCTATAAAATCTTTCAGACTCCATAGCAATCCAGAGTTCAAGTTTATTTGAAGGCATGCTCATTATATAGGCTGTCTGGTCTCTTGAAGTATAAGCATTAAGACCTTCAGCTCCTTCTTCCTCAAGAATATTAGAAAAGCGGTTAGGAATGACATAAGAAAAGGCCTCGTCAACCGCTTTTTGGAATTTTTTTTCCAGGTCTTCAATTACTCTAGGATCAGCCTTTCTGCCCTTAGCCTTTTCTCTTCTGATTGCGTCAAAAAGAATGTCTTCTTTTTTCATAGCGGCTTTTTCTGCTTCAGGATCAGTGGTGCCTATATCATCAGTACCCTTAAATGCCATGTGCTCAAACATATGAGCAATACCCGTAGCCTCTTTGGGATCATCTGAACCGCCGACGTTTACCCAAGTGACCATTGAAACCGCAGGAGCCTCTCTTCTGGGAAGAATAATAAGTTTCAAACCATTTTCAAGAGTTGTCTCAACAATGGAATCTTTGATTTTTTCAAAGCCTGAAGTCGAATCAGCGGCAAATGAGACGCTGAGAGAAACTGTAAAAAATAGGATTAGAAACAGCCTGTATAAAAGCTGCATTCTTGTTTTATTCATGATGTCTCCATTCAGTTATTTGTATTTTTCTAGTATGTATTTCCTACATTTTACGACAAATTCCACTCTAGAACAAGAGAATGAAAAAGCATCGAAAATACAGAAACTATCCACAGATGGACACAGATTCACACAGATGAGGGCAAAATTGGGCAAAAATTGCATTCTGCTACCGCATAATCACAATTTTTGCCCTAGCCTCTG
>JGI24710J26742_10000291_pt1 | contig 46983 bp, 49 predicted proteins | sample BioPla2DNA2_FD_26742 | JGI IMG/M metagenome (IMG submission 26742)
GATGCGAGTTAGAGATGTTGTGCGGAAAGCGGAGGAGAGACGGTGCGAAAACTGTACCAGAAATGCTGGGATGCGAGTTAGAGATGTTATGCGAAAAGCAGAGGAGAGACGGTGCGAAAACTATGCCAGAAAATTGGTGTTAATCTTTAAGTGCTAAAAACTTTCCACTTCCAACTTAAAAAAGCCAGGCGTGTGTGAGACTTCATATTTTCTTTGGATTGCTTTACTATATTTTGTTTGATTTTTCAGAGAGGTTTTTATGACTCATGTTTATACAAAATGTGTTCAAGCTGGTTGGACTCCCAAAAAAGGGGAGCCTCGTGTGTTGCCTATTTATCAAAGTACTACTTTTAAATATGATACTAGCGAGCAAATGGCTAAGCTTTTTGACCTCGAAGAGCCTGGTTATTTTTATACTCGTTTGCAAAACCCCACTAGCGATTATGCGGCTCAAAAAATCGCTGAACTAGAAGGGGGGAGAAAAGCCATGCTCACGGCTTCTGGTCAGGCAGCTTCTTTTTATTCAGTGTTTAATATTTGTGAAGCCGGTGACCACTTTATTAGTTCTTCGGCTATTTATGGCGGTACTTTTAACCTCTTTGAGGTCACTTTGAAAAAATTGGGAATCGAAGTTACTTTTGTGAATCAAGATGCTCCCGAAGAAGAAATTCAAAAGGCATTTAAAGCCAATACAAAACTCATTTTTGCAGAGACTATCGCAAATCCAGCAGGAAATGTTTTGGATATTCAAAAAATGGCAGACATTGCTCATAAAAATGGCGTGCCTTTAATAGTGGATAATACATTTGCGACTCCGGTTCATTGCCGTCCCATTGAGTTTGGTGCCGATATAGTGATCCACTCCACTTCTAAGTATATGGATGGACACGCGAGTGCCCTGGGTGGTGTTATTGTAGATAGTGGTCGTTTTGATTGGTCAAAGTATCCAGAAAAATTCCCAGGCATGAATGAACCCGATGAGTCTTATCACGGTTTGATTTATAGTGAGGCTTTTGGAAAAGATGCTTATTATATAAAGGCTACAGTACAGCTCATGAGAGACTTAGGTTCTATGGTCTCGCCTCAAAATGCTTTTTTATTGAATATGGGCTTAGAAACCTTGCATTTAAGAATGCAAAGGCACTCAGAAAATGCGCTAGAAACAGCGAAGTTTCTAAAAAATCACCCCAAAGTGGCGTGGGTAAACTATTCTGGCTTAAAAGAAAGCCCTTACTATGAACTGGCTCAAAAACAATTTGATGCTGGTAGAAGTTGTGGGGTTCTTGCTTTTGGACTAAAAGGTGGCAAAGAAAATTCCATTCAATTTATGGATTCTCTCCAAATGATTGCCATTGTCACACATGTTGCAGACACCCGTAGCTGTGTGCTCCACCCCGCCAGCCACACTCACAGACAACTTTCTGACGAACAACTCATTGCCGCAGGGATCCGACCCGATTTGATACGCCTTTCTGTAGGGATCGAACACATCTCTGATATTATTCAAGATTTGGAGCAAGCTTTAGAACAAGCTTAGGGGCTNTGTAGGCTCTTTATAAAGGTACAGTCCCTCACGNTATTTTGGGACTATACTCTTTTAGCCATGCCAATGAGTCTGCAGCATTTAAAGCCTTTGAGTACAAAAACCCTTGTCCAAAATCGCACCCCATTTCTTGTAGGAACTTTTCTGTTTCAAGATTTTCTATCCCTTTGGCCACCACTTTCAAATTCAATTGATGAGCTAAGCGAACAATAGCTTCAATAGTAGCATAAGCCCCTTGCTTTAAATCCAACTGATGGATCAAAGATTGGTCTATTTTTATGGTGTCTATAGGGAGTCTATGCAAGTAGCTTAAAGAAGATTTTCCCTTGCCAAAACCATCTATAGATATTTTAATATGATGGCTTTTAATTTTTCGGAGTACCAGTATTAATTTTTCTGGATCTTCCATAATCACCGATTCTGGAATTTCGAGCTCTAAGTGTTCCGTTTTCACATCGTACTGAGTCAAAAGCTCTAAAATAGAATTCAAAAAAACAAAATCAAAAAGGACTTTTTTAGAAAGATTCAAAGACAAAGTAGGGTAAAGATGATGTTTGTTGAATTGAATGATTTGCTTCAAAGCTTCTTCTATTACAAAAGAAGTAAAAAGATGGATTAAACTAGATTCCTCTACTAAAGGAATAAAAAACAGTGGTTCTAAAAGTCCTTTTTTTCTATGATCCCATCTTGCCAAAGCCTCTACAGAGTGTGTTTCTTTTGTTTGCAAATCATACACGGGTTGATAATGCAAAAGTATTCGATTGGATTGAATAGCCAAAGGAAATTCACCTAAAAGTTTTAAATTACTTTTAATATCTTTCAGAGAGTTTTCATTGAATACACTACTTTTTTTATTGGTTTTCTTTGCATATAAGGCCGCTAAATTTGCTTTTTGAAAAGGATCTAAAGCACTTTTGGAATAATCGTATTGAGTAAGACCAAAACTAAAATCAATATGATAAGGGATTCCATTAATAATAAAAGCTTCACTCGCTAATTTTTCTATCTCTTGAAGACAAATATTGGGAGTATTGCACTCTATCAAAGAATAAAGCTTAGAAAGCTCGGAATGCAAAAAAACATATTTTTTATTGAATTTTCTTTTTAATCGAGAATTAAATTCTTTTACTATGGCAATGCTTGTTTTTAAACCAAAATTATTAGTAATTTCGTCGGCATTTTTCCAAGAAATAGAAAGGACATTGATACTCACCCCTCTACTCAAGAACTTTTTAATTTTCTTATCAAAATACAAGCTAGACATGTTATAAAAGCCCGTATCCACATTGTGTGTAGAAATATAGCGTATTTTAAGCATATTGGATTTTAATTTATCACTAATAATTCCAATAGTGCCCCCAACCAAAGAAAAATAAAAAGTCATCAAAGCCCAATTACTAAAGACTTGAACTTCGCCAGTCACTGTATCTAAAGGCATCAATGGGCCCAATAAAACTCCCGCTATAATACCAGTGATCCCACCTCCATAGACTCCAAAAAATATCCCTGCAAACAAAATAGGCAAATACGAAGTGTGAGAAAACACATATTTAACCCCACCTGTCTCATAGACCAACCAGTACACCAAAGCCAAACTAATGCAAATTAATAAAGCAATCCATATTGAAACGGCCTTATCAAAAAAAAAGCATTCTTGGGTGATGTCTTTGTATTTTTTCTCCATAAAAGCCTCTTTAGCTAGCAATAAGGGCTATAATTAATCACACACACCAAATTTGCATCAAATATCTCTATTTTCACAAAAATTTAGTGGAATCGAAAACCTGCTTCTTTTAACACTATTTCATTTTCTGGGTTTTTTATGGCCACTTTACTAAGCCACTCAAACTCTACTATTCCAGCCAAACCTACTTTTGCACACACTTGGTCTCGTGCATCTTTATAAGACTGAAGCACCCGAACTTTTTCTTGATCAGTAGCACTTTCGATTTCTTTGGACCATTTTTCACCCAATAGCAACAAACCAAAACTAGCATCTACAAATTGTTTTGCTTTTTCGAGAGAAATAACAGANGTTTCTGGAACAGTAAAAGAAGGAACAGGAATCACTTCAGCGCGTTTTGAAAGACTCACTGGAGGCAAGCTAGGAGTGAGTTCATCTTCTTCATTGCAAGCCATCAAAAAAAACAGAGTCACCAACAGGATAAACAGCTTTTTCAACAAAATGATGCCTCCTTAAAAATAAATAGCGGTTCAGGGACTTGAACCCCGGACCTGCGGATTATGATTCCGTCGCTCTAACCAGCTGAGCTAAACCGCCAAAGTATTACAAATTTATACATTTTTACAAAAAAAACAAGAGATATCTTCTAAGTTACTAAAAATAATTGCTTTTTGTGAAAAATCATAAAAAAACTGAAAAGATTCGCATCAANCTTTAATCTTTTCACCCTATAAAATTAAAACTATTCCACTCAAAAAGCAAGCAAAAAACTCTTTATTTCTATCCAACAAATTTTTTTTTTTGGTGAAGTCTCACACACGCCTGGCTTTTAAAACCAATCTTTAAAGACAAAATCAGATTTTTTTAGTCCCCTTGAATCACCCTTCGATTTAAAAAATCTATGCCCCACTCTATCACACACCAAGCGGGCTTTGTGCTTTTCAATGAAAAATATGGAGTGTCTTTTTCAATGGTCATCTGTGTAGAAGGTGAAATTAAAACCTTTTTATCTCCAAAGAATGTTTCTAACTCAGAATGATAGTGCCCACAAAAAACATAGCGAATATTTTCTATTGGATTCAAATAAAACTGAGTCTCCTCTATGTTTTGAAGGGCGTACTTAGAGTCCATAAACACATGCCCTGCATAGCAAGGCGGGTGGTGCACAAACAACAGTGCCTCTCCTTTTACTTGGAGAGCTTCTGATTTTAACCAAAGCAACTGATCTTTTGAAATCCTATCTTGAGAACTATCTAAAAAAAATAAAGTTCTACCTTTAATCATTTTTTTATAAAAGTACTCCCCATTTTGGATATCTTTAGAAATACCAAACACTTGATTCATATAAAACAAATCATCGTGGTTCCCAGGCACAAAGCACCAATCACCCTTATAAGTCTTCATTTCTTCTGCAATAAACTCATAAGCTGCTAGGGCTTTATCATCGGCTAAATCACCCGACAAAACCAACAAATCCAAATTCTCTTTTTGAATAGCGTCTAAAGCTTGAATAAAGTTGCCACACACATCAATATCTTGAACAAGCTCCCTACCATTGCCTATATGCAAGTCAGAGATTTGACCGATTTTTATTATGTTTTGCTGCTTTTCTAAATTCAAAGTCAATTCCCTATATTAAATAATACACTGAGTATATCATAAACTCATGGATTTCAAGGTTTTATGAACTTAGTCGCCATCACCTTGATTTGCAATCCACAAGATTTATGTTCGAAACAGCTTATCGATTACGGCGTTGTTGTTCTGCAAAAGCCCTTGCCATTTCGATGCGATTGTCTTCCTTTTCTTTTTTCTTAGTCTCTTCTTTGCAGTTCACACATTTTGTAGCTGTGGGCACCGCCTCTAAACGAGCCTTGGGAATTAGAGAATTGCACACCTTACATACACCAAAAGAACCATTTTTAATGCGTTGCAAAGCTTCTTCTACATAGACTAGATATTTGCCTTCTCTAGCAGCCAAATCAAAATTCGTTTCTAAAGAAGTCAAGTCAGAAGCGACATCTGCAAGGTGATTAGAAAAACTAGAACTTTCCACACTTTGCTCACCTTGATTTTGAAAAATCCCACTCCCTTTGTCATTGTTTTGAGCAGCCACAATTTCTCGACGACGAGCTATTAATAACGATTCAAAAAATTGTAAATCTTCAACATTCATTTTTACAGACTGTTTTTCTGACATAGATACCTCACCAAATTAAACAATACTAGCTTAAACTATCTTTTATTTTTAAAAACACAAACTTTTTTTTACATTTCTCAATCAGTTTCTTAAAAAAAATCAATATTTAGACTCAAACCAGCTTTTTTTATTTTTTGAATGAGCTTTTCTATGCTTATAATTGTTTTGTCTATTTCTTCAAACAATTCACTTTTTTCGCTTAAAGCTAAAGCTAAATTTCCTTCTTTAGAAACTTCAAAATGAATGCCTTCTAAATTTTCTTTTAAAGCCTCTAATTTTAAAAAAGATTGGTCTAAATCCAGCAATAATTGCTTTAAGTTTTCTTTTTTTTCTGTATCGAAAACTTGTATTCCATAAACATTTTCTTTAGAAATGTCTAATTCTGTTTTCCATTCTTTTAATTTTAAACTAAAATCTTTTGATAAGTAAGTCCATTTGTTTTGAATCGATTTTAATGAATGCTTCAAAGATGCTTCTTTTAAGGAATCCATAAAAACACCAACTACATTTTTTAATGTGTCCACATCTTCTAATATCAAAGTTAAATTTCTACCGATATCAGAAAAATCTTGATCCACATTCCCTTGAACCGTGTCGCCAGACTTTAATGTTTCTAGGGCATCACCTACTAAAATAGAAAGCTCTTGTTTCCCTACTAGGCCCGCATTGATCAATCGAAACTCCGAATTCACTGGGATTTCGTAATCGGCAAAAATCCTTGCTGTCACTAAAACCCCTTCTTCTAATAATTCAATTTTACGAATCTCTCCTTTTTGGATCCCATTGACTCTGACCAGATTTCCTTTTTGTAGAAAACCTATTTTATTAAAAAAAATCACAAAACTCTGTTTTTTTTGAAATGGACTAGAAGGGTGGATAAAATACCATGCAAAAAAAACACTTGCCACTAAAACAATAAAAATCAAAAAAGCCAGTATATTATTTCTCACAAAAAATACAAATCTATTCATAAGCATTACTGCTAAAAAAGCTATCGTCTAAGAACTCATCATCGATAAAACTTTTTTCTTTGTTTTTCTCTTTTTCTTTAATTTTTTTTAAAAGTAACTCATTAAAATTAGAAGCCGTATCCACCCCATCTATTTTCATTAATGAATTCATGGCGATGACTTCCGAAATTACAGTCAAATTTTTTCCAGGAAGCACGGGTATTAATACATGAGGGATTTTAACTCCCATCACTTCTTCTATCGAAGAGGTCAAACCCGTTCGATCATAAGTAGTGTTTCTGTCCCATTGTTGTAATTCTACAATCACCTCTATCTTTTTGAACTTTCGAACGGCGTGTATCCCAAACATAGAGCGAATATCGATGATCCCCACTCCTCGAATCTCCATGTGGTGTTTAACCATTGGATTGGCTCTTCCTATAATTGAATTTCCAATTTTAGAAATGTGTACCACATCGTCTGCAACCAAACGATGCCCTCGCTCCACCAAGTCTAACACACACTCTGATTTGCCCACATTACTTTCACCTACATAGAGCATGCCCACTCCATAAACATCTACTAGGCTTGCGTGAATCACCGAATAAGGAGCAAAAAACTCTTCTAATATTCGTTGAAACAGGTGACTAAATTCAAAGGTGTGTAGCGTTGTGGAAAACAGAGGAATTTTATTTCGGACACACATTTCAAATAGCTCTTTGTGAGGCTTTTGGCCGTGCGTCACCATCCACAAAGGAGAAGTAAACTTGTCTAAGCCAAAAAAAATCTCTCGACGGCGTTTGGCCCCTAAAGATTCTAAATAATTCCACTCGGTATGACCTATCAACTGCACCTGATGATAGCTATAAACTTCGGTAAAACCGACCATGGCAAGCCCTGGCCGGTGTAAACCACTTTCTTCTATAAAACCATCCAAAGAAGATTCTCCAGTATGCAGATTCAACTGAAGTAAACTTCTATGTTTGGTCCATAAATTATTCACGGGAAATTTTTCCCGACAATTTATAATTATGTCTTTTAGAGAATAAGCACTCACTTATTGACCAATTCAGATAATGACTGCGTCTTATGATCTTTTTGCTTTTCATTGTGCTTTTTTAACTGCGTTTTGGCCCTTTCTACAGCAGTATCAATTGCTTTGCCCATATTCTCTTCATCTGCAGAAGCCACTATAACACTTCCTTTGATGTTTAAAGAAATTTCGCAACGACGCATGTGCTCTACTTCTTGATCTAAAACCACACTAGCAGATGTGATATTTGGATAAAATTTTCCAAGTTTTTCGATTTCATCTTGAACACGGCTTTGTAAGCCAGCAGAAGCATTGAAGTGACGAGCAGTAATATTGATATCCATAAAGGACCTCCGTAATAAACTTATTCGAATATTTAAAAGTGTAACACACACTTCTAAAGTATATACAACTATTTTTTATTAAAAGTATAAAAAAACTACAATACAGACAATTTAGCCATTATAAAAGACAGGCGTATTGGAATGCCTTTTAAGAAATAACCAAAACCTCTGCATCTATCTCTAAAATACACTTTTTTTTAAAAACAGTGACTATTAACTTAGAAAAATTCATTCTTATTTAGAATATAAAACCCCGTACTATTCACCTATACTCTTATAAGAGCTTTTTAGTAATTTATATAAAAGTCTCAAATCCTATTTTTATAAGTTTTAGATGAAACAAGTCCTCTAAAAAGAGATAAAACAGTTTATTTCGATGTTCTCGTCATTCATAAACATGTGAGAACGAGCTTCTTACAATTCTTTTCTAAGTCGTGCTGGAAGTATTTTAAGGTCTTCCCGATATTTTGCTACCGTGCGTCTAGCGACTTGAATGTCCATTTGCTCTAATAAATCAGTGATTTTCTGGTCAGAAAAAGGCTTTTTTTTGTCTTCGTTTTCTATTAGATTCTTGATAGCTTGTAAAACTCTTGCAGAACTTAGGTCTGTCCCATCTTCTTGGCGTACGCTGCTTGTGAAAAATTGCTTTAACTCGTAAACTCCATAAGGTGTTTCTACATATTTTCCATTAGTGACCCGATTGACGGTGCTTGGGTCTCTACCAATGTCATCGGCAATAGTTTGGAGTACCATAGGGTGTAAGTGCTCGGGCCCTTTTAGAAAAAAATCTTTTTGATGCTTGATAATGGCCTGCATTACAATTTCCATAGTGCTTAAACGATTGTCTATGTTTTTTAAAAAGGCGTTTGCAGAGTTTAATTTTTCTTTGATATATTCTTTATCTTTTTCGGAGGTTTTATTGCTAGTCAATAACTTTTTATAGGTTTGATTGATGCGTAAACGACTCCTAAATGAAAGCTCACGAACTTCTATTTTGAAGTCTCCCGTTTCTGTTTCTATCACCATCATATCGGGGACAATGGTTGGTACGGGAGTATTGCTGATTAAAAACCCCGGGTGTGGAGTCAGTTTAGAAAACTCTTGAATGGCAAGCTGCACTTGTGCTAACGAAACATCTAATTCTTTGGCAATAGCGTTATAACGAAGTGCTTTTAAATTTTCAAATTGTGATTCTAATATTAAAATAGCCAAGTCAGAAAAATGAGGCTGTGCATATGCTTGTATTAATAAGCTTTCTCGAAGATTCCTAGCCCCAATGCCTCTAGGGTTTAAGGATTGCAAAATGTGAAAAGCCTCTCTCACTGCAAAAGAAGCCTCTTCTAGAAGTTTTTTTTCTTGCAAAATCTCTTCTATTTCTAAAACATAAGGATTATTTGAAGTTTCACTCACAATCCCTATGCTCCCTGGGCTACTTTGGACAAAGCCTTTTTCATCTAAACTATCGATAAGATACTCGACAAGCTCTACTATGTATTCAGGGCGTTTCCAATTTTTTAATTGATTTTTTAAAAAATCTTGTATGCTTTCTGTGTCTGCGGTTTGATTTTTCCATGCATCTTCTTCAAAATCGTGCGTGTTTGTGTTTTTTAACGGTCGATCGCCATCTCCGAAACCTTCCGAAAAATAGTCTTCCCAATCTATATCTAAATCATCTCCTGTTTTTGACTCTTCATTTTTATCTTCGAATGTGTCATCTATGTTGTGTTCTTCTCTTTCTGCAGTCAAAGAATTGTCTTCGGCCAATTCCAAAAGAGGATTTTGCTCTAACTCTTCTTTTACAGCCAACTCTAAGTCTAGCGTATTCATCTGTAAAATGTTCACAGATTGAATCATTTGTGGTGATAACGACTGCTCTAAACGAGTCCCTTGATTGATTTGAATCCCTAAATTCATATGCTTTAACTCAAACGGAAACTTTCTCCTAAATAAATTCGTCTTGCTTCTTCGTCTTTGGCTAGAAAATCAGAAGAACCTTCTATAAAGACTTGACTCTTGTACATAATATAAGCTCTATCTGTGATAGATAATGTTTCTCGAACGCTATGATCGGTAATTAAAATGCCCATCCCTTGGTCTTTTAAATTAGAGATAATGGATTGAATGTCGGCTACCGCAATGGGATCTATGCCCGCAAAAGGTTCGTCTAAAAGTAAAAACTTGGGGTCCGAAGCCAGTGCACGAGCTATTTCTAATCGGCGTCGCTCTCCCCCCGAACAACTATGAGCTTTGGTTTTTCTTATATGAGTGATTTTGAATTCTTCTAAAAGTTCTTCTAAACGAGCTTTCCTTTGGGCCCGTTTTAAGTTTCTGGTTTCTAAAATAGCCATTATATTGTCTTCTACACTTAATTTTCTAAAAATAGAAGCTTCTTGAGGCAAATAACCTATTCCCAAACGCGCTCTTTGATACATCGGTTTTTTGGTAATCTCTATATTATCTAAAAAAATTTGTCCAGAATCTGGCCTCAACATCCCCACTATCATATAAAAAGAAGAGGTTTTCCCTGCTCCATTGGGGCCTAATAAACCTACAATTTCACCTTGAGTGACTCGTAATGAAACATCTTTTACCACTTGCTTGCTTCCATAAGACTTGCAAAGTAAATTGGTGTGTATGGTGTGTATCCAATCATTCATGTTTTTTCACCTTGTTTTTACCTTGTTTTTCTAAATCAAAATAACGGCCACTCGCTTTGGTGCTACCACCCATCATTTTTAGAGAAGAGACTTGTCCCTTATCAAAATAAACTTGAATGGTGTCTCCCATAGATTCATTTCTACCCACAACAGATCGGTCTTCTTTAACATAAAAGTAAGTGCTTTTGGCGGCACCACTGATAAAGGCCCTATCTATTTTACCTTTATTAAAATATATATCTAAACGGTTTCCGTCCATTAAATTTTTATAATCTTTTAAATCTTCTTCAAAAAAGATGCCTTTTGCATTTAAATTCACATAAAGCATTTCTAATTCACCATTTTTAAATTGAACATACAAGGTGTCTCCAAAGGCCTCTGTAATTTGAGCTTTTTGTTTGCCTTTTGCGGGTTGTTTTTGAATCCCATAAGCATTTCGAATCACCAGTGCTGATCGGATTCCTTGTGAATTTTCTTCTAATTCTAAATAAATAGAATCTCCTTTCACTGTTTCGTTTTCAAATTGACACACTGGATTTCCAGATAGGGCTATCCAGTTGTTTTTTCGATCAAAATAGGCCGAATCCGCGGTGACTAGCATATTTTTTTTTTGAATATTCACTTTTTCAAAAGCCGAGGCAAACTCGTCTTCTTTATTATAAATAATACGAGAGGCTTTAATGGTTAGAGTGTCTATCGAATCTCCTTGGACCTCATATTGCTCTAAAACAGGTTGATCGGGCATTAAAAGGATCCCTGTGTTCCTGTCAAAATTCAAATGCTCTCCATAAAAAGCATATGTACCGGCGGAGTCTTTGGCGACCACCTTCCCTGTGGCAGAAGCAAAATTACTTTTCTTTTGATACACACCGCTGCTTGCTCTTATAAAGCCATCGGGGTGAGTGAAAATAAAGTGACCATCGCATTGCACCATATCTACATCTCGATTCCACACCGCTCTTTGAGTTTTAAATTCAATGCTATCATGAACAAAATGCACTCGTCCTTCTAAAACTAAATTGCCACGATTTCTTGCCACAGAAAGTCTATCGGCTCGTTTCATTATCAAAGGAGAACTTTGAGCATGTAAATAAGAAAGAAAACTCAAGAAAAAAAACAAGCAAAGTCTATAAGGAAAGCCTTTAAAAAACATTATAGAGAATCCTTTATAGATTTTGTAGAGCTTAAATTTTGAGGGTCCGAAGCTTTGTTTTTTGTGCTTTTACTTGGAGATGGATTCGAAACTGAGTCAGGGCTCGTTTTTTTTGTAGCGTCTAATTTTTTATCTTCTTGGGCTAAAGCATTGGTATCTGCTTGCACTTTATCCTCTTCTTTTAACCGTTTGGCTGCATCTTGAAAAATACCAGTGATATCCGATAAAATACTCCAATTTTCCATTTTGGCATCACTCACAAAACCTTTGCCTTGCAAAACATCTCCTTCTTCGCTCACCACTCTCACATAGCTTTCTGTTTTCACTAAGTTGTCTTTTTTATGCCACAATAAAGAATCGGCTCGGACCGAAGCACCTGTAGGGGTGTATGCAAAAACATGTCCATAAGCAAAAACATAGCTCATGCTCATATCCAGCGTTCCAGAGTCTGCCCTTAAAAAAGCCACTTTCTTTCCTAATGAGTCATAAATATCTACTAAAATAGGCCGTGCAAAGACTTTATCGTTAGAAGCCCATCGCTCTAAGTATGCCGTTTTTAATTTCCAAGATAAAAATTCTCCCTCATAAAAATCCAACAAGGTGGTATCGTTAAATAACATCATAGGCCTTTCCACAGAAAGCCATGGTTCCTCTTCGATGCTTTCGCAGGCGAACAATAAAATAAGCCATAAAAGCAACAGCACTTTTACATAAATAAAAGAGACTCGTTTTGATTTTATTTGTTCTTTTTGAGCATCCATAGTGAACCAAACTTATAAATTTATACTCCACATTTAAAAATTCAAATATTGAAGCAAATTAATATCGGCAGGAATCCATTGGATTTCCTTTAATTCTTCTTTTAAAAGCCACTTTGCAGCACTATGCTCCAATAAAACAGGCTTTCCTTTTAAAATACTACAAAAATAAGTATGCATAACCAAATGAAAGTCAGGATAGTCGTAATGGATGGTGTGGATATAAGATTTTACAGCAATTAAAACACCTAACTCTTCTTGAATTTCTCGAATCAAGGCTTCTTCTAGGCTTTCACCTTTTTCTGGCTTTCCGCCTGGAAACTCCCAAAAACCTTTAAATTCTCCAGACGCCCTTTGCGTGGCTAAGACCCTTTTTCCTTGTTGAATGACAGCCGCGACGACTTCGATTTGTTTCATTTTTTTATAACTCTAGTGCTTGTAAAAACTCTTTTATTTTGACTTCGATAAGCTGCCACTGGCCTGTTTGCATCCATTCTACATTGAAGATGCTAGCACCAAAAGCAAACAAATTGGCTCCAGCTTTTTTATAATCGAGAGCATTCGACGCACTCACTCCACCGCAAGCCATCAAGGGAATATCTTTTAATGGGCCTCTAAGGTCTCGAATATAAGAAGCCCCTCCCATGCTAGAAACAGGGAAAACTTTAACATAAGTAGCCCCCAAAGTATAAGCCAACTCGATTTCGGTGGGAGTCAAAGCCCCGGGAATTATAGGAATTCTTTTTTCTACACAGCTTTTTATCACTTCAACACTAGTAGTGGGGGTGACGATAAAGTCTGCTCCTGCGTTTATAGCTGTTTCTAAGTCTTTTAAATTTCGAACAGTGCCTGCACCTACATAGATGCCTTTTGAAGAAGCTTGTTTTTTTAAATTTTTAATAATCTTTGGTGCATTCTCCGTATTCATGGTCACTTCGATTACTTTTAAACCTGCTCGATCACATGCTTCGATGCATTCGCTTTCTTGACCTAAGAAAATTCCCCGTAAAATACCTATTACAGGTGTGCGTGTGAGTGTTTTTTTGAACATAAATCCTCTAAAGTTTTTCTAATAGCATTTGCAACTTTGCAATCTTCTTTACCTTGACTTTTATAATTTAGAAAAACAAAAAAAAAGAAATTCCACTAAAAAGTGCTGGGTGTCTATAAGCTATAAAATTCATATTATTGATTTATGTGTTTTAAATTGTTTCTTTTCTTCAAAAACCAGGCGTGTGTGAGACTTCAATAAAAATTGATTTTTTATTTCGATGACTGGTGTGCAAAAAATGCACCTGCTTTATTCAAATCTCAAGGCTTCTACTGGGTCTAATCGACTGGCCTTTTTCGCAGGGTACCATCCAAAAAACACCCCCGTAGCAAAACAAACTCCAAAACTAACCACAATACTAGTAAAAGAAACACTCATAGGCCAACTTAAAATTTCTTGTACTAATTTTGAGGCGATAAGTCCAAAAAAGATTCCCACCAAGCCTCCTAATAAACTAATCATCACCGATTCTAATAAAAATTGATATAAAACATCTTTTCCTCTGGCTCCTATAGCCATTCGAAGCCCTATTTCTCGAGTGCGTTCCGTGACCGATACATACATGATATTCATAATCCCTATGCCTCCAACCAGCAAACTAATCCCGGCGATGGCCGTGAGGACCACAGAGAGCAATTCAGAGGTGCTGGTCATCATTTCGATCATTTCTTCTTGAGTCCTGACCCTAAAAGGTTCGGTGGGCTTGGTCCAATGACGGCGTTCTTTTAAGAGTGCTAAAACCTCTTCAGTGGCCTCTGCTGCGTAGCCTTCACCTATGGAGTTTGCATAAATAGTGCGGATTTCATTGGTGGCATTCATTCGTCGCATCACTGTGCGATAGGGTGCAAGGATCACATCGTCTTGATCTTGCCCAAAACCTCCAGCGCCTTTTTCTTTTAAAACGCCAATCACTTTTAAAGGTATGTTTTTGTATCGAATGCTTTTGCCTATCGCTTTTGTCCCAGCAAATAGATTTTTTTCTACCGTTTTCCCTATCACACATACCTTGGCCATTCTATCCAGTTGATCGTCAAACATCACCCCATCTTCGATTTGATAGTTTCTAATCTCAAGGTAGTCTTGACTCACACCGCTCAAAGATACAGGCCAGTTATTATTGCCCACTACCGCTTGTGCATTTGCAGAAACCAAAGGAGACACATCTTTGATCCAAGTGGCGTGTTCTTTTAAATAAAAAAGATCTGCTTCTTCTAGAGTTTCTGTAGAACTCGCTGCATCTAATTGCACGGGCCCCCTTCGAGAAGAATTTGGAGTGATAGTCAATGCATTGGTGCCCATTGAGGTCATTTGCTCACGAATGGATTTTTTAGAACCTTCTCCCATAGCGACCATGGTGATCACAGCCGCCACACCAATGACTATCCCTAAAACCGATAAAAAGGTACGCATACGGTTTCTAAATAAAGCTTTTAAAGCCACTTTTAATAAAGAAGAAAAACGCATATCACTGGCTCATTTCTGCATAGGCATCGGTGGGGGGCAAGTTTCTGAGAGCTTCTTGTGCACTCTGCACACTTTGGTTATAAACATCCTTTTGTAACAAGCCATCTCTAAATGTGATAGTCCTCTTTGCAAAAGCAGAAATATCGGGTTCATGAGTTACAAATACAATGGTTTTCCCTTGATGGTTTAGATTTTGAAACAAATGCATAATCTCATAGCTAGTTCGGGTGTCTAGATTTCCCGTGGCCTCGTCGGCAAGGATCACCACAGGGTCATTCACAAGGGCTCTAGCAATAGCGACTCGTTGCTGTTGGCCACCAGACAGTTGATTGGGTTTATGGTCTAAGCGACTCTCTAAACCCACCATTTTCAGTGCTTCGACAGCTCGTTCTCGTCTTTCTTTGACTGGAATTTTTGAATTATAAAGCAAAGGAAGCTCCACATTTTCTACAGCCGATGTCCTGGCGAGTAAATTATAACTTTGAAACACAAAACCTATTTTTTGATTGCGAATTTTGGCTAAATCGTCTCTTTTCAAGGTATCCACACTCACCCCATCTAAAACATAGCCCCCAGAACTAGGCTTATCCATACCCCCTAAAATATTCAACAAAGTTGTTTTGCCAGAACCACTGGTCCCCATAATGGTCACAAACTCACCCGCACACACATCAAAACTCACTCCTTTTAAAGCATGCACCACCTCTTCTCCCATTTGAAAACTTCGAAAAAGGCTTTGGACAGAAAGGATAATTTGAGGCTCACTAAGTTTCATCATTAAAAGTTAGATGTTTCAAGGGCAAAAAAGTTCCATTTTATACAAAAAAAATAAAAATGAGCTTCATTATCGAAAAACACAGCCTTCACCTCTAACACAAACTCGATTTTCATCGATACTTCAAAAATAAATTCAAGGCTCAAAAACTAATCCAAAAAGCTAAGAAAAGTTTCTTTTGTATTGAAGTTTCAGAAGCGCCTGGCTCAGTTTTCACTCAATTTATTGCTAGCCTCTTTATTTCATAGGATCACGCCTCTACCCAAAGTTTCAAAACTTTCTTTCTCACAGCCTCCATTAAAATGCCAGTCCATCAAAAATCATGCTTTACTTTAAAAAATATAACATAGATTGATTAGAAGGAGAAACTCAATGAAAGCATTTTACCTGATTATCTTTATTTTTGTAAATACACTCAGTGCAGAAATCATAAGTGTAGACTTTGAAAAGCATCCAGAAGGAAACTACACCAATGCTATGGCCAAAACAGACTTTGAATCTTTAAAAGGAGCTTCTAGTTGGTATGCCATGGAACAAAACAACGGAGAAAATGCAAAAATCATCTCTGATGACAAAGAACACGGGCAAGTTTTACAATTACGATATCCTGCAAATTGTTTGGGCCCCAATGACAGCCCTATTGCCTGTGCCGGGCAAATAAAACAAGCCTTACCCTTTAAATCCAAAGAAGTGTGGCTGAGTTACGATGTACTTTTTGAAGAAAACTTTGATTTTGTTAAAGGAGGGAAATTACCAGGACTGTGTGGAGGAAAATGCTACACAGGTGGCAACAGGCCCACCACAGGCGACGGTTGGAGCGCTAGAATCATGTGGCGAGCAGATGGCAAACTAGTCCAATACCTTTATTTCAAAGACCAAGCCTCTGAATATGGAGATGACGCCAAATGGGACTTAAACAATCAAATAGAGCAAAAACAAATCACACCGGGAGTTTGGCACCGATTCAAGACCAAAATCACCTTGAATACCGTCCACACAGAAGGCCAAGGTCAAAAAAACGGAAAAATTAAAAGCTGGTTTGATGATGAACTTGTTTTAGATTTGGACACACTACTTTTGGTGGACTATGACGAGCAATGGATCGATGTTTTTTATATTTCTACCTTTCACGGAGGGAGTGATGCCAGCTGGTCTCCAAGCATAGATAGCTACGCTCGCTTCGATAACTTTGTGATTTCTACCGACTCTATCCCTCTAAATATTTTAAAACCCAAAATCAAAAGACAAAGCCCAACACCCTCTATAATTCTTGGAAATTCAAGCATCCCAATAGAATCGCTAAAAGAAGATACCTATTTTGAATTTTACTCGCTTAAAGGAGATAAAATACAAGAAAAACTTTACAAGAAATTTTCCACTCAAATACAAAGTCCTAAAAACAGAGGACTTTATATACTTAAAACAAAGAGAAAATAAAAAACTTAAAGGATAGCATATGCTAAAAAAGCTAAGACTTATAAAGTTTTAGCTTCAAAAGGATTAAAATATGCCTTCAATAATGATCTTTTTAGTTTAAAAAGAATTAAAACCCTCTATTCACAGAAGGCTTTATTTCTCGAAAACAGCATCAATGACCTTGTAGTAAGCTTTCGATATAAATCAAATGCCTAGCTCTTTGGCCACAGCAAAAATCCCGCGTTTAGAAATAGTGCGGATTCCAGCGGCACTCACACGGAGAGTCACCCAGCGATCTTCTTCGGGGATGTAAAAACGCTTCTTTTGTAGATTAGGAAGCTGCTTTTTTAATTTTTTGCGTTGAGAGTGAGAAACCATATTCCCAACTAGACCGGCTTTTCCGGTAACTTCACAAATTCGGCTCATAAAAGACTCCAATTTTTAGACAGTGCAATTTTAGTTATTTTTTTGTTTTGTGTCAATCTTGAAGTTCAATTGGCAGGTTAAATTTTGTATTTTCCACTAAAGTCACCCGATTTTCTAGCTCTACATTGGAAAAATGGTCCTTGATCCACTCCACCACTTCTTGAACCAAGACCTCTGGTGCACTGGCCCCACTAGAAAGCCCCACAGATTTTACCCCCACAAACCAAGTAGTATTAATATCTTCTACAGAGTCTATCAAATAACTGGGGATGCCTTTTTCTGTCCCTAATTCTCGCAATCGACTAGAATTAGAAGAGTTAGGAGAGCCCACTACCAACAATAAATCGACCTCTTTTGATAGTTCTGCCACTGCCTTTTGACGATTTCCTGTAGCATAACACAAATCCCCCGCCGCAGGCCCCACTATTTTTGGAAACTTTTCTTTGAGGGCTTTAATAATATGTGCTGTTTCAGCTACAGACAATGTTGTTTGAGTAATATACGCTAAAGATTGATCGTCCTTAAAGTCTAATTTTTCAATGTCTTTTTGATTTCGAATCAAGCTTATAGCCCCTTCGGGGAGTTGGCCTAGTGTGCCCTCTACTTCGGCATGACCAGAATGCCCTATCAAGATCACATGCCTTCCATTTTCATAGTGCCTTTTGGCACTGGAATGCACTTTTTTAACCAGAGGACAAGTCGCATCTAAAACCTTTAGCTTGCGGTCAAATGCTTCTTGATACACTTGCTCACTCACTCCATGAGCAGAAAATATCACTGTCGCATCATCGGGAACTTCTGAGAGTTCATCCACAAATACGACACCCATTTTTTTAAGCTTATTGACCACAAATTGATTGTGGACAATTTCGTGTCGAACATAAATAGGAGCCCCGTATTTTTCTAGAGCTTTTTCGACAATGTGTATAGCCCTATCCACACCAGCACAAAACCCTCTTGGAGTGGCTAGTAAAAGTTTATTCATGGATTCTCCCTGGAATTAAATTTTTAAGAAAAGACAAAAAACTTTGGTAAGAGTTTTTAATTTTAGTGCGTTCGTGAGAAAGAAAACTTTGGATAAGCTCTATACTAGCTATATCCCGTTTAGAGTAGTCTGCCGTGGACCGTATTTGAGCTAAAACTCCAGCATGCACCAGACTTTTCACTGTATTTTTTTGACCTCTGGCATAGGGCCCTATACAAGTTGGTACTCCATATTGGAGTGGCTCCCAAAAATCATGAACGCCTAATAAACGGTTAAAAGAACCCCCAACCACTGCTGTTTTAGATTTTTGTAGGACCTCGGCACTCCTTCCGTATTGAGTGACCAAAGAAACGGCTCCCTTTTGAACCAAAGGCCATTCTAAAACTAAAATTTCTTGATCTATAAGTTCATTTCTAAAAGATTCTATTTCTGTAAGCCTTCTAGGGACCAAAACCACGGCCTCTTGCCTTTTGATAGAGGATAAAATCATTTGATACAAACTATTCCATTCCGAAAAATGCATCGACAAAAAAGTGGTGTCTACACTAGGGTCCTGAGGTTCTTGAATTTCTGTGTCCGATAAAGCCCAAGAGAGTAATTTCCAGTTTCCCCCTACAATGGCATTAGAGGCCACTTCTGGAGGTAAATCTTCGGCGATTTTAGAAAGATCACTGCCCGACTGCATACTCACAAAACCAATAGCAGAAAAATCCGCCTTAGAAAAAGAACGCTGATAACGACCAGAAATAATAGCAATAGAAGGTTTTAAAGCGATTTTTCGCACTGAAGAAAGATAGCCTGGCCACAATTCATTTTCGGCTAAGACCAAACCGATGGGTTTCACCTTTTTTAAAAAAGCAAGCATGGTTTGAGGGGTATCTGCAGGGGCGATAGAATAAGAAATGTTTTGATTTTGAGTCTTTAAATACTCTAAGACCTCTACCTTTTGAGTGGTGAGCAATAAAGACGGGCAAGAGTCTAAGTCTTTTTGAAGTTGTATAGCTAAAGAAAGCAACATTTTACACTCCCCAAGGCTTGCTCCATGGAGCCAAAGGAATGGCCCTTGAGGCCAGGGGCCTACTAGGCGATTTTCTAAACTAAAGCGTTCCTCAAGAGCAGGAATTTTAGAAGCCGCCTTGGTCACAGTACCCGCCACACTCCTTGCAAAATCGAGAAGCATCATAATAATCTCCTATTGACTTCTTAACATAAGTAGCAAACTATATAGAAAAAGCCAAATCCAAGTGTGAGAATCTAACTTAAACGCTGTAATAAATTCTTTTTTTGGAGTATCTATCTTCTTTTTTTGTGGTTTTTGAGGGTAAAAAGCCTTTGTGTGCTTTTTCCATTCCAAAAATTCTACTCCAAAAAGCTTTTCTAAAAATACATCTTCTTGTTTAGAAAGTCGATAAATAAAAAGACAATAAAGAAAAATCAAAAAAAAGGAAAGCCAAGAGTTTCCCAAATGAGCAAAAACAAATCCAGAGCCAATAAGCATATTAGACAAATACAAGGGGTGTCTTAAATAGCCATATATTCCAGTGGTCACCAAATATGGAGCTTTTAACTCTTGATGACGAGAATGTGCCCCTATGACTCGACGAGCTTCCACTCTAAAAAAAACACCTATACTTAAAAAAATAATAGAAAAAGGAGAAAAAAAGGAAGACCGATGAGGGAACAAAAGTAAAACAAAAGCAAAACACCCTAAAATAATCCCTCTATATTTATACATCTCTTTCATAAAAACTCACTTCTTTAAAACGATTCAGGATAGGCGCTTCTAAAACTTCATGACTAGAGAGAATGATCCATTTATTTAATTCTTGACTGGCTTCCAAAAAAGCAACCAGCAAGTGATTTTTGTCAAACCTAGAAATGTAAGCGAAAGGCTCATCCAAAAGCAATATATTACTTTTACTAGCGAGAGCCCACACCAAGGCTAAACGGGCTTTTTCTCCTCCAGAAACTTCTTTTTTTTCAAAAAGATGCTGTACTTTGGCTAACTTCATAAAATTTTCTAGTGAAGGAGAGCTTTGTTTTTGAATCAATAATTTCAAAATCGAAAGAGGAGGAAGCACTATGTTTTGAGCTATAAAAAACACACCTGATATTTTATATGATTCTGGATATACTATTTGCCCGGAATCCCATGCTTCTAAATTAGCAAGAAGCCTTAGCAAAGTTGTTTTTCCTATTCCGTTGGGGCCAGTGATAAGTATTGGGTTTTGAGTGTCAAGAGATAAAGATAAATCTTGAAACACTTGCTTTGAATTGTTCTTATAGCTAAAAGAAGCCGCTTCGATTTTTAATTTGGAACCTTTGGATGGGTGATTGGAATAGCGTCTGGGCTCTTTTGAAATTTCTAAAAGGATCTGATAAGCACTTTGAGCTAAACGCATTTGCGGGATAATCCGGATACATTCTTTGGTAGGCTTGTAAGACAAAAAAATAGCCGACGAATAAAGGATTAAATCTTGAGCCTGCATCCATGACATAGAAATCATATAGGCACAAAAAGCAAGCACCAATAACATTGCCAAAACAGAAGTGCTTTCTATAAAAATCGAAAGAGTCGCTTGCTTGATTCCTGCTTTGCTTGCAATTTTTTTCCTTTCTCGGATCAATCGTAAAAAATAACTGCGTTGCACTTGTTTTTCAAAAGGCGAACTCCAATATCGGTAAAGACTCGTTAGCACACTCAATTCACTCCTTAGATTTCCATCGCTCTTCAATTGTTCATTTAAAATAGCTCCCAAACCCCTCCATTTTTTTTGAGTAAAGCTCAAAATAGGGAGCACAATAAAAAACAAAAATAGTGTGAGCTGCCAAGACAAATACAAAAGCACAGGAACAAATACCAACAGCTGCAAAAAAGCCTGGAAAACTTGAACCAAAGCCTCACTACTCAAGGCCAAAGTTTGAGTGGCATTGTATGCAGTTTGGAATTTAGACTCACTCTTTGGGTGATGAAAATACTGAGGGTTTAAACGACGAAGTACGGCCACAAAATAGCCTTGAAGTGTGGCTTCGAGTTGTCGAAAGAGTTTTTGAGCAAGGGTGCTTTTGGACCGCAAAAAAATAAATCGCAAAATAATGAGCAAAAACATTAAAAAAAACCACTCTTTAATGCTTAAAATGGGATTTCCAACCACGATTTCTATAAAAAATCGCAGTCCCGCCAATAAAAGTGCATCTGTTAAACTGGCCCCCAAAGAAGGAGCCAAAAGCAATAAAAACGCTCTTAAACTAGATTTTTTAAGGAGTGATTGAAGTTCCACAATATATAATGTAGAAAAATTATGCTCTAACCCTTTACAAAACTTTTTAGTTTCTTATATTTGACTTCGCTTCTATGCCCCCATCGTCTAGAGGCCTAGGACTCGGGATTTTCATTCCCGCAACAGGGGTTCGAAACCCCTTGGGGGTACTGTAAAACTCTGCCGTTTGGCAGAGTTTTTTTATTTTAAAAGAACGCCAAATTTTTCTCTCATTAAAAACACTTTTAGCCACCCCTTTCTAGCAAAATGAAACGACAAAACAACTCCATCAAGAATTTCACTTTTTTTATCAAAAAAAATCGATACAAAATCTAGAATCTACACCTTATTTTTGATAAGAATTACAAAAGAATAAAACTAGGCCAATACCCAAAGGAAATCAAAAAGTCCACACAAATTCAAGCATTTAAAGTGATAGCAAGGACACTTCATTTCAAAACTCAAATCCAATCCATTCAAACCCTCACTTACACAAGTCACTAAAAAACACCCCCACCCAAAAAAACAATACCCTTAAACACGAGGGTATTGTTTATCTTTTTAAAAATCAAACTACTGGGAGCTATCTATTGTCATTTAGAATATAATGAAGTCTCAGAAGCGCCTGGCTCCTTTTGGCATAGATTCCTTTAAAACAAAATCTATCCAAATGTTTTTCAAAATAAAACACCATTCACTGGATTCACCCCACAGCATCGCAATACCATTAAAGCTCTTTAATTTTGTGCTTTTGCACAAATAATAGATTATATTCATAAAAATTAAACTTATAAAAGGAGTCTTCATGAGTGTCTTGATCATTTTAAACCGCCCCCCTTATGATCAAAGTGATGTGACCTGGAATGCACTTCGCTTGGCAAAAGAACTACACCAACAAAAATCATTGGTTCGAATATTTTAATGAATAATGCTGTCGATTTAGCTAGAGAATCTTGCGTAGCCCCAGAAACATACGATCAAGATTTAAAACAAATGTTAAAAGAATTAATTCATCTAGGAATTTCTGTTGAGGTTTGCGGCTCTTGCATGGCTCGCTGTGGAATCTATAAAAATGAAGCCTATTATAAAGGTGCTCATGCCTCAACTATGAAAAAATTAGCAGAATGGATAAACACTTCAAATAAAGTCCTTACATTTTAAAACAAAAGCAATGAACTCATAAACTTTCTCTGTTTTTATCCTTTTTATAATCAAAAATCATAAAATAAGTCCTATTTATTTAAAATACTGTTGTGCATATGCACAAAATATACTATATTAGCTATTATAAGTTCGTATTTCATAGGAGAAACTATGTTTAATTTGAATCGAAATTTCAAAAATTGTTCCTTTTTTAGGAACGCAAGGCAAGGTTGCGGAATGGCAAATGCCAGTGGTCGAGGCATGAACGCAGGCCAAGGCCGTGGAATGGCAAACACCGTTGGATCTTGCAAAAGATTTCAACAAAAAATTTTAATGAACGGGAGGGTCTAATGCCTATTATAGCCTTTCCAAGTGCTGGAAACGACGAAAATGCCGTATTAGATTTNCGATTCGGCCGAGCCAAAAACTTTGTGTTGTACAATGAAAACACAAAAACATTTTCGGTCGTTGAAAACACTCAAAATATGCAAGCCANTCAGGGGGCAGGCATCCAATCNGCTCAAAATATTCTGGACAATAATGCAAGTGTATTAATATCTGGAAATTGTGGTCCCAAAGCTTTTCGTGTTTTAAATGCAGCACAAGTTCAAATCTTTTTTGCAGAAGCTAAACCCATTATAGAACTTTTACAAGATTATCAACAAGGACTCTTAAAAAAAGCAGAATCAGCAAACACCGAAGGGCATTGGGTATGAAAATAGCCATAGCCTCTGGAAAGGGAGGGACTGGGAAAACCACATTTGCCTTGGCCTTGTTTTTGGCCAATTCAGATCGCAGTGTATTTTTAGATTGTGATGTAGAAGAACCCAATGCCCATTTATTTTTGAAAGGGATAGAAAAGCAAAAAGATGTGGTACAGTTATTGATCCCCAAAGTAAACGCAGATCTTTGCAATCAATGTGGTTTGTGCGTTAAAAGCTGTCAATTTAATGCTTTGGCTATGGCAGGTAAAGCAGGAGTTTTGGTGTTTAACGAGCTATGTCATAGTTGTGGAGCTTGTGCTTTGATATGCCCAACGGGTGCAATTCAAGATGTTGAAACACCAGTAGGAGAAATAAGTATCTATGACTTAAAAGGCGGTGCAGAATTTTTATCTGGACGATTAAAAGTAGGGCATAGTGCTGCTCCAGCGGTGATCCAAGCAGTCAAAAAACACCCCAGCACGACTCCATACACACATCACATTATAGACTCTCCTCCCGGCACCTCTTGCTCTTTTGTGACATCAGTTTCTGGAGCTGACTTTGTGATTTTAGTGACCGAACCCACTCCTTTTGGACTTCACGACCTTAAATTAGCTGTGGAGGGCGTAGAAAACTTAAAATTACCTTATGCTGTGGTGGTCAATCGTGTGAGAGAAAAAGACCACCTGATAAAAAAATACTGTGCAGAAAAAAACATAAAAATCCTTCTCGAATTAGAAGAAGACAGACGAGTCGCCGAAATGTATTCAAAAGGAGGCACTCTACTTGAAGTGCTTCCAGACTTAAAAGAAAAGTTGAATTTATTACTAAGTGATTTAGAAGACCAAGTAGGAGCAAACCCATGAAATCCAATACACCCAAAGAACTAGTGGTGGTCAGTGGAAAAGGAGGGACAGGAAAAACCTCTATCACCGCTTCTCTTGCTAGTTTTTTTCCAAAAAAAGTGCTTGTAGATGGAGATGTAGATGCAGCTGATTTGCATTTATTATTCAATCTAAAAAACACAAAAACTGAAGATTATTATGGGGGTTCTATAGCAGNAATCATCCAAGACAAATGCACTCAATGCGGTATCTGTGAATCTTTGTGCCGTTTCGACGCTATTATTTTTGAAGAAAATCGATATGTGGTTCAAGAAATGTCTTGCGAGGGGTGCAAAGTTTGTGTAGATCATTGCCCAGAAAAGGCTTTTTTGTGGAAACCTGACCTCAATGGAATTTGGATGGAATCAGAAACGCTGCACGGATCACTCATTCACGCTCGATTAACACCTGGCTCAGAAAATTCTGGTAAATTAGTCACTCATGTAAAAGAAATTGGAAAAAAACGGGCCATAGAACAAAACACACCTTTAGTGATTGTCGATGGACCTCCTGGAATAGGGTGCCCAGCTATAGCCGCCTTAACCGGAGCGAGTGGACTTTTGATGGTCACAGAACCTACACCTTCTGGTCTTCATGACTTGATACGAATTTTAGATTTAGCGGCACATTTTAAGCTCAAGTCTTGTGTATTATTAAATAAAGCAGACATCAACCCAAAATATGAGGCTTTAATCCAAGCAGAAATCAAAAAATTTGACGCTAGCTTCATAGGGACGCTCCCGTATTCAAAAATATTTACGGAAGCTCAATTAAAAGGTCAATCTATTGTAGAAGCCTACCCTGATTCAAAAGAAAGCATCTACTTAAAAGAAATTGCAAAGCGTGTCACCTCTTTCTTAGGGCTTTAATTTTTTATATAGGAACAATATCAAAACAAAATCAAAAACATCTTTTATATTTATCCATTGAGAGTGCTTGACTTTGTTGTTTTAGATCATTTCACATCGAAAATACAGGAGAATTTATGAAATTTGCCATCCCATTAGCCGACGGAAAACTCACCGCTCATTTTGGGCACTGCAAAAGCTTTGCTTTTATAGAAGTAAAAGACCTTAGTGCCCCCGAAATATTTCAAGTCACCGAGTGTGAACCACCCCCACATGAACCAGGTGTGCTTCCCCAGTGGCTTTATGACAACCAAATCACGCATGTGATTGCGGGTGGCATGGGCGAAAGAGCTCGTAAGCTATTAGAAGCCAAAAGCATTCATGTCGTGGTAGGGGCTCCATTAGAAAAACCCGAAGTTTTAGTGAGCAGTTTTTTACTAGGAAAACTAGAAAAAGGAGACAATCTTTGTGGTCACGATGAAAACCACATTTGTAGTTAGCTCAGAGTCTCTGCTTTATCTGTCGTAGATAAGCAGAGCAAAAACACTCATGGGTCCAGAGTTTTACAATCTACTCTCTCGACCCACATTAAAAGCCACTTGATTTCCAGCATGAAACTTGGGGTCAAAAAGTTTTTCTAAAGCCTTTTGCCAGTTTTCTAAAGAAAAATCCAAATAGGTGCTAAGCTTCCCTAGCATAGCCACATTCAGAGCTTTTTCGGTAGGGAGCTTATCGATTTCAATATCTTTAGGAGTGAGCAAAATACCTCCATCTTTTAGAGAAATTTCATTGACAGGCACTTGATCCTCGGCAAAAACCACTAAAAAATCTGCTGTTTTATCTGGAATCATGGGACTTTGGACTTTATCTCCATAGCGTACTTCACTAGCCACAGAACCGCCTCGCTGGCTCATCCCATGCACTTCGGCTTTTTTCACATCCAATCCTAGGTCAAACACAAGTTCTGCAAAAACATCACTAGCCTTGACTACACCTGTACCACCAATGCCTGCAAATTTTACACTAGTCACTTTCATAATAAAATCCCTGAATTTTGTTTGTTTGCCTTATCCCAAGCTACAATACTTTTTATCGCTAAAACACACGGGCTTTTGGCGACAATCAAAGTGAGCTCTTCTTTTTCGAGTGCATCTTGAAGCACTGTTTTTAGTTTGTCATATTCTTTGACAGGATTGATCACAAATACATTTTCAATCCCTGCCGCCTTTGCTATTTCACCATAATCCACCTTATAAGCTGGAGTGTGGTCTAGTTTTCTACCTGTCCCTGGATGTTCTTGCTGACCGGTCATGGCTGTAATACTATTGTCCACCACCATCACTACATGGCCTGTTTTAGGGCGGTTATAGGCCATTTCTACAAGGCCTGTGATTCCACTATGGATAAAGGTAGAGTCTCCAATAACAGAAACCACTCGTTTAGCCTCTTCTTCGGGCAGCACATGCCGAAGCCCAAGGCCCATTCCAATAGAGGCACCCATATCGATCATCATGTCCATAGCTTCAAAAGGAGGTAAAGCCGCCAAAGTATAACAACCAATATCTCCAGCAACGATACAATTCAATTCTTTGAGGGCAGTGAAAGAATCTCGATGAGGGCAACCTGGGCAAAGGGCCGGTGGTCGTCCGCGGACTGGAACAGGTTCTGGAGAATTATCTTTGGCTAAAATTCGTTTCACTCTATCGACTGTAAGCTCACCAAATCGATAAATAGAATCTAGTTTAGCCTCTACAGTAATGCCCATAGCCATGATATTTTCAAATAGATAAGGATCATTTTCTTCTATGACCACCACTCGCTTGACTTTAGAACAAAAATCCTTTATTAAAGTAGCGGGGAGTGGATAAGTAAAACCTAACTTTAACACGCTGGCATCTGGAGCCGCTTCTTTGACATGGTGATAAGAAATTCCAGAACAAATAACACCTAGTTCATCTGATGCCATTTCTACTCTGTTTGGCCCTTCTTGGCTATTCCACACAGCCATTTCTTCTATTTTTGCTCGAAGCCTTTTGGCGGCGGGTTTAGCATAACCTGGAACCATCACACGCGAGGGAATATCTCTCACAAAGCTAGGTTTTAGGGCTTCGAGGGGCTCTTCTGTAATACGAACTATAGACTTTGAGTGATTCACTCTTGTGGTCATTCGCAAAATAACAGGTGTTTTATAGCGTTCACTAGTTTGAAAAGCTATTCTTAGCATATCGTATGCTTCTTGCGAGTTTGAGGGTTCAAACATTGGGCATACCGCCGCTTTGGCATGGTTTCGAGTGTCTTGTTCGTTTTGAGAACTGGCTTGACCTGGGTCATCGGCGACCACCCAAACCATAGCCCCTTCTACACCAGAATAAGTAGAAGTGTACAAAACATCGCTAGCCACATTCAAGCCCACATGCTTCATAGTGACCAAAGACCTTGCATTTCCAAATGCTGCACCGAGTGCCACTTCAGCTGCCACCTTTTCATTGGGGGCCCACTGTGCATAGCCACCAATATCAGAATATGTTTCTAAAATTTCAGAAGAGGGGGTCCCTGGATAACCGGTAGCTATTTGCACTTTACAGTGAAGCATAGAAAGAGATATTGCTTCGTTGCCCGATAACAATAATTTTTTAGAGTGGGGGTCAAATGCTAACATAAAATTCCTTAATCTGGTTTAAACAGCAATTATATACAATATAAAAAAATTATGGAGGAGAGAAAACTATGATTACCAAAAGCCAGGCGCTTCTGAAACTTCATCCAACAGCGAATTATTTAAAAAGGTGAAAGCCTGCGTTGGCTGCTCCATAAAGGCTAATGCTATAATCTTTAATGATATAAACGGGTGTTTTTTGAAGCAGTGGGGGTATGTTTGGATTGTTATTTTTCTCAAAATATTTCATAAACAAGGAGTCTCTTTCTAACCAACGAAGGTCTTTTTGAACAGTTCCTCCTGCTAAATACAAGCCGCCAAAAGGGAGCAACAAGGTAGAAACATCGCTGGCAAAACGAGCCAACATTTTCACAAACAACCGCATCATTTCGGCGGCGACTGGGTCGGTATCACTCGCACGACTAATATATTTGGGGCGATCGTGCTCTGGAGTAGCTTCTATCTTTTCAAAAGCTGCATTATTGGGGATCCCTTTGGTGTGTTTCCACCATTCATAAAGATTAATAATGCCAATTCCCGACACAAAATGCTCAACAACCGGAGAGCCCCCTGATTTTTCTCGTAGATAATTCCAAAAAGAAATACTGTCTTCGTCAAAAGGAGCAAATGCAATATGACCACCCTCAGAAGACGCGGGTATATGCTCTTTTCCATCAAAAGCCAAAAAAGAAACTCCCATTCCTGTACCTGGGCCTATGACCGCTTTGGTCGCTGGAGCTGGGTTTGGAGTGCTGCCATCTAAATGGGGTAATTTGTAAATTTGAGAAGGGTCTTCCGTGTCTAAAGTAAGGATTCCATAACTTATGGCCACAAAATCGTTGATCACAAGCACAGGGATGCCTATCGTAGTGGACAAATCATTCCCGTCGATGCTCCATTTTAAATTGGTCATCACACAACGGTTGTTAGAAACCGGCCCCGCAGCACTAATACAGCACTGTGTTGGCTGCAAATGAGGAGAATGTTCTTTAGCTAGTTTTAAAGTTTCCGCCAAAGGTTCTGCCAAGCCCGAAAGCGAAGACGAAGACCAAACAGTTTCTAAAATAATAGTGTATTTTTCGTTTTTATACCCCACAATTCCTAAATTGGTGTTGGTGCCGCCAATATCTCCTACCAAAATCAACTTTTCAAAGCTAGCATCGGGGTTTAACCACTTGATTTCCATATGAACTCCAATATAAATATGCCTCGATCCATCTCTAGGCTAAAACTAAACTTTATAGGCTAAATATATCTTTTTTTACAAGATAAAAGCATAAAAAATAAATTCTAATTGACTCTTTTGAGACCTTTTGAAGGAGCTCAAAGAAATAAAATGTCGTATTATTTATAAAGTCTCACACACGCCTGGCTTTTTGTTTATCTCATCTATGATAAGTCTAAAATTTTTATGAAAAAGCATTGTTCTTATTTTTGTTTTTTATATTTATAATATGAAAGAAAACAATTTTTGGTATAAAGTTCTAGGTGTCTGTGAAATAGAATCTTTTGAATTATGGAGCTATTCACTTTTTGAAGCTGGTGTTATGGCTATCGAAGAGCTAGAAGTTTCTTCCGAAAAACAGCATTTTTGTTTTTATACCGACTCTCTCACCGAAGCTAAACGGCTAAGAGGCTTATTTCCAGACTTAAACTTTCAAATTATAGAAGAAGAGGCAAAAGACTGGGACCAGTGGTGGAGAGACCGCACTCAACCAGTTTCTGTGAGCTCTAAACTGTGGGTTCGTCCTCCTTGGATAGACTTTGAAGCCCCTTCTAAGGATTCTGTAGTTCTAGAATTAGAAGCCAAAACCGCATTTGGTACAGGAGAACACGAGACCACCTCTAGCACAGCGAGTCTCATGGAGTCTATTGACTTTAATGGCAAAACCGTTTTAGACATAGGCACAGGGACCGGGATTTTGGCGATGTTTGCCAAACGGCTGGGGGCAAAAACCGTTGTGGGCACCGAAATAGACCCACAAGCTGTGCCTTGTATTGCAGAAAACTTTGAACGGAATGGCTTTGAATATAGCCAGGCAGTATTAGGCTTTTTGGATATATTTCAAGAAAATGTGCGTTTCGATGTGATACTGTGTAATATGATTCGAAGTGAGCTCTTCCCTATACGCTATGATATCGAAGATTTACTCGCTCAAGGCTCTTTTTTAGTGATTTCTGGGCAACTCAATACAGAAAAAGAATACATTCTATCTTGGTTTCAAGAAGCAGGCCTTTCTGTTCAAAAAGAACTCGAGATGGGAGAGTGGTGGAGCGTGCTCGCTCAAAAAACATAGGGGATTTATGGAAGTTTATCTACACCAATTGGCAGTTTTTTTTAGAGTCCACTTAGACTCTATTTCTATAGGGATGGTGGCTACCGTGCTTGTTATTTATGGGGCTCATATCAACTCCTATTTTCAAAAAATCACCAAAAGCCTTCCTTTTTTAGTGCGTTTTGCCTTGTTTGTTTTGCTCTGTAGTGCTGGTTATGCTCTTGTGAGTGCTTTGGCCGTTCGATACCTGGCTCTTTTTTTAAAACAACAGCCCGATTCTATGCTCTTATTGATTATTTCTCTTGCTTTTTTGGTCCTTGCTTTTTTAGCTCGAAAAGTGACAAAGATTTAAAGGATTTTGACTCGATCAATGAAATTTTATTTTCCCGCTTTAGATGGACTTCGACTTTTAGCCTCTATTAATATTGTTTTATTGCACCTTAGATCTTCTAATGCTTTAGTGTATGCCGAAAACTGGACTTGGCTTTCTCCAGTGATTCAAGCTCCTGCTTTTGCTGCTGGAGTCTTTTTTGTTTTGGCAGGCTTTTTATTTGCATCTAAATTTACAGACCCAAAGAGAAAAGTTTTGTGGCGGCCTTTTATGCTTTCACGGCTTTCAAAACTTTATAGACTGCATTTTGCTATGACTTTACTTATGTTTTTGGTGCTAGCCTTTAAACTAAGTTCTTTGAATGGCTTCCCAAGTTCGTTGAACAGCCTTTTTAACGCTTTTGCTGAAGGATATGGGAAAATGCAAAATCCCATTAGGAGTCTTTTTTTGCATTTCAGTCTGCTATGGTCGGTGTTTCCCAAGCTTGGAATGAAACTCAACGAAGCTTCTTGGGCACTCAGTTCTTTTTTTCTTTGTTATGCCCTAACTCCTTGGTTAAGCCAGGCGCTTCTAAAACTTCAACAAAAACAAATTTGGATTCTTCTTTTTTTGGTCTTTATCCCTGGTGTTTTATGGGGGATTTTATTTGGAAATTTAGGGTATACTCCCACTTTTTTCTTTGAAAGCTATCCAGAAAAATATCGTTTTTTTCATATGTTTAGTCCAGTTCGGCTTTTTGAATATGTTTTTGGCATGCTTTTATTTAGACTTTATCAATGCGGTGCTTTTGAATTTTTAAAGCAAAAATATTATGCTCAAATTTTTGAAGCTTTAGCGATTGCAGCTTTGTATATAAGTCTTTTCTTTTTAAACACCCCTTCTACTTCTTGGAATTATATCAACCACCATAGCCTTCCCATTTTTTTATATGGAATGCTAATCCTTTCTCTCACCACAAAACGCACTGTTTTNAGCTANCTGTTTTCTATTGGCCCTATTCGAGCGGTGGGGCGGGCCTCTTTTTATCCGTATTTAATACACCTCCCACTCATTAGCATCGCATGGAGTTTAGGCAACCTCAATACCCCCAAAGCCACCCTCTATTTTTTGATTTTCACTTATGGCATCAGCACTTTGTATTTGCAATTTAAAATTTGGAAAAAAAGAAAATTAAAAAAATCGTTTTGATTTAATAAACTCATTGTCTCGCAAAGACTCTTTAAATTATGGCGTACATTTGCTTTCTTGCTTGCTGGTCTAATCTTTTTAAGCCATTTATCCTTTTGTTGACTCAATTAAAAATAAACGATTTTTTTGAGTACACACTTTGAGAGCCTCATTGTAATGCGTTTCACACAATATCTTTGACACACTTTTCAGCTCCATTTCAAACAAGATTAATCCCATGGATTCCCACAGCCGAAACCTTCGTCATGCAATGAATCTGTCGAAATAATCATAAAAATCTTAAAAATTAGAAGTATTAAGTCCAAAGTTTTTAGAAATGAATAGCTTTTTTGAGGCAAGTCTTCGGCAACACATTGAAGCTAGATCTTATTTTTTAATTTTATCTTCGTTTGAATTCTAAATTTATAGAATAATTCAAAGGCTTATATTTTTGATTTTAGTTTTAATTTTCTAAGTTTAGTTTATGCTCTCTAAATTTGTACAAATCGACCAACGAATTGCACTTTATTTAAAAACACACCGATTTTCTAATAAAACAAATCGGTGTTTAAAACTTTATGTTCGTTTGGGTGATGGGTATATTTGGGCTGTTTTTGCCGCTCTACTACTTTATAAGCTGGGCTGGGAGCATTTTTTAACAGCTTTATGGCAAATTTTAATCTCTCTTGCTGTGAGTCTAGCCCTTTATTGGACCACAAAACTAAGCACCAAAAGGCAACGACCCTTTATTTTCTTTACTGATATCGAAGCCGAAGTCCCCCCTTTAGATAAATACAGCTTTCCTTCTGGGCACACTATGAATAACTTAGCGGTGGCAAGTACTATTTTTTATTTGCAACCAAGCATCGGTTGGTTTATGCTTATTCTACCCATCACTTGGGGTTTGCTTCGTGTTTATTTTGGTGTGCATTGGTTTTTTGATATTGTGATTGGTGCTCTTTTGGGGGTCTTGAGTTTTTTTATTGCACACTTTATTTGGAGTTTATTTTTATGAAGTTTTTTAATGTAGATCAGCTGATTTCTCAATTGACAAAGGCCGATACGGTCATTTTTTTGCTTAGACACGCCGAAAGACGACACATCACTCTTAGTGACCCCCATTTTGGAGCCCTTGTTGGGATCACGCCCAATGGCGAAAAGCAAGCTCAAAGTTTTGGAGCATCTTTGCCAGCAACAGGAGATGCACTCTATTTTTCTAGCCCAGTGGGTCGCTGCAAAGAAACCGCGGCCTTTATAGCCAAAGGCAGAAAAGACACTGATTTTGATAGCGTGAATAAGATTCCAGAAATAAAAGCCTTAGGGAATATGTTTGTAAAAAACATCGAATCTTATACGGACTCTTTGAAAGTCGATTTTTATAAAGAGCTTTTAAACTACTTTGATGGCAACAAGCACCCTGCATTTTACCCACTCCAAGAAACAGTCGAAAAATATTTAGAGCTTTTTTTAGAAAAATCGAAAGCAAAATGGAACTTTTTCTTGTCTCACGATGCCTGGGTGATGCCTTTTTTGGTGCATTATCTAGGAGCAAAGTTTTCAAAAGACCAATGGATGAATTTTTTAAGTGGACTAGCGATCACAAAAACAGAAGACAAGCTTGAATTTTATGCGATTACCGGCTTAGAAAACGGCTATCTAAGCCTTTAAAACAACTTTTTGGCCTTGACTAATTGCCCACCTTTTTCGTGAAAAAGGATAAGAGAAGAGCCTTCTACAGTTTTAAGTAGTTCTGTGAATTTTTGAATAGCATCTGACTCTTCAAATCCAATCTCGTTTTTCACATTTTCTCCCATCACAAGCCCTACCATCGACAAAGAAGAGGCGCTACCTTTAAGGTAGTCTATAAACTCTTCTGGAGAATTGAGCACCGTAGTGGCTGTTGGAATGTCTATATCCATTGGATCTCTTTTGCTCACCAAAAACGGGAAAAAATCAGAGCGAACCACTTGTTGTGTATTCACAAACATAGTGTTGCCTACATACAATGCAATAGAATCATTTTGAATATAACGCACCTCGAACATCACATCACAAGAAGAAGACATCTCATTGATTTGAGTTTTAGACAAACCACATGCCGATAATAAAAATGCCACAAAAATGAATAAAAGGACCCATATTTTCTTCATAAAAACTCCATTCAAAAGATATACCTTATAAAATAACCTAATAAAACTAAAAAAGGTGGAAATAAATAGAATATTTGAATTTCTATATTTCTTGAATCTTTTTATCCATTTAGTTCTTTTTCATTTATTGGCTTTGAATTCCCCTTCTGTATGAGTATAAAAGGCTGGTACTCTTCAAATGATTCTTTTTTACACTTTGTTTCGAAACTCCTAAAGTCTCTTTTAAAAGCCTTCCTTCTTTGTTCAGTTTTTCAAAATTATGGTGTTCCCATCCTGTTGATTATTGGAGTTTTTTATTATTTAGTCCTTTGTATAATTCCTTACTTTATGGGTCTATTCAAAGCCCTTTTTTATGAATTTATGATTTTACAGAAAAACATCTATGTCAATGAATCTACTCCGTAAAAATTATTGCATCCACCCCTTTATTCAATATGTTTTTTTGTCGTAAATTCTAAATTCCAAATTTTTTCTGCATTTTTGCCTATGAGCCAAAATGTTAAGGCAAGTATCAAATAAAATATGGCTTCGGGAATTTTACCCCATACATATTCAACGAGCCTTGTGTATAGATTGATAAAAAAGAACACAATTCCAAAGGCCCTAGCGATGGAATCATCATATTTTATCCCTATCAAAAGAGTGATCAAAGCAGAAACTCCAAAAAAGATTGCCCACCCTAATAAATACACCTGTTTCGTTTTCATCCATAGATCCATATCGGTGTGATTTCCATTAATAGATANCGTCCATAAACCAAGAAAAACAAACAAGAGTTCAAACACATAGGTGCTTTTTCGAATCTCTTTAAATGCATCTTTTTGAAAAATTGTAAATCTAACTGCAATAAGCATCAAACCAAAAAATACATAACGAAAGGGGTAATTTAGCCCAAAAAAATACTGAGACCAATTAGAAAGATAGCCTGTGATGTATCCAAACCAAGTTGCTAATGACATTAACGAAAGCATCCAGACTAAATTAGAAGGGAATCTAATACCAATAAACCCATACACAATCGTAGCTAATAAAACGAGATGAAAAATTTGATGCTCCTTCAAGCCCATTATTGTAGCTAAAAAACTCAAAGATGTCGCTGTAAAAAAACACCCAAGAAAACAATCACCTCATTACTAAATCTTTTAAAAGGATACTTTTTTTCCTTCGAAATCCCCAGAAATAAAACAACGCCGATAAAACAGAAAAAAATGAAAACAAAAACCATTGAGAAGAAGTGAATATGTACTCTAAAAATCGAATAAAAGCATCATTGGATATGATTGCACCAACGGCAAAGACAAAGCATGCGATAGAAATCCAAAAAGAATATTTAGCTAACCGCTTCCAATCAAAATAACGCGGTTCTATTGAGTTTCTAAGTTTTTTTGCGTTTCATAGTCTATAAGGCCTTCATCAGTCCAGTGTTTTATCACTTGATCCACTCATTTTATTTTATATTTGCTTAGGCTCAGTTTCATAGGATCTCCTTTTGATAGTTTTTATTGACTCTTCTCCAAATTGATCTTATTTTGACTATTGGTGTAACAGGTGCATAGCCTTTCTATTTAAACTTAGTTTATTCACACTCCATTGCAAACAAATTTTTGCACAGGCTCACTTATTTCTTCTTTTTTACAAATTATAAAAAACACTTCAAAGTTTTACTATTAAATATCAAGTGTTTTAAGGTGTTTTATGCTCTCTTTGGTAAAATCCTTTCCTGTTTTATTGCTCTAAGGCCTTTTTATAAGTTTCTTTTGGTTTCTAATCTTTAAAGCTCTTTTTGCACATTTTACTGCGTTGAGAATCATCGAAGAATCCTTTTCAAATGCTTTTTTTGAGGTTTTATTTTAAATAATGCTTGTTATAGGGCATTTATTAGGGGTTTTTGAGGTTTTATTTTGAGGTTGCGTTAGGGATTGATGCAGAAATCCTTTTTTGCTTTTGTGGAACTTGAGTTTCTGTGGTACATTTTTTAAGATGTATTTTTAACTCTAATAAAGCAAAAAAGATTGTCGCCAAAAGCCCGACCCGCCGAGGCTTCTAGTTTGTATTTTATTTAAGGCGGGGAACGCCCAAAAAAATGGACGAATAGTCAGAAGCTATAGACTTTGTAAATTTTTGAATTGCTTTTGAAATGCAATGAATGGTTTTTAGGCTCAGGATACCGAGTTATTTTGGTTAGAAAGCTTTTTTGTTTTGCTCTTTTTGAATAGAATGTCGATGATTTCGTCTATGTGTGTTTTTAGGTGGATTTTTAAGCCTTTTTGAGCGATACTTGGTAATTCGGCGACATCTTTTTGATTGTCTTGTGGTAAAAATACTGTCTTGACTCCGGCAGATAAGGCGGCTAAAGCTTTTTCGTTTAAGCCCCCTATGGCATGTAACACTCCCGTGAGACTCACTTCTCCAGTAAAGGCAATTTTGGGGTCTATCACTTGTTTTGTAAAGGCCGAGAGCAAGGCTAAAGTCAATGCAATTCCAGCAGATGGTCCGTCTTTGGGAACCGCCCCTTCTGGCAAGTGAATGTGTATATCTGTTTTTTTGACCGCTGCAGGATCTATACCAAACTGCTCTAGGCGAACTCGCACCAGACTCAGAGCTATTTGTGCGGATTCTTTCATGACATCGCCCAGCTTTCCTGTCAAGAGGATATTGCCTTTGCCACTGAATAACATGCATTCAATCATGAGTATTTCACCGCCTACACTAGTCCAAGCAAGACCTGTGATCACGCCTGGACGAGAAACGGAGGGCAAACGATTGCTAGAATAGCGAGAAACTCCTAAGTAACTAGAGATTTGCTCATTAGTTAAAGCTGCTTCTGGGGCTTTATGAGTGACAATTTCTTTGGCCCTTTGGCGTACTATGTTGGCGATGGCTCGTTCTAATTGACGAACGCCAGCTTCTCTTGTATACTCTTTGATGATCTGTAGTATATTTTGTTTCGAGAATTGAATGTCTTTTTTTAGTTGTACACCACTTTGTTCGCATATTTGTGGTATTAAATGCTGCTTGGCTATTTTTTCTTTTTCGTGTTCATAATAACCCGGCAAGCGAATCATCTCTAAACGGTCATGGAGTGCTTCTGGAATGGTATTTTCTGCATTTGCGGTGGCGATAAACAAAACTTTAGATAAATCAATACCCACTTCCATAAAATGATCGGTGAAATCTTGATTTAACTCTGGATCCAAAACTTCTAGCATGGCACTAGCAGGGTCTCCTCTAAAATCACTCGCCATTTTGTCTATTTCATCGAGTAATATCACTGGATTCATGCATTTGGCGCGTTTTAAGCTTTGAATTAAACGACCAGGCATGGCTCCTATATAGGTACGCCTATGCCCCCGAATCTCCGCTTCGTCACGGACTCCACCAAGAGTGATACGAACAAACTGCCTTTCCATGGCTTGAGCTATTGAAGAAACCAAGGTAGTTTTACCTACCCCTGGAGGACCTACTAAACAAAGGATGGGGGTTCTTTTTTCTGATTGAGTTAGTTTTAATACTGCTAAATGTTCTAAAATTCGGTCTTTAACCTTGTCTAATCCATAATGATTTTGGTCTAATTGCTTTTTGACTTTATTCAAACTTAACTGAGTTTTGCAAAATTGATTCCACGGCAGAGCCAAAAACCAATCAATATAATTTCGAATGACCGAATATTCTGGACTGGCTGGCTGTATCGTCTTCATTCTGGAGAGTTCTTCTTCTAATTTTTCTAAAATAGCCGGGCTAAAGTTTTTTTCTTTGATTTTTTGAGATAATATCACATATTCAGATGTATTGAGACCGTCTGAATCTCCAAGCTCTTCTTGTAATAATCGAATTTGCTCGCTGATCACCCATTCTTTTTGGGTTTTGTGCATTTTTTCTTGAACTTCGTGCTTTATTCGCTTGCTAAGTTCTTCTGCTGTTTTTATCGTCAACAAATGAAGTCGTATTTTTTCTGCAAATTCCTTGTAAGAGCCTATCTCCAAGAAAGTTTGTTTTTCTTCTAATGGAATTTTTAAAACAGACAAAATACTGTAATAAACACCCAGTGGCTTTTGCATTTGTGATAATACTTCTAAAAAATCATCTTGGACTTCTATTGCTTCTGCATATCGACCAAATTCTTCTAAAATAGACTGAACTTCTTTTTTTTCTGTTGCAGCTCTCCTTTTTTTTAGCTGCTGTGGGCTAGTGCTCGCTTCAAAAAAAGTTTTTTTAGAGACCGATTTTATGTCAACCACAAAAAGTCCCTCTAATAACACCTTAAAATATCCATTAGGCACAGAATCAATGCTTTTTATTCGTGCAATCACGCCTGTAGAATAAAAATCATTTATATCTACTTCTTCTTTATCTTCTTTTTTTTGGAGAACCAGTACGATTAGTCCATCATTTTTAATGGCTTTGTTGGCTGCCATTACAGAAAGTTCACGGCCTACAAGGATACGCGTGGTGGTGTGCGGATATACTAAAGTATCTCTTAAAGGGATTAACGGTATTTTTTTTGCTAAATCTATTTCAAAAGGGGCTTTGGAAGTCAATTTATCCTCTACCTTATTTATAAAATGAGTTATGCAACTCTATTTTCTTTGCTTTTATTGGTTTTCTTTTGAGCTGCGGAACTTTCAGAAACTATTATAGTGTCTGTTAGACTTTTTTGAACTATTTTTGGCGTGATGATTAAGTTTTTGATTTTTAAATCTGGCAGTTCAAACATATATTGCTGCAAAACTTTTTCTAATACTGAACGCAAGCCTCTTGCACCCGTTTTTCTTATTATTGTTTCTTCTACAATTTCTTCTAGTGCTTTTTCATCAAATTCTAATTGGACTCCATCAATTTCAAAAAGCTTTTGATACTGTTTGATCAATGCATTTTTGGGCTCTGTTAAAATTTTCAATAAAGCTTTTTGATCTAACTCTTCTAAAGCCACAGCCACAGGCAAACGACCCACTAACTCTGGAATCAATCCAAAACGAATCAAATCATCGGGTTCTAATTTTTTGAAAAGCTCACCTAGGGCGTTTTCTTTTTTTCCCTTAATCACAGCACCAAAACCCATGCCACCCTGGTTCACTCTTTGTGCAATAATTTTATCCAGAGTTTCAAAAGCTCCGCCACATATAAACAAGATATTATGAGTTCTAATATGAACTAAGCTTTGCTCAGGGTGTTTTCGTCCACCTTTAGGAGGTACCGCTGCCACAGTCCCTTCTAAAATTTTTAAAAGGCCTTGTTGCACACCTTCTCCAGAAACATCTCTAGAAATCGAAGGGTTTGCTGTTTTTCGAGCGATTTTATCGATCTCATCTACAAAAATAATGCCTCTTTCTGCTTTGGCAACATCGTAATCTGCCGCTTGTAATAAGCGAACTAAAATGTTTTCAACATCTTCACCCACATAGCCTGCCTCAGTTAAAACTGTGGCATCGGCAATTGTGAATGGAACATCTAAAAATCTCGCTAATGTTTGAGCTAGTAAAGTTTTACCAGAACCCGTTGGGCCTACTAAAAGTAAATTGGATTTTTCTAACTGCACATCGTCTTTAGTTTTAGATTGATGCCATTCTCGTTTATAATGATTATAAACCGCCACAGACAAGGCCCTCTTGGCGTTATCTTGTCCTATAACAAATTCATCTAAATGAGCTTTAATTTCAGAAGGTTTAGGCAAGGCTTTTAAAGTTTTACTTTCGCTATGCTTTGTTTTTACTAAATCTTCGTTAATGATGGTATGACACATGCTCACACATTCATCACAAATTTGAACACCATTTCCAGAGATCATTTTATTGACTTGCTCTACAGGTTTTCCACAAAAACTACAGCTGTTCTTGCGTGTGTTTATACCCTTTTTATTACTCATTCTTTGCTTTACTCTTCTTTTCTAGGATGGAAAATCTCGTCTATGAGTCCAAATGATAAAGCCTCTTCGGAACTCATATAAAAATCTCTATCAGTTTTTTCTTTGACTTCAGCTATATCTTTACCAGTATGCTCTGCAATAATTTTAGAAAGGGTATCTCTGGTTTTTATAATCTCTTTGGCGTGTATCTGAATGTCAGAAGACTGCCCTGTAGCAGCTCCAGATGGTTGATGGAGCATAATTCGAGAATGAGGCAATGCATAGCGTTTCCCTTTGGTTCCTGCCGCTAAAAGCACTGCAGCCATAGAAATGCTATTGCCTATACAAATAGTCGCTATATTGGGGCGAATATGCTGCATGGTGTCGTATATCGCCAACCCCGAAGAAACATAACCTCCGGGGCTATTAATATAAAGAGTAATATCTTTTTCTGGGTTTTCATACTCCAAAAAAATCAATTGTGCCATAATGTTATTGGCAACCTCGTCGTTAATAGGAGTCCCTAAAAAAACAATCCGTTCTTTTAAAAGCCTTGAATAAATATCGTAAGCTCGTTCCCCACGACCAGTGTTTTCTATGACTGTTGGGATAATCATGGATTAACCTCTCTTAATTTTCTTTTTCTTTTTTAATTCCTACTATAAAATCTGCTGCGACTTCAAATCGAAGTTCCTCGCGTAAGCTTGCAATTCGTCCTGATTGACGAAAGTGTTTTTTTAAGGAGTCAAAATCTATTTGATAAGCAATCGCAAGTTCTTTTAAGCGATTATCAACCATATCTTGTGTTACTTTTAAGTTTTCCTTATTTACAATAAACTCTAATATACGGTGTTTTTTGATTTCACGAATGGCTTCGGGAGAAAGCCCTTCAATCTGCTCTTCTGTAGGTTCAAAATCTTGGTCTGTTGGATTGTTCTTTTGCAAAGTGTGCTTGATCAAACTTTTAACTCTAGAAGGAGGGACTTCAAACGGATTCAAATCAATCAATTTGTCGATAGCCTCATCTATTGCTTTATTTCGAACAGTATTCTTTTTGTTGTTATACAAACTTTCTTGAATTGACTTAGTCAACTCAGCTTCGTCTTTTAAACCAATGTTTTTGAAAAACTCTTCGTCCATGACTGGAGCGATAATCTCTCGAACATCTGTTATTTCAACTTTAAATTGAGCTGTTTTCCCTCTGTAAATTTCATTCTTGTGGTCGTTTGGATATACAAAATTAATTTCTTTTGTTTCACCTTTCTCAACACCCACCAAACCCTCATCAAATCCAGGAGAAGCAGATTCACCTAAAAGAGATCTGAATTCTTTTTGCTCTGGAAGTGTTTGAGTTTCACCGTCAATTATAACCTCTACATATTCACCAACAACCACATCTCCTTTAGAAGATTTTCTATCTACTGACTCGTCTTTGGACCACATTTGAAGCATACGGTCTAATTCGTCTTTAATCTCTGCTTCTGAAATCACAATGTCTGGTACACTAATACCTAAATTATCGTAATTTTGAATTTCAATCTCTGGATCCACCTCTACACTCACAGTAAAAGTAATATCTTGCTCTTTGTCATCTTTAAAATCATTTACTTTTAATGGGCTAACAGGCTCAATCTTTGCTTTCTTTAATTCTTCTGTCAATGTTTGATTCACCAGCTCATCGACCGTCTCTTGACGAATAGCTTCACCATATCGAGCCAACACTATATTCCTAGGAACTTGTCCTTTACGAAATCCCTTTAATTGCAACTGTTTGCGATATTGATTCACTTTTTTATCAAATGGAGCCTTTAAATCTGCTTGTGGGATGGCTATTTCTATGGAACGCTCTACAGCGCTAATTTCTTTAATAGTTACACTCATGATAACTCCAATACAGCTATAAAATTAATGCGAGAGGAGGGAGTCGAACCCTCACACCGAAGGCGCCAGATTCTAAGTCTGGTGCGTCTACCAGTTCCGCCACTCTCGCGATTTGATGACAAAGATACAAAAATATATACAAAAATGAAAGTATAAAGATATATTTTATTTCATAATGTCCGTATTTCAAAACATAAAAATCGGTGTTTTTCTTACCAGCGTGAATTTAATTACGCAATTTGTTGCATTTCTAGCTCAAAACTATATTGCTAAAAACTTGGGCGTATCCAATTTTGGATATTTTGGCCTATTGCAAAACGATTATTTAATTTTTTCTGCTTTAGCCGATTTTGGAATGACTACCTTGATACTTGCTTTTTTTGCAAATAGAGCAGTCAAAGGAAAGCTTTTTGTAAATACTTTACAACTTCGATTTTCATTAAACATTTTAGCCAGTTTATTGATGCTTTCTTTCGCCTTTTTAATTCGTAAACACCACCCTATTTTTAGAGGCGAATTAATCCTTGCCATAGGAATTATTTTTCAACATTCATTTTTTGACTGGTTTTTCATCTGTGGACAATACTGGAAAAGACTCCTGATTCAAAAAATATTTCACGCTATTAGCTACACCATTATCATGGCTTATTCTTTGATTTATTTAAAACTGAATAGCGTAGAGTCTATTGCCTTAGCTATGCTTATCGCAGGCTTGCCTTCATGGCTTTATGCATTTAGATACATCTACACCCCAAAAATATTCTTAATTTCAAAAAGGAGCTTTCGATTTTTCTTTTTAATGATCCAAGCGGCCACTCCATACGCCTTAGCTAGCTTGGCTAGTTTCGCCTTTTTGCCTGCTGGTTTATATATCATTGACTATTTTTCTAGCCCCAATATTCTTAGTGCTTACAATTACGCCAATAAAATCGTCTTGTTGGCTTCTGGATTGATGGTTCATTTTATTTCATCCAATATTATTAGCCTACATAAAAACAAAGAAGATTTCATTAGGATCAAAGATATTTTAATCTTTTCCTCTTTTATTTTATTAGTATCTTGTCCTCTCTGGTTATTCCCTAAACAAGTCTTACAATTATTATTTTTTGCTAGCTCATGGACCAAAGAATCTTTAGAAATCAGCTCATTATTCCTTCGCTTTCTTTCTATTTCTTTACTATTTCAAGCCATGCGAGTTTCTCTTATTTCAAAATTACTTAAAGAAAAACGCATATGGAGTTATGTAAGCATGATTGGCTTTGCAGGTGTGCTTAACATTTTAATTGTATATTCTGGCACCTATTTTTTCGGGGTCCAATATACCCCTATTCTAGTTTTAACAGGTGATCTAAGCTTGTCTTTATTATTAATCTTTTACTACAAAAGAAGACAACTCTTTCACTGGTGATTTTCTTTTACAAACCGATGTAATCCAAAATATAAACAAAAACCAAAACCAATGCATTCCATTTTTATAAGCCGGGCTAAACCACCACCACGCTACAAAATAAATAAGCAGTGTATAAAACATAATCACTTTTGGGCTCAATGGATTTTGAATTTTATAAAACAAGAAATACAATAAGAAAGAAGCAAAAAATGGCAATATAAATACTCCAAAAACACCTAAATCTTTGTAAATCTCCCACAAATAACTCACCGTATTATAGCCTTTTTCTTTCATGATACTCTCATTAAAAGGAGAATCCCAGCCATAACTACTACGAAAAGCACCCCCAACTTTAAAATATTCAAAAGGACCATGAAAAAAATCAACACCATAAGTAAAAGGGTGAAAATCTCGATCGACACTTGGATTTATCGCATAATCAAAATTCCAATAATTATTCGCAATGTACTTATATGGCAATTCAACAGCAGTTTCAATAGCCACATTTTCTACAGAATCAGAGGCATATTGGGAGCGAATCATTCCTAATGCCATAAAAAAAGACGCCGCTATTATAATAACTAGCAAAATCAATGCAGAAGATATTTTTTTTCTTAAATAATTAGACAATATCAATAAAAAGCCAAGATTCATAAATAAAGAGGTTCTATTTGGATAAGCCATTAAATTAAGAGCAATCACCATAGGCACCATTATTCTTGCAATCAAGCGAGGTGTGAAATATGGATTAAATCTTTTAAAAATCGCTAATCCAAAACTCAAAACAACAAGTGGTCCACTTGAAAACATTATCGCAAAATACCCATAACTGATCTCTTTAGTCATCCATTTCGATGGGTTATCTGTAAAAACTAGCAGTGTACCTGCTTTTTGAATAATTCCATAAATACCAATTAAAAAAAAGATGAAAGGAATGAAACTCAACAATACATGCAAACTCCAATTATATTGATACTGTGCTTCTACCTTGTCGAAGCTTGGAATACTGGCTTTGCTCTTGTATAGAAGCTTTAATAAAGACGCACCCATCAGAAAAGACAGCAACGCCCCTCCCCAAAAAAGCCAAGTTTTTAGATGAAAGGGAGTCATCATTTTATCTAATTGTAAATAAGCCACTCCAAGCGATAAGGTTTGAGTAAAACAATACACATTTGCTGGAGAAAAAAAATCTTTTTTTAGCCACCAAGCCTGAAGCAAGCAAAAAAAAGCTATTAAAAATAAAATAAAGGATTCAGGATAATTTGAAACCCAATAAAACATCTTTACACTTTTGCTCTTCTCAAAAAGACCCCAATCAATTGTGACCACTCCTTAAACAAAGCCGAGTTTTTTGTCTTTTCATTTTCTATTAATTCCAAAAAACTACTTAGAACTAGTGCCAACAATAAACTCATTGAAAATGTAAAAATAAGTAAAATACCGCGTAATGGCGAAACTTTTTTATCATTTTCCCAAGGAGGCTCTAAAACATGTAAATTTTTTAAAGTTTTTGCTTCTTCTATGCGAAACTCTTCACTTTGCTGTCGCAACACTTTGTACAAAAGGACATGTATTTTTATTTCTTCTTCGAAGCGCACATACTTCGCCACTAAATCCGGCGATTGATTTAAAGAAACAAGCCCAAGTTTTTTTTGATTCCCTTTAAGAGTTTTATTTAATGAAGCTTCTAAAGTTTGGACTTGTTTAGAAAGGTCTTCATATTTTTTTGATGATTCACCCCTTTTTAATTTTTCATAATGAAGTTGCATACCCACTTCTTCTTTTAGCATTTGAAGTTTATTTAAATAAGTCAAAGTCCCTTCTAATTGTGCATTAGGCTCATAAAAATCATTTTCTTTTTGAAAGGCAATAAATGCATTTTGCAAGGAGTCGACATCTTTAAGTATCAAGTGGATTCGATTTTCAAAATATTCTCTTGATAAACGAGCTTGAGTGGATTTAAAATAGTTAAAAGAGGAATCTGCTTTTTCTAACAAAAAGTCCACCATTTTTTTTGCTTTTTTATAGTCTTTGTCTTTTATTGTCACTTCATACATATTTTCATTGTTAGACTCTATAGAAAAATTTTTCCTAAACTTCTTTAAAAGATCTGCATGAAACTTTCCATCAAACTCATAATGATTTTTCAAATCAAACTCTTCGATAATTTGATTGTGAATCTCCCATGAATGCAAAATAGTCCATACTGCATCGGCATCATTATCCGACATAGAAAGCCCTAAAATAGAACTCATTGAGCCCATCCCTGCCCCCATCAATCCGCTCAATTTTCCCAAAGAATTATTAGAATTTGGTGGAGAAACAACCGCTCTAGAAGAATAAACAGGATCGATGACCCACATCACCAAAACAAAAACAATGATGGTAGGGACAAGCACAATGGCAGAAACCAATTTAAAGTGCTTTAAAGCATTATTTATGATTTTGAAAAGTAACTCTAAAAGTGATGGGTTTTGCATAAATTTTATTGAAAAGTAGTGTAAATAATAAGGGCGGTAGAAAGAATAGACAGCAAAGAAGCTACAAACATAGTAGCATCTTTAAAAGTTTCGTAACGACTTCTAGGAATCTCTATATAATCTCCCGGAAAAATAGGATCTGTAGAAACATTCAACGACACTTCCTCTTGATTTTCTCCTCGAATCACTCTCACTTGAGACCAAGTCCCAGTTTGAAAAGTAATGCCCGAGGCAGCCAAATAATCAATAGCGTGCCATGAAGAATTATAAGGAACTTTGCCCATGCTAGCCAAAGACCCACCCACATAAACAAACAAAGGTGTGACCAAAAACTCCACCTCTACTTGAGGAGAGAGCTTTGTGTGACTCATTTCCGAAATTGAAATCACTTTCGCAGTTTTATCGGGATAGCGAATCGTTAAAGATTGATACCCCATATTGTGCATTCGATTCATCCCCGCCTTTGTAAAATAATCTTGTATTGTCGCATTAGAGTCATAAGGAACCCCAAGTCGTCCACCATCTGGAAGCAAAAGAGCCACTGTATTTAGCGAACTCAAAAAAGGAACAAAAATTTGGTCTCCCTGTTGCAAAAACACATCCTGCTCAAAATCCCCTTCATTATATATCTCTAAAAGATTAATCTCAAGAGTATCTGTATCACGAATCAAAAGCACCTTTTCTTTATTTGAGTTTCCAACCAATCCCACCTGATCTAGCAACATACTCAGTCGAGTTTGGGGCTCCAAAAGCACCTGCCCCACTTTTCCAACAGCCCCCATCACCCTCACAATAAATTTTTTCATCTGAGCTAACTGAACAAAAGACTCCTCTCGCTTATACTTTTTCTCAGTCGCATTTAAAATAAGCTCTCTAGCCTCACTCAAAGTTCTCCCTGCCACCTGCACCACCCCACAATCCTCTATAGCGATAGAACCATCAGCATAAACTTGAAGCGACATCAACTCATCTTCTAACAACAAATCCAAAAAATCACCTGGCCCCAAAACATACAAAGAATCCACCACTTTTTCTAAAACAATAGGTATCTGAGTGTTCGCGGTTTTGGATGATTTGAATGATTCTAAACCAAACTCAAAAGAATTCATTTTATTTGCATGCAAAACAATTGCATTCAAGCAAAAAAACAGAAAAAGAAATTTAATAAAACGCATAATACCTTTAACGCACCAAACAGAGAATCCAATCCTCAAATAATATAGAAAATAATCTATCCAAATCTAAAAACTAAATCATATTTTACAATTCTATGCCTATCACCTATGATGAAAAAAAATTCTAAAACCCACTCACTCTCATAAAACAAAGCTTAGCATCCGCAAACTTTCATTCGCCACTCTAAAATCAGTAAATTAAAATTAATATTTATTTATTAAAGTCTCACACACGCCTGGCTATTTTTAAGTGAGAAGTTGGAAGTTAAAAGTGCTCAGCGAGATGAACAGCATTTTCTGGCACGATTTTCGCATGGATTCCCACGAGCAAAGCCCCATAACGATACATTCTTGATA
>JGI24710J26742_10000297_pt1 | contig 46139 bp, 36 predicted proteins | sample BioPla2DNA2_FD_26742 | JGI IMG/M metagenome (IMG submission 26742)
TTTTTTTTTAGGCAATAAACAAGCATAAGGGTATAAAAATGCTGACTGTGCAAATCGCATCTTCTTATCTGTATAGTTTTAGTGTACCCTTATTTTGGCTATTTATTCTTATATAAAAAAGTTTATTTGTTTTCTATTCTAATTATTGCTCTGAATCAGAGTATTACTGACCAGATTGGACTAATCGCTCTTAAATTTAGCAGAGCAACCTTAAACAGAACAAAAAAAATAAAACTTTTGTCTATTTTGTATGTTGAAAAAATACATTAAACATGAGAAAATGCATATATAAGTAATAATTTTCAATAACTTTTTGCTGCTATGACGGAAGGAGCAATTTCCAAATGGAATCTTTTTATGCTATTGTATTGGCTGCAGGCGCTGGGACGCGAATGAAGTCCAACAAAGCCAAGGTCATTCATGAAATTTGTGGGAAACCTATGGTAAATTGGGTTATTCAAGCTGTAAAAGCGTCAGACGTTGACAATATAATAGTTGTAACCGGCCATCAGGAAGAACAAGTGAGGCCTTGTATAGTAGAAGAAGTAGAATTTGTCTCCCAACGTGAACANCTCGGTACAGGACACGCAGTAATGCAAGTAATACCCTACATTGAAGGGNAAAAGGGAAATTGTCTGGTATTATGCGGCGATACACCGCTAATTACCTCAGAAACAATAAAGCAGCTTATTCAGGAGCATACTGAAAATAAAAGAGCAATGACTGTTTTAACAGCGATCTTTGAAGAGCCTAAAGGATACGGAAGGATAATTAGAGATTATAACCAAAATGTGGCAGGCATTGTTGAACATAGAGATGCTAATGCAGAGCAACTCCAGATTAAAGAGATTAACACAGGCATGTATTGTTTTGATATAGAATATCTACTTGATTCCTTGTCTAAACTATCAAATCAAAATGATCAAAAAGAATATTATTTAACAGATACAGTATCAATAATTCGTGACAGTGGTGGGAAAGTTGGTGCCACTATTTTGAGTAATGTCGACGAGATGATGGGAATTAACGATCGCATACAGTTATCTTGTGCTCAAAAAATAATGAACAGACGAATTATTGAAAGGCATATGAGCAATGGAGTTACTTTTTTGGATCCAGATAGTTGTATTATTGAAGATAATGTTACTATAGAAAATGATACCATAGTTTATCCATCAACAATACTGGAAGGGAACACGAAAATCGGTCAAAACTGTACAATTGGTCCAAATTCTAAAATTACCGATACGGTTATTGGGAATAATGTTACCATCATTAATTCCGTTACTATTGATAGCAAGATCGATGACAAGTCGAAGGTGGGTCCTTTTGCATACCTGAGACCTGGCAGTCAAGTGGGTAAAAATGTTAAGATTGGTGATTTTGTTGAGATAAAGAATTCAGTTGTTGGTGACGACACAAAAATATCACATTTAACCTATGTAGGCGATGCTGAAATAGGGGAGAATGTAAATCTGGGATGTGGTGTTGTTGTTGTCAACTATGATGGGCAAAAGAAACAAAAAACAATTGTAGGAGATAATAGTTTTATAGGTTGTAATGTAAATTTGGTCTCTCCTGTTGAAGTTAAAGCAAATGCATTTGTAGCAGCAGGCTCAACAATAACAGAGGAAGTTCCGGAAAATTCTCTTGCAATAGCTAGAAGTCGTCAAACAATCATTAAGGATTGGGTTATTAATAAAGGAAGGTTAAGAGGAAAAAAGCCTGAAGTATAATTTGCGGAGGTTGTTATAAAATGAACTTACATGGTAAGGACATAAAAGTATTTGCAGGCAATTCAAATACTGAGCTTGCAGAAGAAATTGCAGCTAAAATTGGTTTGCCACTTGGAGCTTCTAATGTTGGGCGTTTTAGCGATGGAGAAATCGCAATAACCATCAACGAAGTGGTTAGAGGTTCTGATGTTTTTATTATTCAATCCACTTGTACACCAGTAAATGATAATCTCGTCGAGCTTTTAATTCTTATCGATGCGATAAGGAGAGCGTCGGCGGGTAGGATTACGGCCGTTATACCATATTTCGGCTATGCCAGACAGGACAGAAAGGCGAAAGCGAGAGATCCTATTTCAGCAAAGCTTGTAGCCAACCTTATTACAACTGCTGGAGCAAACAGAGTTTTAACTATGGACCTGCATGCACCACAGCTTCAAGGCTTCTTTGATATACCTCTTGATCACCTTTTTGGGGCACCGCGCATTGCTCAATATATGCAGGAGAAGTTTGGTAGCGCTGAAGACATAGTAGTTGTTTCTCCGGATGTAGGTAGTGTATCAAGGTCAAGAAAGTTCGCCGAAAAACTTGATGCACCCTTGGCGATTATTGATAAGAGGCGACCTAAAGCTAATGTCTGTGAGATTATGAACATTATTGGAGATGTGCGTGGAAAACGGGCAATACTTGTTGATGATATTATTGACACTGCAGGTACAATAGTTAGTGCATCAAATGCATTAATGGATATAGGTGCGAAGGAAGTATATGCATGTTGTACTCATGGTGTATTATCAGGACCGGCCATTGAACGCATACAGAAATCAGCTATAAAAGAACTTGTTACACTAAATACCATACCTCTTACTAAGGAAAAGAAAATAGATAAGATTACGGTTCTATCGGTTGCAGAAGTTTTTGCTGAGGCTATTGAACGCATTTACGGAGATATGTCCATATCAACACTGTTTACACAACAATAATTTTTATGTGGATAGTGGAAACTAATAAACATCAACGGGTTGTTAGACCTGTTGATGTTTTGTTTAAATAGGGATAAACCTGTGATATACTTCTAGTGAATGAGGAGGATGAGGGATGTTTGTTTTTGTTGGCCTCGGTAATCCTGGGAGACAATATGCAAAAACCAGGCACAATATAGGATTTGAATGTATCGATTATATATCATATATGTATAAAATACCCATCATGAAGACAAAGTTTAAAGCTCATTTAGGTGAAGGATTTATTCAAGGTGAGAAGGTTCTACTTGTTAAACCGCAGACATATATGAACAATAGCGGTGAATCTTTACGGGAAATAGTTGAATATTATAAATTGGATGTTGATAAATTAGTAGTAATATATGATGATGTTGATCTGGATTTAGGAATAATTAGAATACGGCCACATGGAAGTTCTGGCACGCATAATGGTATGCGCTCCATTATTTATCAATTAAGATCGGACGAATTTCCTCGCATACGTATTGGGATCGGCAGACCTGAGCATCCGCAGGATTTAGTTTCATTTGTTCTGGGTAAATTAACAACAGATGAGCAACAGATTATGGCCAAGGCAATAGAAAAAGTTGGACAATCAGTTGCTGAGATAGTTGCCTCAGGGATTGACATGGCTATGAGTAAATATAATGGAAAAGCCAGTGATTCTATTTAGTTTTTTAGATAGTGCAACAATAAACAAGGATTAATTAAAGAGTGAAACTTGGGGACACTGATGAATATTGATAGGTTTAACAATTGGGGAAAAATCCAAGAAATAAAAGAAGATATATCCAAAGATTTCTGTATTTCTGTTAATGGCCTTTCTGATACACAAAGGCATCATTTTGCATATTCACTTATAAAGCAAACAGGTAAAAAAACTTTATATATAACCTCTAATGATCTTCAAGCACGAAGGGTGTTTAAGACTTTTCAAAATATTTTTGAAGATGGAATACTATATTTCCCGTTTAGAGAAAAAATGCTTTATGATATAGAAGCAAAGAGCAACGACCAGGCCCATGAGAGAATCGGAGACCTGGCACGCATTCTTGACAAAGAATTTGATGTTATAGTTCTATCTTGTGAATGTATATTAGATATTTTTATGGCCCCTAAAGATTTTTTATCCTATCGCTTATCTATAAAAACTGGAGATACAGTTGATTTAGAGCAATTTATATCTCAACTGGTAAAGTTGGGATATGAAAGAGAAGAGCAAGTTGAAGGTCGCGGACAATTTGCAGTAAGGGGCGGCATTTTAGACATATTTCCCATACAGCTTGAAAATCCTGTAAGAATTGAATTATTTGATATTGAAGTTGACTCCATACGGGTATTTGATATCGAAAACCAAAGGTCGGTTCAATCAATTGAACAAGTTGATATCCTCAGTGCAAAAGAGTTTATTTTTACAAGAGACGAGGCGAATGAAATAGCTCAAAGGGTGCAGTCTGAGCTTAGCCAGTTTGTTTCTCATACGAAGGATAAAGTATTCGCCAGTTTACTTAAAGAAAACTTTGGACTTTATATTGAAAAATTAAGAAACGCTGAATATTTTGCAGGTATTGATAAGTTTATTCCATACTTTTATAAAGAAAAGCATACCATATTGGACTATATCGATGAGGGCACAATGTTATTTGTTGAAGATGTGTCCAGACTAAAGCAGAAACTGGAGAATGTAATCGAACAGTACCATACTCAATGCGAAGTCCTTTTAGAAAAAGGTATGCTTCTACCGGGTTCTTTCTTAATGTATCCTGAGCCGGAAAATGTATATCGCCAACTTAGAGATAGGCAAGTGGTCTATCTAAATACTCTTGATGACGGTCAGGTATTGACGGATATAAGAAGACAGTATTCTTTGCGTGGGAATAATATAGAGCCCTATGACGGTCAAATTAGAGAGCTAAAAAAAGACATAGAGTCTTGGCTTGATAAAGGTTTTCAAATAACAATCTTGGCGAAAACAGAACAAAGAGCCAAAGGTCTAAAAACTCTTCTGGAAGACGATGGAGTTGTCGTATATGAAAAACATCCAAAAGAAGATATACCATGCGTTGTAATAGAGTTAGGTAATTTACAAAATGGTTTTATTTACCCTGATATTAAATGGGTAGTCTTATGTGAAAGTGATTTTACTGCTCCAAAGAAATCCAGAGTAAGTCCTCAGTTTAGTAGTGGAAAGAGGATAAAAGTCTTTACGGATCTAAAGGTTGGAGATTTTGTAGTTCATCATACTCATGGTATAGGTCTTTACAAAGGAATAGAGTCGCTTGTGGCCGATGGGGCAAAAAAAGAATATATCAAGATTGAGTATCGTGATGGAGGCTTATTATATATTCCTACAACTCAGATGGATTTGATCCAGAAGTATATTGGTACTGAAGGCAAGGACCCTAAATTAAATAAACTTGGTGGAACTGAATGGACTAAACAAAAAAGTAGAGTAAAGGAATCCTTAAAGCAACTGGCCGAGGGCTTGATACGATTAGAAGCTGAGCGTGCTACTAAGAAAGGTTTTGCGTTTTCTCCAGACAGTGTCTGGCAGAAGCAGTTTGAAGAGGCATTTCCTTATGAAGAGACTAAAGATCAGCTAAGATGTACTGAAGAAGTAAAGCAGGATATGGAGTCGCAAAGGCCCATGAATCGCTTACTTTGTGGTGATGTCGGATATGGAAAAACAGAGGTGGCATTGCGTGCTGTATTCAAAGCTGCGATGGACGGAAAACAATCAGCATTTTTAGTGCCAACCACTGTACTTGCATCTCAACATTTTGAAAATTTCAAAAAACGCTTTGAACAGTTTCCAATTACCGTTGAAATGCTAAGTCGTTTTCGCACTGCAGGGGAGCAGAAGAAAATAATTAAAGATTTAAAAACAGGGCATATTGATCTGATTGTGGGTACACATAAGCTTTTTAACAAAGAAGTGCGTTTTAAGGACCTTGGTCTGTTAGTTATTGATGAAGAGCAAAAGTTTGGGGTTGAGCATAAAGAGAAGATAAAAAGTATGTATCCAACGGTGGATATTCTGTCGTTATCCGCCACTCCTATTCCCAGGACTTTGCATATGTCCATGACAGGCATTAGAGATATAAGCACAATTGAGCAGCCTCCTGAGCACAGGTACCCGGTCCAAACGTATGTGCTTGAGTATCGTGATGATGTGGTACAGGATGCAATTATTAGAGAGTTAGCAAGGCAAGGACAGGTATTTTATCTATTTAACCGGGTAAAGGGAATTCAGGCAAAAGCTTCAAGATTACAACAGTTAATTCCAGAGGCAAAGATNGGGTATGCTCACGGCCAAATGAGCGAAAGACAACTTGAAAAAATAATAACATCCTTTATAAACAAAGAGTTTGACGTTTTAGTCTGTACGACAATAATAGAATCGGGTATTGATATGCCTAATGTAAATACAATAATAGTTGAAGATGCGGACAGGTTAGGACTTGCACAGATGTATCAGCTAAGGGGTAGAGTAGGACGTTCTAACCGCTTGGCTTATGCTTATTTGACCTATACTAAGAATAAGGTATTAAATGAAATTGCAGAAAAAAGACTTAAAGCTATACGGGAATTTACTGAATTCGGCTCAGGTTTTAAAATTGCTATGCGTGATTTACAAATTAGAGGAGCTGGGAATCTTTTAGGACCTGAACAGCATGGACATATGGAATCTGTGGGTTATGACACTTATGTAAGGCTTTTAGACGAAACTATTAAGGAGTTAAAAGGTGAATATGTTCCAGAGCCTGATAATGAAATATTCATTGACATAACTCTTGATGCGTATTTGGACTCGGAGTATATCCCTGATGAACAATCAAGAATTGATATGTACAAGACAATTGCTGTAGTTGAAACACAAGAAGATGTCAGCGATATATATGATGAACTGATAGATAGGTATGGAGATATTCCAGAGGCAGCTTCAGCACTGGTGGAGACTGTTTACGTACGAAAGCTAGCTGGCAAATGTGGTTTTAATTTAATAAAGCAAAAGGGAAATATGGTGTTATTGTACTTCAAGGGAAAAACTGCAATGCCCTTGCACCTATTGTCTCAACTTATGCAGGAGCATAAAGGGAGGCTGATGTTTTCGGCTGGTAAAACCCCTTATCTGTCATATAAGGTACAGGGACTTACTCCTCGACAAATACTTGAAAATATTAAGATTCTGTTACAGTGCATTCATAAATTGCAGACCGGGTAAAAATTGAATATAATTAAATAGTATTTATATGCTTACGATTACTCTTTACATCAGACCCATAATTTATATAGCATAATTATTGGGATGGGAAAGAATTATTAGTATTAGCCACATGAAGGTGGAACAGATAATGAAGAAAATAGTGGCAATTATATCTATAGTAGCGCTAATCTTGGTTGGCGTACTTTGTTATATATTAGAATCGGGGAGTTATGTAGCTAAGGTTCATAATCAAAAAATTAAGAAATATGAGTATCTTTTTTTTCTTAGTGCTCAAAAACATGCGACAGAATCCGAAGCTGGTGTTGTCGACGAGCTAGATAGAAAAAAGCTTTGGGGAACGCCGTTCAATGGTGAAGATCCTACAGTAATTGTTATGAACCAAGCCCTCGAAAATGTAAAGGAATTTAAAGTCCAGTTAATTAAAGCCGAAGAATCTGGTTTCAGTATGTCTGATTCAGAACGCAGGGAAATAATCAAAAATTTGGATAAATGGCTTGAAGATGCGGGAAATAAAAGTTATATAACAAATGATCTGGGCTTAAAACCAGCACAGTTTAAGGATATGATGCTCAAGTCAGAATTAGTAATCCGGTTTGCTGATGATTTTATGCAAAAAGAGAGAGATTCCATATCTGTATCTGAGAAAGAGGCAGAGGAATACTATTATGAAAATAGAAACTATATTGATGATGTAACAGTGATGCATATTCTGCTTTCAATAGATGAGAATATGACAAAGGATCAAAAACTTGAAAAAAGGCAACTTGCAGACAGTCTTTTACAAAGAGTTGAGCAAGGGGAAAATATGCTGGACCTGGTTAAAGAATATTCCGATGATGAAGTATCCAAAGATGGAGATGGTCTATATACATTTTCTTATTCTGGACAATATGCGCGGGAGTTGAAAGAGTGGGCTTTTAATGCTCAAATTGGTGATTTAGATATCGTTGAAACCCAATTTGGGTATCATGTCATACGCCTTGAAAACAGAAGCACATTTGAAAATAAAAAGGAACATGCAATAAATGCTGTAAAAGACTATAAACTCAACTTATATTATCAAAATTCCGTGAAAGAATGGGTAAAAGATCCTGCCTTCAATCTGAAAAAAAATGAGGATGTTTTAAATAGAATAACAAAGAAGACCTTTGAAAATTAGTAATTAAAAGCCTTTAATCAAATAGAGAATGAAAGCTATTTTATGAATGAAAACTTTTTATATTTGGTATGTTTGCATAAAAACGACAGAATCTATTCATAATAAGAGCGTAAGATTTCTTTAGGTTGAAAGGAGGCATAGACCTTGAAAGCAACAGGCATCGTTAGAAGAATAGATGATTTGGGACGTGTAGTAATTCCAAAGGAAATCAGACGGACTTTAAGAATTCGAGAAGGTGATCCATTAGAAATATTTACAGATCGCGAAGGTGAAGTTATTCTAAAAAAATACTCTCCGATCGGGGAGTTGGGAGATTTTGCAACCGAGTATGCTGAATCGTTACACAATACTAGTGGGCATATTATATGTGTATCTGACAGGGATTCAATTATCGCAGTATCAGGTGCATCAAAGAAGGAATTCCTTGAAAAACAATTGAGTGGCGAGATGGAAAAAATTATGGAGTCAAAAAACACATTCGTAGCGCCTTCTCCTGATTCCGCAAAGATTACAATTCTGAATGACGAAACAGGTGATAAATATTCATCCCAAGTTATTACACCTATTATATCAGAAGGCGATCCTATTGGGGCTGTAATGTTTTTGTCAACAGACCCTACATCGAAAATGGGTGATGTAGAAACAAAACTTGCTCAGTCGGCTGCAACTTTTTTAGGAAAGCATATGGAACAATAATAAAAGAGAGCCTTCAAGGGCTCTCTTTGAAAATGCATAATAAATATCGTGAAGCTATTTATTACTTTCTATTATATTGAAACACATTTCCATGAAACACCAACAAGCAAATCTAAATTGTTTTCAAAAAGATTATATGGTATAAGGCTAAAAGATGTTCAGTGTTTAGAAAAAATAGCAATGGCTAAAAGCATAGATAATGCAGCCTTATATGGTGCATTTAAAGCCATTCCCCAATAAATAATTACATTACTACAGTAGATGGAAAATAATATGATTACCATAACAAACCGCTTGCAAGTTGCTCAAAAGTTAAGTATAATTAACTTTGTCGTGCTAGACGGGGAGGTAGCGGTGCCCTGTACCTGCAACCCGCTATAGCAGGGTTGAACTCCTGCCCAAGGCATGTAATTGTGAAGCCAGGGCTATAATTTAAAGGCGATGAAGATTGGGTCTTGCGCAATTCAAGGCTGTGAACCCCGTCAGGTCTGGAAGGAAGCAGCGGTAAGCGGTTATCTGGATGTGCCGCGAGGGTGCCTGATCAGAGTCTTTGGTTATGGTACCGTTTGTAATTGCATGTCGACGGCAGGTGCACGATATTTCATTTTATCAAGCGAATTTCACCTATTCATCAGACATGCAAAAACCATGAAAAGCGAGGATATATGATGTCTCACTTTTTATTGGCAATATTATATTTGTGTGATATAATTCATAAAGGTTTTTAACCATTATGAATTTTTTATTGAGAAAATAATAAATCTGCTTTGTTTCCTATAGTGTAAATTCATATGATACTGAGGATGTAGAACTCAACTTGTGCATCAAATGGTATGGAAATTAAGCGATTTGCTCATTAATAAATATATATTAAACTTAGGAGGCTTACCTTAATGAAATCAAAAATAGAAAATGTGGACAAGAATGTTGTAAAATTAACAATCGAAGAGGATGCGCAACTGTTTAATGAAAGCCTTAAGAAAGCTTATGCTAAAACAAGAGGACGCTTTTCAATCCCTGGATTTAGAAAGGGAAAAGCTCCAATGAATATCATTGAAAGATATTATGGAGACAGCGTATTTTATGAAGAAGCTTTTAATATCATTTGCCCAGACTTGTATGATGAAGCGGTGAAAGAAAATAACATTATTCCAGTGGATGCACCTGAGCTGGATATAGAACAAATAGGCAGGGACAAGGATTTAATTTTTACTGCAAAAGTTACTGTAAAGCCAGAGGTTGAGTTGGGAGAATATAAAGGTTTGTCAGTAGAAAAAGACCAGGTTAATATAACTGATGAAGATGTTCAGAAGAAACTTGAAGAAGTTCAGGAGCAAAATGCAAGACTTATTTCGGTAGAAGATAGACCTGTACAGGACAAAGATAGCGTAAACATCGATTTTGAAGGATTGCTTGACGGAGTACCTTTCGAGGGCGGTACATCAAAAGGATATACATTAGTTGTGGGTTCGAACACCTTTATACCAGGATTCGAAGATCAGTTAATTGGTGCTACTCTTGGTCAGGAGTTAGACGTAAACGTTACATTCCCTGAGGAATATCATAGCGAAGAACTGAAGGGAAAGCCAGTAGTATTTAAAGTTCGCATCAATGAAATAAAATACAAGGAACTACCTGTATTAGATGATGAGTTTGTTAAAGATGTGAGTGAGTTTGATACTTTGGAAGAGTATAAAGCCGATATCAGAAAGAAATTAGAAGAAGAAGAAGAGAAAAAAATTGAGCAAAAATATGAAAATGATATCATAAAAAAGGCAGTTGAAAATGCTAAAGTTGACATTCCCGATGTTATGGTGGAGCGTCAACTGGACAATACTTTGCAAAGAATAAATATGTCACTAGCGTATCAAGGCATGAATTTACAGACATATTTAAACATGATGGGGATTGACGAAAGAACAATGAGAGACGATTATAGGGAAAGAGCACTTGAGGAAGTAAAAACACAACTAGTTCTTGAAANAATTTCCCTAACAGAAAACATTGAAGTTTCCGATGAAGAAATAGAGAATGAAATTTCTCAGATGGCGGAAAATTACAACCAAAAAGCAGATGAATTTAAGAAACATTTACAAGATAGCGATATAGAATATATTAAAGATACCATTATTACAAAGAAAACTATTGATTTAATGAAGGAATAAAAAACACAAACATCTGAGGAATAATACAGAAAATACCTGCTATTATAATGGGTAATTTGTTTATAAAGAATATAATNGGGGAAATTTATATAATAATGTTGTATAATATATTATGTACGTTTTGCGTAGGTAAAATATCGAATGATTATATATTTGTACAAACAAATAAACCATTGTGTTTTTTGTTCAAGTAACAAATTGACATTAAATTCTAAGAAAAAGGGGGATGCGATATGGCACTTGTACCGTATGTAATAGAACAAACAAACAGAGGGGAACGTTCATATGATATATACTCCCGCTTGTTGGAGGATAGGATTATATTTTTGAGCGATGAAGTGAATGATATAACTGCAAGCTTAATAGTCGCACAAATGCTATTTCTTGATGCAAAGGATCCAGATAAGGACATACAATTCTATATAAACAGCCCAGGTGGCTCTGTAACAGCCGGCTATGCAATTTACGATACAATGCAGCATGTTAAATCAGATGTATCTACTATATGTGTAGGAATGGCTGCAAGCATGGGAGCTTTTTTACTCACCGCTGGCACAAAGGGTAAACGTTTCGCGTTACCAAATAGTACCATTATGATTCATCAGCCTCTTGGTGGAGCTAAAGGTCAGGCAACAGATATTAAGATTCACGCCGAGTGGATACTTAAGACAAAAGATAACTTAAATCGTATTTTAAGTGAAAGAACGGGGCAACCTTTAGAGAAGATACAGCGTGACGTAGAAAGAGATTATTTCATGACTTCTTGGGAGGCAAAAGATTACGGCATTGTCGACCAGGTTATGGAACGAAAACGATGAGGTGAAGTCTAGTGTCAAGATATGAAGAGAAGAAACAGCTAAAATGCTCTTTTTGTGGAAAGACTCAGGATCAGGTTAAAAGACTGGTTGCAGGGCCCGGAGTTTATATTTGTGATGAATGTATAGAGCTTTGCTCAGAAATAATCGGTGAAGAATTTGAAGAAGCAAGTGTGGACCTATATTTAGAGGAAATACCCAAACCGATCGAAATAAAAGCTACGCTTGACCAATATGTCATTGGACAGGAAAGAGCAAAAAGGTCCATGGCTGTTGCGGTATACAATCACTATAAAAGAATTAATGCTGAATTTACGACAAGTGATGTTGAACTTCAAAAAAGTAATATACTGATGATAGGACCGACTGGTTCAGGAAAAACATTAATTGCTCAAACTTTAGCAAAAATATTAAATGTACCTTTTGCAATAGCTGACGCTACATCATTGACAGAAGCTGGTTATGTTGGAGAGGATGTTGAAAACATACTTCTGAAACTTATCCAAGCAGCTGATTATGATATTGAGCGTGCTGAGAAGGGCATAATTTATGTGGACGAAATTGATAAGATCGCCAGAAAATCTGACAATCCATCAATTACACGTGATGTAAGTGGTGAGGGTGTGCAGCAGGCTCTTTTAAAGATACTTGAAGGCACCGTTGCATCTGTACCGCCTCAGGGAGGAAGAAAGCACCCACATCAGGAGTTTATACAAATAGATACTTCAAATATCCTGTTTATTTGTGGAGGCGCATTTGATGGCCTTGATAAAATAATAGAAAATAGAATTGGCAAGAAAACAATAGGATTCGGTGCAATCAACGAAAGTGGCTTAGAGAGAAGCAAAGAGATCAGCGAATTATTCCAATTAGTAACTCCACAGGATTTGCTGAAATATGGCCTGATACCCGAGTTTATTGGCAGATTGCCCATCATAGCATCGCTGCATTCACTTGACCGTGATGCTCTGATAGAAATTCTAACAACACCACGCAATGCTCTTGTGAAGCAGTATAAGAGATTGTTTGAAATTGACAATGTTGAGCTTACTTTTGAAGAAGAGGCCTTACATGCCATAGCAGATAAAGCTCTTGAGAGAAAGACAGGAGCAAGAGGTCTTCGTTCGATAATTGAAGAAGCATTAACAGATGTTATGTATGAAATTCCATCCAAAAAGAATGTTGAAAAATGCATAGTTGATAAGGAAGTTATTCTTACTGGTAGAGAGCCAACACTTGTTTTTAATGATACAAGGAAGGCAATAAGTTCCTCAAAAAAGAAAAAGCAGACAGAAAATATTGACTCAGCATCATAAAAAAATCCGGCATAAGCCGGATTTTTCTTGTGATAGCATAAAGAACAAATGGGGATGTTATATCACAAAAGTCTTATATACCATAGGTATTTGAAAACTAAGCCAATATGTTGTATTATAGAACATAGGTTCGGTATATGGTGACAATATGAAGAGCGGAACAATGATTGCAAGCTGCGTGTTGCAATTGCAAACAACTATTTCTGTTGTTATAATGAAAAAAGATAAGCATAGAAAAGTCCAATGAAATGATGGAAAAGTAAAATGATAGATAGCACTATCCGATGAATTATTAAAGTGGGGTGTACGAATGAAAAAGAACCATAATTACGGAAATGAAAGTATAACGTCTCTAAAAGGAGCAGATCGTGTCAGATTGCGCCCCGGAGTTATTTTTGGATCCGATGGGCTGGAAGGCTGTCAACACTCATTTTTCGAAATTCTTTCAAACTCTATAGATGAAGCAAGAGAAGGTTTCGGTAAAGAAATAACCATAATAAGACATAGTGATTTTTCTATTACTGTCGAAGATAAAGGGCGTGGTGTTCCTATTGATTATAACCCGGTGGAGCAGCGCTACAATTGGGAATTGGTATACTGTGAGTTGTATGCAGGTGGGAAATATGACAACAACAGTGGTGAAAATTATGAATTTAGCCTTGGACTTAATGGTCTTGGAGCCTGTGCAACCCAGTACAGTTCAGAGTTTATGTTTGTTACGGTGTTTCGTGATGGTTATAAATACTCATTAGAGTTTTCAAAGGGAGAAAATGTCGGAGGGCTAAAAAAAGAAAAAGCGAAGTATGAGCATACGGGCACAAAAACATATTGGAAGCCTGATCTTGACGTATTTACCGACATTGCTATTCCAATAGAATACTACAGAGAAACATTGAAAAGACAGGCTGTGGTAAATCCCGGTTTGCGTTTTATATTAATTGACGAAGCATCTGGGAATACAGAAGAGTTTTATTATGAAAAAGGTATTGAGGATTATGTTAAGGAATTAGCTCGAGACACAGGTTTTACTTCGCCTCAATATTACGAAGCAACAGCAAAAGGGAGCGATAGAAAGGATAAACCTGAGTATAAAGTAATCATGCATGTTGCATTTTTATTTAGCAATGAAGTAAATGTACTGGAGTATTATCACAATTCCAGCTTTTTAGAATACGGCGGTGCGCCTGATAGAGCTGTAAAAAGTGCATTTGTCTATGAACTCGATAATTACATGAAAAACAACAATAAATACAATAAGAATGAATCAAAGATAACCTTTGCTGACATACAGGATAGTCTAATTTTTATCAGTAGCTCATTTTCAACAATTACCAGCTATGAAAATCAGACCAAAAAATCAATTACCAATAAGTTTATTCAAGAGGCCATGACCGACTTTCTGAAAGAGCAACTTGAAATTTTCCTTATTGAAAATAAGGAAGAAGCTGAGAAGATTGTGAATCAGGTATTGGTAAATAAAAGAAGCCGGGAATCAGCGGAAAGAACACGTATTGATATAAGGAAAAAACTTGGTGGCAAAGTAGATTTTGCAAACCGAGTGAAGAAATTTGTTGACTGTAGAACGAAAGATGTTTCTAGAAGAGAGCTTTATATAGTGGAAGGAGATTCGGCGCTTGGATCGTGTAAGATGGGCCGAGATGCTGAGTTCCAGGCCATAATGCCCGTACGCGGGAAAATACTCAATTGCCTGAAAGCAGAATACAGCAGCATTTTTAGAAGTGAGATTATTGTAGATTTACTAAAGGTTTTAGGTTGCGGTGTAGAGATAAAAACAAGGCATAATAAAAATCTGTCTACATTTGATATGGATAACCTCAGATGGGACAAAATAATAATATGCACCGATGCGGATGTGGATGGATTCCAGATACGCACATTAATTCTGGCAATGATATATAGACTTATACCCACACTTATAAAAGAAGGAAAAGTTTTTATTGCAGAGTCACCTTTGTTTGAGATTAACGCAAAGAATAAAACCTATTTCGCTTATAGCGAAAAAGAAAAGAATGATATTCTGACAAAAATAAAGGATAAGAAAGTTACAATACACCGCTCTAAAGGCTTAGGTGAGAACAATCCCGATATGATGTGGGAGACCACTATGAATCCTGAAACACGAAGATTGATAAAAGTTCTTCCAGATGATGTTGAGCAAACACAGCAGTTTTTTGATATTTTGCTTGGAGATGATCTGCAAGGCAGGAAGGATTATATTAGCGAGCATGGGCATAAGTATTTGGATATGCTTGACGTAAGCTGATTATGTTGAATTAAAGCAATAGTCTGTGCTCAATTACTATTCGAGATACATGACATAAGCGATGTTGTATTAAAGTGAGGATATTATTTATGAAGTTTACCGAACAAAAGATAGTTGAAACATTAAAAGTAAACTATATGCCATATGCAATGAGTGTTATAGTTTCCCGTGCAATCCCCGAGATTGACGGATTAAAGCCTTCACATAGAAAGTTGCTATATACAATGTATAAAATGGGTTTGCTAAATGGGCCAAAAACAAAATCTGCTAATGTTGTAGGTCAAACAATGAAATTGAATCCACATGGTGATATGGCAATTTACGAAACAATGGTTAGGCTTACAACGGGAAATGGTTCGCTGCTCCACCCTCTTGTGGAATCAAAGGGTAATTTAGGGCGTGTTTATTCACGTGACATGAAATTCGCAGCCCCCAGGTATACAGAGGTTAAGCTTGCTGAAATCAGTTCGGAATTGTTCAAAGACATTGATAAAGATACCGTTGATTTCATAGACAATTATGACGGTACAATGAAGGAACCTGTATTATTACCGTCGGTTTTTCCGAACATACTTGTTAATCCTAATCAGGGCATTGCTGTAGGTATGGCGAGTAACATTTGTAGCTTTAATCTCAAAGAGGTATGCGATGCCACAATTGCATATATAAAAAATGATAATATAAACCTTTTAGATTATTTAAAAGCTCCAGATTTCTCGACTGGTGGAGAGTTAATTTTTAATGAAAACGACCTAAAAAAAATATATGAAACAGGTAGAGGAAGCTTCAAGCTTCGTGCAAGATACCGGTATGACGAATCAAATCAATGCATTGAAGTATATGAAATTCCATACACCACTACATCCGAAGCAATTATCGACTCTGTTGCAAGTCTGGTAAAGAGCGGGAAAGTAAAAGAAATCACAGACATCCGTGATGAGACAGACTTAAGTGGTTTAAAGGTTACAATGGATATAAAACGTTCAACCGACACTGATACCCTTATGGATAAGCTGTATAAGCTTACACCACTTGAAGATAGCTTTGGCTGTAACTTCAATATCCTTGTTGATGGTAAACCGATGGTTTTAGGCATTAAGGGAATTCTCGATGCATGGATCGAATTTCGCATGAAATGCATTAGAAGGCAAACTGCTTTTGACATTAAAAAGAAGTCAGAAAAGTTACATTTGCTAAAGGGCCTATCTAAGATTATTCTTGATATCGATAAAGCCATAAAGATAATTCGTGGTACCGAGAAAGATGCACAGGTTATACCTAACCTTATGAAGGGGTTTGATATTGATCAAGTTCAAGCTGAATTCGTAGCAGAAATAAGATTGCGAAATCTGAACAGAGAGTATATACTTAGGCAAACATCTGATATTGAATCATTAAAGGCTGAAATAGACGATCTTAATGATATATATCGTAAAGAATCCAGAGTTCTTGAAATTATATGTAAGCAGCTAAAAGAAATCGCAAAAAAGTACGGAAAACCTCGTAGTACAGGCATGATACACGAGAAGCATATAAATGTGATTACCGAAGAAGTAATGATTGAAGATTATAATCTTAAACTTTTTCTTACAAAGCAGGGGTATTTGAAAAAGATAGCTCTAACCTCACTTAGAGCTGCTGGCGAGCATAAGCTTAAAGATGATGATGAGATAGTTCAGGAGATCGAAACCCGTAACAAAACTGAATTGATTTTGTTTTCTGATCAATATGTTGCGTATAAGCTTAAAGTCCACGAAATTAATGATTGTAAAGCATCTAGCTTGGGTGAATACTTAGAGAACCTTCTTGAGTTAGAGCCCGATGAAAGAATACTATATATGGTTTCCACAGAGGATTATTCAGGCCATATGCTATTTTCTTTCGAAAATGGAAAGTCAGCAAAAATCCCTTTGTCAAGTTATGAAACAAAAACAAACCGTAAAAAGCTAGCTAATGCTTATTATGCGTCATCCCCTCTATGTGACATACGTTTTTTGGAGGAAGACATAGAATTAGTTGCTTTTTCGAATATCGACAAAGTTTTGGTATTCGATACATCAAGCATTAATCCGAAAGCAACAAGAAGTTCAGCTGGTGTGCAGGTTCTAAAATCAAAGAAAGGAAGCTTCATGAGCAAAATAAGACAATTAGATGAAGTAAGCTTCCAAGACATAGATTACTATAGGACAAAGAACATCCCGGCAGTAGGACGCTATTTGAAGGAAGATGACAAAGAAGAAAAACAAGTCACAATGTTCTAATATATCAATGATACGTATTACGAAAGATTATCAAGATGGCTGCGCAATACTAAAAAAGCACTCTGCTTATGCAAAGTGCTTTTATTTGTTAAATCGGTTACTAATTTATGCTGTTATGAGATTTTGTATTTCCTGAACCGAGTCATTTAGCTCCAATAAACGATTGTGTTCATTTTCTAAAGTTGCCAGAACCTCTTGAATGGAGGCTGAGTTCTCTTCTGATATGCTAGCCACATTTTCAATCTGATGCTGTACTGATTCAAGCTCTGTTGTAATTTTTGTGTTTTTAGACAATCCATCTTCTATGGCTATATTAGTCTTCTGGGAAGTATTCCTGATATCTTCAAAAATATTCGATATGTAGTCTGCAAGGGTTTTCCCCTCTAATGCAGCCGAATCACCCTGTTTAACTGTCACTAATGCTTCATTTGACATCTCAAATATTTTTGTTGTTATTGCAGTGATATCTTTTGTTATTTTGTCGGTCTGCTCAGCCAACTTTCGAACTTCTCCAGCAACCACTGCAAAGCCCTTACCTTGTTCACCTGCACGGGCTGATTCTATTGCAGCGTTTAGTGCTAACAGATTTGTCTGATTTGATATTTGAGAAATACCCTCAAGCAGGGAATTGATTTTTTCCATATTTGCTATTAGATCAGTTACCGTTGTTACGCTTGCGCCGATAGCATGGGTGATTATATTTATCTGATTATTTATCATGTTAACCCTATCATATCCTGTATCAACTTGATCTAACATGAGAAGGGAATTATCCGATATATTTTTGAAAGTGTCGTTTGAATCATGAACAATGTTTAAAATTGATCCCATAGCGCTATTAACCTCATTAACGCTAACAGCTTCTTCCTGAACAGCTTTTGCCATTTCCTGTGCTGATGCGGTAAGGGTATAACTTCCTTCACTCATATCTTTTATATGTGTTTTAAAAGTAGCAACGCTTGAATCAAGTACTCTCGTTGAATTTTCTATAGTTGTTAAACTTGCATTAAGCTCTTCAAGGAGCTTATTTGCCTGATTTTTTTCGCGGTTAGTCCCGTCTAAAAGTTCTCTGCCCCACTTTGTGAGGAAGAAAAGACNAGTTAATGCTCCATTTAGCATGATTATTACTGAAATAAAAACTGATGAATCTTGTCCTAATCCAAGAGTGTTTTCAGGTCTGAAAATGTAAGCTGCTATCATAGATATATTAACAACTAATGAGTAGCTTACTAGGAGTTTTTTATTGAAATACAAAGCTGCCATGGCTGAGACAGCCATAAGAATGTAATGCTTATCAAGGGTAAATCCCTCAAGATAAAATAGAGAAACCACCACAAATGTGGGTATTAAAGTGAAAATAAATCCCTTTACATATTTATTTATTGGAAGAAAAAAGTTAATAACTGCAAGGCCTATTATAATAAGTCCATGAATGGCTGTTTCGTAACCATCAGAACCGTGTGCTATTAGTGTTTGGGTAACAATTAGTACTACTAGGACTGCGATTATGGCTAAACTTACCTTATGAACTCGTTTAATATTATAGATTTCATTCATAATATTTGCTCCCTCCTGATGATTTTGATTCATCGTTAACATACCTTATTTACTTAAAATTCTATAATATAAAATGCTCATAGACCTTCTGCCTTAGAGCATGTTTCTAGCTCATTGGGAGCCAAAATTGCAAATATGCCCTAGCGGTGTGATGCGCTCCCGCTTTAGGATGCCTTGATGATACCAAATACTATATCGGCAGCACATTATAAAGGTTTAATAATAATTATGTTATGCTTGAAATTTATGTAAGTAAAGCGTTGTATGCCCAGTTGTAATGGATAGTTCATTTAGGTACAATTATCATTATAGAGGCAAAGCATTTTTTATAAAAATGAGGGGAGCAAAGTGAACATGTTGAAAAATAGTTTCTTAAATCCAGATAATGAGTTTACACCCATTCCTTTTTGGTTTTGGAATGATACCTTAGATAAGGCTGAGATCAAAAGACAGATAATGGATTTTTACGATAAAGGTGTTATGGGCTTTATTATTCATCCAAGAATTGGAATACCGGAAGATATTGAATACCTGTCAGATAGGTTCATGGACTATGTAAAATATGCAGTGGAACTTGCTGCTGACCTAGGTATGCTTGTTATACTATATGATGAGGGGATGTATCCATCGGGCTCTGCACATGGGATGGTGGTGGATGGTAATCCTGAATATGCTTCTAGGGGACTTAAAGTGATAGAGTACCCCTATAACAAAGGGGAGAGCATAAATATAGAATTACAAGATGGGGAAAGTATAGTTTCTGTGCAATTAATGCGCCAAACAGATAATAAGCCTTTAGGGATTATTACTGATAAAATTGATTGTTCTAACCGGATAGTAAACTTTGGGCAGCCTCACCATGACGATGTATCCATACTCGTTTTTATTAAAACATATTCAAAAGGTACCATTAGAGGAATACACTTTGGTGAAGATGATGGTGAACCTGGTGCCCCCGCCTCAACTGACCTATTAAATGAAAAAGCCATAAAGAAATTCATTTCTTTAACCCATGAAAGATATTATGAAGTTTTAAAACAATACTTTGGTAGTACTATAATTGCAATGTTTACAGACGAACCAGGAATATTAGGCAGAAATCACTTAGAAGGTCTGATTCCCTGGACAGAAGGTTTTTTAGAATATTTTATTGATTGCGGAAATGAAGAGAAAGATTTACCGGCTTTATTTTTGGATATGGGTGAACTATCTAAGACAGTAAGAAGAAATTATAAAAAAGCCGTAAATAGGAAATTAGAACAATCATATTATATGCTCCTATCAAAGTGGTGTGAAGAACATGGAATTTGTTTAACTGGTCACCCCGAAAAAAGTGATGAAATTGGACTTCTAAAGCATTTCCAAATTCCAGGTCAAGATGTAGTGTGGCGTTGGGTTTCTCCAGAGGGTGGCAGAGCTATTCAGGGTGAGCACAGCACTATGGGCAAATGTTCGTCCGATGCTGCCAGGCATTATGGTAGACGAAGAAACTCAAATGAATGCTTTGGATGCTGCGGCCCTAATAACGTACATTGGTCATTTTCTGCAGATGATATGAAATGGTATTTGGATTGGTTATTTGTAAGAGGAGTAAACCTTATATATCCTCACGCTTTCTTCTATTCAGTGGATGGAGAAGGAAGGTATGGAGAAAGACCCCCAGATGTCGGGCCAAATAATATCTGGTGGAAATATTATAAAAATGTATCAAGTTACATAAAAAGAATGAGTTATATTATGACTGATAGCGTAAACCAGGCAAGAATAGCTGTTTTGTGTCAAGAGGATCATCTGCCATGGAGGATAGTTGAACCACTTTATGAAAATCAAATAGAATTTAACTATCTTGAAGCAAACCTTCTTGTATCCCCCAAATGCGAAATACATGGTGGATACATATCTATAGAAAAACAAAAATACAGTGTTTTACTAATCGAAGACGAAAGTCTATATTCAGGTTCAGCTAAAGAAAAGATTAACTCATTTTTAGATAGCGGCGGCGAAGTAATAATATTTAGCAAGAACTACTCTCAAAACTATAAAAACATGAAAAGCATCACCAATTATGAGCAGGTTTTAAAGCATCTTAGAGATAAAGAGGTTGGAAATATATCAATAAGACCAAATAATGCCGACCTAAGAGTAAGTCACGTTGTAAAAGAGGGAATGGATTTTTATTTACTGGTGAACGAAGGTGAAAAGACCATTGAAGGTGAGCTCTATATAAAAAACAAGGGTAAAGTAGAGGCATGGGATGCTTGGAAAGGAACAACTGAAGAGCTGGGAGTGCAGTTATCCAATCATGGTGAAATGATTGTGAATATTAGCATTCAACGACGTGAAAGTATAATAATTTTTGTAGATAGGCAAGCAGGCCCTTTATTAGAGAAAGATAAAATCCAAGAAATAAAAGTAACTTTACTAGCAGAACAGTTTAATTGGTCTGTCACAAAACAGGGTTGTAGACCACTTATCACAGATAAATTGCAATCTTGGCACGACTGGGATGCATTTACGGGATATCAAGGTGAGGTTATATATGAAACAACTTTCGAAATAAACTTAGTCAAAGATATAAAGAGTGTAGAATGTGATCTCGGGGCAGTTCATGAAATAGCTCATGTTTATGTAAATGATAAGAATGTGGGTTTTAAAATGTGGGCTCCATATGTTTTTGACATAACTGATGAGGTTGTTCAGGGTAAAAATAATCTGAAAATAATAGTTACAAATAGTATGGCAAATAAATATGAGAATAAGAATTTTACGTCTGGCTTAATAGGGAATGTTTCGATTAATGTCAAAACTAAATAATACTTAAAGAAACTTGTGAAATGCACATAGGACAGCATAGTGTTTAATTCCTTTGTGTACTGACTTTTCTAGAACCTTGTAGGGACTGTTATATTGCTAAGATTCTGACCTCATAATAGAATGAAAAACAGTAGGTGTTAGCAATAATACAGCCCTGGTAGTTTATTTAGGGATTAAATATAATATAAAACTAATTATTGACAGGGAATATAAAAGGATATATAATTAGTCAAACACTATAGCTCGCTATAGTAATAAAGAGGTGAAGCAAATGAGGCGATGGAGTATATATACACCCGAGGGAATGCAGGATATTCTTTTTGAGCATTGTTATTTTAAAAGGAGCTTAGAAAATGATATAAGGCAGCTTTTTATACATAGCGGTTATAAGGAGATTGAAACGCCAACTGTTGAATTTTATGATGTTTTTTCTGGCGAGCAAAATCTTATCCCTCAAGAAGATATGTTTAAGTTTACAGATTCTCAAGGAAGGATTCTTGTCTTAAAACCTGATATGACAATACCCATTGCAAGGGTTGCTGCTACAAAGTTAAAAGAAAACGTATGGCCGGCTAAAATCTTTTACGTTGGCAATACATTTTCCTTCAGTGAACTGGGCGGTGGCAAGCAGAAAGAATATACACAAGCTGGTGTTGAAGTGTTGGGGGTGAACAGCCCAGAAGCCGATGCCGAATTAATAGCTCTTGCTATTCAGGCTCTGAAACTAGCAGGTATTGAGGAATTTCAGATTGATATAGGTCAAGTTGACTTTTTCAGAGGGCTAATGGAACAATCAGGGCTTCCGTCAATTGAAGCAGAGCAAATAAGGGAATTGATAGATACAAAAGATTTTGTTGGGGTGGAGCAGCTTGTTAATAAGCACAATATTCCAGATGAACTGAAGGAACTAATATTAAATCTTCCAAGTTACTTTGGCTCAATCGATGTAATAGATGAGTTATCAAAGAAAAATGTTAGCGGCAAAGCTCTAAGAGCATTGGAATATTTAAAAAATGTAATCGCGATACTCGAAGACTGGGGGGTTGGGGATCATATTTCGATAGATCTCGGTATGGTACAAAGCCTAAATTATTATACAGGTATTGTGTTCAGAGGTTTTACACATTCTGTTGGATATCCTGTTCTAAGTGGGGGAAGATATGATAACCTCGTTCAGAGGTTTGGAAAGGATTGTCCAGCTACAGGGTTCTCATTAGGAATTAATATGATTATGACAGCCCTTGAGAGGCAGGGGAAGCTACAAGTGCCCATTCAAGGCGGTTATTATATTGTTTATCATAAGGATGCCAGAAAAAAGGCATTTTCATTACTCAGTGAGTTAAAGGCTGGAGGAGCAATAGCAGAATTAGATATTGCATCAATGGATATTGACAGTGCTAAGTCCTATGCTAAGAGTAGAGGAATTGACAAAATAGTGGTTATAGATAAAGACAGTAACATTGAAATAATATAAAGACCTAACATATTCTGTAGTTGAATTATTAGAAAGAAGGAATAGTATGAGATATTTAACAATAGCTCTTTCAAAAGGGCGGTTAACCGAACTTTCAATAGATCTTCTTGAAAACGCTGGTGTGGATTGTACCGAGTTAAAAGAAAAAAGCAGGAAACTTATTCTAACCGATGAGAAAAATAAAATACGTTTTTTCCTCGCGAAACCTGCAGATGTTCCTACATATGTTGAATATGGCGCTGCGGATATTGGCATTGTGGGCAAGGATACTTTGCTTGAAGAGGGAAGAGACTTATATGAGGTTTTAAATCTTAAGTTCGCTGCATGTAAGATGTGTGTAGCAGGTCCTAGAGAACTTGAAGGTAAGATGGATAGCATGACTATTACAAGGGTTGCGACAAAATATCCTGAGATTGCAAAAGAATATTTCAGATATAAACGTAGAGAATCGGTTGAGATAATAAAACTCAGTGGTTCTATAGAGTTGGCTCCCCTTGTTGGTCTCTCGGAAGTTATAGTGGATCTTGTAGAGACAGGTAAAACACTAAAAGAAAATGGCCTTGTAGTTCTGGACACAATTGCCGATATAAGTGCAAGACTAATAGTTAACCGAGTAAGCATGAAAATGGAAAGCCAAAGAATTAACCATCTAATTTTGAAATTAAGAGAGCAGATTGAGTAAATCGAAAACTATTTTACCTAAATGAAAGTTTTTTCAACAAGAATAATGAGTGACGCCGTGAAAGAAGGGTTGAAGAATGAAGGTTTTTTCATCAACAGAATACGATATAGAGCAACTAATAAAAATGCTGAGGAAAAGAAGTAGCGATGAGCAAACAGATGTTACCGAAGCAGTAAGAGAAATATTAACTGAAGTACGAGTTAAGGGTGATGAAGCTGTTTCGTATTATACTGAAAAGTTTGATAGAGCCAAGTTAGCAAACTTTGAAATTGGCAAAGATGTTATTAAGCAGGCTTATGATTCTCTTAGTATTGGAATGACTTCCACGATTGAAAAGGCTGCTGAAAATATTAGGAAATTTCACCAGATGCAATCTGAAAACTCCTGGTTCGAAAGCAGTGAGGAAGGTGTTTTACTTGGTCAAAAAATAACTCCTCTTGAGCGTGTTGGAGTCTATGTACCAGGGGGAACTGCTCCGCTCCCATCTTCAGTGCTAATGAATGTCATACCTGCGAAAGTTGCGGGTGTAAAAGAGATCATAATGTGTACACCGCCTTATAATGGTGGTTATCCAGATCCAGTGATTCTTGCTTGCGCATATATTGCGGGGGTGGACAGGGTTTTTAGTATTGGAGGTGCTCAGGCAATAGCTGCAATGGCATACGGTACACAAACAATACCTAAGGTTGATAAGGTAACAGGACCTGGAAATATTTTTGTTGCTACTGCAAAGAAGATGGTATACGGAGTCTGTGATATAGACATGATTGCAGGTCCGAGCGAAATACTTATAATAGCAGATAAGACAGCAAGACCTGAGTACGTTGCGGCTGATTTACTATCTCAGGCGGAACACGATGTATTGGCGTCTTCAATACTTATTTCTGATAGCAATGGTTTAATTGAAGATGTTATTTCCCAGATAGATAAGCAAAAACAAAAGCTTCCACGTAAGGATTTTATCGATAAATCACTTAAAAATTATGGAGCTGCTATTTTAGTAAGCTCACTCAAGGAGGCAGTTGAGCTCTCAAATATGATAGCTCCTGAGCATTTGGAGTTAATTGTTCAAGAACCGTTTTCTCTTTTAGGCAATGTTAAGAATGCTGGGGCAATATTTCTTGGAGAGTATTCCCCTGAACCTTTGGGCGATTATATGGCAGGACCTAACCATATTTTACCTACAAATGGAACGGCCAGGTTTTTCTCTCCTTTATCAGTTAATGATTTCACCAAGAAATCCAGTATAATATCTTATTCAAAGGATGCGCTAAGGGGTTTATCCAAGGATTTAGTAAGGTTTGCTCAAACAGAAGGTCTTGACGCCCATGCAAACTCAATAAAGATAAGGTTTGAGGACTAAAAAAGAACGGGTGATGAAAAAGATTCGACCCCAAGCCATTTCATAGTTTGAGAGGTAAAGAAAATGAGTAGATTTTGGAGTAATACTGTAAGAGATATCTCTCCATACATACCTGGAGAGCAACCAAAGGATAAAAAATATATAAAGCTAAACACAAACGAGAACCCATATCCTCCATCACAAAAAGTTTTAGATGCAATAAACAAGGCAACAAACTACGATTTAAGGTTATATCCCGACCCCGAAGCCTCTTTGTTGATATCTACTTTAGCAAGATATTACAATGTTGCAGATGGTGAAGTCTTTGCTGGTAATGGCTCAGATGAAATTTTAGCTTTTTGTTTTCCTGCTTTTTTTAATACCGGGGATGTAATTTCGTTTCCAGAGATTACATATAGCTTTTATCCTGTATACTCTGATTTGTTTGGTTTAAAATATGAAACAATACCCTTAAATGAGGATTATACTGTTAATATTGATGGGTTTCCCATGAACGCAAAGGGGATATTGCTTGCAAATCCGAATGCTCCAACAGGTATTGCATTAGAACTGAGGCAAATTGAAAATCTTTTGCAAAAACACAGCGATAAACTTGTTATTGTTGATGAAGCATATGTGGATTTTGGGGCAGAATCGGCTATACCCTTAATCAAAGATTATGAGAACCTTTTAGTTGTTCAAACATTTTCCAAGTCCAGATCCTTAGCGGGATTAAGAATAGGATATGCATTGGGCAATAAAGATCTAATTGAAGGTTTAAACAGGGTTAAAAACTCATTTAACTCCTATACATTGGATAGAGTAGCACAACAAGCAGCTATTGCTGCAGTAAATGACGACAAGTACTTTAAAACAAGTTGTGAGAAAATAATAAAAACAAGACATACAACGGCGCAAAAGCTTGTGGAGCTGGGATTTAAGGTTCTCCCTTCAAAGGCTAATTTTTTGTTTGTATCACATAATAAAATCTGTGCCAAGGAGTTTTTTTTACGGTTAAGAGAAGACGGGATTTTGGTAAGGTATTTCCAAATAAAGGGGATTGACAATTTCCTGAGAATATCCATAGGGACAGATGAGGAAATGAATATTTTGGTACATAGACTAAAAGTTTACGTTGATTGATATCATGTTATTGTTCAGAGGTATCTGATGAGAGATAGATGTGCAAATGAAGCGTAGTTTCCGTTATGCACAGCTATGTCTCAAGTATAAAGAGTTTGAACAGTAATATTTTGTTATTTTGTTATATCGCAAAAGCTCTACGTATAGACGGCATTGCTTATAACACTAATTACGTTATATAATGTTTAAATAAATGTATTGGAAGGAGAGGACAAAATGCTCAGAGAAGCTGAGGTGACGCGAAAAACCCTTGAAACTGAAGTCAATGTAAAGATTGATATTGACGGATCTGGTATCTCAAAAATAGAGACGGGGATTGGATTTTTTGATCATATGCTGACTTTATTTGCTAAACATGCATTAATTGATCTCGAAGTTTTCTCAAAGGGAGATCTCCAAGTAGATTCCCACCATACTATTGAGGATATAGGAATTGTAATGGGGCAAGCCATTGCAAAAGCCCTTGGCAGTAAAGAATGTTTAGCCAGATATGGGACTGCATTTGTGCCGATGGATGAAGCATTATCAATGGTTTCTCTTGACCTTTCGTCCAGACCATATTTATATTATGATATTGATTTCTCAGCTGCGCAGATTGGGCAAATGGAAACCGAAATGGTTGAGGAATTCTTTAGAGCAGTATCAGTCCATGGTGGGATTACTTTACATATTAAACTTATGCATGGAAAAAATAATCATCATATAGCTGAAGCTACTTTTAAAGCATTTGGACAGGCATTTAGAAAAGCGTGTGAGATAGACAATAAAATCACAGGTGTACTTTCAACTAAAGGCACACTTTAAATAAAAACTTCGAAAAGGAATGAATATTTATGTTGTTAAAAAATACAGATTTTATTGATTTACCTATTTTCGCAAAGGGGAAAGTACGGGATGTGTACGAAGTTGGTGACGATATGCTGTTAATGATTGTTACCGACAGAATTTCTGCTTTCGACGTTGTATTTGAGGAGCTTATTCCGGATAAAGGAAGAATTCTCAACAAAATATCCGAATTCTGGTTTGATTACTCAAAAGATATTATAGGTAACCATGTTGTTACATCAAATGTATCAGAATATCCAATGGGGCTTGATAAGTACCATGAACAGCTCAATGGGCGTTCAATGTTAGTAAAAAAGGTTAAGATGGAAAATGCAGAATGCATTGTTAGAGGGTATTTAGAAGGATCTGGTTTAAAAGATTATAAAGCTACCGGTAGTATATGTGGCATTAAACTGCCGGAAGGTTTGAAGCAAGCTGACAAGTTACCTGAGCCAATATTTACTCCTTCCACCAAGTCCAATGAGGGACATGATGAAAATATTACCTTTGAAGAATTGGTGAATCTCATAGGGAGAGAACGGGCAAATAAGCTTAAGGATAAATCCATAGCTTTGTACCTCGCAGCAGCAGAATATGCTGAGAGCAAGGGCATTATTATAGCCGATACAAAGTTTGAATTTGGATATTTAGATGGTGAGCTTGTTATAGCTGATGAGATGTTAACCCCCGACTCGTCTAGGTTCTGGCAGCTAGACAGCTATGAGCCGGGGCGTGCACAGCTAAGCTTTGACAAACAGTTCTTGAGAGAATACCTTGAAGGTATTGAGTGGGATAAAAACCCTCCAGCTCCAAAGCTTCCTGATGAGGTTGTACAAAAAACAAGAGCAAAATACATTGAAGCATACGAGAGGATTACTCAAAAAAAATTTATTTGACTTTGAGTACTCATTAAAGCTTTTTGAAAATGATTAAAGGCGGTTTATAGGATATGATTGTTTACCCTGCAATAGATATTAAAGATGGTCGTTGCGTAAGGCTCTTACAAGGACGGTTTGACGATGTTACTGTTTACGGTGATGACCCTGTTCAAATGGCGTCAAAATGGGTGTCGTTAGGGGCCAAATGGCTCCATATTGTAGACTTAGATGGCGCTCGTGGTGAATATTCAAATAATAGAAAAATAATCTTGGACATAATAAAAAAACATTCTGTTTCAGTTCAAACAGGCGGTGGAATTCGTACAATGGAAGATATTGAACAAATACTCAGTGCAGGTGCTTCCCGTGCTATATTGGGGACATCTGCAGTAAGAAAGCCTGAACTTGTTAAAGAAGCTCTGTCAAAGTATCCAGACAAGATAGTAGTTGGTATTGATGCAAAGGACGGAATGGTTGCTATTGAAGGATGGGAACAGGTAAGTAGTTACACAGCAGTTGATTTTGCAAAAAGCATGGAGCAACTTGGCTGCCGTGTAATTATTTATACTGATATTGATACTGACGGAATGTTAACTGGACCAAACCTTAAGGCAATGGAGGAAATGGTAAACAGCGTGAGCATGGAAGTGATTGCTTCGGGCGGTGTAAGTTCATTACAGGACTTAAAAGATTTGAAAGAAATAGGCGCTTCAGGTGCTATAACAGGTAAAGCAATATACACTGGAGCTATAGACCTTGCTGAAGCTCTTAAGTTATAGAGTAATGTTATAATTGAAGCGCGCCATCACACTCTTATAAAGGCATTTGCGATGTGACCGTAATATTTTGTAGCGCAATATGTGACTAACTACATATATAACCACGAAATACCGTGCAGCGAAGCTCGAATATGTAACATCGCAAAATGACCCTTATAATGAAGTTTATATTTTTAATTTATATCCTTATCTCTTATTTCAACTCTGCGGATTTTTCCACTTATTGTTTTAGGCAATTCATCCACAAATTCGATTACTCTTGGATATTTATATGGAGCAGTTACATTTTTAACATGTTCCTGCAATGTTTTAATCAGTTCATCCGAAGGTGTATAACCTTTTGTGAGCACAACAGTAGCTTTTACAATTTGACCGCGGATTTCATCTGGAACTGCTGTAATTGCACACTCTAATACTGCTGGATGCTCTAAAAGCGCACTTTCTACCTCAAATGGACCAATTCTATATCCCGAGCTTTTAATAACATCATCGGCACGACCCACAAACCAGAAGTACCCATCTTCATCCTGCCATGCCATATCACCAGTATAGTAAATATCATCGTGCCAGACAGAATGGGTTAACTCTTCATCGCGATAATATCCATCGAAAAGTCCCACAGGCCTTTTCCTGTCGGTACGAATGACTATTTGTCCCTCTTCACCTGGTTCGCAAATATTACCCTCATCGTCATGAAGTTCAACATCATATCCTGCAACTGGCCTTCCCATAGAGCCGGGTTTTGCTTTTATCCACGGCAACGTTGCAATGGCTACTGTCATTTCGGTTTGACCAAACCCTTCCATTAACCTTAAGCCAGTTGCATCATAGAATTGTTTAAATACTTCAGGGTTTAAAGGCTCTCCAGCTACCACACAGTATTTAAGGCTACTGAAATCAATGGATTTAAGATCTGCCTTTATGAAAAAGCGATATATTGTTGGTGGGGCACAAAATGTGGTAATTTTATACTTTTCAATCATATGCATAAGTTCAGTCGGCTCAAATCTGTGATTGAAGTCATATACAAAAACAGCACTACCGCATATCCATTGCCCATAGATTTTACCCCAGACGGCTTTTGCCCACCCAGTATCGGAAAATGTAAAATGAAGTCCATTATCCTCAACATTTTGCCAGTACTTAGCTGTAATAATGTGACCTAATGGGTAAGCAAAATTATGCTGTACCATTTTGGGCATACCTGTTGTACCGGATGTAAAATAAATGAGCATCGTATCTTTTGTAGTGACATCTTCACTTCCTGTTGGCCTTTCAAAGACGTCGGAAAATGATTCAAACTCATCATGGAAAGTTCGCCACCCTTCGCGTTTGCCGAACAAGCATACCTTGGTTTTAAGTGTTGGTGAATCAGCATGTGCATCATCCACATGTTGCATGACTTCTTCGTCGTCGGTAGATACTATCATTTTAATGCTTGCAGCATTATTTCGATATTCAATATCTTTCTTGGTCAATAAGTGAGTTGCAGGTATTCCCACCGCTCCAAGCCGATGTAAAGCTAGTATACAAAACCAAAATTCATATCGTCTTTTTAGTATCAGCATAACGGGATCGCCCTTTTTAATGCCGAGGGATTTGAAATAATTTGCAGTTTTATTGCTGTAATGCTTGATGTCAGCAAAGGTGAAAGTTCTCTCCTCACCAAATTCATTGCTCCACACTATTGCCTTTTTCTCGGGATCATTTTTCGCATATTCATCAACAACATCAAAAGCGAAATTAAAGTTTTCGGGTACATTTACAGAGTAATTGTTAATAAAATCCTCGTAGGAAGTAAACTCTGTTTTACTAAGAAATTTTTCGACCATCTGCTAATCTCCTTTGAGTAAATTATTATAGGATAACCGCCAAAAACTCAGCGGTTTGGTTATCAAGTGCCTTCATACCATGGGGTAAGCTAGAATCAAAGTACAAGGAATCGCCTTCTTTAAGAATAAACTCCTTGCCGTCAATGACAATCATAAGTGTTCCCTTCACTACATAGTTAAATTCTTGCCCAGGGTGTGAGCTGGTTGAGACTGTAGTGTTATTATTTGGAGGGACGGTTACCAAAAAAGGTTCTGCTTTTTTATTCACAAAGTTGTATGCAAGGTTTTGGTATTTATATGGAGATCTCCTTTGTACACTTATACCCTTACCATTCCTTACTAATGCATAACGAGTAAGTTTCGGTGACTTACCGGTAAGAAGCTCGGTTAAGTCTACATCAAAACGATTCGCAAACTCATTTAAGAAACCTATTGGTATATCTTGGGTTGCGTTTTCATATGACTCATAAACTTCCTTGTCAACTTTTAAGTTTGAAGCTACTTCTTCAACTGAATATCCTGCAATTTCACGTAGCTCTCTCATTCGTGCAGCAATCATTTTAATCTGTTCTGACAAATTTAACACCCCTAATCCATTCATTTAATAACAAGGTTATCACCTCATAATTAGTACTTTTAATTATGTAGTCTAGTAATTATACAAAAATTTATACAAAACACCACCATAATATTAAACTAAATTTACAGGTATTACAAGCTAAAATCAAGTGTTTTTTGCTCTAAATCAGTTGAGAAGTTAATGATTTGGTGTTATAATTGTGACAGAAAGCAGTCAATGTTCCTGAAATGTTCGAATAACCTATTATTTTGAACCTACAGTAGACATACGGGAGCTCGGTTGTTTTTATTAGGAACACAGGCCCCAAGATAATTCCGACATCGGCAAAAGTCGCATGCAACGGCGGGGGACGTGTGAATAATAAAGCAGGGCACCCACCTAGCAGGTTAGCTAGGTGTCAAAATATAGGGAAACGGCATTTTGGGGGCATGAAATAATTTGCTAATATTTAAAATAATAAACCTAAACCAATTAGTGGTTTGGGTTTTTCTTTTTTATTCATATTCAACACTGATAACCATATAATTATTTAGAACATGCCTTTTAGGTGATTATATTGAGTCACGCAATAAAAGCAAGCCCATACTCAAGGAGTACTCCGAACTATTCATCATATACAAGAGTGAAAAAGAGTAATAACAGTAGTTCAGTCATCGCCAAGAAAATTATCATTCAATCAATTATTTGTATTGTGATTATAATTTGTGTTGTATTTCTTCAAAGCCGCACCGAGGAATTGCCTCAAAACATAGTATTGAAAATGAGATTGCTTGTAATAGAAAGACATATTTCAGTAGAGGATATATATACAAAAGTTGTAGATAACTATCAGGAGTGTGTAGCATATATACAGGGCAGTCGTGAATGAAAATATACTTTTATACCTAGCAGCAATTTTGTTACACGAGATATTTCACATTATTGCAGCCAGAGTACTTTTTCGTGAAAAGCTGGGTATTGTATTTTTACCCACAGGTTTTGTAGGCAGATGGAAAAATTTTCAGCCAGAAAAGTGGAAGCAGTGTATAATATTTGCTTTTGGTCCTTTTGGAAATTTTCTTAGTGCCGCATTTATAGCAGTCATTCCTCTACAGTGGAATGATAAGGTTGAATTGGTGAGAGCTAACCTTATTATCGGTGCATTTAATCTAATTCCACTCTATCCTATGGATGGGGGGAGTATATTGCTAGTTTTATTATATAATAGAGTTGGTTCAAACAGAGCATATAAAATAATGAAAAAGATTAGTGGCACAGTAAAAATCATTTTGCAAATAATGGGACTTTATATTTTGATTTTTCATAATAATTTTAGCATGGTCGCATGTATAATCCTTCTACCAGGAATTGCATCAATAAAAAAGGCGGTGGAAAGTTTGAACTTAAACTCATTAATAAGACGTAAGCAAAGATTCTTAAAAAGAAAATTCTACGAAATGAGAAGCATATTAATATATAAAAATGTAAGCCTTGGTGATGCTCTGCTCCTTTTAGATTATGACAGATATCATATTATACATATTGCGGATGATAACCTAAATATACTGTGTCAAGTATCGGAGCAACAGGTGATAAATGCTATGTTAGAGCATAATGTTGGTACAACTCTGGACGAGGTATTTATTAAAAATCAAAAAGAGAGTGTTTAAATAGCTCCACTCCCTAAAAAGTGCTGAGTTTATAGTTTCCCAATATTTTGCATGATTGTCTGTGTTGCATCTACACGATTCATTGTATTGATATGAACTCCATCAACACCATTATCCAATAAATCCTTTAGCTGTTCTGAGGCATATTCAATGCCTGCCTTTTGCATATCATCGGTACCACCATATTTATCAAGTAGAAGAACTAACTTAGCGGGCATGGAAGCACCGCACATTGAAGCTATTCTTTTAATTTGGTCAGCCTTGAAAACCGGCATAATACTTGGTAACACTGGGCAGGTTATATTGTATGTTATTAGCTTGTCTAAAAAGTCGTAAAAAATCCTGTTATCAAAAAATAGTTGTGTTATAAGAAAATCAACGCCTTGGTCAACTTTTAACTTTAAGTAATGTAAGTCGTGCTTAATTCTGGTTGAATCTACATGACCTTCGGGATAACATGCAGCGCCTATACAGAAATTTTCCTTACTTCTTATATGTTTTATCAGTTCTGATGCATGTGCAAATACATTTTTTGAAAAATCAAAATCGGGATTATCTGCGGGAGGATCGCCCCGTAGTGCTAAAAGATTATCAATATTCTCATCTTTCATTTCCTTAATCAGAGCATTTATTTCCTCAATAGAGTGCCCTACACAAGTAAAATGAGCAAGACTTTCAATCCCATATTCTCCTTTTATTTTCGAAGCAATTTCCACCGTTCTTCCTTTTTTTGAGCCGCCAGCCCCGTATGTCACACTGATAAAATCAGGTTTCATTGAAGCAAAATCCCCAAGTTTATCAAAAATAGTTTCAATTGGAGTTGTAAGCTTTGGAGGAAAAATTTCAAAGGAGACTGTTTGCTTATTATTTTTAAACATATCACTAATTTTCATATTGATTATCCTTTACACTCTATATTCATAATCTAATTAATTACTTTAAAAGTCTTTGCTAAACTGAAAATACAATGGTTTTATAGTAATACAAATAATTAATAAGGTCAAGTTGTGTATTTATAGGCTTTTTGCGCTATAATCAAGAGAGTATATATGACACAAAACGAAAGATTTACAAATTGTTTAAAGACCTACGTGTCAGTTTATTGCAAAAGACATAATAACTATGATAGAATTCAATAAGGATTGACAGGAGGTTTAACATGGATATATTTATAGAAAAAATTGTTCAAAAACGAAAAGATATGAAGGACTACTTGATAATTGTTGGAATAGCATTAGCAGCGCTGATTTTAATGTTGCTTGTTTTAAACTATATACCCGGAATGACTTTCATTTTTATTATAGTTATTGGTTATGTAGGATATCTGCTTATTACGAGTAGAAACATTGAATATGAATACGCCGTAACAAATGGTGATTTGGATATTGATAAAATTATTGCCCAGCGCAAACGTAAGAGAATATTTAGTGCAAATTGTAAAGAGTTTGAAATAGTTGCAAAGTTAAAGAGCTCTCATTATTCTAACCATTATAAAAGTTACAAGAATCAGTTGAATTGCGCTAGCTCCCTGGACAATGAAAATGTTTATTTCGCTGTATTGAACTATAACAAGGAGCAAACTGTACTATACTTTGAACCTAGTGAAAGGATGTTAAACAATTTTAAAACATTCATACCTCGAAAAGTATTTAATGATTAATATAATTGACCACCATTAGGGATTAATTGAATTGAAAGTAAAACTTATGAGTGAAAAAGGCGCTNTGCGTCTTTTTTTGTTGCATAATATTATTTTTCTTGNTTTTTCTAAGGACTTTTGTCGAAATAAAAGGTATAATAATATACAAGTTTATTACAATTCAACTTATGTATTTAGTGTTGACAGCATATCTATGGAATATAGCTTGTCTCCAGGGGGAAAAAATGAAAAAGGATATAATAATATTTTTAGTAATATTAATATTGGTAACGGGGTGTGCTGTAGGTACGGCGCTGATTTACAATCGCTATTTTAAGGCAAATGAGGCTGTTGTAAATTGTTATGATGGCACAGACACAATACTTGTTATTGAAGGACAAGAGGTTTTAAGTAAAAATCCACCTCGGATTGTTGAAGGACAAATTCTTCTACCATTTGATACAGTCAAAGCTCATTTTGATCCTTATATTTGGTGGGATGAAACTCTAAATAAGGTTACAGTTACCACTTATGATAAAGTGATAAAGATGGAAACAGATAAACTGGATGCCTTTATTAATGAAGAACCTCTGGAATTAAAATTTCCAGCCACTGAGATTGATGGTGTGCTGTATCTTCCCATTGAATTTTTATCATCATATTATAAAATCAACATTAGGTATGCAAACAATTCAAATGTTGTTATTGTTGACCGTGAAGACGTAATTCATAGAATTGGATATCCTGTGAGTACTGGGGCCATTGTAAGAAAGGGCAGGAGTATAAGGTATCCCATTATAAAGATATTTGAAAACTACGCTCTCCATACTGAAGAATCGAAAATGTTCATTTTTGAAGAGTACGACAAATGGTATAAGGTAAGAACAGATGAAGGCTACCTGGGTTACATTAAAAAAGAAGATGTTGTAATAAAATCAATTGAGATAGGAATAATCCCTGATAAAGTTAAAAATAAACCAGAATTACCAGAGGGCAAAATTAATTTGGTTTGGGACCAGATGTATAGTCCTACAAAATCATACCTTGAAAGAGTAAACGAGGATGGCATTGACGTTATGTCACCTACATGGTTTCAAGTTGCAAACAGTAAAGGCGATTTGATTAACCGAGTAGATCCCCAATATGTACAATGGGCACATGAGAATGGTTACCAAGTGTGGGCACTTGTGGCTAATGACTTTGGAAATATAGATGATACAAGTGAAATATTGAATAATGGATTAAAAAGAGAATATATCATTAAGCAGTTACTTGCTTTTGCGTCGCTATATGAGCTCGACGGAATAAACTTAGATTTTGAAAATATTTATAAACATGATAAGGACGCTTACACTCAGTTCGTTAGGGAGATAACGCCTTTACTAAGAGAACAAGGTCTTATTGTATCTGTAGACGTTACTATTCCTGATGGTAGTGATACATGGTCAAAATGCTACGACAGAAAAGCTCTTGCTGAAACTGTGGATTATGTATGCCTCATGACTTATGATCAAACATGGGCTGGGAGTAGAGTTGCTGGCTCCACTGCACAAATTGTATGGGTTGAAGAAAATTTGAAAAAGACATTAAAAGAAGTTCCTGCTGAAAAACTTTTATTGGGAATTCCACTGTATACACGCCTTTGGGAGGAAACTACTGACGAGAACAGCGGAAAGGTAACAGCTAAAACAGGTAAAGCTTTGACCATTCAAGCAGCAGAGCGCTTAATAGAAGAAAACAACGCTATACCTGTATGGGACGAGGAGAGTGGTCAATACAAAGTCACTTATGAAAAAGAAAATGTAACATATAAAATGTGGCTTGAAAACCATCATTCTGTAAATTTGAAATCGTCTTTAGTTCATAAATACAATCTTGCAGGAACCTCTTCATGGAGTCATAATTTCGCAAATGAAGAGGTTTGGACAGTTCTTGCCCAAAATTTGAAAAATACCACCCATTATAATGAGTGGCACAGTCAATATGCGCTAAACCAAGCAGATAACCAGGAGTGAAATACCCACCACATAAGAGACGGAAAAATATCAGCTGATCTATTTAATAAATGTAACTTTTGAATGATCCCTCTCATGGGGTTCTTTTTCCATAGCAGCATACCCGACAGCTACAGCGAGACCATATTCATGACCTTCGGGAAATTGTAATTTGTTTTTCCAGTTTTCTGCAATTTCACCTTCAAAAACAACTCTGGGTAAACCAAGAATTACACTATCTAGTCCCATGGATTTGGCAGCTACAGCAATGTTTTGTGCGGCAATACCCACGTCTATCTGATACATTCCCTCAGGCTTTGCAGAAATGACAATAACACAAGGGGCATCATAGAAAACTTTGTTATTTCTTGACTCTAGACGTTGTATTATATTCTCGTCGCCTATATTCTTAAAATATGCTACCACGCCTTGTCCCAATTCATTAACAATAGATTGATTTTGCACAACAATAAAATGCCATGGCTGAAGATTCATAGCGCTTGGAGATGCCAATGCCGCCTCCACAAGAGCGTTTATCTGCTCCTTATTTAATTGTTTTTTTTGATATGCACGAATACTTCTCCTTGCTTTAATGGTTTCAAGAACTTTGTTATCCACCGTAATCCTCCCTTATAAAAATATTACTTAATAGTATGCTCTTTAGATATGAATTACATTTATCCCAATAAATACACTAACTATGATTGTAACACAATTTGCCTTAAGGGCAAACAGGAGGCAATTTTTATCGTCGAAATCAAATTGACTTACCCGAGCATGCAAATATATTCTGTCTGAGATTATTTGTGCCAATAATGACGAAAAATATGACTTTAGGTATAAGAAGTAGAAATAATGAAATAATTAACGAGAAGTCATAAATTTGTAACAATAAGCATTGTAGATGAGCATAAAATGTTATATAATGATTACAAGGAGGGTTTTATATGAGCTATGCTTTGGGCAGTAGAATTAAAGAATTGCGTACAAATCGTAAAATTAGTCAAGAACAAATGGCGGATGTTTTGGGGACATCAAGGCAAAGATACTCACGTATAGAAAATGGTCAAATAGACATTTCTTTCGTTATGATTAAAAGAATAGCTGAATATCTTGGTGTTCCAACATCAGAGATAACCTGTGCAGAAGAGGAAAAAAAGAAACTTACTACTTATTTCAGAGAGAAGTCCAGTAATAAAAATGTTATGGACTCTGTCGCCAAAATAGAAGAAATGTTAGAAGTTTTTAATGCTCATGAAAAATTGTATTATCAGATGAGGGTTCGTAATGATGGTAATTGATAAAATAGATATTGAAGATAAGGCATTAAAAATTAGACAAGCTCATAATATTCAGACTTGTGGTATAAAAGATATTTTTAGTATGATAGAACAAAGAAATATTGATTTAATTCGTTATCCGTTTGGTAAAGATGAATTATTGGGGTTTTGCACTGTATTTAAAGGTAAAAAAATTATTGTTTCAAATTCATCTGAAATTCTATCAAGGGAGATATTTACTATAGCTCATGAATTAGGTCATATATTATATGACTTTAATAATAGCAATCAAAATATAAATATAGATCTTGAGCTAAATGAGGAAACACAAGATATTTCTGAAGCTAGAGCTTTCTATTTTGCAAATTGCCTTTTAATGCCTGAAGAGCAAATGGTTAAATTTATTAAGTATGTATTGAAGAAGAAAAACAAGGAATTAAATGCTCTAGATATAGTTAGAATGCAGTTAGAATTTCAGGTAAGTTATGCAGCAGCTGTAAAAAGGCTTTATGACATTGGGTTTATAACCTTTAATCACAAAAGTGAGCTATTTAACGAGAGAAATTCTATTACATCGAAATCTTTGTTTAGAATGCTCCAAGCAGACGAAAGGTTGTTAAAGTCGGCAGATATTGTTCAAATTCCATCTAGATATTATGAGTATGTAATCAGTAATTATAATAATGGCTATATACCTTATGCAAGTTTGGAAAAAGCTCTTGCTCTCATAGGTATAGATGCTAAAGTTTTGAAAAAAGAAGAGAAAAATGATGATGAACTAAACATAGATGATATATTTGAGGAGTTTGAATGATGGACGCATCATTGGACACAGATATTATAATACATTTGTATAAAAGCAATAAGAAGGAGCTATTGTTTTCTTCCTTTGATAAGCTTTACATACATGAATATTTATTAAGAAATGAAATACAAAGAAAATCAAATCTAGTATATGAAGAAGTTCTCTTTGATGTAGATAATAGTAGGATTGAAATCATAGGAAACAAAGAATTGATCAAAATGGGAATCAAATCATTATTTGAGAATTATAAGAGTGAATACTATTATCTGTTTGATATGGGTGAATTATATGCCATAGCTTTAGCTAAAGCCATGGGTATTGCAGCATTCACCTCTGACGATACAAAAGATTTTGGACCCCATGATACACTAGTAATTCTGCAATTCTGTTGATGCTTAACTTGGGGTTTTTAAGTAAATTCTTTGCCTTGGATATGCGTATTTTGTTTATGTAGTCCAGCAAGTTTTCTCCTGTCTGCTCTTTAAATTTTCTGGAAAGATATGTGGGATTCATGTCCAAATACTCGGCTATATTTGAAATATTCAAATTGTAATTCATATAATTCTGAACTATATAATTTTCAATATTTTCAATGAATTTATCCTTTTGAATTTCACCAATTAGCGTAAGTTCATGTTCTATTGAATGGAATATGTCATCAAGAACATTTTTCATTTCTGAAATATTCTGACACTTCAAAAGCCTTTCTACAAAGTCGTCACAGTTTAGAAGGTTATGGCCTACGGAATTACTCAGCTCGTATAATGCCTGCGTAATTGTGTTCATCATAGAAAACATAACGCATTTTCCCATGCCTAATGATATATCTGATTCATTCTGGAGTTTGGAAATTACATCATTCATTATTTCATTGGCTTTTCTAACGTCGGTTCCTTTAATACAATTACTAATTCTCTGTTGTATTTCAAGGGGGAGAATATAACTTTATTTGAAATAGTAGAAAGGAAAATACTAAGAATAATTGGTATTAGCATCATAAATATATAAGAAAACAACCATGTTTTAAAAATACTTCTTTTGCTCTTAAATGCTATTCTCATTTAACTCTCCTCGAACAATAGTATTTGCTAATGCATTTCTATTCAATTTCCAGTTGGGTTTCATTCTACGATATATTATGGCTACATAAAATAAGCCTTAGTTAAATTATATCATGAATTTGTATGAAATTGATGGTATAATCCTAATATATAGAACTTCTTACAGGCACAAAAGATAACTAGTTTCATCTACAGGACAGTATGATTACTAGTTCTATAAAAGTAGCCGAATTTTCACCAGTTGTTACTCCAAAGTAGGTTTCTCATCTTTAACAGATAAAGGCTGGATTAGTGGGACTTTATAATATAAGCCTTTGAAGGTAAACTTAAGAATGGTTTTGTGCCAATAATTTCGAAAGAGTGATTAAAATGAAAAAAGTTTTACTTAACAATACACAGTTATGTGTTTCTCAATTAAGTCTAGGTACAGTGAATTTTGGTACAGTTATGGATTCTAAAGCATCAAAACACCAGCTTGATATCTTTTTTGAGTTAGGAGGCAATTTTATAGATACAGCTCATGTATATGGTGATTGGGTGCCCGGACCAAAGGGAAGAAGCGAGAAGATAATTGGAGAATGGCTTAAAGAAACCGGGCATAGACATGATGTTATTATAAGTACAAAAGGCGCTCATCCAGTTCTTTCTGACATGAGTTCAAGAATTAATCCTGTAGAGATAAAAAAAGACATAAATGAAAGTTTAGAGTATTTGAATACAGATTATATAGACCTATATTTTTTGCATCGCGATGATTCAGATAAGCCAGTATCAGAGATTTTAGATGTTTTAGAGCAGGCACGGCAACAGGGGAAGATTCGATATTATGGTTGCTCTAACTGGGCTTTGTCTAGAATTATTGAAGCAAATACTTATGCTAAAGAACATGGCTATTCAGGATTTGTGTGCAACCAACTTATGTGGAGCTTGGCAGATATTAAAGAAAATGCGATAACAGATAAAACACTGGTTTTAATGGATGAGGAAACATTTAATTACCATGAAAATACCAACATGAGTGTAATGGCGTATACTTCAGCAGCAAAAGGATATTTCACTAAATTATTTACAAACAAGGATTTATCCGACAAAATATCATCCAGATATGATACGCTATCAAATAAGCTCATATTTGATGAGTTGATTAAAGTAGCAAAAGAAGTTGGTGCCAGCTTAATTGAAGTTGAACTAGCATACATTATGCATCAGAAATTTGCATCTGTTCCCATTGTGTCATTTAGTAATGATGAACAGTTGAAACAAGGAATAAAAAGCTGCAAATTAATGCTTGATGATGAAATGATAAAGACATTTAGAGAATTAAAGAAATATGTGGTATAAGAACATAATGAGTAAAAGCAATTTCATTCCTATAAGCTGTGCAATTGCTTCAATTTGCGCTAATTATGTAAGCACATTATAATATATATTATTAATTGCTTTTTGATGACTACCTAATGCATGCTAAGGAGAACAGATATGCCACCACTAAATCTACTGATAAAGCCTTCCTCTGGCAACTGCAATCTGAGTTGCAAATATTGTTTTTATCAATCCATTACTGAAAATAGAAATGTAAAGTCCTACGGTATGATGAGTATTGACTTACTTGAGGAGCTTGTAATAGAAAGCCTTAAATACGCTGATAAATACTGTACTTTTGCATTTCAGGGTGGGGAACCTACACTGGTAGGACTTGATTTTTATGAAAAACTAATTAAGTTTCAAAAAAAGCACAACTCTAAAAACATACAAATTACTAACTCTATTCAGACAAACGGAATGGTTATTGATAATAACTGGTCAAAATTCTTTGCTCAGAACAATTTTCTTGTCGGGATTTCTTTGGATGGTCCTAAGGATATCCATGACGTTAATAGGGTTGATGCCAAAAATTCTGGCTCCTTTTCTAAAGTGATGCAAGCAATAGATACATTTAACAAGTATAATGTAGAATACAATATTTTAACTGTGGTAAATTCATTAACTTCAAGACATATCCAAAAGATATACAATTTCTTTAAAAAAGAGGGTTTTAAATATCTGCAGTTCATCCCATGCCTTGACCCATTAAATGAAGCACCAGGAAAACACGACTATTCCCTTACTCCAAGAAGGTATACATTTTTCTTAAATACTCTTTTTGATTTATGGTACGCTGATATAAGACAAGGGAATCCAGTTAGCATCCGTTATTTTGATAATTTAGTAAGTATGTTAATGGGATATCCACCAGAATCATGTGGGATGAGTGGTGTGTGTTCTTGCTACTTTGTCATAGAAGCCGATGGTAGTACTTTTCCGTGCGATTTTTATGTCATTGATGAATGGAAACTTGGCAACATAAAAAATGAAACCTTTGATGAGATGTATAACTCTGAAAATGCTACAAAGTTTGTTGAGGTCTCTAAAAATATAGATCCTAATTGCAATAAATGCCCATATCTTGTGCTATGCCGTAGTGGTTGTAGGAGATATAGAGAGCCCTTTGAAAATGGCTTGCCAGTGTTAAACTATTTTTGTTCCTCATATAAGGAGTTTTTCGGCTATGCTGGAAAAAGGCTTGAAGAGATAGCTAGAAGACTTTCACAACGGAATTCACTACGCTAATAATAATACTGTTAAATAAAGAATTGTGTAAGAACTAAATTGTTTTGAAAAGAAATTAACCATGAGTGAGAAACAAGATATTAGTTAGATTAAATTCGGGAGGTTTAATATGTTTGTTAAAAATGAAAATACAAAATCACAGAATGCGGGAAATGGTGTTACTCGCAAGATATTAGGAAGAGGCGGATCTTTGATGATGGTAGAGGTTAAGTTTGATAAAAATGCAATAGGAGATCCCCATACCCATCCTCACGAACAAGTAAGCTATATAGCAAGCGGTTCTTTTGAGTTTACTCTCGAGGGTGAAAAGCAGATCTTAAAAAAGGGTGACAGTGTTTATATTCCTGCAAACGCAATTCATGAAACAGTAGCTCTAGAGGATGACTCAATTATTTTAGATGTGTTCACCCCACAGCGCGAAGACTTTTTATAAGATTGGTGGATGAGGGTAATTGATCTAAAGTATCTGAGTATTGAACTTAAATTTTAAGGTTGTTTTATCGAGTTCGATTGTTATAGAATACTTATGAGATGGCTGGTAATAAATAGCTCTCTGGTATTATATTTGTCATAGTTATTGATTACCTCTCTGATTTCATGATGGGAGTTATTACTCTGTGATATTTTAGGTCGTCATAGCCTTTGATTACTGCTCCTATTTTTATGGTGGGAGTTAATAATAATGTGAAATTGTAAGTGGGGTTTGCGTTGATAAAGTTATTTCGTCAAAGATACAAAACAGGCTTATTAAGAAATACCGATAAGCTATGTATACCTGCGTTCATAATTTCTATTGTTATACCCGTAATAGTACTGCGTATTACTGTTTTTCATAATGAAGAGATGGCACAAGTTCTGCTGAACACCCAAAGTTATGACGATTATTATAGCTTAATTAAAATGCTCTGCCTTTTGCTTGCAACTATACTGCTCTTTATAATATTTGCACATAAAAGAGACACTGAAAAACAAATTCATAAAAGTCTGTTACTGCTGATTCCCTATGTGGCTTGTATATTATTATCAGTTATTTATTCTGATTATAAAATCTCTAGTGCATTCGGAATAGTGGATCATTACGAGGGTGCACTGACCCAGCTATGTTATTGTTTTGTTTTAGTGTTCTTCTATTACTTAGTGGATAATACATCAATAGTTATTACCATTTTCAAAATGCTTTGTATTGGCTCCTTCATTGTTGCATTCATAGGTTTGTTACAGTTTATAGGGATATTGTACACAGAAAGACCATATGAAATCTCTTCGACTATAGGAAATTCAAACTATGTTGGAACATATGCTGCTTTGTTAGTGCCAATTACATTTGCATTAATACTTATAGAAACAGACAAAATAAAGAAAGTGCTAAATATTATCATATATTTCGGTGCTGCTTTTTTTCTATTAGTGGGCTCGCAATCAAGAGCAGGATATATTGCATTTGCTGTAACTACTTTATTATTTCTTATTCTTATGTGGGGCGAGTTAAAGAAACAATTGAAATGGTTTTTTGCTACAGTTTTTTATGGTGTAATAATATTTATACTAATGAGCACGTATTCGAATGGTGTAATATGGAATGAAGTTCAAAGTCTAAACCCCTTAAAACAAGAAGTACACAAAGGAAAACTCATTTTTGAAGATGTCATAATATATGGCACCAATGTAGAGGTCAAAACTAACAAATGGATATTAAATCTGGAATACACAAACGAAGGTTTTATTTTCTACAATGAGGACATGCAGCATATCCCACATAAAAAAGATAACAATGCAATAGATATACATTTTTTGCAGGAACCATATCAAGAAATAAGTGTACGTGAAATAAAGAATGAAGATTATACATGGATAATGCTGGAGGTAGAAGGTAAGGATATTGAGTTCGTATATGTCAACGACAAGCTTAAAGTAGTTGGTTTTAATGGAAAAGTAACTGATATAGAGGCGGCGGAATCTTTTGGGTTTACCGGTAAAGAATCATTTGCATCGGGTAGGGGTTATATATGGTCAAGATCAATACCATTACTGAAAAAAGCAATATTTATTGGATATGGCCCTGATACATTCATATACATTTTTCCACAAAACGATATAGTAGGTAAGCTCAATTATGGGGCGATATGGGCGATTATTTCAAAGCCTCATAATTGGTATTTACAAATAGCTTTAGGTTATGGTGTGCTCTCACTTATATGTATATTGGCTTTGATTATTTGGCTTTTAGTAAATGCATTAATGTTTATTTATAGAAATGTAAAAACGCTAACTCCATCAGCCAAAGTTGAAGGAGTTAGCGTTAAATATTCAGATAGAAGAATTATTGTATCTGCTATTATTCTTTCTGTTGCCGGTTATTGTATAACTGGCGTATTTAATGATAGTATTGTGGCTGTTTCGCCAATTTTCTGGATGCTATTAGGCATGGGCATAAGACAGTCTAGCCTAAAGCTTTAATTTAGTTACCAAGTTTTCTTTGGATCCTGGCTTTCTGGCTCTCGCTAGGATTACATGTTAGAGCTTTGTTATAGCAGTCTTTTGCAGCTTCATAATCCTGCATTTGGTAATGTGAGTACATATCACCTAACGCAATCCAATACTCAGCGGTATCTGGCATTTGATTTGTTAAATCCTTAAATATGCCCAGAGCCTTAGGAATATCACCCAACTCTGCATATGTCCAACCAAGAGAATTCCATACTGAATAATCCTTTGGTTGGAGCGTCAAGAACTGTTCATAATATATTGCAGATTTTGCCTTGTCGGTTGATGAATAGTGTTTTGCAAGCTTTAACATCGCACCAGCGTGGGAAGGCTCAATCTCTAATACCTTCAAAAACAAGTTTTCTGCTTCTAGAGTGTTTCCTTTGTCATATTCGCTAATGGCTTTATCATAAACTTCTGTAGGGTTTGTATTCTCCATTTTAATAGTAACCATATTGCTATCGCGTAGGAAATCCACTTCTGCACCGAATATTTCTGTCATAAATCTAACAGGAACGTGAGTCCTATTGTATCGTACCTGTACCGAAACATCCAATTGATGCTCTATCCCATTTACTAGTACGATATCGCTGTCATTCCACATTTCCACCTTGGTATCACCTTTTGATGCAAAAATTGCACCAGTTGCTGAATCCCAACCTACATCAGCACCGACGGNCTCCATTACACCTCTTAGTGGTACCATAGTTCTGCTATTTGAGAAATAGGGATCTGTGTCGAAAAACATTTCTTTACCGTTAAGCTGTAGGCGTATAGGTGTATCTTTTTTTGCGGTAATTACTATGGAATTACTTAATTCTCTAGTGGGGGTTGTGATTATTTTACCTTCGAACATTAATGCTGATGATGCACCACCATCTAAATTGATTGCATTTATAAGACCTATATCTTTTAAAATAGTAGCAAGCTCAACAAGAGTTACATTGTTTACTGTGCCCATTACAAGAAAGGAATTTTTATCTTCACCAATAAAGCTTCTTTGAGCACGTCCTGTAAACTTCACATCTGTGAAGCCTTCTTTAGCAGCAT